>Ga0210086_1001622_pt1 | contig 11352 bp, 10 predicted proteins | sample China_Galinas_PW_3_FD_184867 | JGI IMG/M metagenome (GOLD analysis project Ga0210086, IMG submission 184867) | Wetland microbial communities from San Francisco Bay, California, USA, that impact long-term carbon sequestration - China_Galinas_PWB_D2... | ecosystem: Environmental > Aquatic > Marine... | reverse complement strand
ACGCCGCAAATCGCGATTCACTTGTTGTCCCGTCGTGCCTCTGGAGATCCATCGCCAACCTCTCAAGCGTGAATCTCAAGCCTCCGCGACTATCGTTAACCAATCGCTAATTTATGACACAGTAAGACTAGGCCTGTTCCTCGAGGCTTATGAAGCCACCACCGGCGAAGTCTTCGAGGCCCTGGTCGACAGTGAGACGCCAGATTTCATTGGGCGCGATGCGCGGGGGAAAACCGTCGGCATCGAGATTGCGCAGCTTCGGTTCGGCCCCGAGGACCGCCACATCCGCCGGATTTTTCCGCCTGGTCCCTTCGACGCCGACGCCTCGTGGCGGTTACTTGACTTGATGCACCAGAAGGAACAGACGCTTTCGAAAGGCCGCTGGCATCATTGCGATCGTAAGATCCTCGTCATTCTGCTTCTGGATTGCTCGGTGGACGCAGTCGTCGGGGGCACCGATACAGACACTCCGGACGAGGATGGGTTCGACGAAGTCTGGCTCGTTGACCATACTCAGGTCGAGGCATTCGGCTGGGCCGACTTGTTTGCGGTAGTTCACCCTGAACTCGAAGGCGCGTTCAACATCGCAAGTCGGGACCGGAAGCCGTTCGGCTGAGACCCAGTCGCCACAGGCGACATAGACCTGGTTTTGTCGATCCCCTAGTCGCGTTTGAGTTCTTGCATCAACATCAGCAGCAACGGGGCGGAGTTCATGGCGACACATCTATCCGCGAGGCTCACTTGGCATGATCGAGGTTGGAATGGCCGCGTGTGCCGTAGCCCAAGCGAGAACGCTGCCTGCATGGAGCACGAACACGTCCGAGAAGGTCGCGATCTTGGCATCGAAAGACCCAACGCGAGCTGTCCGTTGCCCGAACTTAAGGAAAAGACCGGCTATCTTCCACCCTGTCAGCGCGACGCCAACGCGTTCGGCGATGTTTCGTATGTAATTCGGCATGTCGATCCGCTGCCGGGCCGTGCCTTGCCATCGGTAGAGGAGGAACTGCCCCCTCGATCGCTTTGTCCCACACCCTACCGTTGGATGTTGGAAGATAGCTTTCGTGATATTTGCGAAGATGAGAACCTGCTTGTCCGGGGTTCTTCCTCTCCTTCGCCCGGCACATGGGTTCAGGAGGATGATCGGCAACGCGCTTTGTTGGAGCGTTTCTGGGGAAAGCTTGAGCGCAAAACCTCCTTGATCTTTTTCTATTGCAATCGCGGAAACGCCGTCGACGATGAAGCGAGCCGGCTGATTGTCGGCGTGTCACGAATCTCAGACATCGGTGAGCCAGTTTACTTCGGCCGCAGCGCAAAGACTCCGGGTCGATTTCCCGTATGGTCGCGCCGCGTCACCCACCTGTGGCCACGAGAGGGTGTGCGAATTCCCTATCAGGAGTACATCGACGCAGGCCTGGACGTAGAAACAATCGCATGCCGTCCGCCACGCGACCTTTCCCTACCTTTCTCCTATGTGGCCGAACACGTAAGCGATGGCCAGGCTGTTTCAGCACTGTTGGCAATCATCGCTACCGTTGAAAAGCTCGCCGCCGCCCAAGCGTCCGAGCGAGAAGTGATTGGCGACTGGCCAGGCTCGCTCGAATGGCTGAATAGAGCGTTGGATGAGGTCTGGGCGGGGAGAGGTGCGTATCCGGGCATAGGCGCACTCCTGCGCCATTTGGGTTACGAGCGTGGCGTTGCCTACCACGCCACCGTCCTTCGCGAGCTCGAACGTGCAGGTACGGATCCCTGGCTGCATCTAAAGAGCATATTCGATGGCCGTAGCGGTGCCGAAGCCGATCATGCTGAGGGCCTCAAACGCGCCGGCGACGAGTGGCGGAAGCAGAAGTATTCGCACCATTTGCTCGATCTTCTCGTCCGCTTTGAGCTGACATCCGACCAATTCTCGGGAGTCGCAAACCCTGCATCCCGTAAGGAGCGTGGGGTTGAAGCGTCAAACGAAGCGATCATCGAGAACCCCTATCGCCTCTACGAGCAGGACTGTGGCACCGGAGAGAGTGGTCCCATTGGTCTCGAAGTGATCGATCAGGGAATGTTGCCGGAAGGAGATGCTGCACGGTTTCGGATCGAGGCTCCGATCGCCCGCAACGATCAACGTCGCGTGCGGGCTGTGATGCGCGCCGTACTCCGCGACGCAGCCGACGCTGGTGATACGATTCTCCCCATCGAGAGCCTCATGCTTCGGACGTCTGCCTACTTCCCAGAACCTCGGCGCTGCGCTCCGGACCTTTCAGTAGTCTGGGATAGCGAAGATCGGATTTTTCACGAGCAACTCATCTGGTTCAAGTCCGTTTTAGCGCCTGACAGCTGGCGCCGCTCCGCGCCATCGTCCGCCGAGGGGATCCCGGATGAACTGGCAGAGCTGCAAGAAGACCTTGGATCGGCCCAGCCGGATTCCGACACTACGGCTGACGTGCGTCTCGCCGCGCTCAAGAGCGTACGCAGGTGCGAGCTGGAAATTGCCGCCGTCGTGAAAAAGCAGGTCGGACAACTGCGCGACCTCCCGAAGACGGCACCCGACTGGCGGGCAGTCCTAACAGCACCGAAGGAGCGGGGCGGGTTCGGCGAACCGAAGACTGACCGCGAAGCCGAGGCGCTGGCAGAGAAGATCGTTGCGCTCGAAGCCCTCTATCGCAACCGGTTGAGCATCCTGACAGGGGGCGCCGGGACCGGAAAGACGTCCGTGCTAAAGGCCTTTCTGCACAAACTCAGAGAGATGGAGGGACCGCGCGCGACACTGCTAACCGCTCCGACCGGTAAGGCCCGTGTCCGACTACAGACGAGCTCCGGCCGACCAGCGAGCACCATCCACCAGGTGCTTTGGGATGTCGGGATGCTCGGCAACAATTACCGAATATTGGAAAAGCCTACAAAGGGGCAATTGTCCTACTCGACCGTCGTTATCGACGAGAGTTCAATGCCGTCGGTCGAACTTCTCGCGGGGCTGTTTCGAGCGATCAAGACCGGCGCCATTATTCGTCTCATCTTCGTCGGCGATACGTGTCAACTACCGCCCATCGGGCCCGGCCGCCCGTTTCTTGACATCATCCGTTGGCTCTACCGCGAGCACCATGCTTGCGTCGCAGAGTTACGCACCTGCATGCGCGTTAGCCAGGTCGATGGGAAGGAAACTGTGAGTCCTGGGCTGCAGCTTGCAAACGCATACCGCGATGAGAGCGCACCGGGCGACGATGAGATAGTCGCCCGAGCTGCCTGCACTACCAGCCTTGGAGACTTGACGCTAGTAGCATGGCGCGACCACGACGACTTGCTTGCAAAACTCGATCAAGCTCTGACGATGATCGGCATTCCCGCGGGCGACAAAGCCGCCTTCGACCGATCGCTCGGAATTGATGGAAAGAAGTGGGAATTCGCCGAGAATTGGCAGGTGCTTTCGCCGACCCGCATTCACGCTTTTGGGACGTCTGAAATAAATCGCGTCATTCAAGACCGTTATCGCGCGGATGATATCGCCAACGCGGTTGATCCGAGCAGCCGTTGGCCGAAACCGATGGGTGACCAAGGCATCGTAGTGCACGACAAAGTCATGCAGGTGGTGAACCAATCAAAATGGCTTCCGAAGGATGCAGAGGGTTTGCGGTTCGTTGCCAACGGTGAGATCGGAATCGTAACAAACACTTGGAAGCCGAAGGGTGAGGAACGATCTGACAAAGCGTTTGTGGTCTTCTCGACGCAGCCGAAGGCTTCTTATCGCTATTGGAAGAGTGAGGTGAAGGAGTGTCTTGAACTTGCGTACGCCTTGACTGTCCACAAAGCCCAGGGAAGCGACTTCAGCGCAACCGTCGTCATCGTTCCCCGCAAAGCTCAGACGCTGTCCCGCGAACTCCTTTACACGGCGTTGACCCGGTTTCGCGACAAGGTGATCGTGTGCGTCGAGAAAGATACTGAGGTCCTCGACAGGCTGCGAAGTTCAGATTTCTCGGAGACGGCGCGCCGCAGCACGTACATGTTCGACCTCCTCATCGGCGCTTCTGCGACCGACATAGACCTCCCCGCCCAATATCGTCCGGAGGGTCTGATACATCGCGCTGAAGACGGAACGCCCATGCGCTCGAAGAGCGAGGTGATTGTCTATGAAGTGCTGAAGGGGCTCGGCCTCGACTCCCAGTATGAGCACCGGCTTTACGCTCCTGGCGGCGAAGCTGATTACTGCCTCCCCGATTTCACCATTCAGCACGATGGACGCATCTGGTTCTGGGAGCACCTAGGCATGCTGGACCGGCGAAGCTACCGAGAGGACTGGGAGCGAAAGCGACTCTGGTATGAGCGGCACGGATACGCAGATAGGTTGCTCACGTCGCGCGACCACCCGGGAGCCCCCGGCGGCATTCTCTACGCCGATGAAATTCGCGATCTAGCGCGGGAACGAATTCTTGGCCAATAGGTACCCGGTCCAAGCGTAGACCCGCTCAGGTATTCCGGAAATGGCGGAGGGGCCCCGCCAGCACGCGCGCTGGTGATGGGGAAAAAGCGGGGAAGAACAAGAAGCGATGCGAGCTTCGAGCCTTCGCCACAGGTAGCGCCGTGTTTTGAGAGAATGTCGTGGGCCGGTCCTTTTCTCGGACCGATCGAGGCGAGGGCCGGGGAAGACGTATCGGCCGCACCGATTTTCGACACCTGTCGGTTAGCGACACTCCTTGCGAACTTTCAAAGCGCTGCAGGTAGGTCAAGCCACTGCAATCGAAGGATTTTTGGTCGCCGTACCATGTGTGGCGTAGTCCAGAGGTCCAGAGAATACTGGCGCCAGAGAACTTTGGCTGCCGTCTTGGCTCAATCAGCAGTTCACAGCTCCCCGGAGTCAGCAGCGCAGTTGCGCGGGGTTTCGGGCGGGCGCAGGCCGGACGGAGAACGTTCGTTGCGGGGCAGCTGGCGGAGGGAGGGGGATTCGAACCCCCGATACGGTTGCCCGTATACACGCGTTCCAGGCGTGCGCCTTCAACCACTCGGCCACCCCTCCACAGGGCGGGGCGGACTATAGTCGGCACACGACGCCGCGCAAGCGCGTGCAGACCCGGCCCGCCCGTGGCTTTCTCTCATGTCGGCGGCCAGCCGCCCGACTACATCAGGTGATCGGGCAGAAACAGAACCAGATCCGGAAATCAGGGCCAGCAGCGGCGGAAGCACGGCCATCGCCAGGATGAAGGGCCATGACCAGCGGACGAACTCGCCGAAGCTGCACGTCATGATGCCGCCGACCGTGTACATGATCACGCCGACCGGCGGTGTGTTGCCGCCCGAAGCGATGATGATGATCATCGCGACGCCGACATGGACCGGATCGAAGCCCTGGGCGACCAGCGCCGGCAACAGCAGCGGCGTCAGCAGGAGCACGTTGACCGTCGCCTCCATCACCAAGCCGGCGACGAAGAGGATGAAGAGCACGGCAAGCAGCGTGAGATAGCGGTGGCCGGCGAATTCGGTGCGCAAGCCGGTGATCGCCGCCGGCGCCCGCAAACGAATCCGCCGCGACACGCAGGCAGGTAAGTGACGGACCTTTCTGATGAATCTTGACCGGCGTCGGTCAATCGCCGACCAGATCTACGACGAATTGCGGCGTATGGTGGTTCAGCTCGCGCTCCGGCCGGGCCAGGCCTTGTCGGAGAAAACGACTGCCGAGCTGTTCAAGGTCAGCCGCACTCCCGTGCGCGAGGCGATCCTGCGGCTCGCTGATCACGGCCTGGTGACGGTCGCCCCGCAATTCGGCACCTTCATTGTCGCGATCGATCCGGACGAGGTGCGGCAGGCGCAATTCATGCGCGAGCATCTCGAGGTGGCGATCGCGCTGCGTCTCTGCGACATGGACGACATTGACCTGTCGCCGGCGCGGGATCTCATCGTCCAGCAGAACGCGGTGGCCGCCGTCGGAGATTTCGCCGGCTTCACCGGCCTTGACGACCGCATGCACGCATGGCTCTTCAACCGGGCGGGCATGGGCCGGCTGTGGAGCGCCATCCACGTCAAGAAGGCCCATCTCGATCGCATCCGCTTCCTGCACGTCCCGGAACCGGGCAAGATCAAGCAGGTGGCGGAACAACACGTCGCCGTCCTCGACGCGATCGAGGCCGGCGACAGGAAGGCGACGGAGGCGCGGGTGCGCGAGCACACGTCGGGTTCGGTTCTTCATCTCGAGACCCCTCTGGTCGAGCGGCCTGAGCTGTTTGACAGTCCGCGCCTCAGCCGGCCGAAGCAGAGCGGTGCGACCGGTTCCGGCCCGCCGGCTGGCCCACCCGACGACGCCACGGCAACCGGCTGAGGACCAAATGGCAGACAAGCAGGACGATGCGGAAATCCGGTCGAAGCTGCTCGCGGTCAGCACCGCGACGCTGACGACGGCGCTGTTCAAGCGGGGCCTCCGCAATACCTTCATTCAGGGCGCCCGGCCTCTCAATCCGCAGAAGTGCAAGATGGCGGGACCGGCCTTCACGCTCCGCTATATTCCGGCACGCGAGGATCTCGACACGCTCGCCGTGTTTCGGGATCCGCGCCACCCTCAGCGTCATGCCGTGGAGACCATTCCGCCCGGCTCGGTGATGGTGATCGACTCGCGCGGCGACGCCCGCGCCGCCTCGGCCGGCGGCATCCTGGCGACGCGGATGATGGTGCGCGGCGTCGCCGGGCTCGTCACCGACGGCGGACTGCGCGACAGCCCCGACATCGCGGCTATGGACTTTCCGGCCTTTTGCCGGGCGCCATCGGCGCCGACCAACCTCATTCATCACCATGCGATCGATATCGACGTGCCGATCGGCTGCGGCGACGTGCCCGTCTATCCGGGCGACTGGATCGTCGGCGATGCGGAGGGTGTGGTGGTCATCCCGGCGGGGATCGTCGCAGAGATCGCCGACGAGGCGGTCGAGATGACGGCGTTCGAGACCTATGTCGAGCAACAGGTGGCTGCCGGCCGCTCGATCATTGGCCTCTACCCGCCGGACGAGGCGGCGCGGGCCGAATACGAGGCGGCGCGGGCCAAGGCGAAAGATCCCTCCTGAACGCGGCCCACGGTCACGCTTCGCTCGCGGCGAGTTGACGGAGGCTCCGGTTGCGGTCAAATGACGGCATGACCATATCGGCGTCGCCAGTCGGCCGCGGACCATGATCGCATTCCTTGCACGCTTTGTCGGGCTCTGGCTGATCGCCGGGGCGCTGGTTGCTCTGGTCGTCGACGGCACCAAGACCATCGCCGCCTCGCAGCTCACCGTTACGCCGCTCGGCATGGCATGGTTCTCGATCAGCCCGTCGAGCCTGATGGCGGCTCAGGCGTTCATCCAGCAGACCGTCGAGGCCTATATCGGCCATTGGCTCTGGGATCCGCTGATCCAGTGGATCCTGATGCTGCCGACCTGGCTCGTTCTCGGTCTGCTCGGCGCATGGCTCGCCTATCTCGGCCGCAAGCGCCGTCTGCGCACCGCCTATGCATCCTGATCCCGAACACCGGCAATCCGGCCGGAGAAAGAGGTGTTCATGAACATCCTTGACCTGCTCGGCAGGAAGACGTCGATGCCGACCCCGGAAGCCGCGCTCCCCGGGCGAACCGAGCCAATTCCCACCGCGGAAACCCATTTCGTCAACGGCCGGCCCCTCAAGGGCCCGTATCCGGATGGCCTGGAAACCGCGCTGTTCGGACTCGGCTGCTTCTGGGGCGCCGAGCGCGCCTTCTGGAAACTGCCGGGTGTTTACGTGACCGCGGTCGGCTATGCCGGCGGTTACACGCCCAACCCGACCTACGAGGAGGTGTGCAGCGGCCGCACCGGGCACAACGAGGTGGTGCTCGTCGTCTACGACCCGACGAAGATCGGCTACGACGACCTCCTCAAGGCGTTTTTCGAGGCCCATGACCCGACCCAGGGCATGCGCCAGGGCAACGACACCGGCACGCAATACCGCTCGGGCGTCTACGTGGCGGATGCGGCGCAGCGCAAGGCCGCAGAAGCGGCCAGGCGAATGTACGAGAAGGCGCTCGAGGCCAGGGGATACGGGCCGATCACCACCGAGATCGTCGACCGGCCGCCCTTCTATTTCGCCGAAGGCTATCATCAGCAGTACCTCGCCAAGAATCCCAACGGTTATTGCGGTTTGGGCGGTACCGGGGTTTCTTGCCCGATCGGGACCGGCATCGCCGCCGGTTAGCGAGCACGTTGAGAGGGGCGTTGGCACATAGGATCGGCAAGGACGAAAAAGCCGGGCCGGCCCTTTGGCGGCTGTTGCGCGACGACATCGTCGGTGCGCGGGACGAGCTTGCCTCGGGAAACGGCGCGCGCGACGAGCGGGTGCATCGTGCCCGCCAGCGACTGAAGCGGGCGCGGTCGACGCTGACCGTTCTCAAGCCGGTCCTCGGTCATCAGGCGCGCGACCTGAAACGGTCGGTCGCCGCCGCCGCGCGGCTCCTTGCCGGCACCCGCGACGCCGACGTGGTGGCGGCAACCGCGCGGAGCCTCCGCGAAACCATCGGCGCGAGCGACGACGCCGGTCTCGACCGCGTCGTCGCCGATCTCGACCGCAAGGCGGAGGAAGCACACCAGCACGATACGCCCGTCGACGAAGTGGTTGAGCGGCTGTCGCTGATCGCAACGGCCCTTGAAGGATTGACCTGCAAGATTGACGGCGAGGACCTGTTCGAGCGGGCGCTCGCCGCTGCCTATGCGGATGGGCGCAAAGCCATGGCCCGCGCCCGGTCCAGCCTCTCGACCCCCGACCTGCATGCCTGGCGGAAGGAGGTAAAGGTCCTGTGGCACCTCGTGCGCCTCGGCCGGAAGCGGCTGGGCGGCTCCGTCCGGAATATCGCCGACGACCTTGATCGGCTGGGCGACGTTCTCGGCTACGACCACGACCACGCGGTGCTTGCCGAGCGGCTCGCTTTGGCGCCCGATGCCGACCATTCGCTGATGCGGCAATTGTCGATGATCGCCAAGGAGCGGCAGTCGCTGGAGAAAGAAGCGTTCAAGCTCGGCGAGCGAATCTACCGGCCGAAGCCTAAGACGTTCGCCCGCAAGGCCCGGTTCCGATAGCTCGGCACCTGCCATCGTCGGCGATCCTGATCGGGCGTTTCGGCGGCGCGGGTTCGCCGGCGGCGAACTCTTGCCGTCAAAGCGGCGCGTAGTCGATCTCGAGGAAGTCCTCGACCTCGTTCATCCAGCGATCGCGCACGAAGGCAACATGACCGGGATGGCCGTTGTAGCCGTCATAGGCCGCCTGGTCGGCGAACTCCATCGAGAAACCGAAGGCATAATCGTTCTTCGGGCTGACCTCACGCAACGGCTCGAACTTTTCAACGCCAGGGATGGCGGCGAGGATGGTCATGGCGTCGTAGAGGAAGGCCGTCTCCTCCTCGGAGCCCGGCGCATGCTTCAGCCGAAAGACGACGGTGTGACGGATCATCGAGCCGGTCCCGGATGCTGTGGATCGAGCGCCAGCTTAGCCCAACCCGACGACCTGTCGAGGCTGCGTTTTCTCCGGCCGAGCCTTGACGATCGCGCGCCGTGACAGGAGATTGGCCGGGCCCGACAACCAGCCGGACGAGGAGAATCGATGGACGCGTACGAGATCTTGAAGGCGACCCCCTTCTTCGCCGAGGTGCTCGACGACGCCGAGCTGAAGATCCTCTCCGACCATGCGCGGCTGGTCCCCTATGACAAGGGCGCCGTTCTCATCGAGGAGGACGGGGCCGGCCACTCGATGTTCGTCGTCGTCAAGGGCGAGGCCGCCGTGACCGTTCGCGACGAGGAGGGAACGGTCGCCACCCTCAAGGAGGGCGCGATCGTCGGCGAGATGTCGCTTCTGACCGGCGCGCCGCGCAATGCCACGGTGACGGCCAATACGCCACTTGAGGTGCTCGAGGTGGACAAGTCGGCGCTGGCTAATGTGTTGTGGATGTCGAACGACCTCGTCGACCGTTTCGTCGCCATGCTCATGCGCCGACAGCGCGAGCTCGACCACATGTATGGCGGCGTCGCCTGGGGCATGCTGAGGCCGGGCAAGGCGGAGCTGACCAACACCATCCGCGACTTCCTGCAGACGACCGAGTAGCCCGCGCCGCTTGTTGCCTCCGTTCGACCACAACGGAGCCGCGGCACGAAAGTCCGGCCTTGCCGCTTTGCCTTACCCTGCGCCGGTGGTAAAGGCGCGGGCATGAACGAAGCCCCCAAAATGAACCCCGATGGCGCGTCGACCGCGGTTCCCATCGACCACATCCGCAATTTCGCGATCATCGCCCATATCGACCACGGAAAGTCGACGCTTGCCGACCGACTGATTCAGCTTTGCGGCGGCCTCACCGAGCGGGAAATGAAGGCGCAGGTGCTCGATTCGCTCGACATCGAGCGCGAGCGCGGCATCACCATCAAGGCGCAAACGGTGCGGCTCAACTACCGGGCGCGCGACGGTCGCGACTACGTGCTGAACCTCATCGACACCCCCGGCCATGTCGACTTCGCCTACGAGGTGAACCGCTCGCTCGCAGCCTGCGAGGGGTCGCTCCTCGTCGTCGACGCCAGCCAGGGGGTGGAGGCGCAGACGCTCGCCAACGTCTATCAGGCGATCGACAACGATCACGAGATCGTGCCGGTCCTCAACAAGGTCGATCTGCCTGCCGCCGAGCCCGAACGGGTCAAGCAGCAGATCGAGGACGTTATCGGCCTCGATGCGTCGGATGCGCTGGAGATTTCGGCGAAGACCGGCCAGGGCGTCGACGAGGTGCTGGAGGCGATCGTCCACCGGCTGCCGCCGCCGAAGGGCGACGCCGCCGCGCCGCTGAAGGCGCTTCTCGTCGATTCCTGGTACGACCCCTATCTCGGCGTCGTCGTGCTGGTGCGGATCATCGACGGCAAGCTTCGGAAGGGCATGCGCATCCGCATGATGCGGACCGCTGCCGTCCACGAGGTCGACAAGGTCGGCATCTTCACGCCGAAACTGGTCGACTGGGGCGAACTCGGCCCGGGCGAACTGGGCTTTTTCACCGGCTCGATCAAGGAGGTGGCGGACACCGCGGTCGGCGATACCATCACCGAAGACCGGAGGCGGGCGGCCGCACCGCTCCCCGGCTTTCGACCAGCCCAGCCCGTCGTGTTCTGCGGCATCTTTCCGGTGGATGCCGCCGATTTCGAGAACCTGCGCGCCGCGATCGGCAAGCTCCGCCTCAACGACGCGGCCTTCACCTCGGAGATGGAGACCTCGGCTGCCTTGGGATTCGGCTTCCGCTGCGGATTCCTCGGCCTCCTGCATCTCGAGATCGTCCAGGAGCGGCTCACCCGCGAATTCGACCTCGACCTCATCGCCACGGCGCCCTCGGTCGTCTATCGCATCACGCTCACCAATGGC
>Ga0210086_1001620_pt1 | contig 11357 bp, 8 predicted proteins | sample China_Galinas_PW_3_FD_184867 | JGI IMG/M metagenome (GOLD analysis project Ga0210086, IMG submission 184867) | Wetland microbial communities from San Francisco Bay, California, USA, that impact long-term carbon sequestration - China_Galinas_PWB_D2... | ecosystem: Environmental > Aquatic > Marine... | reverse complement strand
AGCGAGCAAGGTCGCGCAGGCCCGCGAGAACGCGGCCGCACTCGATCTGGAGCTGACCGAGGAGGAGGTACGCACCCTGGACGAGGTCTCGCGACCGTTCCGTTGACGCGGGACGGTCGGACCGACCGGGGCCGCCGGAAGGCGGGCGAGCAGGCGAATCTCGTTCGTGTGGATCTACTTCGTGACTTCGGCTCGCAAGGCGAGCGTGTTGCCCTCCGAGTCACGAAAGAAGGCCATCCAGAGCTCGTACTCGCCCATATCGGCGACGCGACGCGGCGCCTCCACGAACTCCACGCCGCGCGAGCGAAGCGTCTCGTGGGCGACCTGGAGATCGTCCACCTCGAAGTACAGGATGGACCCGGGATGGTCCTGCCCCTCTCCCTCGGGGAGCGCCACCATGAGCCACGTTCCGTCACAGTCGAAGAACGAGAACTGGCCCGGCACGGAGAACAAGAGATCCATGCCCAACCGGTCCCGATAGAACGCAGTGCCGCGCTCGAGGTCGTGCGCGGGTTGCGCGATCTGCCGGATCCTCGACAAGCCGAAGCCGGAGCCCTCGAGCTCGGTCGCCCCCTCCTTCGTCCCCGGCTCATCCGCATTCGCCGCCATTCGGGCCTCGTCGTCTGTCCCGGAGCTCCGTCCTCGTCCCACCGCACGGTCCCCGGGTTCGTTGGCTCGTCACCCGCCACTACACACCCGACTCGCCCATCTACGCCGTGAATCATGTTCGGTTGCAGCAGCACCGAGTTGCTCCTGCCGTGCCATGGTGAGGACAGGCTCCTTCCACGACAATGTACGGGGAACGGTCGCACGATGCGGCACCGGTGAGCGTCCGAGGCTGTCCCGTTGTATTGCCCCGCGATGAGCCTACATTCGGTCTCTCGTGCCGGCGTGCGGCCTGCTGGTCCTCAGGAGTGGAGGGATCTCCCCGTTGAGCATAGGTCTGGAGGCGCTGAGAGGCCCTGCCTACAAGGTGCTGGGCCCCCTCATCAGGTGGATGGTCCGGCACCGGATCCATCCGAACCTCCTTACGGTTTTGGGCTTCCTTTCCGTCGTGGGCGCCGGCTTACTCTACCACCTCGATCACGTACGCTGGGCAGGTGCCCTGGTCCTGCTCGGCGGTGTCTGGGACATCTTCGACGGCCAGGTCGCGCGCGTCGGGGGAACGGCGTCGAAGTTCGGTGCCTTCTTCGATTCCACATTGGACAGGATCAGCGAGATCGTGGTCTTCCTGGGCCTGTTGTCGCTCTACAACCGGTACGGCCGGGAGCTGGCCGACGTCTGGATGGTGTACGTGATCGTGCTGGCCATGGGAGGCTCCCTGATGGTCAGCTACACGAGGGCCCGAGCCGAGGGCCTCGGCCTCGACTGCAAGGTGGGCCTGATGCAGCGTCCGGAGCGCGTCCTGGTCCTGGGCATCGGCTCTCTCTCCTTCGGCCTCATGTGGGGAGGACTGGTGCTGAAGATCGCCATCATCCTCGTGGCGGTCCTCACCAATGTCACGGCCATTCAGCGCATCGTGTGGGTGCAGCGGCGCGCGTCGGACGTGCCGGTGGCCGACCTTTCGCTACGCGGTCAATAGCGGGCATCCATTCGAATGCCGCCGGGACGCCCAGCACGTAATCCTGGCCTCGTCGGCCCGGTGGCCGCATCTTGGCCACCATGTCGCAACAACCCAGCCGCCCGCAGTTCTCGGACATCGACGCGTGGGGTGTCACCCACATCGGCAACGTGCGCCGTGAGAACCAGGACCACTTCTTCCAGGGGGCCCTGGCCCGCGGAGTGACGGTGGAGCGCTCGAGCGTCGAGCACGACGGCGAGCTGACCCGCCTGGAACGTCTCGCGACGCTCGCCATCGTCGCCGACGGCGTGGGGAGCACGAGCGGGGGAGGGGAGGCAGCGCGCAGAGCCGTCGATGACCTCGTCTCCTCGATCTCGGACTTCTTCCACGAGGCCGAGTACCGCGAGTCCGAAGACCCCGAGGTCTTCTCGCGACTCCTGCACGAGGCGGCGCTCTCCGTGCACGAGAGCCTGCTGGCCGAATCGGAGCGGGGCGGCGGGAATCGCCGCTTCGCGACGACCCTCACCGTGTTCCTGGGACTGTGGCCCCACGCCTACCTCCTTCAGGTCGGTGACTCCCGCTGCTACATCTACCAGGGCGGCACGTTGACCCAGATCACGCGCGACCAGACGATGGCTCAGGAACTCGTCGACAGCGGCGTCCTGACCCGAACCACGGCCGAGAGGAGCCGATGGGCCAATGTCCTGTCCAGCGCGGTTGGAGGAGAGCAGGCGGCCCCGGTCGTGACCCGGGTCGTCCGGGATTGGGGCTCGGTCATCCTGCTGTGCAGCGACGGGCTCACCAAGCACGTCTCCGACGAGCGGATCGCGGAACGGCTGGCCTCCATGACCAGCTCCCGCCAGGTGGTAGAGCAGCTCTTACAGGACGCGCTGGACGACGGCGGCAGCGACAACATCACGATGATCGTCGGGCGCACGCTGGCCCCCCACGCCGAGCGCTGACGTCGGGTCCCGGTCGGGTGGGCATGCTCGCGGAGAAGCCCCGCGGGCCGATCTCGACCCGCGGGGCCGTGGCCGCCGCCGTCCCTCACCCGAACCGGCACGAAGGCATCACCTCTCGGGTTGGTTCGCTTCGTTCGCAGCCACGGTGGTCTCCGCGCCCTTCCACGTGCCCACGTCCTGCTCGAAGGTGCGAGCCAGGGCGACCAGGTCGACGTCGTCCGGCCGGGCGTCACCGATGAGCGGCTCGACCCGCCCGAGGCTCACGCTGGCCTTCTCGTACGTGCTGTCAGCACCGACCGCGGTTCTGTAGGCCATCGCCGCCGCGGCCGTGTAACCCTGCCGCTCCAGGGCGATGCCCAGATTGTTCTGGAAGACCGGAGACTCGGGGTTCAGCTCGACCGCCCGGGCCAGCGGTTTCGCGGCATCCTCCCAGGCGCCTCTCTGAATCATCAGCAGCCCCAGGTTGTTCATCGACCAGACGTCCTTGTCGTTGAGCACCAGGGCGCGCTTGTAGGATTCAGTCGCCATGTCGGCCTCACCCAGCTCCGCCTGGATATTCCCGAGCACGCGCCAGACCGCGTCCGATTCCGGGGACAGCTCGGAGGCGTGCTCGAGATGCGCCTTGGCGTCCTCCGGACGACCCTCCTCGAGCAGAACGCGCCCGAGATTCGTCAACGCTTTCGCGTTGTCGGGGTCGATCTCGAGGGCCCCTCTCAGTGCCCGCTCCGCAGCGGCGCGGTCTCCCGCTTTCCACGAAGCGATTCCGAGCATGTAGTGGCCCCACTCGTTGTCCGGCTTGCGCACCACGTACCGCTCGAAGAGGTGCGCCGCCTGCTCGTAGTGACCCTGGCGGAAGACGTCTCCGGCCTCTTCATAGGTGACCGGATGCTCGGGCGCGGAAGCCCGCTCGTCACCCCACATCGCCGACGTCTTCTGGCTGTCCGCCACGAGACGCGTCGGCGGCGTGGCAGGGACGCTCGCCTGCGTCGGTGCCGTGTGGCTGGTCGATTCCACCGTCCGCGTCCGCTTCATGGTATCGCCGTCCTTCCCGCCGCACGCCGCCAACGCGAGCGTGAAGACGATCACGCCTGTCGCGAGCGTCCGGTGCCGCCGACGCGTGCAGGTGGGGGAAAGATGTCTCGCAGTCATGCTGCCTCCTGTCGTCGTGCGCCCTCGGGCGCCGTTCGCGTGTTGACCTCCGACGCCTTCTTGGGAGGCAACCTCGTGGCCACGAACCGTTACGATGGCTCCGGTGACCATAAGACACTGCAGAACAAGATCTTAGGGAGCAGGAGAGTGTGAGGGGCGCGACGACGATCGTGGCCATATGGACACGTACTCCGGATTGCCGTGTGTCCGATCGGACACTTCGTGTGCGGCAGGATGGGCAGGTGAAACGAGCCACCCTGGGGCGTCAGTCCCTCTGCATGCCCAGACGGCGCATGATCTTGAGCAGGCTGGCGTGGTCGGCGAGGCCCAACTCCTCGGCCGTGCGCGTGACATGCCCGTCATTGCGGTTGAGGGCGGCCAGGACGATCTCCCGCTCCGCCTCGGCCTTGAGCTCCGAGAACGTCCGGGCCGGGCCGTCGGCGGAGTCGGGCCCGTCCTCACGGAGCTCGGCCGGCACGTGCTCGGCTCGGATCACGTCACCGTCTGCGGCGATTACGAGCCGCTCGACCGTGTTGCGCAGCTCACGGACGTTGTTCTTGCGCCAGTCGTATGCGGACAGGACGCGCAGGACGTCCTCGTCGATGGACTTCGCCGACATCCCGAATCGTTCACAGATGGCGCGAAGGAAGTGCCGCGCCAGCGTCGGGACGTCGGATGTACGCTCACGCAGGGGCGGGACCTGCAGGACATGGACGTTCAGGCGGTAGAGGAGATCTTCGCGAAACCGCTTCGACTCGACGTCGGCCTCGAGGTCCCGGTGCGTGGCAGCGACGACCCGGGCGTCGACGGAGATCGAGCGCTCCCCCCCCAGCCGTACGAGCTCCCGCGTCTCGAGGACTCTCAGGAGCTTCGCCTGCGCCGGTAGCGGGAGCTCGCCGATCTCGTCCAGGAAGAGCGTGCCCCGTCCGGCCAGCTCGAACGCCCCCCTGCGCGTGCGGTCCGCCCCCGTGAACGCGCCTCGTTCGTGGCCGAAGAGCTCGCTCTCCACCAGGGACTCGGGGAGCGCGGCACAGTTCAGCGGCACGAACGGCTCGTCGTCGCCCTCCCTGAGCGTGTGAAGATCGCGGGCCACGAGCTCCTTGCCGGACCCGCTCTCTCCGAGGATGAGCACGGGACTCGGAATCGGCGCGAGCCTGCGGATCTCGTCTCGCAAGCGCTGCATGGCGGGGCTCGAGCCGATGAGCGAGGTTTCCTCGCCGATGCGCTCCCGTAGGGCCTCGACCTCGGAGGCCAGCCGACCACGCTCGAGGGCCGAGCGGACCTCGTGCACCACCCGCTGCATCGATTCGGCCTTGTCGATGAACCCGTACGCGCCGAGTCGGATCGCCTGCGCGCACCGATCAAAATCACCGGTGCCCGTATAGACGATGACAGGCGTCTCGTGGTCGCGTGCGCGCATCTCGCGCAGCACGTCGAAGCCGTCGACGCCCGGCATCTCCAGATCCAGGATCACGCAGTCGATCGGCTCGTCCGCCAACATGTCGAGCGCCTCGCGGCCGCCGGTCGCGACCAGCGTATGGTAGCCGCCGAGACGACGCAGGTCGTAGGCGTACTGCTCCGCCATCGCCGCCACGTCGTCGACCACGAGAATGCGTTGCGTCATGTCGCCTCCGCTCGCGCGCCTTCGATGGGATCGAGTGCAGGCAGCTCGACCCGGAATCGGCTTCCACGACCGGGCTCGCTCTCCACCTCGATGCGACCGCCCAGATCGGCCACGAGTCGGCGCACGATCGACAGCCCGAGTCCGGTCCCCTCCGGCTTGGTCGTGAAGAAGTTCTCGAAAATCCGCTCCACCTGGGACCGATCCATCCCACTGCCCGTGTCGGCGACGGTGAGAACGACGTTGGGGCCGTCCCCACCGCGCTCGGCCGCCGTGGTCACCACCACGGAGCCCCCACGGTCCAGACTCTCCATCGCGTTCACCACCAGGTTCTCCACGATGCGACGCAACGCCACCGGATCGCCGGCCACCCGAGGCAGGCCCCCGAAGAGCTCGGTCCGTATAGACCCATCGTTCGGCACGACCGCATCGCGTATCACGCCTCGCACCACTTCGTTCAGGTCGGAGGGCCTCCGGTCGTGCTTCGGGGACAGCCGTGCGTACGCGGATGCCAGACCCTCCAGGTACGTGATGCCGCCGTCCAGGGTGCCCTCGCGCTCCGCGAACACCGGCGCCAGCTCGTCGGGAGACTCGCGAGCGACCTGGGTCAGATGCCGAATGACGTTGCGGATCGGAACGAGGCCGTTCCGGATGTCGTGGTTCACCTGGCGGGCCATGTCGCCGACCGCGGCCCGTCGCTCGGCTTGGCGGAGCTGCCCAGCGCTGGCCCGCAGCCGCTCGACCATCGCAGCCATGAGCCTGGCCAGGGTGCCCACTTCGTCCATCCGAGCCGAGCGGAAATCGACGTCCAGCCGGTCGAGATCGACACGCCGGGTCTTCGCGGCCAACTCGGTCAGCGGCCGGGTGGTGCGGGCGGCCACCGCGCGGGCGATCAGGAGAGCCAGCAAGAAGGCGGCCAGGAGGCCGCCGGCGAACCAGACGTCCATGCGGCGCTCGAGGGCGCCGAGCGGGGCCAGGGAGTGGACGACCACCACGCGGGCGGTATCCAAGGTCGGCGTGGTCTCGGCATCGTCGAAGAACGGCATCGTGAGCCGTGCCGACATCACTTCGGCCGAATCGGCGCCGACCGTGCCCGAGTCTCCCGGAAGGAGCAGTGCCACCGACAGACCACCATCACCCTCTTCTCGCGACAGTCGACCGAGGAACTGCCGGTCCACCCTGAGGCCCCCCGCGAGAAGAAAGCGCGCTCCACCCATCTCGAACGCGGAGCCCCGGACCAACGCGAGGAACGCCCCTTCGGCCGTCCGCGCCCGCACCAGGATCGGGCCGTTCGAGCCGCGGAGGAGCGAATCGAGCGCGGGCACGCGGCGATCGTATTCGTTGCGGAAGTGCCCGGAGCTGAGGATCCTCCCGGAAGGGTCGAGCAGCATCAGGTAGTCCAGTCCGGCCAGCGGCATGGCCCGCCCTGCCCAGTCCAGCAGTGCCGAGCTCTCCTCTCCCCGCAACGCGGCCGCACGCACACGGGCGTCCCCTTCCACGCCCGACGCGAGGGCTCGCAGGCGTGTCTCGATGGTCCGATTCTGCCGGGCCATGTCCTCGCGGATCACAGCCATCAACCCTGCCACCCTGGCGCGATACTGTGACGTGACCGTGCGGTCCACCTCGTGCCGGATGCCGAAGGTGAGCACGGCCATGGGAGCGACCGAGACCACGAGACAGGCGAGGAGAACCCGCGATCGGAAGGTCATCGTCCGTCGCCCCCCGGGTGGAAGACGAGCGTCCCGGTCCCGTCGATGCCGATCCCCGCGATTCCGCGTCGAGCCACGAGCGAGGGACGGACGTCCACGAGTGGCGTGACACTCCATCTCCCTCCGAGCGAGAAGACCGAAGCCACCAGGTCCGCATCGACCCCGAGGGCCGCCCGAGGACACGCTCCGGACGGAGCACGCGACACCGGCATCACCATCGCGAGCGCCTCTCCCCGGCGCGCGACGAGGGCGAGGGAAACGGGATCGAGCCCGGCCGCGACCGGCGAACCGGACACCGCGCGGAGTCCCGGCAGCACTCGGGTGAGCCACGGTGGTTTGGCGCTGCCCAAGCCGGCCAGCGCGACGAGCCGCTCCGCCAACGCCCGAGCCACGGCATCCCCGGTCGGATAGACGATCCGGGTGGCTCCGCCGTCGGACGACGGAGCACGGCTGGAGGACTCGTTCGGGTCCACTGCGGTCTCGACGGACCTCCGACAGCCCTCCCGCTGCCACCAGAAGGGCGGCTCCGCGGGGCGTGCGTCCGCGCGCACCGCACCGCGCGCGAGCCTCTCGAGGGCGTCGGCGGGAATCGGGGATGAAGGGCTCTCCTCGCCTCCGCTCCCCCCGGCCGCCACCACGTACGTCCGGGACCAGGGGAGAGGGACGATCACGAACCCGGGAAGGGCAGCGGCGTAGGCGAGCACCTCCGGATCGTACGACACCAACAGGTCGGCTCCGGCGTCGAGCGCACCGCGTGCATCCGTATCGTCCGGGATCCGGAAGACGATCGTGCCCGTCCCGTCGGCCGGGCGCGATGCCACGACGCGGATCTGCGCCTCGAGCCCTCCGGGTGCGACCGTCGGACGGTACGGCCCGCTCCCCAGCTTCCAGCCGGCGTAGCTCCCCGGGCCGATCACCGACAGCTCGGACCGGGCGAAACCCGCTGCGTCGGTCTCAGGACGGTGAAGGAACACCTGGAGCTCGCGCTCGCCCAGCACCCGCACGGAGTCGATCAGGCCCGACCCGGTCGAAGCATCCGTGACCGCGTGCGAGGAAGCCCATCCCTGCGCAACCGCCAAAGCACGTACGGGCGTCCCGTCCCAGAACCTCGCGTCGGATCTGAGCGTGAAGGTCCAGCGACGCCCCGCCCCGTCGTGCGACCAGGAGGTGGCCAGCCCAGGGCGCACCCGATCCTCGCAGTCCACCTGTACCAGGGTCTGATAGAGCTGACGGAAGACCATTCGCTCGCTCGAGTTGCGCGCCATAGGCGCGTGCGACGCGTCGACCCGGTCTCGCAGCGCCACGTTCACCACTTCCGACGGCCCGGGTCGGACGGCGTCCACCGTATCCACGCCGGTCATCGACACGACCGAGCACGCGGGCCCACCCGATTCCGGCGCCACGGCTGCAGGACGCGTACCCCCGCATCCGGCCATCAGCAGGGCTTGAGCCGTCACGAGCAATGGAATCGGTCGGATGGGTACGGGCATGCTGGTAGCCTGTCCGAGTCACACGGCGGGTGCTCATCGGGAGCCCCGTGTCCCCGAGGTCCCCGAGCGGTCAGAGGAAGCCACACCGTACGGTACACCGCCTCACGGAGAATGTCCTGACCGGGGACGGAACGCCACTCGCGCACGCCCCCGGCCTGCCCCGTAGCAAGGCCGGCACGGGCACACCGAACGGGCGTCCTTGACCGCCCCGTAGTCTGCTCTCCATACTTAGTCTGCAAAACAGACTTCGATGAGGAGCCGTCATGTCTCGACAGGCATCCCTGGGTGAGTTCGAGCAGCTCGTGATGCTCGCCGCCCTCCGTCTGCGCGAGGACGCCTCGGGCAACTCCATCAGTGCGGAGCTCGAGGAGAAGGCGGGCCGCAGCGTGTCCCGCGGAGCGCTCTATTCGGCCCTGGATCGCCTCGAGTACAAGGGGTTTCTCACGTGGCGCGTTGAAGAATCGACTCCGGAGCGGGGAGGCCACCCCGCTCGGATCTTCTCGGTCACGGCAGAGGGGCTCGAGGCTCTGAGAGAACGCGAACGAGCCGTGCGCAACCTCACGGAAGGGCTGGAGACCATGCTCGATTCGGGTGGGTCCTGAGGGACTTCGGGGGAAGGCGGAGGAGAGGGGCCGGCCATGGAGCCGCCACAGACGTGGGAGTCACTACTCAGGCGCGTGCTTCCGCCCGGCACGGTGGGGCGAAGCATCCTCGGCGATCTGCGCGAGGAGCACGCACGCCGTCGGGAGCTCGACCCTCGAGCGGCGGACGGATGGTACCGCCGGGCGGCCCTCGGAGTGGCGACGCGCGCATGGCGCGACAGGGTGTTGGGCAAATGGTCGGGGGAGCCGAGGCTCGGCCCCCGAGCGGGTGGAGGACGAGGAGGAGATCCCATGTTCGAACGATTCGCACGGAGCCTGAAGTTCGCCACGCGGTCCTTGCTCAAGACACCACGCTTCACCGTCGTCGCCGTGTTCACGATCGCGGTGGGCATCGGCGCCAACACCGCCATCTTCAGCGTAGTGGACGGAGTCCTTCTCAAGGACCTGAGCTACCCACGATCGGCGGAGATCGTCGACGTGTGGAGCAGCGCACCGGGTTTCAACTACGACCAGTTCCTGCTGTCGCCCGACCTGTACTTCTACTATCGGGATCAAAGCACCGCCTTCGCGGACATTGCGCTCTACTCCCAGGAAGCCGTGAGCGTGACCGGAGACGGCGAGCAGCCGGAGCGGGTGAGTGCCCTGTCGGCGACCGCGTCCCTGTTCTCCACGCTCGGCGTGGCACCCATGCTGGGCCGGACGTTCACATCGGAGGAGGACGTCCCGGACGGACCTCCCGTCGCAGTGCTCAGTCATGCGCTCTGGCAGCGTCGCTTCGGGGGCGATCCTGGCGTCATCGGCCGTGCCGTGCAGATCGAAGGCGTGTCCCGGGAGATCGTCGGGGTCATGCCCGCCGGGTTCGACTACCCCGACGATATCGACATCTGGCTGCCGGCTCAGTTCGACCCGTCCAACCCTCCCGCCGGGGCCTTCAGCTATCCGGCCATCGCCCGTCTCGCGCCGGGCGTGACCGTCGCCCAGGCGTCGGCACAGCTCGTGCCTCTGGTCCAGCGCTTTCTGGAGACTCACGACGAGGGATCGCAGTACCGGGCCTTCCTCGAGAACGGGCGGTACCGGCCTCTCGTCCACTCCCTGAAGGAGGATCGAGTCGGTTCCATGCGGCGCCCCCTTTGGATCCTCCTTGGAACGGTCGGCATCGTGCTGCTCATCGCATGCGCCAACGTGGCCAACCTGGTGCTGATCCGCGCTGAAGGCCGCCGCCGGGAGTCGGCGGTGCGCGCGGCGCTGGGCGCGACGCGCGGCATGCTGGTGCGGCAGACCGCCATGGAGAGCATGCTCCTGGCCGTCGGAGGGGCGTCCCTCGGCGTCTTTGCCGCGTCCGTGGGGCTCCCGATCGTTCTACGCTACGCACCACCGCAGCTTCCACGCCTGGACGAAGTGGGCTTGAACGGAACCGTGCTCCTCTTCACCCTCGGCGTAACCGTGCTGGCCGCGCTCCTCTTCGGCGTTGCGCCCATGCTGCGTCATACCCCGCGGGTGCTCCTGGAGTCGTTGAAGCAGGGTGGCCGGAGCGGCACCGGCGGACCCGGCCGGATGCGGGGGCGCAACCTCCTCGTCGCTGCGCAGACTGCGCTGGCCCTCGTGCTCCTGGTGGGCTCCGGCCTGCTGGTGCGGAGCTTCTGGGAGGCGAGAGGAACCGACCTGGGCTTCAGGTACGACGACCTGCTCACCTTCCGCCTATCCCTGCCCGAAGGCAAGTATCCGACGCCCGCGCGCGTGGCATCGTTCCACGAGGATCTGTTGGCCCGCCTCCGGGCTCTGCCCGGCGTGGAGAAGGCCGGGATGGCATCGACCATGCCCCTCGTTCAGCCCGCGCCGGGTACGGCCTTCGAGATCGGAGGGCACCCCACCGAGCCGGGGAAGCTCCCACCCATTCTGCGCTTCAAGTTCGTGTCGTCCGACTTCATCCGGACGCTGGGTATCCACGTCCTGGCGGGTCGGGCGATCGAACCTTCCGACACCCGCGACGGCGTAGGTCACGTGGTGATCGACAAGGCGCTGGCGGAACGGTACTGGCCTGACGGGAATCCCGTCGGTAAGCGTATCCGCTTCGCGTCCGACTCCACGCGATGGCTCACCGTCGAGGGAGTCGTGGGCGAGGTGGCGGACCTGGGTCTCCGGGGCGAGACGGACCCACTGGTCTACTTACCCCAGACCGCTCCGGAACCGGACAGCGGATGGGTGGTGCGCACCGCCACCTATGCCGTCCGGGCCCGTAATCCCGGCTCGTTGGCCCAGGCGG
>Ga0210086_1001619_pt1 | contig 11359 bp, 8 predicted proteins | sample China_Galinas_PW_3_FD_184867 | JGI IMG/M metagenome (GOLD analysis project Ga0210086, IMG submission 184867) | Wetland microbial communities from San Francisco Bay, California, USA, that impact long-term carbon sequestration - China_Galinas_PWB_D2... | ecosystem: Environmental > Aquatic > Marine... | reverse complement strand
AGACTCGTAGCCGGCGAGCTTCAGGTCGACGCGGCGATAGGGGAGAAGGTTGCGCAGCACCACGATCAGACCATTCTCGGCGTTGCGCCGAACCTGCACGTCCTTGTCGCCGAGGGCGTCGATCAGCGGCTCGACGACTTTCTGGGACCGGAACTTGCCGAGGATCGCCACAGCTTCCCGGCGCTTGCCGTTGGACTGGCGGGCGATCTCGAGCACGCGGTCGATGCCGGACATGTCGTCCATCTTGCGCAGCGTGTCGGCGGCCGTCAGCGCGATGTCCTCGCTGCCGCTCGCTACGAGCTGGAGCAGCGTCTGCTTCTTGATCGAGCCCGAGACGCGACCGAGCGTTTCGAGCGCCAGCTTCGCGATCTGCTGGTTGGGATCGAGCAGCAGCTGCTTGAGCGTCGGCAGGATCTTGCTCGGTGCTTGCTTTTCGAGGACCCGCAGCGTGTAGCGCACGTCGCCGATGTTGCGATGGTGCTCGAGCCTGTCCACGAGCACGTCGACGACCGGGTCGGGCAGGCTCGGGGCTTCGATCAGAAACCGTTGGGCTCGCGAGAGCGCGTATTTCTCGCCGAGCGCGGCGACGAGCTCCTCGGTCGCTTCGTCCTGTCCCATGGCCGCGAGGAACGCGGCGCAGTACAGCCGCACCGCGCCCTTCGCGGCCGGGCTCGCGAGCAGCTCTCGCGCGGTGGCCACGGCAGACCGGTCGTTGTCGCGCAGGCAGTGGTAGAGCGCCGCGCTGACGACGCTGGCGTTGGCTCCCGGAACGACGAGCGCGCGCACGGCTTTGTCGATGTTGGCGTCCTTGATCCCCGAGATCCGTGACAGCATCTGTATCGCCGCGCTCGGGCTGTGTGCTCCTGCGCCGATCGCTCGCACGATGTGCGCGATTGCGTGGCGGTCACCGCGCCGGTGCAGCGTCGCGGCCGCGGCGAGCCGCAGGAACGGAGACGGGCTGACGAGCATCTTGCGCAGCGCGCGATCCGATTCGGCGCGCGGGTACATGTCGAGCAGGTACATCCCGTAGCTCTGCGACGAGATCGGGTAGCCCGGCAGAAACTTGACGAGCAGCGGGATCGCCTCGACGTCACGGCGCCGGCGGAGCTCCTGGTACGCGCGGTTGCGCTTGCGTCCGTTTTGCGATCCGAGCTCGACGACGAGCGTCTCGACCGCGACCGCCTGCTTCTTCTTCCGGCGACTCTGCGCGGGCGCGAGCGCAGCGCAGATTGCGAGGATCAGGCACAGCCTCATGGCGCTACTTCCCGGTCGTCGGCCCGCTCGTGCTGCCGCTCCCGGATCCGCTGCGGCTCGGGCGTCCGGTCTTGGTCGGTGTCTTCGGCTGGTCCGAAGTCTGCGAGCGCGGGCGCTTGCGCGGGCGGCTGCGCGGGATGCCGGGGAACGTCAGGTGGAACCTCGCGATGCCCGAGCGGTCGAGAGCGATCGCGAACGGTGTGTGGGCGTAGCGGTCGAGGAACCGCGTGATCTCGGTGTCGAGCCGTTGGAGCTCCTTGTCGATGTTCTCGCCCGGCAGCTCGACCTGTAGGAATGGTGCGGCGCCGTGACACAGGCACATCGAGGAGTAGCCGATGCCGACCGCGCGTCTCGGGTTGTCGGTGATCGCGCGCTCGGGCGGCTGGTAGTCGAACTTGATGCGACCCCCGAGCTTGAGCCCGAGCTCGAGGCAGAAGCCGCGATACGTGATCAGGTTGACCCGCGTGATCAGCAGCAGCAGCCGCGTCGTCTCGGCCATCGCCTTCTGCCGTGCTCGCCCGCGACCGTTCTTCTCGGCCCGTTCGAGGTCGGCGTCGAGGTTCTCGAGGATGCGCTCGACCTCTCGCTTGGCCGCGAGCGCGCGCCTTGCGTTGCGGCCGAATCCGAGCGTGGTCATCAGGCCGAGGTTGCGCGGCCGGTCGCCGCGACCGCGCCTGACCGTGCTGCCGGCTTGCTTGAGCGGTGGGCTGCTCGCGACGATGCCGGCTTTCGCTGCATCGCGCCACGCGCGCATGACGGCGCGGAAATACGGATCGTGGGCGACTTCGCGAAACGCGTCGCGCCGGGACGCGGCCAGAGGGGCGAGCTGGCGCACGCGCGCATCCCAGTAGACCTCGGCCGGGTTGATGTGATCACCCGAGCAGAACAGGCACGCCTGCGTCGGGTAGACCGTGCACTTGTGGCCGGCCGCCTTCGGCGCGTACAGGAACACCTTGCCCTTGGTCGCGGCCGCGAGCCGCGTGATGCCGTAACCGGCGAAGCCGCTCGGCGAGATCTCGTTGACCGAGACCGGCTGGAGCACCCAGCCGTACGGCAGCTCCGTGTACGGTCCGTCGCCGCCCGTCAGCTCCGTGCCGCGCGGCTTGTTGGCCTGCCGGTTGGTCCGCCAGTAACTGTCGGCGAGATAGCTTTCGCTCGTGATCGCGGACAGCTGTACCCGTGACTTCGAGAGCACGTTGACGGTCTCTTCGAGGTCGTCCTCGGCATCGCCGTTCTCGAGCGTGACGAGACAGATCCGGTGGTTGCCCGGTGCTTGATCCATCACCGCGGCGAGCTTGCGAATGTCGGCATAGACGTTCTGGAAGGCGCTGCTCGGCCTGGCCAGCACGGCGTGCACGCTACCAACGACGCGCGCGTGATCCGTCGTCGGCGCGAGCTCGATCGCCGGCTTCTTGCCCCTGCTCGTCCCGACGCGCGCGATTCCGATCGACGTCTCTCGCAGCTCGGCCTGCTTGGCCGCGAGTGCGGCTGCGAGGCGCTTGGCAAACCCCGCCTCCACGAGCGACTTCGTCGAGTCGATGAGGAAGTACAGCGTTTGCGAGCCCTTCTGCCCGCTGAGCACGACGCGGAGCGCACGGTCGAGACTGCGGCCGGGCTCGGTTACGTCGGCGGCGGTCGGGAGCTCCTGGGCGGCAGCCAGGCCTGCGATCGCGAGGCCGCAGGCCAGCGGGCGAAAGGTGACAAGCATCCCTAGAGCTTACCGGATGGGACCGGCCGGAAGGCAGGAGCTTCGCGTCGACTTTGCGAGACGTTCCTGGGACAAGCGGATCAGCGCATCCGTCGCGACTTCTTGCCCGGCTTCGTGTAGAGGTGCGGACCCATGCCGTCGACGGACGCGTTGTTGTCGTAGTACGGCCGGCCGTAGTCGATGAACGATTCGATGTCGAAGTCAGCGAACTTGACGAACGGGCGCCGCGACATGCGCTCGTGGACGAGGACGTTGATCGGCTTCATCTTGACCCGACCGCCGACCCGCGCGAGCGCGCCGTTCTCGTCGACCAGCACCGTGTCGCGCGCACCGCTCCGCAGGCGGCTGCGCTCGGTGCCCGCATCGAAGCCCTGCCACGTGCTGCGCGCGTAGGTCGTCTTCGGTTCGTTGCGCAACTCGGCGAGCTGCATGCGCGAGAACAGCCGGTCCTTGGTCGCGCGGGACTTCGATCCGTCCTTCCACAGCGCGTACAGCTCTTTCGCGAACCACAGCTCGCGGGCGAAGTCCTCGGGGTGCCAGAACCCGGGCAGCGCATGGAGCACTACGAGGTCGGGCGAGAGGACGAAGATCTGCACGTTGCGCGGTCCGGCACCGTTCGTCGTGCCGATGCAGCTGTTGCGCTTGTTGTAGCCGTGCGACGCGCCGACATAAGGCTCGAACTTGTTGTTCATCCAGCCGAGGACGAAGTCCCGCTGGAGCATCGGAAACACCTCTTTGCTCGGAAGGGTGACCCCCCTCAACGATTGCGCAGCGCTTCACGTGAACGAGTCGAGCTTGCCGAGCATCTGGATCCACAGGATCGGCTTGCCGGTCTTCTTGGCTTCCTTCGCGGCCCTGCTCAGGCGCTTGTGCCACACGAGCTGCTTGGTGATCTTCTTGATCGCGTGCTTGGTCTCGTCGCGTGTCAGGCGCAGCTTCAGGAACTCCTTGGCCGCTCGCTGCTCGGACGTCAGCGGCAGCTTCGGACGCTGGTTGGAGCCGCAGTCGCGCTTCATTTCGCCGGCTGTCGATGGCCGGCTGCGCTGCCGCTGTTGCTCGAGCAGGCGTCGCTCGAGCGCCCGGCGGCGCACGGCAGTGGGCGACGGTGCCGAGGCCGGTGCCTTGGGAGCGGGGGACGAGCGACTCACGACGGGGCGTAGACGAGTCGCGGGGGCACGTGGGAACTGGCCAGCGGCCAGTGGAGCGCTCGCGACCAAGGCGAGCAGCGTCAAGCATCGGTTCATGCAGGCCTCCTGCTTCCTGCGAGGGGAAGCGCTAGCGGGGCGAGTAGGACCGGGGGCTGGCGATCGCGGGCTCGATCGTCCGCTTTTCTTTCTAACGGATGTGGATCGAGGTCGCAAGCCGCGCTTTCCGCAGGAGCCGGGGTGGTTCGACGAGCCCGGATAGCCGCGTCGTGTCTACACTGCGACTCGCGCCGCTGCTTCGCGGTCAACAGAGAATCGCCGCGTCCGTCGAGCTTCGCGTTGTTGTCGTAGTAGGGCCGGCCATAGTCGACGAGCGCCTCGACGTCGAACTTGCGGAACTTGACGAACGGTTGTCTGGCCATGCGTTCGTGCACAGCGGCGCGCGGCCAGTAGCGACCTGTGCCAGCGGAGCTTCGAGAGCTTCTTGAAGTTGGCGGCGGGCTGCCGTTGCGCGACGAGCAGCGAGCTCGTGGGCGGCGAATCCTCCGGTCAGCCCTGCTAGACTCTCGCCCGATGCTCGCGCTCAGCACCTTCGTGGTCTCCGTCGTCTCCGCCGCGATCTACGTCGTGGGTTTCGTTTCGGCCGTTCACGCGGCCCACAAGTCCCGGACGTCGCAGGGCGCGATCGCCTGGTCGATGGCGTTGCTTGCGGTCCCGTTTCTGTCGCTGCCGGCGTACTGGGTGTTCGGGCGGAGCAAGTATCACGGATACGTGAAGGCGCGGCGCCACGGCGCGGCGTCGATCCAACGGCTCGCGACCGCGATCGAGGAGCACGCCCCCGAGTATCGGCCCGAGGTCCCGGAGGGCAGCTGCTTCCGTGCGCTGGAGCGGCTCGTGCGGCTGCCCGTGACCAAGGGCAACCGCTCGCGCCTGTTGATCGACGGCAAGCAGACGTTCGACGCGATCTTCGCGGGGATCGCGGGGGCCCGCGAGTACGTGCTCGTGCAGTTCTACATCGTGCGCGACGATCACATCGGGCGCCGGATGCGGGACGCGTTGCTCGCGAAGGCCAAGGAAGGAGTGCGCTGCTACTTCCTGTTCGACGAGATCGGTTCGGCCTCGCTGCCGTACGACTACGTGCGGTCGTTGCGCGAGGCCGGGATCCGCGCGAGCCCGTTTCGGTCGACGAAGGGCCCGGCCAACCGCTTCCAGTTCAACTTCCGCAATCACAGGAAGGTCGTCGTCGTCGACGGGCGCACGGCCTACGTCGGCGGGCACAACGTCGGGGACGAGTACCTCGGCGAGGATCCGAAGCTGTCACCGTGGCGCGATACTCACGTCGAGGTCCAGGGACCTGCGGTGCAGGGCGTGCAGCTGAGCTTCCTCGAAGACTGGTTCTGGGCGACGCAGGAAGATCCGGAGCTCGAGTGGGAGCCGGAGATCCCCGACGGCGGGACCGAGGAAGTGCTGGTCCTGCCGACCGGTCCGGCCGACACGTTCGAGACGTGCTCGTGCTTCTTCGTCGAGATGGCGAGCGCGGCGCAACGGCGGCTGTGGATCGCGACTCCGTATCTCGTCCCGGACTCCGCTGTGACCACAGCGATTCAGCTGGCAGCTCTGCGCGGCGTCGACGTGCGGATCCTGATCCCGAGCAAGCGGGACCAGCTGCTGTCCTGGCTCGCGTCGTTCTCGTATCTCGACCGGCTGCTCAATGCCGGGGTCAAGTTGTGCCGGTCGCGCGAAGGCTTCATGCACCAGAAGGTCCTGCTCGTCGACGAAGAGATCTGCTCGGTGGGCACGGCCAACCTCGACAACCGTTCGCTGCGACTGAACTTCGAGATCACGCTGCTCTATCGTTCGCGCGGGTTCGCGGACAAGGTCGCGCAGATGCTGATGCGCGACTTCGAGGCAGCGGAACCCGTCCCGCCCGACGAGTACGAGCAACGCGGGCTCATGTTCCGGGTGAGCGTCAGCGCGGCGCGGCTGTTCGCGCCGATCTTGTGATGTCCGGCAGCTCGTCGGCGGATGACCGGCCGCTGGTCGTCGTCGGGGACCTGCAGCGTACGAGCGTGTTCGAGCGGCTGCTCGGTTGCGGGCAGAACGACGCGGAGCGGCACGCGATCGTGCGCGGCATCGCGAGCGAAGATCCGCGCGCGGTCGTGATCCTGGGCGATCTCGTGTTCGACGGGTCCTCGGCCCGGCACTGGCGGCGCTTCGACGCCCTCGTCGAGCCGCTGCGCGCCCGAGGAATCGCGCTCGAGCCGGTCCTCGGCAACCACGAGTACTGGGCGCGGTTCGGGCGTCCGCTCGTGCACCTCTACGAGCGGTTTCCGAAGCTCGAAGCCTGCCACTGGCGCGAGCTGCGGATCGGCACGCTGTCGCTCTTGCTTCTGGATTCGAACCAGCGCCGGCTCCCCGCCGAGTCCTGGCGGGCCCAGGTCGCATGGTACGGCGAGCGGCTCGCTGCGATCGACCGAGACCCGGCGTGCGATGCCGCGATCGTGTGCCTGCACCACCCGCCCTATACCAACAGCAAGGTCACGGGCGACGAGTCGCACGTGCAGGAAGCGTTCGTCCCGGCCTTCGTCGCCGCGAGCAAGGCGCTCGCGATGTTCGCCGGGCATGCGCAGACCTACGAGCACTTCGTCGAGGCCGGCAAGCACTTCGTCGTTTCGGGAGGTGGCGGCGGGCCGCGTGTCGGTCTGCTGGGGGGCGACGACCGGCGCCACGTCGACCAGTTCGCGGGCAGCGCGCCGCGCCCGTTCCACTACGTCGTGCTCGATCCGCGAGCCCCGGGGATCGAGGTCCGGGTCAAGGGGTTCGAGGATCCAGGTGACGGAGTTTCCGAAATCGACTGCTTTCGGTTGCGGTGCTGACTCTGTCCGGCGGCCTGCTAAGCTCTGGCCACGATGGAGCAAGAGTCGATCCCGACGGCCCGCTATCCGAGTCTGAGAAACCGCGTCGTGCTGGTCACGGGCGGGGGCTCGGGCATCGGCGAGGCGATCGTCCGCGAGTTCTGCCGCCAGAACAGCAGGGTCGCGTTCCTCGACGTCGACGAGATCGCGTCGACGAAGCTCGTCGCCAGCCTCGGAGGCGCGCCGATGTTCATCGAGTGCGACCTGCGCGACGTCACGGCGCTGCGCGACGCGGTCGCTGAAGTCGTCGAGGAGCTCGGCCCGATCGAGGTGCTCGTCAACAACGCGGCCAACGACGATCGCCACGGGATCGACGCCGTCGAGCCCGAGTACTTCGACGAACGCATCGCGGTCAATCTCCGCCACTACTTCTTCGCCGCGCAGGCCGTGCGCCCGGGCATGGCCGAAGGCGGAGGCGGTTCGATCATCAACATCGGCTCGATCGTGTGGAAGCTCGGGTTTCCCGACGTGCCGATCTACGGAACGGCCAAGGCCGGCGTCGTCGGCATGACGCGTGTGCTCGCAACCGAGCTCGGCCCGCAGCGCATCCGCGTCAACTGCATCGAGCCCGGCTACGTCGCCACCGAGCGCCAGAAGCTCTTGTGGCAGACGCCGGAGCTCGAAGCGGAGGTCCTCGCCGGCCAGTGCCTGCCCGACATGATCGAGCCCGAAGCCATCGCGTCGATGGTGCTGTTCCTCGCGGCCGACGACAGCCGCATGTGCACGAGCCAGACGTTCGTGGTCGACGGGGGGTGGACGTAGCGATGCTCGAATGCGTGCTGGAAGCCGGCGCCGTGCTCGGCGAGGGACCGGTCTGGGACGACCGCCAAGGCTGCCTCTACTGGGTCGACATCGTCCGGCGGTCGATCAACCGCTGGGCGGACGGCGACTGTGAGCTGTGGATGATGCCTACGCGCGTCGGCTGTGTCGGTCTGCGCAACGACGCGACGAGTCTCGTCGCCGGGCTCGAGACCGGGTTCGTGTTCGTCGATCTCGCGGCGTCGAGAGTCCACGCGATCGCCGACCCCGAGCCCGATCTTCCCGGCAATCGCTTCAACGACGGCAAGGTCGATTCGGCCGGGAGGTTCTGGGCGGGGACTTTGGACGAGTCCGAGACGCACGAGACCGGTGCCCTCTACTGCCTGGACACCGACCGGCAGGTCACGCGCAAGGACACCGGATACATCGTGACCAACGGTCCGGCCTGGTCGCCCGACGGCAGGACGATGTATCACAACGACACGTTGAAGCGCGTCGTCTATGCGTTCGACTTCGACCCGGCGACGGGCGAGATCGGCAACAAGCGGGTGTTCCGGCAGCTCGAACCCGAGGACGGGTATCCCGACGGCATGACCATCGATGCCGACGGCGGGCTGTGGCTCGCGCACTGGGACGGGTGGAAGGTCACGCGGTTCACACCCGGCGGCGACGTCGATCGCGTCATCGAAGTCCCGGCCGCGCGGGTCACGAGCTGTGCGTTCGGCGGTCCGGACCTGCGCACGCTGTACATCACGACCGCGACCGTCGGGCTCGATGCCGCGGCGCTGGCCGAGCAACCTCTCGCCGGCGGACTGTTCGCGATCGAGACCGACGCCGTCGGCCTGCCGGCCAATCGCTACGGAGGCTGACATGGCCGGCGAGCCGCGTCGTTACCGTTCGACCGAGTGGTTCGGGCACACCGACAAGGACGGCTTCATCCATCGCAGCTGGATGCGCAACGAGGGGCTTCCGTCGCACGTGTTCGACGGTCGTCCGGTGATCGGCATCTGCAACACGTTCTCCGAGCTCACGCCGTGCAACGCGCACTTGGGCAAGATCGCCGAGCACGTCAAGCGCGGTGTGTGGGAAGCCGGCGGGCTTCCGCTCGAGTTCCCGGTCATGTCGCTCGGCGAGACCAACCTGCGGCCGACCGCGATGCTGTTCCGAAACCTCGCGAGCATGGACGTCGAAGAGTCGATCCGCGGCAACCCGATCGACGGCGTCGTGCTCTTGTGCGGGTGCGACAAGACGACGCCTTCGCTGATGATGGGCGCTGCGAGCTGCGACCTCCCGGCGATCGTCGTGTCGGGAGGTCCGATGCTCAGCGGCCACTACCAGGGCGAGCTGATCGGCTCGGGCACGCACGTGTGGAAGTTCGATCAGGAGGTCCTTGCCGGCACGATGTCGATGGCGGCCTTCCTCGACGCCGAAGCCGCGATGTCGCGCTCGGCCGGCCACTGCATGACGATGGGCACCGCGTCGACGATGGCGTGTGTCGTCGAATCGCTCGGCATGGCGCTCTCGGGCAACGCCGCGATCCCGGCCGTCGACTCTCGCCGCCACGTGCTCGCGCACCTGTCGGGCATGCGCATCGTCGAGATGGTGCGCGAAGACCTGCGCATGTCGAAGGTCCTGACCCGCGCGGCGTTCGCCAACGCCGTGCGCGCCGTCGCCGCGATCGGCGGCTCGACCAACGCCGTGATCCACCTGCTCGCGCTCGCCGGCAGGCTCGGCGTGCCGTTCACGCTCGACGACTGGGACGCGATCGGGCGCCAAGTGCCGACCGTCGTGAACCTGATGCCCGCCGGCGAGTTCCTGATGGAGGACTTCTACTACGCGGGCGGCTTGCCGGCGGTGCTCCGGGAGCTCGGCGAGCACGGTCAGCTCGACGAAGCGGTCACGGTATCGGGGCGCACGCTGGCCGAGGAGTGCAAGGGGGCCCGGGTCATCGACGAGCGCGTGATCCGCCCGCGGACCAACGCCCTGGCCGAGAGCGGCGGCATCGCGGTGCTGCGCGGCAATCTCGCGCCGAGCGGCGCCGTGCTCAAGCCGTCGGCCGCGACGCCCGGGCTCATGCAGCACAAGGGCCGCGCGGTCGTGTTCGAGAACATCGAACACTACAAGCAGCGTATCGGCGATCCCGACCTCGACGTCGACGAGACCTCGGTGATGGTGCTCAAGGGCGCGGGCCCGAAGGGCTATCCGGGCATGGCCGAGGTCGGCAACCTCGGCCTGCCGCCGAAGCTGCTCGCGCGCGGAGTCCGTGACATGGTCCGCGTGTCCGACGCGCGCATGAGCGGCACGGCGTACGGGACGGTCGTCCTGCACGTTGCGCCCGAGTCGGCTGCCGGCGGTCCGCTCGCGCTGGTCCAAGACGGCGACGAGATCGAGCTCGATGTACAAGCTCGCAGGCTCGAGCTACTGGTCGACGAAGCCGAGCTCGCGCGCCGCCGCGCCGCGTGGTCGCCGCCCGAGCCGCCGATGGCCGGCGGGTACCAGCGGCTCTACTTCGACCACGTGCAGCAAGCCGACCAGGGCTGCGACCTCGACTTTCTCGTCGGCACGCGCGGAGCCGCCGTGCCGCGCGAGAGCCATTGATGTTTTCGGTCTGGCTCGCGCTCGCGACCGTCCTGCTGCATCTTCCGTTTCTCGGCCGCTATGGCTTCCACGGCGACGAGCTGTACTTCCTCGCGTGCGGGCAACGCCTCGACTTCGGCTACGCCGACCACGCTCCGCTCGTTCCCTGGATCGCCGCGGCGTCGTCCGGGCTGTTCGGCGACAGCCTCTACGGGCTGCGGCTCGCTCCGTGCCTTGCCGGCGGTCTGACCGTGTACCTCTCGTGTCTGCTGTGCAAGGACCTCGGCGGCAAGCGATTCGCGCAGCTCTTGACGGCCCTCGCTGTCGGCCTCGGGCCGTTCTTCCTGCGCACCGGCAACCAGCTGACGATCCCGAGCTTCGAGCCCGTGTACTGGACGGCTTGCAGCTTGCTCCTGCTGCGCATCGTGCGCGGGGCCGACCCGAAGCTCTGGCTCGCGTTCGGGCTCGTCGCCGGCCTCGGCCTGATGAACAAGCACACGATGCTCGTCTACGGCTTCGCGGCGGTCGTCGCGCTGGTCGTGAGTCACGATCGCCGGCAGGCCCTGTCGAAGTGGTTCTGGCTCGGGGGCGGCGTCGCTGCGTTGATCTTCCTGCCGAACCTGATCTGGCAGATCCAGCACGACTGGGCGACCGTGCGCTTCGCAAGGAACCTCAACGAGCAGGTCATGAGTCGACTGTCGCGGCTCGAGTTCCTGCTCGGACAGGTGCTGTACGCGGGTCCGATCACGATCCTCGTGTGGCCGATCGGCCTCGTCTGGCTGCTCCGACACCGCGATGCGCGGATCCTCGGGCTGTGCTTCCTGTTCGTGCTCGCAGTTCTGCTCGTGACCCGAGCGAAGATCTATTACTCGCTGCCGGTCTATCCGCTCGTGCTTGCGGCGGGCGCCGTGTGGTGGGAAGACAGGATCGGCACGTGGCGCGTCGGAGCCGTGCGCGCGTTCGTCGCGGCCGTCCTGCTCGGCATGCTCGCGTTCGTCCCG
>Ga0210086_1001616_pt1 | contig 11377 bp, 9 predicted proteins | sample China_Galinas_PW_3_FD_184867 | JGI IMG/M metagenome (GOLD analysis project Ga0210086, IMG submission 184867) | Wetland microbial communities from San Francisco Bay, California, USA, that impact long-term carbon sequestration - China_Galinas_PWB_D2... | ecosystem: Environmental > Aquatic > Marine... | reverse complement strand
GCTACCGAACTCGCCTTGCCCGTTGCTGTCGTCGTCGTTCGCCCTCCCGGGCGACGACGACAGCAGCGTCAAGGACGGTCCGCTTCTTGCCTTGCCCCGCGCTCGAGTCGGAGTTCATGTACCCACGCCGCACCCCACGCCCGACTCACCCCCCCTTGGGGGCAACGCAACGACACGGCAGCCGAAGACTACAGCGCGCGAGCCGCGTCCAGCGCGAAGTAGGTCAGGATCGCATCCGCCCCGGCCCGCTTGAACCCGAGTAACGACTCGAGCATGCACTTCTGCTCGTCGAGCCAGCCGTTGCCGGCCGCGGCCTTCAGCATCGAATACTCGCCGCTCACCTGATAGACGAACGTCGGCGCACCGAAGGCCTGCTTGACCCGCCAGACGATGTCGAGGTACGGCAACCCCGGCTTGACCATGACCATGTCGGCACCCTCGTCGAGGTCGAGCGCGACCTCGCGCAGGGACTCGTCGCCGTTGCCCGGGTCCATCTGGTAGGTCCGCTTGTCGGCGCTGCCGAGACTCGCAGCCGAGCCGACCGCGTCGCGGAACGGTCCGTAGAAGCTCGACGCGTACTTGGCCGCGTAGGCGAGGATGCAGGTGTCGTCGTGGCCGGCCTCGTCGAGCGACGCGCGCACCGCGCCGATGCGCCCGTCCATCATGTCCGACGGCGCGACGACGTCGGCCCCGGCGTTCGCCTGGCACACCGCCTGCTTGCGCAGGGCGTCGACCGTCTCGTCGTTGAGGATCCGTCCGTCGTCGCTCAGGATCCCGTCCTGCCCGTGACTCGTGTAAGGATCGAGCGCGACGTCACAGATCACGCCGAGCTCGGGAATCGCTCGCTCGAGCGCCGCCACGGCGCGGGGCACGAGCCCACGGTCGTTCCACGCTTCCTTGCCATCGAGCGACTTCTCCGACTCCCCTATTACGGGGAAGATCGCGACGGCCGGCACTCCGAGCTCGAGGCATTGCTCGCCGGTCGCGACCAGCTCGTCGATGCTCAGCCGCGACACGCCGGGCATCGACGGGACCGCCTGGCGTTCGGAATCGGAGCCGACCACGAACACGGGCAGGATGAGATCCGACGGATCGAGCCGGCTCTCGCGCATCAGCGCCCGTGAATACTCGTTCGCCCGCATGCGTCGCATCCGGGTTGTTGGAAACCGTGCCACTTGTGTCTGCCTCTTCTCTCGTTCGGTCTCAGACCTTGCGTGCGATGAGGTGCAGCTCTTCGCCGAGGCCGAGGGCCGACACCATGCGCGCCGGCCAGAGCCGCTGGCTGATCCAGCGGGCCAGCGGGCGGTCCGTAATGAACCGGACGTACCGCTCTCGGTCGAACCCCTGCCCGCTGCCCCCGCACCACTTCTCGAGCACCGCCTCCTTACCGAGTCGGCGCATGACATCGTAGATCAGACGCGGGTCCTCGCGATAGCTCTGGGACCACACTTGGAGCACGTCGAAGCCGAGTCGGCGGGCCAAGAGCGTCAGGGTCCTCGGTCCGAAGTACGACAGGTGAGCCGCGTGGATTCCATAGCCCCAGCACGATCCGAGGAGCTTCGCCTTGAGACTGTCGGCGTTGGGCAGCGCCTGATACATGATCCCGCCCGGCCGCAGCAGGCGGTGAACTTCGGAGAACGCATACGCGGGCTCGCGCAGGTGCTCGAGCGTGTGGTTCATCAGCACACCGTCGAAGCTCGCGTCGTCGAGGTCCGATTCTTCCAGGCTCGTCTGGCGGACGTCGAGGCCGAGCTCCTCGCGCGCGTATTCCGCGGCCGGCTGCGAGAGCTCGAGCCCGACCGGCGACCAGCCACGGACTCGCGCGGTCACCAGTGAGCTGCCGATCGAACAGCCGATGTCGAGGAAATCCCCGGGCGCGATGTAGCGCTCGATCCGATGGAGGATCTTGTCGTATCGCGCCTGGTTGCGGCCATGCTCCTGGTACGCCATCTCGGCGGTCGCACGCTCGCTCGCGTACTGGGCGTCGAGCTCTTCCCGTGCCGGTGGATCGGCCATTCGCATGAAACCGCACGTCGTACACGTCTCGAACCGGCGACCGGCCGCTTGGAACTCGTCGCGAAACCGGTCTCCGGAACACACCGGGCAGCATGCGGTCTGGGTCGCTGTGCTCACTTGCGACGGTTCCTCCGCAGCCAGTCCAGGAACGCCGTGATGTCTTCCGGTAGCGCCGCCTCGAACGAAACGCGCCGCCCGTCGCTCGGATGCCGAACCGTGATCCGCTCGGCGTGCAGCGCTTGTCGGCTCGGCTTGGGCGCACTCTCGGGAAGCCCGCCCTGGTTAGAGCGAGCGCGATACACCGGGTCGGAGACGACCGAGAACGCGAGCGAGCTCAAGTGCACGCGGATCTGGTGCGTGCGTCCGGTCTTCGGCATGACGCGGAGCTCCGCGAAGCCACGGAAGCACTCGACGACCTCATAGTAGGTCACGGCCTCACGGCCGCCCTCGCGCACGGCTTTCATGCGTTGTCTGTGCCTGGGATCGCGCGTGATCGGCGTCTCGATGTAGTCGCTCGCGAACCTCGGTTCTCCGTGCACGACGGCGCGATAGACCTTCTCGACCGAGCGGTCTTGGAACTGCTGCTTGAGACCGCGCCACGCTTCCTCGGTCTTGGCCAGCACGAGGACTCCGCTCGTGTCCATGTCGAGGCGATGGACGATCCCGGGCCGATCCTCGCCGCCTTCGCGCGGCAGGTCGGGACCGAAGCGAGCCACCGCGGCCTCGGCGACGGTCCACGTGTCCATCGCTCCGCCGGGATGCACGGCCTGCCCGGGCGGCTTGTCGACGACGGCAATCGCGTCGTCTTCGAAGAGCACGACCAGCGGCGGCTCGGCCCGCGGCCCCCGCGCGCGCAGCTGCGCGCGCTCGACGAGGCGAATCTCGATCTCGTCGCCCGCGCGAACCCGAAAACGCGCCGAACGAGGGCTGCCACCGACCCGCACGCACCCGCGATCGACGAGCTCGCGCAGGTAGCTGCGGCTCTCTCCGACGACCGCGGACACGAGCGCCTTGTCGAGTCGCTGCCCGTGCAATCCGGCCGGGACTCGCCACAGAATCAGCTCTGACGCCGGCGGCGAATCAGCCCGCGCCGGCGAGCGTTCCGTGTTGCTGTCCGCAGAGCTGTTCACATGAGAAGAATGACCCAAAGCCGGCACTTCGACCAGACGATCCGAGCTTTTTAGCAGCTGCTTGCATTGCTATAACGAGGAGTCCCGCCGCCATCCCTTTTGGTATCAGCGCAGAATCGAGCGCGCTCGGACGCGAGCCGGTCGGAGAATCCAAGATGACAACAGAGCCCCCCTATCGGGTCCTCGTCGTGGATGACGAGGAGGCGTTGGGGCAAAACGTCTGCTCGTTCCTGGCGGACCAGGGTTGGCTGGCGAGCCATACGACGGACCTCGCAATCGCACTCGAACGCATCGAGAACGATCTCGATCTCGATCTCGTCATCACCGACATCTACCTCGAGGGCCCGACAGCGAGCCTCGGGCTGGCCGGTGGCCACGTGATCACGAAGGCGTGCGAGAAGCGCGGTCCCCCGATCCCGGTCATCCTGATGACCGGCCGGCCGTCGCTCGACGCAGCTCTCGGCGGCCTGCGGTCCCATGCCCACGACTTCTTGACCAAGCCGGTATCGCTTCCGATCCTCGAACGGCGCGCGCGCAAGGCAGTCCTCGAAGGCAAGCTGCAACGGCGAGTTCGCGAGCTGCAAGAGGTCAACCAGCTCCTGTCGAAGATCCTGCCGAACGCGATCGAGGCCAAGGATCCGACAACGCGCGGGCATTCCGACCGTGTCGTAGCCTACGTCGACACGCTCGCGCGAAAGTGCCGGATCTCGGCGTCCGAGCGCTACGACCTGCGACTCGCGGCGCAGCTCCACGATGTCGGCAAGATCGGAATCCCGGAGGCGATCCTGACCAAGCCCGGCAAGCTGACCAGCGACGAGCGGGCGATCATCCAAGAGCACCCTGGCATCGGGTTCCGGATCCTCGAGCCGCTCCACCACTTCCCGCGGGTCCGGCGCTGGGTCTTCCAGCACCACGAGCGCTGGGATGGGCGGGGGTATCCGGAGGGGCTCGTCGGCGAGGAGGTCGACCTTCCCGGCCGGATCCTGATCCTCGCCGAGGTCTTCGACGCGCTCGCAACCGCCCGTTCGTACAAGCAGCCGTGGTCCAATGCGAGGATCGCGGACTTCTTCGAGAGTGACGACGGCCACTTCGACCCGGATCTGCGGATGATCGTCGCCGAGGGCGTCCGAACCCAGGGGGTCGGCTTCTTCCAGCCGTCCGAAGACGCACTCGCACCGCGCGAACGGGATCAAGCGACGTTGTTCTAGGTTGACGTTGTTCTGGGTCTTCGACGGGGAGGTCCCGGATCGCGCACGTCAAGCCCCCATCGAAGACTTTCCGGACTCCGCAAAGGTCGATATCGCGGGGCTTTGACGGCCTCGATCGCGGACGTTACGCTCTTTCATGGTTGTGCGGTGTCGGTCGCCCCATCGACACCTGGACGATCTGCCTCGGTTCCCACCCGCGGCAGGTCGAGTGACGAAGAGATCCCGCACGTTGACCATTTCCGCCACCGGCAGCTCTTGCGATGCCTGGGCTGCTGTACGGATCGGCCAGCGCAAGGATCCATGAGCGAGTCGAAACGTCCTGCGTAAGAGACGCGAGAACCAGTCCTCCACTGCAAACGCGAGCGGAAGTCCCTCTCTCCGGAGCGGAGATCGGCTTCCTCTTGGCCCCGAACCGACCCCCGGAACCACCGACCGATCCGGCACCGCCGGCATCCAAGACGAGACTGCGATGAGTCAAACCTGCTGCCGCCGATCAGGCCTCGCTTTCTGCACCGCGTTGTTGTCCTCAGTCATGCTCGCCAGTAGTGCAACTGGCCAACTCGCGAAGCGCCGCGTCTCCAACAAGGCGGCGAAGGGCATCCAGCCGATTCCGGCCCCGGCCGGATACCCCACCGACCTGATCCAAGTCGAGGGTGGGTACGTCCAGATGGGACTCTCGGCCAAGCAGATCCTCGACGCGTCACAGCGGCTGTCGCATCGCGAGAACGACGGCGAACGCATGCGCAGGATCACTCTGCGCGAGGCCGGGCAGGAGAAGCTGCTCATCCCGGCGTTCTACATGGGCCGGCACGAAGTCACGAACGCGCAGTTCGAGTCCTTCGTCAAGGACTCGGGCCGCGACGTGATCTTCCCGTTCTCCTGGTGGACCAAGGAAGACGAGGCCAAGCACCGCAAGGCGCACAACGACAAATACAAGGGCAGCAAGCCGTTCAAGCCGATCGACTACTGGAGAGCGAACTACAAGAAGCTCGAATGGAAGGTCCCCCCCGGGACCGAGAAGTACCCCGTCGGCTGGATCTCGTACGACACGGCACGGGCCTACTGTGCATGGGCCGGCATGCGGCTTCTGACTGAGCCCGAATGGCAGCGCGCGTTCTACGGCGACAAGATGCGTCCCTACATCTTCGGCGACGTGTGGAAGCGGGACTGGCTCAAGGTCCTCAAGCTGTCGAACCCGCGCGAGGCCGTGCCGAAGCCGGTCGGCTCAGTCCCGGAAGCTCGAAGCTGGTGCGGCGCCGACGACCTGACCGCCGGCGTCTGGGAGTGGACGCAGTCGCCGTTTCTGCGGTTCTCAGGGTACGAGGCAGCCTACCGCGACCTGAAGAGGCTCATGAACAAGAGCAGGGACCTGCGCAGCGAAGTCGTCGACGAACCCGACTTCACCGCGTCGAAGCAGCTCCTCAAGGGCGGCTCGTATCGAGGGTGGGAGGAGGCCGACCTCAGCTTCCGTAGCTACAACCGGTTCGCTGTCGGCCCGTCGACGGTCGCCGAAGACATCGGCCTGCGCGTCGCCAAGTCGCTTCAGCCGGCGTTCGACGCGTCAGTGCTGTGGGCCCGGCTGCGGTTCGATTCGTCCTGCCTCGGCCGGTTCTCACTCGACGTTCCGAGCGCGAAGGAGATGCGCGCCTCGAAGCGAGGACGGTCCTCGCAGAAGCACCAGATCGAGGGCATCGAGCGCTGGGACATGGACGGCGACGTGGTCGAGAAGCACCACATGATCTCCGTCGTTTCGGTCAAGGAGCTGATCCCGCCGAGCGGAAAAGAGAGGGGTTGGGGCCACAAGCAGATCCTCGAGGATTCTTCTCGCGAGGTCCCCGGCCACCACGGAATGCCCATGGCCGCGCTGTTCTCGACCGAGAAGCTCACCCTCGACCAGGTGATTCCGGGCGGCAAGCACGAGCCGGTCGATCTCGCGCCGGGCATGTATGCGGTCTACTACCGGACAGCCGGCCTGCCGGACGAGCTCGCCATGGCGATGAAGGCCGGTCGCCGGATCCTCGCCCTGAACAAGGGCGTCCGCCCCGGCGAGGGATCGGGGGAAGAGAAGAAGGACGACAAGAAGGCCAAGAAGAGCAAGAAGAAGAGCAAGAAAGAGAAGCTCAGCGCCGAGGAACAGGCGGCAGCGAAGACCTGGACCGACGTCGTGGATCGCTACGGCATCCCCGACGAGATGACGTCGAAGTATCCGAAGGAGCGGCCGGAGTGGATCACTCTGCCGGGCAAGCTCCGCGTCCCGGTCGACCGCGATGTCCTGCTGTTCCGCAAGCACAACGGCAACTACGTGGCCTGGATCCGCCACGAGAAGCGCCCTCGGGTCAGGATGCTGGCCTCGAAGACCCCGTCCGAGCTCAAGGTCGATGTCAACACCGGGCTGATCGAGTTCCGGGGTGGGCCGATCTACCAGAGCAGGTACAAGATGCAGATCCGGCTGCCGTTCAAGGTCAGTACGGAGGAGCTCAACAAGGGCTGGGTCGGCGTCAACCGATAGCAGCGGTCGCCGACGGATTTTTCAACGGCCTGCTACGACGCTGCCACCGGCGCCGTGCTCGAGATCAGCGAGCAGTCCATCGGCCGCGGAGGTCCGGGCATGTCGAGCCGGGACGCCATGCGAATCAACGACTCGTCGAGACCGTGCTCGCGTGCGATCTTCAGTCCGAGCTCCAGCCGCGACAGGCGTTCGGGACCGGGCATGTGCACGATGCCGTAACGGCCGGCGTCGAGCGCGAGCTCGACCACCTGGCTCGCAGCATCCTTGACGTCCAGCGGAGTCCGCCACTCGTCATCGAACAGGTCGAGAGTCTGCCCGTGCCCGAGGGCATTGGTCACCATGTCGGTCGCCCCGCGTTTTCCGTCGAACGACGGCCCGTAGAGCAGCGGAAGCCGGATCACGAGGTTGCGCAGCGCGGCCAGAGTCGACGTCTCGCCGATCTTCTTGCTCTTGCCATAGACCGAGCTCGGCTTGGCCTCGTCCTGCTCGGCGTACGGCGCCGTGTCACCGTCGAACACGAGATCGGTCGAGATGTAGACCATGCGTGCGTCCAGCCGACGCAGGACCGCCGCGAGGATGGCGGTGGCTTCGCCGTTGATCTTGAACGCCAGGTCGGGCGCGGCCTCGCACCCGAGCCAGCGGCTCTCTGCGGCCATGTGGATCAACGTGACCGAGCCGCCATGGGACTTGACCTTGGACTGCAGCTTGCCCTCGAGGCCGAAGCCATCGGCAAGATCGAAACCCTCCGCGCGACCGATCGGGAGCCAATCGATCCCGCGTTCGTTCAGCACGCGCGCCACCTCGTGGCCGAGGTAGCCGGTCGAACCAGTCACGAAGTAGGTCTCAGTCATCGATGCGATCAACTCGTGATGTCGGGGAACACGCGTCGTGCAAGGTTCGTCTGCAACAGGGCCTCAGGGTCGTGCTTGCGCTTCAGCTCGAAGAACTTGTCGAGCGTCTCCTTCGGCCAGATCCGGCGCACCGTCGTCGACAGCGTCGTCGCGTCCTTGGCGAAGTACAGCCGGCCACCGGCCTCGACGACCTCCTCGTCCATCCGGTGGGTCAACTCCCAGAGCCGCTCCCGGTTCTCTTCGGTAACCCGGAAGTCCATGGCAAAGGAAAAACCATCGACCGCGTGTGTCAGCAGGAACGGGTCGGGCCTGTGGCGTTTGTAGACACCCAGGTACGGGATCAGCCCCGCACGGTGACACATGCCGAGCAGGTGGCAGTGAACGGCACTGGCATTGGCCTTCGGGATGAACGTTTGGTACTGGATCAGCCCCCCGGTCCCGTATGACTTCTTCCAATCGGGCACGTAGTCGAGCAAGAACGCAAACGCGGCGTGACCCTCGCGGTGTGGCGTTCCGCGCGTCTGACCGAGCGTGCCGGTGAGGTATTTGACGGCATTGACCAGCCGCATTCCGGTGTCGTTGACGAACGGCTTCAAGAACCACCACATCCACGACTTCGGCAGCACGCCGAACAGGTACGCGGGCAGATCTTGGGCCGCGGGGCTGAGCCCGCTCCCCGGATCCTCGTCAGCGCCTTGGGGCAGGTGGTTGGCGACGTGGATCAAGCCACGTCCGAGGTGCTTCCCGGCCGGAAAGCAGTCGATCCAACCGACGAGGTAGTCGTAGGCGTCCTTGTTCTCCTCCAAGTACGCGATCATGTGCGGGAGGCTCGGCACCGAGATGCGCTCGACGTCGAGGTATCCCGAGTGGACCTTCTTGAGCTTCAACGTGATCTCGGTGAAGCAGCCGAGCATCCCGAAGCTCCCGATCGCCGCATGGAACAACTCGCTGTTCTCGTGCCGCGAGCAGTGGAGCTCCTCGCCGTTCATGTCGAGAAAACGGAACGACTCGACGTGCTCGCCGATCGTGCCGGCTCGCCAGTTGTTCTTGCCGTGGATGTTGGCGGCGAGCAGCCCGCCGAGACTCGGATACATCGTGCCCGACACGACCGGAGGCCACCAACCGGCCGCGATGACGCGGCGCCAGACCATCTCCAGAGTCACGCCGGGCTCTACGACGATGATTCCGTTGTCGGCATCGAAGCTCCTAATGTTGGCGAACTCCGAGAAGTCGAGCAGGATCCCGCCGCCGTTCTGGCTCGCGTCACCGTAGCTGCAGCCCGAGCCGCGCATCCCGATCGTGATCCGCTTCTCGCGCGCCTTCTGGAACAGGCGGCTCAGCTCGGCGACCGACGTGGGCCTGACGACGACCGACTCCGAGTGGGTCGACAGACCCCAGCCGTAGACCGTGGACGGAACATGGCCGAGCTCGGCAGCGATGTCCTTGAGTCCCATTGGTTCGGCCATGGTTTCGCTTGTCGTCACCGAGTAGAGCCTCCCTCGCGTCGAGGATCTCGGAGGAACCGGTCTATATCGACAGCCGGCGGAAGATCACCGAAGGAATCGCACGAATCACCCAGCTGACGATTCGCCACCGGGCAGGGACATAGCTCGTCGACCGGCGCTTGGATACGGCCTTCCAGATCATACGCGCGGCCTCATCGGCGGTCCTGAGCCAGAACAGGCCGCTCATACCGCGCGTCATCGCGGTGTCAATGAACCCCGGCTTGATCGTCGTCACGTTGACACCGTGCTGCGACAGGCGGTTGCGCAGGGACTCGAGGAACGTCGCGAGCCCGGCCTTCGCGGCGTGATAGCTCGGGTAGGCCCGGCGCCCGCGATCGCCCGCGATCGAGCCGATGCCGACGATCGTTCCCCGGCGCTGGTCCTGGAACAGCTTCGCGGCCGGGTTCAACCACGCGATCGCTCCGAGCAGGTTGACCTCGACGACCGGCTTGTCCTTGGCCGAGTCGAACTCGTCGGGGCCGATGTCCGCCATCGTGCCCGCGGCATAGCAGATCAGGTCGAGACCATCGAGGTCGCTGACGATCGCCGCGAACAGCGAAGCGGTGTCCTCGTAGCTCGTGACGTCGTGCACGTAGGCCCGGGCTCGGCCCTCGCCCCAGGCTGTGTCGATCGCCGCACGGACCTTGTCCAACTCGTCCTTGCGGCGGGCGACGAGGGCAACCGTGGCTCCGCGGGCCGCGAGCTCGCGCGCGAACGCGGCCCCCATGCCCGACGAAGCGCCGACGACGATGGCTTTCTGACAGCTGAACGGCATTTGAGCTTCCGGGGTTGGAGCAGGTCGCCTCGGGGAGTGGTTCTCGACGGCCTGCCGGGGCATTGTCGCGGCCCGCACGCGCGAGCACTACACCGGTCCCGACGAAACCCGGCAGTGGCTGCTGGTCATGGCCGCTTCGCCGCCATAATGATCTCCGCGCCATGACCGATCCCTCCACCGCATCGTCCGACCCCGCATCCTCCGACGCCGCATCTTCCGATTCGCCGCCCGTTCTCGTCGTTGCCAACCCCAAATCCGGTGGCGGACTGGCTGGCGAGCTCGTCCCGTACCTCGCTGCAGAGCTCCAGCGACGGGACTTCCCGGTCGAGGTGTTCCTGAGCTCGGCCGCCGGCCAGATCACGGAGCGGGTCCGCTTGGTGCGCGGGCCGTACACGGCCCTGATCGTGACCGGAGGCGACGGCACGATGCGCGAAGTGCTCAAGGGCCGCCCGAGCCCGGACCTCCCGATCGGGCTGTTGCCGGCCGGCACGGCCAACGTGCTGGCAGCCGAGCGCGGGTTTCCGTACGCCCCGGCAGACACGGCCGCGATGGTCGCCGACGGTAACAGCGAGCTCGTCGATGTCGGTTTTCTCGACGCACCCGACCCGAGCCGGCGCGAGCCGTTCCTGCTGATGGTCGGCTCGGGCATCGACGCACGGATCGTCAAGGACGTCGACGAAAGACGAAAGGGCGGCGTCCTCGGCAAGCTCCGCTACGTCGGCTCGATGGTCCGCTCCGTCGTGCGCTATGCGCCCGGAAAGCACTGGTTCGTGCTCGAAAACGGGGACCGCTACGGTCCGTACGAGCAGCTGCTCGTCGCGAACGTGTCGTCCTACGGCGGTTTCTGGAAGATGCCGGGCAAGATCTCGATGACGGACGGGCTGCTCGACTGCATCGGGTTCACGGCGACCGGTGCCGGAGGAATCCTCAAGGCCGGCGTCCGCGGAGCGTTCAACCGCTTGCGCGAGGGTCGCGACGTCGTCCATCATCAAGCAGCGCGCGTGCGCATCGAATCCGAGGACCCCGGCCCGCTGCAGATCGACGGCGACCCCGGAGGCCTCGACCCCGTCGAGATCGGCATCGAGCACAAGGCCCTGCGCTTGCTCGTGCCGCGCTCGCGTCTGACCGGAAATCGCGAAACCGAGAAGATCGATGGAACCAAGACCTGATCCAGAGCCGGTCGCCGTCGGTTCGATCGTGTTCGGCGCGGCCCGCGGCCCCCTGCCGGTGATCGCGGGCCCGTGCGTGCTGGAGGACCGCGAGCACACGTTGCGTCACGCCGAGCGGATCGCGGCGATCTGCCGGCGGCTCGAGATCCCGCTGATCTTCAAGTCGTCGTTCGACAAGGCCAACCGGACCTCGCTGACGAGCTACCGCGGCCCG
>Ga0210086_1001612_pt1 | contig 11389 bp, 11 predicted proteins | sample China_Galinas_PW_3_FD_184867 | JGI IMG/M metagenome (GOLD analysis project Ga0210086, IMG submission 184867) | Wetland microbial communities from San Francisco Bay, California, USA, that impact long-term carbon sequestration - China_Galinas_PWB_D2... | ecosystem: Environmental > Aquatic > Marine... | reverse complement strand
CTCAAATAATTATATATCTCGCTCATCTGTGTTTATCTGTGTATAACATTCTTTCTGCCCTGCGGGTCTCATCAACCAAATGTTTTACCTTTTCGAGGTCTTTTTTGAACCGTATTAAACGCCCTTTAGCGTCCAATGCATTGGTTCCGGTGCAACTGTCGACGCCTGCCGGCATAACCTGCATGATGCCGTCAAAAACATTGTCGGGGGTGATGCCCCCTGCCAAAATCACAGGAATGTGACTTGACTGAACCAGCTGCGCTGCAACGCCCCAGTTACATGTTTTACCGGTGATGCCCACGAAACCTTTGACCGGCTGAAAATCAAAAAGAGATCCGGATGATTTTACAATCAGAGTATCTGTCAAAAAATAATCGCTGACCGCCTCAAACATACGCGCCAGCTCAAGGGTTTCTCCTTGGTTAGGTATTTTGGGCTGAGGAATTGGGATCGATCGCATAATTTTAATCTCAGGAAATCTTTTTTTGATTTTTTTCTGCAACAACACAAGCTGTTTACAGGAGGCGCCGGGACTATTTTCAAGGGTTATTGCTTCACAAAAATGAATAATATCGGGTTTGTAGTAATCGAGCATGAAACATATGGTCTCAAGATCATCAAACAGTGGTATCAAGCTGCTCCTGCCATCTGTTTCCTGAACCAAATGCACGGTATCCCTGATACAAGGAACTTTCCATGATTCCTGTGATACAATAACACTGCCGATATGATCAACGCCAAAAGCCATCACTTTCTCAGCCTCGGAAGGTGTTTGGACTTCATAAATCTGGACAATTAGTTTATTCATTGGTCGTTTTCACAAGCGTTACACTTACAGCCAACTGCTCATCTCATAAACAAGTTGTAGTTTTTAACCTCAATTGAGGTTTAACATAAAAGTTGACTTTTCAGGCCGTTTCTAACATATTCAGCATGTTTCTGCAAATTGTTTACTTAAGCCATTTGTTTAGATACACTGTCAACAGATTCAGCTTGAACCCTTCCGAAAAGAGTAAATAGAGGAAAACCCATGATACTGATTATCGATTTTGGTTCACAATATAACCAACTCATTGCCCGTCGGGTAAGAGAATTCCATGTATACTGTCAGATCGATCCGCCCAATATAGATATTGACTATATTAAACACCTTAACCCTAAAGGGATTATCCTTTCAGGAGGGCCATCAAGCATCTATGAAAAAAATAGCCCCAAGTGTGATGAGGCAATCTTTAATCTTCAAATTCCAGTACTAGGAATTTGCTATGGCATGCAATTTATGATCAACGCGTTGGGAGGAACCGTTAAAAAAGCCAGAAAGCGAGAATATGGTTTTGCAGAACTTAACGTTAAAGAAGAAACGGGTTTGTTTAAAGCGGTGGGTGGAAAAACAAAAACCTGGATGAGCCATGGTGATTCCATCACTAAGCTGCCGGGTGGTTTTAAACTAACGGCATCTACTGAAAACACAAAAATTGCTGCTGCAGTTCATACTAAAAAACATCTTTACGGCCTTCAGTTCCACCCTGAAGTTCACCATACGAGCAAAGGCAAAACCATGCTGCGTAACTTTCTTTTTAATGTGTGTGGCTGCAAACGCACGTGGACCATGAAAACCTTTGCCAGGGACTCGGTTTCTCAAATCAGAGACGTCGTCGGAGACAAAAACATCATTCTCGGTTTAAGCGGCGGTGTCGATTCATCGGTCACCGCCCTGTTGCTTCACCATGCCGTGGGGGATAACCTGACCTGCATTTTCGTTGATAACGGCCTCCTTAGAAAGGATGAGGCTAAAAAGCTCAAAAAGACCTTCAAGCAACACCTAAAAATTAACATCCGGTTTGTAGATGCCAAAACAAGGTTTTTAAAAGCACTTTCTAAAATCACCGATCCTGAGAAAAAGAGAAAAATTATCGGCAAAGTTTTTATGGATGTTTTTGAATCCGAAGCCAGAAGGATAAAAGGTGCGGAATTTTTAGCCCAGGGAACCTTGTATCCGGATATTATTGAGTCACAATCGGCTTTCGGCGGTCCGACATCGGTCATTAAATCCCATCATAATGTCGGCGGACTTCCCAAAATTATGAAATTAAAACTTGTTGAACCTTTGAAATATTTGTTTAAGGATGAAGTTCGCCTTTTGGGCAAGGCGTTGGCTCTGGATGAAGATCTGATATGGCGGCAACCTTTTCCCGGCCCGGGCCTTGCCATTAGAATCATCGGAGAAATAAACAACAAACGCCTTGTGATATTAAGAAATGTTGATGATATTTTGCTTGATGAAATAAAAAACAGTGGTTATTATCGGAAGTTGTGGCAGTCCTTTGCCGTACTATTGCCCATAAAAAGTGTTGGCGTTATGGGAGATAAGCGAACGTATGAAAATATCGTCGCCATCCGGGCGGTAACAAGCAAAGATGCGATGACTGCCGACTGGGCAAAACTGCCCCACAAGTTACTTGGAAAAATATCGAATCGTATCATAAACGAAGTTAGCGGCGTTAATAGGGTGGTTTACGATATTAGCTCAAAACCTCCCAGCACAATCGAATGGGAATAATTTGAAATGACTGAAAAAGAATCCAAAAAATTTGAGATGCCAATGGATGATGAAATTCCGGAATTCCAAGCTCAGGAAGATTTCGATGATCAGAAAATTGAAAAGCTGCAAAAGCGAATTACCCGTATCTCGATTATCATCCCCTGTTTGGTTGTTCTAATTATTCTTGTAGGTTATTTTGATTTGAAAAATACTCTCTCCAGTGTAAACACCAAAGGCAACATGGGGGTTCAAACCCTTTCCAAAGAAATTGAATCCAGATTTTCTTCTCTTTCCATTAAGGAGGCAAAGATTGAGGAAACCCTGGGCAAAAAAATTGCGGAACTTGAAAAGGCAACCGCTTCGTTGAGTACTGCAACAAAAGAAGCGGAAACAGCCATAAGATACATCAGATCTGCGAGGAAACAAGATAATGAAAGCGCCGCAAGTGCCATTCAACAGATTGAAAAAACATTGGCTTCTATTCCCAAAGATCTTGAGAAAATGTCATCAGACTTAAATGCCATGGATAAAACATCTTCTGCAAAATTGGTTATTTTTTCTCAATTCATGGACAGCACAAAAAATGATCTTTCAACCATACGTTCGGAAATCTCATCACTGAAATCTTCCAAAGCCGACCGAAACGATCTTAAAGATCAACAGAAAGTCTACCAGTTAGCGCTGCGCCAATTAACAACTAGTCTTGAAGACAAAATAAAATCTGTGGAAAAAATGCTAAATGAACTGGGAAAGGTTCAAACGTCACCTAAGAAACAAAGCCAGACCAAACCCGAAAAATCCAATTCGTCACATCAGGCGGAGACAAAATCGGCTCCCGATACTTCATCCCCAAAAGAAACCCAAACGCAAAAACCCGGTACGATTATCGAACAAGATATTTCCAAAAAAAATCCGGATTAATTGCCATTGAGCTGCTACATTCCGGATTTTTTTGTCGCAATTTTAATATAAGCAGTTCATCGAAGGTAACTCAACAGACAGAACCGAAAAATAAAACGGGAAAGGTTATGGTTGACTTAGCCGAAGTTAATGAACTAAAAATCCAGGAATAAATGATGTCAATAACGATAAACCCGGGCTATTTCAGGATCTAAAATAAAGGAGGAAGGTCTATGGATGTTAATCTTATCAACCCTTTTATCAATGCAACCTTGAATGTTCTTCAAACAATGGCCTTTGTTAAATGCCAAGCAGGAAAACCTTACCTCAAAAAGGATAACGTTGCCCAGGGTGATGTTTCCGGTATTATCGGATTTACAGGTGAACAAAACGGAACGGTTTCAGTTACCTTCGATGAATCATGTATTTTAAAGGTCGTTTCAAACATGTTCGGGGAAGAAATGAAGGAATTAAATGATGAAGTTTCAGATGCTGTTGGTGAAATCACCAATATGATATCCGGCCAGGCAAGAAAAGAACTGGAAGAAATGGGCAGACTATTTCACGGCGCCATCCCCACAGTGATTACCGGCAAAAACCATAAAATCGAATCTACGACCAAAGGTCCCAAAATCGCCATTCCTTTTACAATCGAGGCCGGGACCTTTACGATTGTCGTGTGCCTGGATATTAAATCTGACAACACTAAATAATTGAGCTATCTGGACGCTGTTTTTTAAAAATTGCTCAAAAGATGCTGTTTTTTAACAAATCGGCGTATATTGGCCATAACCCCTAAAGATTTTGACAACAATTGCCGAAAAAACAAGAAAGTAGGTCGGTAATAAGGAGAATGGGTTATGGATATCGTGGTTGGAAAAATACAATCTGCTAAAGAGGAAGGAACTCATAAAAAATCTTTTTACCAAGATGGTAAAAAGTCGAGTTTCAAGGAGAGACGTAAAAACAAACAGGATCGACGTAAAAGTGTGAGAGAGGGGGTAATTGTATCTCTTTCTTTCAAAGATGATCGTCGCGTTCTACCGGATCGAAGAAAAGCGAATTCGCAAAAAAACCCCTACACTAGTTAGATGACGCGTCTTTGATACCATCTGTTTCCTGCTTCTCTTTCCACGTCTCATACGCGTAATCAAGAAGTGCCCATTTGTCTTCAGAATCTATGGTTATCAGCTTGATACCGCCTTTATAATTATAATCTGCATCTCCTTTGAGCGATTTAATCCAATTCAGCGTCCCGGTAAAAGAAACCGATTTTTCTTTTTCAGAAACATCCACCATAAATTTCAGCATACAACCCAAAGAAAGCTTCGCCTTTAAGTACACAGTAACCCCCATGCCTTCTCTGCTGATATCCACGATGGAACACTGCTGTTTCAGATCTTCATTATTCTCCTCTGAATAAAAAGCGACAATCTTCACAGGAAACCGTAGAAATTTTCGTCTATCCTTCACTCAATTACCTCCATTAAATGCCAAGTTTGATTTCTCATTGTTATTAATGTATACTACATCGCAAATCAACCCTAAAATATTACCTGAATCTTGTATGAAAATTGATGAAAATCTTTATAATCCTAACATATGAAAGCCTCCGAATCGTGAAAGATCCAGGTATTACATGACAAAATGATAGACTGCCATAAATGCAAACATTACTATGTTACGTGGGATAAAAATTTTCCCCATGGCTGCAAAGCCATGGGATTCAAATCCAAACAGCTTCCATCCATACAAGTGCGTGTCAACTCCCAACGCGAGTGTCTTTTGGTCAGTAAAAAAGAAACGCCTAAGAAAAGGAAAACATAATTACTTCAGGGGTCGGGGTGTTTTTATCTGTTAAATCGCTTCATGGATAATGTTTTTTTCAAACCGTGTAAACTCGTGGCCAAAAGGATCGTAAAGAAAGAAGCGCTTTCGATATAAAAACAATTGGTTCTGCTTAAAACAAATACTTTCATGGTACTGAAATGTTTCGGTATGCGTCTGCTCTTTCTAACGATCCCTAAACCACTCAAACAGTACACGCCTTTTTAAAAAAATTATCCATTTCGCTGATTAATAGGCGTTTTCAATAAAAATTCCCGGACCCTTCAATTTATTTAACTTCGTTCAATGAGTCCTTCAATTCGGGGAATGTCTTCCGGATGATCAACTTCCGGAGAATCGTATTCGGTAATGACCACCTTAATTTTATACCCGTATTCGATAGCCCGCAACTGCTCGAGTTTCTCGATGGTTTCGAGTTTTCCTTCGGGAAGATTTCTGAATATTTCCAGAAAACGTCTGGTATATGCATAAATGCCCAGATGCTTGTAGGTGTCAAAAATTGTGCCGGCATCTCGGGCACAGGGGATCGGCGATCTTGAAAAATACAGCGCATACCCTCTATTATCAAAGGCCACTTTACAATCTTTTGGGTTGGTAATTTCGCCTTTCTCAACAATTTTAAAGGCCAGCGTACTCATTTCAACCTCCGGCTCGACCCAAAAGGGGCTGACCACATCTTGTAAATGTTGGGGATGAACTTCGCGTTGATCTCCCTGTATATTGACAACAATATCCTCTAGATCAAGTCCTATCTTTTCTGCCGCTTCCGCCACCCGATCTGTGCCTGAACGATTTTCTTTGCCGGTCATGACCACTTTACCTCCAAAACCACTTACAGCATCAAAAATTCTCTGATCGTCTGTGGCAACGACAACGTCTGTTACGATATTTGACAGACTCACGCGTTCATATACCTGTTGGATCATAGGTTTCCCATTTTCGAGAAGACTCAGCGGCTTTCCGGGGAACCTGCTAGAATCGTACCTTGCAGGAATTATGACGACAATCTTCATATTTTTCTCCATACTAAGACCTAAACTAAGCGTTTCAAATAGTGACAATCTTTTTCATAAATACATTCGCCTATTGGATGAAACATATTAGCGATTTTAGCAATGTATATTTATCTGAGGGGTCGGGGAGTTTTTCTCCTAACCCCCTTTAATATAGCGGAATGGATGATCTTTTTATAAATCGGATGCTGTCTGAGTGGCTTAGGGATCGTTAGAAAAAACAGGCGCATATCGAAATCGTGTCTTTAAAAGAATTTTAAAATGATGCAGAGAACCTATTGATATTTCAAAGATAGTTTCCTGTTTTTTCTTTACGATCCCTTGCCACGAGTTCATGCGGTTTAAAAAAAGCATTATCCATGGAGCGATTTGACAAACAAATAAAGCACCCGACCCCTCATTTATATATAATTATGAATTTATTACAGTCCTGTCACTATTTGAAACGCTCAGTTTAGGTAAGATTTTGTTGACCCTATTATTGGGTTTGGGTTATCAATAGAACTCAACATTAAATTTTACCTCTTTTCAGGGAATTATACCATGGATATGATATCTTTAAAACAGCTCCTTGGCCATGTTGCCACAGGCAATATTTCGGTTGAGGATGCTGCGCAAAAACTAAAGCATCTTTCGTTTGAGGATTTAGATTATGCACATATAGACCATCATCGCTCCCTTCGCAAGGGCTTTCCTGAAGTCATCTTCGGGCAGGAGAAAACTGTCGATCAGATTGTCGGTATTATGGAAAAAATGATCATCCAGGAAAATATCATACTGGTCACACGCATCCAAGCACGTCATGCGGATTCGGTAATCTCACGCTTTCCTGACGCCGAATATCATGAAGATGCAAAGATGGTTGTCTGGAAAAAACAAGATGTTCCCCAAAGTGGCAAAGGCACCGTTATTGTCATATCAGCAGGAACATCAGACATACCGGTTGCCAAAGAAGCCTTGCTTACTGCACAGGTTATGGGAAACAAGGTGGAATCTGTTTTTGATGTTGGTGTTTCCGGCATTCACCGTTTGTTTAACCATAAAAAACTGATTGAAGAAGCGTCTGTTCTTGTGGTCGTTGCCGGAATGGAAGGTGCGCTTCCCAGCGTGGTCGCGGGGATGGTCAGCCGGCCGGTTATCGCAGTTCCCACAAGTGTGGGCTACGGTGTAAGCTTTGGCGGATTAACGGCGTTGTTTGCCATGTTGAACAGCTGCAGTTCAAATGTTGCCGTTGTGAACATCGATAACGGATTTGGGGCAGGATATATGGCTTCTATCATCAACAGGTTATAACGAGGAATCATATGATGAGTGCAGGTGATAAATTCTGGATAGGAATTGGTGATATCCACGAAGACATTTCCCTTCTAAATGACATCCCCGGTTTGACTGATGCTGCCGGTATTATTATCAGCGGAGACATTACCAATAGAGGTGGAAGACGCAGGGCAAATCAACTCCTAAAGTCGGTATCAGCCATCAATTCAAATATTTATGCACAGATCGGAAATATGGATCGGGCTGAAATTACGGATTATCTGGACGAAAAAGGGTGGAATATTCATGCAAAAGGCAAACAGTTGGCGGAGGATATCGGTATCATGGGGGTAGGATATTCAACACCAACCCCCTTCAGGACCCCTTCAGAGGTTCCGGATGCCATGCTGGGAAAATGGTTGAGCATAGGGTATGAACAAATAAAACACCTTCCAAAACTGATATTGGTGGCACATGATCCCCCATTTGGATCAAAAGCAGCTGAGCTGCCTTCAGGGGAAAATGTCGGCAACAAGTCCGTTCTGGAATTTATCCGGCGTGTCCAGCCGGACATCTGTATCACCGGCCATATTCACGAGGCAGACTCCGAGGACTATATTGGAAAAACAAAGGTGATAAATCCGGGAATGTTGTGTATGGGCGGTTATGCTCTTGTTCAACTCAAAGAAGATAAGTTGGAAGCCAAACTTATGTACATATGATGAAGCCTTTGAAAAATGCCCCCTTTTGCTCAATGCCTGCGTCAGTATAAAATTTTAATCCTCGAAATACTCAATGTATTACTGTGGTTAAAATTTTCAACTTCCTTGGTCTTAAACAAAATTGAATATTTTTCAAAGGCTTCATGATATGGCATAAAATTGGATAAACTTTAGCTCACTCTTGTCCGCCTTAGTAGTTTGGCGAACGAGTTCATTTTATGCACTTCAGACACTTTTTTTATTGTTTGTAACCGATTAAGCGTAAAAATTCCTTTCGATCATTTATATCCGCTTCGGTTTCAATACCCTTTGTTTTAAAGCCGTCAACGACACCGATAATTCCCCGGCCCTGTTCTGTTTCCGCGATAAGGACTTCCACAGGATTTGCCGTAGCACAAAAAATCCTGCAAACCTCAGGAACATTTTTAATAGCGTTCAATACATTAATGGGGAACATGTCTTTCATCAAGAGGATGAAACTGTGACCCGCAGAAAGGGCATAGGCATTTTTCTTTGCCAGTTCCACGAGGTCATCATCTGTCCCCGAATATCGCACAAGACACGGTCCTGAAGATTCACAAAATGCCAGACCGAATTTTGCTCCGGGTACGGTATTCACCATTGTCTCATAGATATCTTCGACTGTCTTGATGAAATGAGAATGTCCTAAAATCAAATTTAACTCATCCGGTTTTTCGATCTTGACCGTCTTGATTTCCATAATCCCCCCTTTACTTCCTTCTGTCTTCACCGATTCTTCGGTCTCCGCCTCTTTTTCGATCCTTGCCTCCAATTCGTTTTTACCACTTTTATGCTGCAACCATCAATTTTACTCCATCAAGCTATGGGAAATTTTATTATGTGTCAAGAGAAAGAGGGGAAGCAAATCAAATGTGCTGATCGTGTCCGATCAAAAATTAATTCTTCCAAATCCTTACTGAACATATAAAAACACTTCCATACTACTCGCAGTAACCCCCGAACCTAATCTTCTTGATTATCAGAATTATTCCTTGCAAAGCTTTAATTTACAATAGAAGATTCTTTGGGCTTCCCGTAGTTAATATTTTGAGTGTTATCCGGTATATTCCCATTTTCCCCTTTGGGTCGGTGCTTTTAGAGATTTTTCAAGCTGATTTAAAAAACGTATTCTGGGAATCTGCCTTGCACCGAAACGGGTCAAATGTTCGGTAGGAACCTGACAGTCTATTAAATCAAACGATAATTCTTTAAGGTGTTCCGCTAGTTTAACCAACCCTACGTTTGAAGCATTACTGACCTGAGTAAACATGGATTCTCCGAAAAAACACTTTCCTAAAGAAACCCCGTACAATCCTCCTGCAAGTTCTCCCTGAAGCCAGACTTCCACCGAATGCGCAAATCCTGCCTCATGCAGATTGCAGTAGGCATCGATCATATCTTTAACGATCCAGGTTCCTTGGTTTTTTTGCAGCCGAACTTGGGCACACTGGGTGATGACCTCATTAAAAGCCAGATCCATGGTCACGTTGAATATGTCTTTTTTAATGATCTTCTTTAACGTTTTTGAAATCTTAATTTCATGGGGAAACAACACAAAACGAGGATCGGGTGACCACCAAAGAATCGGTTCATTATTTGAAAACCATGGGAAAATGCCCATTCGATAGGCGAGGAGAAGACGTTTTTGGCTCAAGTCACCGCCAACAGCCAGCAATCCGTCTTCGGAGGCAAGGTGGGGTGGGGGAAATTCGATTGTATCTGATAAAAGAAAAACAGGCACTTATCTTCAAGTCGTTATGTGGGACAACACGTTTAGTATTCCATCATTCCAATGTCTCTAATTCCCTTGTATCTTCACTTAAGGAAGTCTTAGCATTGTAGTTAAAGGTCAACTTTTCATTTTCGACATCAATAAGAACATTGCCACCTTTGTTAAGTCTCCCAAATAGAATCTCATCGGACAGGACATCTTTTATTTCAGTTTGTATCAATCGGCTCAATGGCCTGGCGCCGTAACGCGGGTCATGCCCTTTTTGGGCCAGCCATGTCCGTGCCTCCGGAGAAAGATTGATGGATACTTTTTTAGCAACAAGCTGTCCTTTGAGCTCATTCATAAACTTATCCACCACTTTTTTCATAATATCTTCATTTAACGCATTGAAATGAATGATACCGTCGAGACGGTTTCTAAATTCCGGACTGAAAAATTTTTCAATAGCTTGTTTTCCCTTATTTTCTGTATCATATTGCTTGTCTCCAAAGCCGATGGTCTGCGTGCTCATCTCCCGTGTACCGGCATTGGAGGTCATCATAATAATGACGTTTCTAAAATCAGCCTTTTTGCCGTTGTTGTCCGTCAGTGTTGAATGATCTAGAACCTGTAGAAGGATATTAAACATATCCGGATGCGCTTTTTCTATTTCGTCAAATAAAAGCACGCTGTAGGGGTGTTTTCGAATATCATCCGTCAATAGCCCACCCTGATCAAAACCGATATAACCCGGCGGTGCACCAATCAGACGGGCCACAGCATGTTTTTCCATATATTCACTCATGTCAAATCGTAAAAAATGAACACCGAGAATCCTGGCCACTTGAAGACTCACCTCTGTCTTTCCAACACCTGTTGGACCGGCAAATAAAAATGATCCAATGGGCCTTTCCGGTGCTCCGAGCCCGGCACGGGAGCGCTTAATGGATGTAACCAGGGACTTAATGGCATTGTCCTGTCCAAAAACCACCTCTTTGATCTTTTCTTCAAGGTTCTCCAATTTTGTTCGATCAGGGGTCGACACACTGAGGGTCGGTATCCTGGCCATCTTAGCCACAATTTTTTCAATATCTTTAGGATTGATCTTCTTTCTGTGGGGGAGATTGGACAATCGAACAAAAGCCCCTGCTTCATCGATGACATCTATCGCCTTATCAGGCAGATAGCGATCATTGATATATTTGGCAGAAAGTTCGGCTGCAGCTTTTAAGGCCTGATCCGTATATACAATGCCGTGGTGTTCCTCATAACGGGATCGCAGTCCCTTTAAAATTTGAAAAGTCTCTTTAACCGGAGGTTCTAAAATTTCGATTTTTTCAAATCTGCGCGAAAGGGCACGGTCTTTTTCAAAAAA
>Ga0210086_1001609_pt1 | contig 11397 bp, 9 predicted proteins | sample China_Galinas_PW_3_FD_184867 | JGI IMG/M metagenome (GOLD analysis project Ga0210086, IMG submission 184867) | Wetland microbial communities from San Francisco Bay, California, USA, that impact long-term carbon sequestration - China_Galinas_PWB_D2... | ecosystem: Environmental > Aquatic > Marine... | reverse complement strand
TCGAATTGGAACGACGCGAGTTGCTGCACGGCTGTCTGCTACTTGCCCTGCGAAAACTCTTTTGAGTGAGTCACATTATGGCATCCGAACAGTCCACATCTCCCAAGATTTCCGAATGGCCGCCTCTGCCCGAGGATGCCTTGATCATCCTACCGGTGCGCAACACCGTGCTGTTCCCCGGTGTCGTACTGCCCCTGACGGTGGGCCGTAAACGTTCGATTGCCGCGGCACAGGAAGCGGCACGCAGCGATAAGCCTATCGGCATCTTGCAGCAACGCGACCCAGTCATCGACACCCCCGGCGACGCCGATCTTAATCAGATCGGCACCGTTGCCTCCATCTTGCGCTATGTCACCGCGCCCGATGGCGCCCATCATGTCATTTGCCAAGGGCAGGAACGTTTCCGGGTTGTGGAGTTTATATCCGGCTATCCGTTCTCCGCCGCACGAGTGGAGCGCATTGTCGAACAAGAGTCGCTGACGCCGGCGATAGAGGCACGCATGCATCACCTGAAACGGGAGGCGGCCGAGGCTCTCGAACTGCTGCCACAGGCGCCCGCCGAACTGATGGCGGCCATCGATGCCGTGACCTCGGGTGCACGCCTTGCCGACCTCGTGGCCGCCTACATGGACATCAAACCGCACGAAAAGCAGGAGGTGTTGGAGACCATCGACGTGCAGGCGCGCCTGGAAAAGGTGGCAAAACTGCTCGCCCACCGCCTCGCCGTGCTGCGCCTGTCGCAGGAGATCGAGTCCCAGACCAAGACCGAACTGGACAAACGCCAGCGCGATTACATCCTGCGCGAACAACTCAAGGCCATCCAAAAGGAATTGGGCGAGAACGAACCGCAGGCGGCCGAGACGGAAGAACTGCAACGCGCCCTGGCGGTGGCCAAGATGCCGTCCGAAGTCGAGGAGCAGACCAAGCGCGAACTCGCGCGCCTGGAACGCCTGCCCGAGGGTGCGGCGGAATACTCCATGCTCCGCACCTATCTCGACTGGATGCTGGCCCTGCCCTGGGCGGTGGAAAGCGCAGAGACCATCGATATCGAACAGGCGCGCACGGTACTCGACGAGGATCATTACGGACTGGAGCGGGTCAAACGCCGCATTCTCGAATACCTTGCGGTGCTCAAGCTTAATCCGCAGGGCAAGAGTCCCATCCTGTGCTTCGTCGGCCCGCCGGGTGTGGGCAAGACCTCACTGGGTCAATCCATCGCGCGCGCCACCGGGCGCAAGTTCGTGCGCGTGGCTTTGGGCGGTGTGCACGACGAGGCCGAGATCCGCGGCCATCGCCGCACCTACATCGGCGCGCTGCCGGGCAACATCATCCAAGGCATCCGCAAAGCCGGCGTACGCAACCCGGTGTTCATGCTGGATGAGATGGACAAGCTCGGCGCGAGCTTCCACGGTGATCCCTCGGCGGCACTGCTCGAGGTACTCGACCCCGAGCAAAATGCCACCTTCCGTGACAACTACCTCGCCGTGCCCTTCGACCTGAGCAAAGTCATGTTTGTCGGCACCGCCAACATGCTGGACACCATTCCCGGTCCGCTGCGCGACCGCATGGAGATCATCGATCTGCCCGGTTACACCGAAGATGAGAAAGTCGAGATCGCGCGCCGCTACCTGGTGCGCCGCCAACTGGAAGCAAACGGCTTGAAGCCCGAACAATGTTCAATAGATGATGCAACGCTACGCAGCATCGTGCGCGACTATACACGCGAGGCCGGCTGCCGTAATCTCGAACGGGAAATCGGGCGGGTGTTTCGCTCCGTAGCGATGCGCATTGCCGAAGGCGCCACCGCCGCGATCAGCATCGAAGCGCACGACATCGCCGGCATACTCGGCCCCGTCAAATTCGAAGCCGAAGTCGCCATGCGCACTGCTCTGCCGGGCGTCGCCACCGGACTGGCCTGGACGCCGGTGGGCGGCGACATACTGTTCATCGAGGCGACGCGCATACCGGGGCGGGGCAATTTGATCTTGACCGGCCAATTGGGCGACGTCATGAAGGAATCGGCGCAAGCGGCGCTGAGCCTGATCAAGGGGCGCGCCGAGATGCTGGGGCTGACGCTTGAGCTCTTCGAGAAGAGCGACATCCACATCCATGTCCCGGCCGGGGCCATCCCCAAGGACGGGCCAAGCGCCGGGGTGGCGATGTTCACCGCCCTGTTCTCGCTGCTGACCGGTAAGACCGTCAAGGCCGATGTCGCCATGACCGGCGAGATCAGCCTGCGCGGCCTGGTGCTGCCGGTGGGCGGCATCAAGGAAAAGACCGTGGCCGCGGTGCGCGCCGGCATCCATACCGTGTGTTTGCCAGCACGCAATCGCAAGGACATGGTGGATATCCCGCAAGCCACCCAGGACAAACTGCACTTCATGTGGCTGGAGACGGTCGATGACGTGATCGCGGCCGCCTTCGACGAAGCGCCGCCGGCCCGTACGGCCGCGAGCAGGTAGAATTCAGCGGCGAGGCAAGCTAGTCGATCGCCTACGCTGGAAACGATCTGCATTGCTGTCACGCGGATAGTTAAATGAGCGGTCCGACGGTCCGACATCAAAGCTCGGCGGAAGCTGTATTGCTCACGCCTGCAGGTTGCCGTGTAGTTTTGTCGAGCTCCATCAAGCTTCGGACCTCTCCTCGGATACGCAACATGGCAGTTCCGCCATTATCCCGGTGGCTGTAAACAAATCATGAGACGAATTCTGCACCTCGACATGGACGCCTTTTTTGCCGCCATAGAGTTGCGGCGGCATCCCGAACTCAAAGGTACGCCGCTTGTCATCGGCGGGCGTGGCGATCCGACCAAGCGCGGGGTGGTTTCCACCGCGAACTACGAGGCACGCCGTTTCGGCATCCATTCCGGGATGCCCTTGCGCACGGCATTCAAGCTGTGCCCAGAAGCAGTCTTCCTGCCTGTGGATTTTCAGACCTATGAACACGTATCGCACCAAATAAAGACCATCGTCAGCGAATTTTCATCCATCGTTGAAGACGCCGGAATCGATGAATGGTATTTGGACATTACCCATACCAAGCTCACACCATCCGCCTTGGCCCAGGAGATCAAGCACCGTATCAAGACGGCAACCGGTCTGAGCTGCTCCATAGGTATCGCGCCCAATAAGCTCCTGGCCAAGATTGCCTCCGATCTGCAGAAACCCGACGGTCTCACGCAGATCATCGCGAGTGATATCAAAGAGCGGATTTGGCCGCTGCCGGTGCGCAAGTTATTAGGCGTCGGCCCGAAAACCGAGGCGCGTTTGCAGGAATTGGACGTCTCCACCATCGGCGACCTCGCAGCCGTCCCCTTAGAGGACCTGGTCACCCGCTTCGGCCCGGCGCACGGCGCCTACCTGCAGCGCGCGGCGCGCGGCATCGATGACAGTCCATTGGTCACCCATTGGGAGCCCAAGTCCATGGGTCGGGAAACCACCTTCGAGGTTGACGTGTCCGATGAAGGAATGCTTGAAGATACCTTAGCGCGATTGGCCCGGGATGCGGCGCGGCGCATGAAACAGCAGAATTATCGTTGCCGACGGGTCACGGTCATCCTCCGCTACGCTGATTTTGAGACCCACACCCATAGCCTGCCGCTGCCCGCCCCGACGGATGACCGGGAGCTCATCATCGAAACGGCTCTAGGCGGCTTGCATCACTTTCCCCTGGCAAAAAAGGTCCGTCTCGTCGGCGTCCGTTTGGAAGATCTGCACAAGCCCGGGGATTAGGGCCTGAATCCGGGTACGGGAACCCATAGTGTGTTGGTGACCTAGCCGTGATCACGCAGGATGAATGTCTGAATGTCGCTGCCAGATCAGTTCGCCGTCTTTACGTACTTCCCGGATACGGTGAAAGGGTATGGTATGGGCCTCTCCTTCCGCATCGAAGCACTGGAAGGCAAAATAGCGATCGCCCTCCGTGAACTGCACGGCATTGAGCGGTACGGAAACGATTTCATTCTTGATGCGATCATAGTATCCGATTTCGAAGCGGCCTTGGGCGAATTCCTTGTCCCAACGGATCCGGCTGAACAATTCTTGGATCGGTTTCATGGTGATGTTAGCGCGTACCGTGATTTTTCCGGCCAAGCACACAATGCATAGAGATTACAGGCACCGCACTGCGGTTTCTTTGCCGTGCAGGTGCCGCGGCCATGTAGAATCAGCGCATTGCCAACAGCTGTCCACTCGTTACGGGGAATTTGTTGCATTAATTCCTCCTCAACCTTATCGGCCTGGGTGGCATGCGCCAAGCCGAGACGGTTACTGACGCGCAGGACGTGAGTATCCACCGCGATAGCCGCCTGGGCAAAGACATTGCCTAATACCATATTAGCAGTTTTTCTACCAACGCCGGGCAAGGAGGTCAGCGCATCGAGGTTGTCCGGAACCTTGCCCTGGAAATCCGCAACCAGCTTCCGGCAACAGTTGATGATCGCCTTCGCCTTGTTTTTATAGAACCCTGTCGAGCGTATTTGTTCTTCGAACACGTGCGGGTCGGCATGCGCATAGTCTTTCGCCGACTTATATTTTTTGAACAAAGCCTTGGTGACCTCATTGACCCGCGCATCGGTGCATTGCGCGGAGAGCATGGTCGCAACCAGTAACTCGAGGGGATTCGAAAACCGCAGGGCGATCCTCGGATCCGGGTATTTTTTATGCAGCGCCGCAATGATCTTGCTGGTATTCGCCATGACGCTTCCCGGGAGCTAGGTGCATTGCCTGAACATCATGATTATTGCCGCCACACACCGCGATCTTAGCAGGATTCGCGCGCTCTGTTGCAGTGCGTGCAAAGCCGAGTGTTTCGGTATAATTTTTAAAGCGCCAGGTGCGAAGAGGGGCGCCGTTTTACAACAGGTTTAACGGTGCGCTGTTGAGTATTTACCCGCTGGGGCCATAATTAGACTGTGAATACTTTTAGCCGTCATAAGCTTGCTCTGTTCGACCATCTCAGAGGCGCGTTGTTTCTGGCGCTGATAGGCGCCTGCCACCTCGCGGCCGCGGCGGACAGCGATGACTACCGCCGGCAGCGCGCGGCACTGATTCAGGAAATCGCCGCCGATGTGCGTGCCACAGCCAGTTATCTCGGCCGGCGGGAGTTGAACTCGCGGGTACTGACGGCGCTGGGCAATGTCCCCCGCCACGAGTTCGTGCCCTGGATGGAACGCAACTGGGCCTACCGCAATGAGCCGCTGCCCATCGGTTATGGCCAGACCATCTCCCAGCCCTATATCGTCGCAGTGATGACCGATCTGCTCGATCCCCAACCGAACGATCGCGTCCTGGAGGTAGGCACGGGCTCCGGTTATCAGGCGGCAGTACTGGCCGAGCTGGTAAAGGAGGTCTACACCATCGAGATCATCAAACCGCTCGGCCGTGCGGCGGCGGAACGGCTGCAGACGCTCGGTTATGCCAACGTCACCACCCGCATCGGCGACGGCTATTATGGTTGGCAGGATAAGGCCCCCTTCGACGGGATTGTGGTCACCGCCGCAGCCGATCACGTCCCGCCGCCGCTGCTGGCACAGCTCAAGCCGGGCGGACGCATGATTATCCCGGTTGGTTCCCGTTATCTCACCCAGCAGCTGGTACTGATCACAAAAAATATGGACGGTACGCTACAAACCCGCCAACTGCTGCCGGTGCGATTCGTACCACTCACCGGCAGACATGACTGAAGCGCACCTGAACGCGTCCCCAAGCGCGCGACAGCGCCCGCCGCTGTTCGCCATCGCCGTGCTCTCGGCCGCCGCGCTGGCCTACGAAGTATTGCTAATGAGACTGTTTGCCATCGTGCAATGGCACCATTTCGCCTACATGGTGATCAGCCTCGCGCTGCTCGGTTACGGCATCAGCGGTACCTTTCTGTCACTGGCGCAGCAGTGGCTGCTGCGCCGCTTCAACTATGCCTTCTGCGGCAATCTCGGTCTATTCGGACTCACCAGTGTGTGCTGTTATCTGCTGGTGCAACAGGTGCCGTTCAATGCGGAGGCGGTACTATGGGATATGCGGCAATCGCTGTGGCTGTTGAGCATGTACCTGCTGCTGGCGACGCCGTTTTTCTTTGCCGCCAATGCGGTCGCGCTGGGCTTCATCGGCTTTCGCGGCCAGGTGGCCCATACCTATGCCGCCGATCTGTTCGGTGCCGGACTCGGCAGTCTGAGCGTGATTGCGTTGTTGCTGCTGGCGCCGCCGCTACCGGCATTGGGTATGGTGGGCGCGCTCGGCCTGGCGAGTCTGGTGATCGCGGTCTGGGAGTTGCGCATAGCGCGCCGCGCCCTGTGGAGCACAGCGGCGCTCGCCGGCGCGCTGGCCCTGGTGTTGATCACCTATCAGGCGCGGCTCGTGCTCTCGCCCTACAAGGAACTCAGTCAGATCCTGCGCATCCCGGGCACCGAGATCGCCAATGAAGCATCCAGCCCCCTCGGCCTGCTGAGCGTGGTGGAGAGTAAACAGGTGCCACTGCGCCATGCCCCCGGTCTCAGCCTCATGGCCCGGGACGAACCACCGGCGCAAGTGGCGGTGTTCAGCGACGGCGGCGGCATGACAGTGATCAACTACGGCAATGCCGCGCCGGCCGCCTATGACTATCTCGATCAACTGACCTGGGCGCTGCCCTATCACCTCTCCATGCCGCGCACGGTATTGGTACTCGGCGCCGGCGGCGGCACTGAAGTGCTACAGGCACTCCGCCACAGGGTAAAGGATATCGATGCTGTGGAACTCAACCCTCAACTGATCGACCTGGTACGTGGCCGTTATGACGCATTCTCAGGACATCTCTACACCCGAGCCGGGGTGCATGTCCATGCCGCCGAGGCACGTGGCTTCATCACCACCGGCGCCAAGCGTTACGACCTGATTCAGCTGCCACTGCTGGAAAGCTTCGCCACCAGCTCCGCCGGCCTGTACGCGCTGAACGAAAGTTATCTCTATACCGTTGAGTCCTTGACCACGTTTATCCAACACCTGAAACCCAGCGGCTATCTCGCCATCAGCCGCTGGATCAATCTGCCGCCACGCGACACCCTCAAGCTGTTCGCCACCGCGGTGCAGGCCCTGCGCCAGATGGGCGTCAGCACGCCGGGCGAGCGTTTGATCCTGATCCGCGGCTGGCAAACCAGCACCTTGCTGATCAAGAACGGCGTGGTCGATAGCGACGACGTGCAGGCGCTGCGGCGGTTCGCCGCCGCGCGCGCCTTCGATGTCTGTTGGTTCCCCGGTATTCAGGCGCAAGAGACCAATCGCTACAATCTGCTGCAAGCCCCCTACTTCTATGCCGGCGCGCGCGCCCTGCTCGGCCCGCAGCGCCAGCAATTCCTGGACGAGTATAAATTCAATTTGACGCCGGCCACCGACGACAAGCCATATTTCTTCCAGTTTTTCAAATGGCGGAGCCTGCCCGAGATCCTCGCGCTGCGCGGCCGCGGCGGCATGCCGCTGCTGGAATGGGGTTATCTAGTGTTGGTGGCAACCTTGGTGCAGGCCTTGATCGTCAGTCTCGTGCTGATCCTGATGCCGCTGGCCGTATTAAAACGCCACGTCGCAGGCCGCGGTGCCACGCACAAGGTCCAGGTGCTGGTGTATTTCAGCGCCATTGGCCTCGCCTTCCTGTTCATCGAGATGGCCTTCATTCAGCGCTTCATCCTGTTTCTGCACCATCCACTGTATGCCACCGCCGTGGTGCTGACGGGCTTTCTGCTCTTCGCCGGGACGGGCAGCGCCTTCGCCCGTCGCCTGGTACGGACGCATCGCCAGCATCGCGGCGTGAGTGCCGCAGTGCTTGGCATCGGCGTGCTCAGCGTAATTTATCTATCAGTGCTGGGGCCGCTGTTCGCGCAACTGCAGGCCTGGCCGATCGCGGCCAAGATTGCGGTGACTTTGCTCTTGATCATGCCGCTGGCATTCTGCATGGGCCTGCCCTTCCCGCTGGCGCTCGACCGCCTCGGCCGCGAGTCGCCGGAGCTGATTCCCTGGGCCTGGGGCGTAAACGGTTGCGCCTCGGTGGTCAGCGCGGTACTGGCCACGCTGCTCGCCATCCGCTTCGGCTTTCATGCGGTTATTCTGGTCGCGGTGGCTCTGTATCTGTTTGCAGCACTTGCATTGCCGCACCGCGAAGGTGAATCTAGCACCGATCATGGTGTCTTTTCATCATATAAGGCGTAGTTAAAAAGCAACATCCGACCTACAGCGGTCGTACGCGTTTCTCGAATGCAGACGCTCAAAAAATTAGCTTACCGGCACGCCCTTTATGGCGTGTCCGTGTGGCATACCTTACTCGATTCGGGCTCAGGCAAGTAAGTCCTTGAGAGCACCGAGAAAGCGGACATTATCTTCCGGTAGCGCCGTCGTTATCCGCATAAATCCGCTACCCAGCATTGGATCTTTCAATGGCTTGATTAGAATCCCCCGTTCCTTCAACGCCTCCGCCAGATAAGTAGCATCATGGGGCGCGAAGTCGGCGAGGAAGAAATAGGTCTTGGTCGGATAGATCCGCACGCTCAGTGTACGTAGCTGCGCGGCGAGTTCAGCGGTCCATGCGTGCAATTGCACTGCGCGAGCACGAATCTTGTCCTCATGCTGAAGTGTGGCAATTGCCGCCGCCTGACTGGGCCGGGCGAGCGGATAGGCATCGTTATGACTGTTCAGTTCGTCGGCAATTGCCTCGGGCAATATGGCGTAGCCGACCCGAAAACCCGCCAGGCTATGGGCCTTGGACAGGGTACGGGTTACTAGCAGATTGGAATGCCTTGGCACTAGATGCGCCACGGACGCCCCGGCCAGGCCAATGAACGCCTCATCGACCAAGAAGCGCGTCTCCGGGTGGCGGCGCAACAGCTCCGGCAAGGGTGTCATGTCGAAGATACCGCCATTGGGATTATTAGGGTTCACGATAACCGCAAGCGTGGTGCCCTTCGGAATCGCCAGTTCGGCAAGATCGAAGGCAAAGTCCCTATCGGGTGACAGCCGAGTTTCCGTGTACTGCCGGGCGATCTCGGGAAAGAGAACATAGGTCGGTGTCAGCAGGTGAACCTGCTGGCCGAATCGGTCGAAGAGCTGGCGCAGGATGAGTTCGGAGCCGGCGTTGATGTGAATCAGCCGTTCGGGCACTCCGATCTGCTCGCTAATGAGTCGGCGTAGCGGTGCCGAATAGGGCTCGGTGTAGAAGTTGCTATGCGGCACCTCGGCCTGCGCGGCGACGATGGCCTCTTCAATCGGCGGCAGCGGGTTTTCGCACAGTAAGAGCTTGATGCCCTGGAAAGTACCGCCGCCTTTCTCCGCGATGGCGCTCATGCTCGGCCCCCTCCGCCGTGGCGGTGTCTTGCACCGGGTTCACCACCCATGGAACCCTGCGCACAACGTTGAAATGCCGGCAGGTGGCGCTGTTGCGACGCCTCCTGGAGATTGCGCAACACCGTGAGTAAATCCGGGCGCGTGGTCGCCCCAAGCAGCCGGACATACAGTGCACCGTTGGCGATCTCGGCGGCAACACCCGCTTCGCAGGCTGCTTGCAGACTGGCGTATCGCGCAATTTTCCCCAGCCAGGGGTTCTCAGGCACGGGCAACCCATAGTGCGCAAACAGCATACAAAGCGCCTCGATATGGCGCGCCTCGGCCGCGCGGATATTGCTGAACGGTGGCACCTCGCCGAAGTCGGCAATCACCTGGTCGTAAGTTGCCCAGGCGCGATACTCGTCGTCAAGGGCCTCGTTAAGCGCATGGATTTCTGTTTCGGTCAGTGGAGTCATGATTCATCCTCCGTGATGGAAAATAGCGATAGTGCCGATACCCGCGAGCAGCAGCACGAGCTGACGTAGGGATGCGGTGAGGGTAACCTGCCGATGCAGCCCCGGGATGAGGTCTGCTGTCGCAATATAGATGAAGCTCGCCGCGGAAAGTGCCAAGATGTAAGGTACTGCCGCGCGCGTCTCGCCGAGCCAGAAATAGGCCAGCACGGCGCCGGGCAGCGTGGCGGCGGCTGAGAGTTCATTGAGAACAAACGCCTTCATGCGTCCGTAGCCATTGTCGAGAAGGATGGCGAAATCACCGACTTCCTGCGGAACCTCGTGCGCGATCACAGCCAGCGCCGTAGTGATCCCCAGCGGAATCGATGTAAGAAAGGCGGCGGCGATGACCACCCCGTCCACGAAGTTGTGAAAGGCGTCGCCGATCAGGATCAGCGGGCCACCGCGACCATGCACCTCGCACCCGCTATCATGGCAGTGGCGCCAGAGCACCAGCTTCTCCAGCACGAAAAAGAGCACCATGCCGGCCAGCACCGTCGCCGTGACCGCGACTGGCGGGGCCAGTTTCAGGCCGGCGGGGATCATGCCGAGAAACGCCGCGCCGAGCAGCGTGCCGGTCGCATAGCTGACCAGACAGGGGACGAGAACCTTGCGGACGCCTTCTGGAAAAAACAGAAACAAGGCAGCGCCGGCGACAGCGCCAATACTGCCAAAAATGCTGAATCCGATTATCCATAGCAGCATTCGATGACCTCTTTCTCCTTTCGGCCAAACCCGAGCACGAGTTGATGATGCGGCCGGAGAGATTCGATCTCCCTACTGCCTGGTTCTTACCTAGAACCAGGCACTCTCTGCCTTGGCCACCGATTCATGCCGATGCTTGGGCCTTTCCCCCTTACAGGTAACGGCCGGGGCCGCCGTCGTAGACTCCCTTGGGGATGACCACCAAGCCCGTGTCGGAAACGAAGTGGCGTTCGGCATCACTCTGCAGATCGTAGCCAATGCGGCTACCGGCCGTGATGACGTTATATCGGTCCACGATGACGCGTCTCAGACGTGCGCCGCGGCGGATGACGCTGTAATCCATGATGATACAATCGTCTAGCTCCACATCCTCTTCGATCAGCACCTCGCGGCGAACGATGGAGCGGCGTAGCTTGGCGCCCTTAATTAGGCAGCCGCTGCTGACGATGCTGTCGTCGATCTCGGAGTGAACGAATTTCGCCGAGGGCCCTTGATACTCGCTGGAGCCGATGCGCCATTGCGGATTGAATAGATTGAAACGCGCTTCGGACCCCAGCAGATCCTGATGGGCGTCGTAATAGGCGTCCAGGGTACCGACATCGCGCCAATAGCCCTGCTCTTCGTAATCGCGTATGCCCGGCACGCGGTTCGCGCAAAAGTTGTATGCATACATGCGGTGAGTCGTGCACAAGCGCGGCAACAAATGGGCACCGAACTCCTTCTCGCCGCGCCGATGGGCCTCCTTCAGCGCCGCAAACAAGGTTTCGGTGCGGAACAGATAATTGCCCATGGAGGCATAGGCGCGCGTCGCATCATCTGGCATCGGCGGTGGATGGAGGGCCTTCTCGTGAAACCGGCGAATACGGCCGTCAGCGGTCGTCTCGATCACACCGAAGGCGCAA
>Ga0210086_1001608_pt1 | contig 11401 bp, 9 predicted proteins | sample China_Galinas_PW_3_FD_184867 | JGI IMG/M metagenome (GOLD analysis project Ga0210086, IMG submission 184867) | Wetland microbial communities from San Francisco Bay, California, USA, that impact long-term carbon sequestration - China_Galinas_PWB_D2... | ecosystem: Environmental > Aquatic > Marine... | reverse complement strand
GGTCCGCGGCGCGGCCGCCGCCTGCGCTTCGGCCGTAGTCCGATCCGCCGTCGCGGCGTCGTTCACCGGCAGCGCCATCGCCAGTTCGCGCTCACCGGCCTGCTCCGCCGGCGGCGGCACCGACACCAGCACGTAGCCCGCGGCGGCGGCCACCACGATGAGCAGACCCATCCACGCCCCGATCAACGCTCGCGCGGCGAAGCTCCGGTTCGGTTTCTGCTCGGACGGGGCACTCACAGGCGGCTACACGCTCGTCGGGCCGAGGGGCATGCCCCTCGGTCCATTCAGTTCATGGCACGGCGCTCGAAGAACGCCAGCCCGCGCAGCAGGTCGAGCGCGCGCGCCAGCTGGTAATCGTCCGCGACCGCCGGGCCCTTGGGCGCCGCGGCGTCCGGAGATTTCGGCGACTCCGGCGACGCCGCGTCTTCCGGCGTCTTGGCCGGGGCTCCGTTGCCGCCGCCGTTCTCAAGCGCGCCGGGCAGATCGGCCTCGCGCCGGCGCGGCGAGGCATCCACTTTCTCGAGGTGGCCCTGCTCGACGCGGATGTCGGGCGTGATGCCGATGCCCTGGATGGACCGGCCGGACGGCGTGTAGTAGCGCGCCGTGGTCAGGCGCATGGCGCCGTTGCCGCTCAAGGGAATGATCGTCTGCACCGAGCCCTTGCCGAAGCTGGTCGTTCCCATCACCACGGCCCGGCGGTGATCCTGCAGGGCCCCGGCCACGATCTCCGACGCGGAGGCCGAGCCGCCGTTGACGAGGACGACGATCGGCAGACCGTCGGCCATGTCGCCCGGGCGGGCGTTATAGCGCTGCGCGTCGTCGGGATGGCGGCCGCGGGTGGAGACAATCTCGCCCTGGTCCAGAAAGGCGTCGGACACGGCGATGGCCTCGTCCAGCAGGCCGCCGGGATTGTTCCGCAGGTCGAGCACGTAACCGGCCAACTTGTCGCCGATTTCGCCCTTGAGGTCCTCTATCGCCTTCTTCAGGCCCGGCGAGGTCTGCTCGTTGAAGGCGGTGATGCGGATGTACCCGATGTTGCCTTCGGGGTGGCTGCGCACCGAGGTGATGTGGATCACGTCGCGCTTGATGGTGACGTCGAACGGCTCCTGGCCTTCGCGGCGCACCGTCAGCGTGATGGCGCTGTCCACCGGCCCGCGCATCTTCTCGACCGCGTCGTTGAGCGTGAGCCCCAGCACCGGCTGCGAATCGAGGTGCGTGATGAGGTCGCCCGGCTGCAGGCCCGCGCGGAACGCCGGTGTGTCGTCGATCGGCGACACCACCTTGACGAAGCCGTTCTCCATGGTGACCTCGATGCCGAGGCCGCCGAACTCGCCCTTGGTCTGGACCCGCATGTCGCGGAACGATTCGGCGTTGAGGTAGCTGGAGTGCGGATCGAGCGACGACAGCATGCCCTGGATCGCCGCCTCGATGAGCTGCTGATCGGTGACCTCCTCGACGTAGTCGGCGCGCACGCGCTCGAAGACGTCGCCGAACAGCTTGAGCTGCCGGTAGGTCTCGGAACGGTTCTCCTGGGCCGGGATGGCCTGGGGAACCAAGAGAACGAAGACGGCCAACAGGGCCGCAAACTGTACTTTGCGCATCATCCTTGCACCTTATCGCCGGTTGTCGCCAGCCAGGGAAGCGGGTTGATCGGCTGTCCCGCACGCCGGAGTTCGAGATAGAGTTCGGCCATACCGTTCTGTGACGGGCCGAGCACACCGACCGGCTCTCCGGCAAGTACCCATTGACCCACCACGGCGTCGATCCGGTCAAGGCCGGCGAGCAGCGTATGATATCGCCCACCGTGCTCAATGATCAAGATGAGCCCATAGCTGCGGAACGGGCCGGCGTAGACCACCTGTCCGTCATAGGGCGCCACCACCTGCGCGAGCGGCCGCGCGGCGATGACGATCCCTTTGGAGGTGTCGGCGTCGCCGCTCGCTTGGCCGTAGCGTCCGATGATGCGGCCGACGGCCGGCATGCGCAGGCTGGCGCGGTTGTGCGGGAAGGCGCGGATATTGTCCGGTCGCGCCAGGGCGACCTGGGTCTGTGCCGGTTCCGATTCCGCCGTGCCGGCGTCCGGCGCCTCGGCCTCGGCGGCCGTGCCGGAGGTCGGCGCTTCGGCCGGCGTCTCGGCGGGAGATTCGGCGGGCGGCTCGGGAATCGCGGCGCGGGCGGCCTCGGCGTCGCGGGCGTGCTTCTCGAAGCTCTGCATCAGCTCGCGCAGGGTCTGCGCCTGTCCGGCCAGCTTCGCCGCGCGGGCCCGCAGCGCCTCCGATTCGGCGGTCGCCTTCTCGCGCAGCGCCGCCTTGCGGTCCAGGAGCCCACGCAAGCGGTCCCGCTCGCCCGCCAGGGTCGCCGTTGCGTCGCGCAGTTCGTCGTGGCGCCGCTCGATGTCGGCGCGGATCGCGTGCAGCGACACGAGTTCCTCGCGGAGCGTGGCGGCGCGCGCCTCGACCTCGGGGATCGCGACCCTGAGCAGCAGGGCGCTGCGCGCGGTATCGACGGCGTTGCCGGGCGCCAGGGCTAGCGTCTCGGTCGGACGCAGCGCGAGCCGCTGCAGCGCCGCCACGACGCCGGTCAGCTGCCGGCGCCGGCCTTCTAGCTGTGCGACGAGATCCGCCTCGCGCGCCTCCAGGTCGCTCAGCCGGCCCTCCAGTGTGGTAATCTCCGATTCCTGGCGCTGCGCCGACCGGGCCGCGGAGATCGACTCGGCGGTGAGCGCCTGGATCTCGAGCCTGAGATCGTCCGCCTGGCGCTCGAGTTCGCTGGCGCGGCCGCGATCTTTCTGCAACTCGTGTTCGATCTGCTTGAGGTCGGCGCTTTCGGCCGCGGCGGCGCCCGGCCACAGCATCGCGGCGGCCGTCATCAAGGCGGCCGCGCAGGCGCCGCCCGACACGATCGGCAGGGCGCCGGCCCGACTCACCCGTCCACCGTCGCGCCCTGACGCGCGTCCCACGCCGCCGCCGCGGCGCCGTCCCGTGCCGCCCGGGCCGGCCGGATCAGACTGCGGCCCGTCATCTCCCGGGCCGCCGGCAGGCCCATGAGTTCGAGCACCGTGGGGGCGATATCGGCCAGCCGCCCGTTGGCCAGCGCGGCGATCCCGGCCGGCGCGTTGCCGAGCAGGATCGGCACGCGGTTCATGGTGTGCGCGGTGTGCGGCTGGCCGGTCCCGGCGTCGCTCATCTGCTCGGCGTTGCCGTGATCGGCGGTGACGAGAAGCACGCCGCCGCTGCGCTCCACCGCCGGCAGTACGCGGCCGAGGCAGGCGTCCACCGCCTCCGCGGCGGCGATGGCGGCCGCCAGCTTGCCCGTGTGCCCCACCATGTCGCCGTTGGCATAGTTCACCACGATCAGGTCGAAGCGCCCGCCGTCGATTGCCGCGATCAGGCGGTCGGTCAGTTCGTAGGCCGACATCTCCGGCTTGAGGTCGTAGGTCGCGACCTTGGGCGAGGGCACCAGCACGCGTTCCTCGCCGGGGAATTCCGCCTCGCGCCCGCCGTTCAGGAAGAAGGTGACGTGAGCGTATTTCTCGGTTTCGGCGATGCGCAGCTGCCGGAGGCCGGCCTCGGCGACCACCTCGCCCAGCGTGTCGCGCAGCGCGAGCGGCTCGAAGATCGCGTCGAGCAGCGGGACGAGCTCGGCGCTGTATTCGACCATGCCGGCCGCCGCGGCGAAGCGCACGACGCGCGCGCGGGCAAAGCCGTCGAAGTCCGGATCGAGCAGGGCGCCGAGGATCTGGCGCGCCCGATCGGCCCGGAAGTTCGCCATCAGCAGGCCGTCGCCGTCGGCCATGCCGGCGTAGTCGCCGAGCGCCGTCGGGGTCACGAATTCGTCGGTCTCCCCGGCGTCGTAGGCGCGTGTCACCGCCGCCGCGGCCGTCGCCGCCCGCGGGCCGTCCGCCGCGACCAGGGTCTCGTAGGCCTTGGCCGTGCGCTCCCAGCGCTTGTCCCGGTCCATGGTGTAATAGCGCCCGGAAACGGTCGCGAGCGTCGCCTCGGGCGCCGCCTTCGCGAAGGCCTCGAGGTAGCCGAGCGCGCTCTTGGGCGGCGTGTCGCGGCCGTCGAGGACGGCGTGGACGACGACCGGGATGCCGGCGTCCCGCAGCACCCTGGCCAGGGCGGCGATGTGGTCCTGGTGCGAATGGACGCCGCCGGGCGACAGCAGGCCCAGGACGTGCGCCGTGCCGCCGCGCGCCTCGAGGCGCGCGATAAAGCGGGCGAGCGCCGGCCGCTCGACCAGGGCCCCCTCGGCGATCGCCGCGTCGATGCGCGGCAGATCCTGCATCACGATGCGGCCGGCGCCGATGTTCATGTGGCCGACCTCGGAGTTGCCCATCTGCGCCGCCGGCAGGCCGACCTCCTGCGCCGAGGCGTCGATCAGGGCGTGCGGGGCCTCGGCCGACAGCCGGTCGAGGACCGGCGTATGCGCCAGGCGGATCGCGTTGTCGTCGCGGGCTTCGCGGTGGCCCCAGCCGTCCAGGATGCAGAGGACGACGGGACGGGGGCGGGCGCGGTCGGTCATGCGGCTCTATATAAGCCCTTTGCAGCGGATTCGACAGGGTTTTCCCAGGCGTTGCCCGGCCCCTAAGCGGCCCGATTCCTGCCGCAATTCGGGGTCGGAATCGCCGCGGCCTCGGGGTCGGCCGGGGACGCCGGAGCGATCATAGGAGAGCAGCCCTGGAGACTTCCTTAAAGCCTTCGCGCGTTGCGGTCCGCACCGGCGGCCGCCCACTTGCACCGGCCGGGAGCATCGGCTTGCCGCGTACGAGGCGAAGTGTCGCCGTGCCGAGCCGGGCGCGGTTCAGGCGGGCAACCGCTGTCTCGAAAGCCACTTATCAATATCATTCGCCACAGGTGGATAAATTTAGGATCAATACTTGACACACAATAGTATGTGTTAAGCAGTATAAATATATTTGCGCTTATTATCGATATATTGTTTGACTCGAAGTCGCCATCGTCTTGTGTTTTACTATTGGTCCCCAGGCCGCCGAGGCCGACGCATCGATAACAAAGCACAGCGAGGTTGGCGCCATGGCCAAGCCGAACCCCACCATCGTGGTGCCCGGAATCACGGCGAGCTATCTGCGGGACTACTACCCGGTGTCGCCGGAGACCATCTGGGCCGTGCTGCACAAGGATTACGAGCGGGCCGTCCTGCATCCCGACAACCTCGACTACGAGGCGCGCGAGCCGGCGCGTATCCTGCCCGATCAGGTCTACGAGATCGCCTACAGAGAGCTGATCGAGGAGCTGCGCCACAACCTGCGGCGCGCCGAGGACGACACCGTTCCGGTCTATCCCTTTCCCTACGACTGGCGCTTGCCACTCGAGGCGATCGAGGAGCAGTTCGCGGAGTTCGTCGAGGAGGTCATCGATCGCACCAAGCTGATGCGCAACTACCACCCCGACTACGCCGCCGATCCGAAGGTCAACCTGGTCGGCCATTCGATGGGCGGGCTCGTCATCGCCGGCTACGTCGATGCCTACGGCACGCGCGGGCGGATCGACAAGGTCGTCAGCCTGGCGAGCCCCTTCCGGGGCTCCTTCGAGGCGGTGATCAAGGTGACCACGGGGACGGCCAATCTCGGCACCGAGCCGCCCGGCTCGCGCGAGCGCGAGGCGGCCCGCCTGACCCCGGCGCTCTATCACCTGATGCCGAGCTTTCGCCACGGCCTGGTGGTCGACGGCGGCCTGCCGAACAGCCTGTTCGACCCCGGCCTCTGGCAGCCCTCGATCGTCGATACCATCGGCGAGTTCATCCGCCTGCACGGCGTCGACCCGGGCAAGAGCAAGGGCCAGATCCGGCAGCAGGCGGCGGCGCTTTTCGCGGACCTCCTGGAGGAGGCGAAGAAGCACCGACGCCGGCTCGACCGGCTCGACCTGGCGCACGCCGGGCTATCGGCGCGGGACTGGCTCTGCGTACTCGGCGTCCACGCGACGACGCGCGTCCGCCTGCATGTCAGGAACGTGGCCGGCAAACCCGATTTCGCCTTTCACACCAAGGACCGCGACGATTCCTGGGAGACGGGCGACACGCCGGAGACGCGCCGCCTGACCGGCGACGGCACGGTGCCCTTCGAGGGCGCGCTGCCCAAGTTCCTGCCCTACGAAAGCCTGGTCTGCGTGACGCCCGACGACTACGGCTACTGGGAGATCGCCGACAAGGCGGCGACCCGCTTCGGCGGCTTCCACGGCATCCTGCCGAACATGAACATGCTGCACCGCCTGATCGTGCGTCACCTGACCGGCCGGCCGGACAGGCACGGCAACACCTGGGGACGTCTGCCGCCGGGCGTCGGCAAGGCGGACTGGGATCCGCCGGTGCCGAACCTGACGCCGAAGGGCTGAGCGCGCCTTTACGCCTTGAGCCGCGCGTTCTTCGGGTCGTAGGGCGGGCGCGCGAGCACGCGGGCCGCACGGGTCTTACCCAGCATGGCGACCTCGAGGGCGCTGTCCGGCGCGGCATGCTCGGGCGCGACGTAGGCGAAGGCGAGCGTCTGTCCGACGGCGTGGCCATAGCCGCCCGAGGTCGTGATGCCGACCGCCGTCCCGTTCGCGGAAACCGGCTCGTTGCCCAGCGGGTCGGTGTCGTCGCTGTCGACCGCGAGCAGCACCAGCTTCATGTCGACCCCTTCCTCGCGCCTTTTCAGGAGCGCCGCGCGGCCCACGAAATCCTCCTTGTCGAAGGCGACGAAGCGTTCCATGTCGGCCTCGATCATGGTGATCTCGTTGGTCAGTTCCGCGCCCCAGCCCTTGTAGCCCTTCTCCATGCGCAGGCTGTTCATGGCATAGGTGCCGAAGTTGGCGATGCCGTGCGCCTTGCCGGCGTCCATCACCGCGTCGTAGACGGTCTCCATCTCCGCCATCGGCAGGTGCAGTTCCCAGCCGAGCTCGCCGACGTAGGACACGCGCAGCGCGCGCAGCGGCACGCCCGCGACCGTGATCTCCTTGCCGGTCAGCCAGGGGAACGCGTCGTTGCCGAGGTCGGCGTCGGTCAGCTGCCCGAGCACGTCGCGCGCGCGCGGGCCCGACAGCACCAGCACGCCGATATCGAGGGTCACGTTGCGGATCGCGACGTCTTCGCCGGCGCGCTTCGCATCGTTGAGCACGTCGAGGTCGTGCAGCTCGGCGACCGCGCCGGACAGCAGATAGAAGCGCTCGGCGCCGAGGCGCGTCACCGTCATCTCGCTCTTGATGCGGCCGGCCTCGGTCAGGGCGTGCGCCAGCACGATGCCGCCGTCGCGCCGCGGCATACGGTTGGCCAGCAGGCGATCGAGGAAGCCTTCGGCGTCCTTTCCCGTGACCTCGTACTTGGCGAAGGTGGACAGGTCGAGCAGGCCGACCCGCTCGCGCACCGCGCGGCATTCTTTGCCGACCGGGCCGAACCAGTTGCTGCGGCGGAAGCTGTATTGCTCCGGCGCGCGGTCGGGCGAGAACCACTTGGCGCGCTCCCAGCCGTAGACGTCCGCGAAGATCGCGCCCTGGTCCTTCAGCTTGCCGTAGATCGGCGTGGTCTTGACCGGGCGGCCGGGATCGCGGTGCTCACCGGGGAAGTGCGTCGCGTACATGTGCTGGTACTCGTCGATTGCCTTGGCGACCGCGTAATCGCCCGATGCATAGGGACCGAAGCGGCGCGGGTCGAACTCGCGCTCGTTGACGTCGCACTGGCCGTGCACCATCCACTGCGCCAGGTACTTGCCGCAGCCGGGGCCCTGCGTGATGCCGATCGAGGCGCCGCAGCACATCCAGAAATTGCGCAGGCCCGGCGCCGGCCCGAGCAGGAAGTTGCCGTCCGGGGTATGCGTGATCGGGCCGTTGACGACGCGTTTTATGCCGGCCTCGGCGAACACGGGGATGCGCTCCATGGCCGATTCGAGGTTCGGCTGCAGCCGGTCGAGGTCCGGCGGCAGCAGTTCCATGTCGAAGCTCCAGTCGACGCCGTCGAGCGCCCAGGTCTGCGCGCCCGAGGTCTCGTAGGGACCGATGATCAGGCCCTTTTGCTCCTGCCGGTAATAGCACGAGGCGCGCGGGTCGCGCGTCACCGGCAGCTCGCGATCGAGGGCGGCAACCTCGGGGATGTTCTCGGTGACGAGGTACTGGTGCAGCATGTTCACGCTCGGCACCGCGAGGCCGACCATGGCGCCGATCCGGTCGCAGAACGAGCCGGCGGCGTTGACCACGTGCTCGGCGACGATGCTGCCCTGTTCCGTCACCACCTCCCACTCGCCGCCCGGGCGCCGGCGGATCTCGGTGACCCGGTTGCGGCGATAGATCTCGGCGCCGCCTTGGCGCGCGCCGATCGCCATGGCGTTGGTGCTGCTCGCCGGGTCGGTATGGCCATCGTTCGGCGTGTAGGCGCCGAGCAGCACGTCGGAGACGTCGAGCAGCGGATGGAGCTTGCGGATCTCGTCGGGGCCGACCAGGTGGCATTCGCTGCCGGCCGCTGAGAGCACGCCCTGGACGTAGTGGAACCAGTCGACGTCATCCTGGTTGAGCGCCAGGCGCAGCGAGCCGCAGCCGTGCCAGCCGGTCGCCTGTCCGGTCTCCTCTTCCAGGCTGCGATAGAGGTCGGGCGCAACGGCGTGGATCTTGGCCATGGTCAGGCTGCCGATGAAATGCGGGATCAGGCCCGCGGCATGCCAGGTCGAGCCGGAGGTGAGCTCGCCCTTCTCGACCAGCACCGCGTCGCTCCAGCCTTCCTTGGTCAGATAGTAGAGCAGGCCGACGCCGAGCGCGCCGCCGCCGATCACCACCACGCGCGCATGCGATTTCATGTCTCCGGTCCTCCCGCATTCAAAGCGCTTCGTCTTGGGCGGCGCGCCGGCCGCCGTGCGCGGGCCCGAACGCCGCCGTCCGCGCCCGGCGCCATCATCCCGGACGCTCGGCAAAGGTCAATGCATCCTGCGCCACTTTGCGCACTCCGGCCGCCATTGCGCGGCGCTTCCGCGTCTGGCCGCGGGACGTTCTACCCGCGGTGGTAGGGATGGCCCGAAAGGATGCTCGCGGCGCGGAACAGCTGCTCGGCGAGCAGGGCGCGGACCAGCAGGTGCGGCCAGGTCATGGGTCCGAGCGACAGCACCAGGTCGGCCGCCGCCCGCACGGCGGGATCGAGGCCTTCGGCGCCGCCGATTGCGAAGGCGACCTCGCCGATCCCCTGGTCGCGCCAGCGTCCCAGGCGCGCGGCGAAGGCCGCGCTGTCCAGCACCTCGCCGCCTTCGTCGAGGGCGACGAGGCGGGCGTCGGCCGGCACGGCGGCCAGCAGGCGCTCGCCCTCGCGCCGCCGCGTCTCGGCCGGCGGCAGCGTGCCGCGCAGGTGGATTTCCGTGAGGACGAGGGGGCCGAGCGCACCGCGCTTCAGCCGCGCGGCGTAGCGCTCGAAGAGCGCCTGCGCCGGGTCGTCCTTGCCGCGGCCCACGGCGGCGATGGTGATGCGCATGCGGCCTCGGTTGCCCGCGGTATCGGAGGAACGGCGCCGGCCCGGGGTGCGGGGCCCCCGCGGCCGAATTTCAGGCCCTCGGCCGGCGACGGCTGCGGCGCTCAAACTGGGGCGCTCAGACCGTGGCGCTCAAACCGGGGCGCTCAGACCGTGGCGCTGAGACCGGGGCGCTCAGACCGTAGCGCTGGCCGGGGTCGCCCTAGCGGTCCGGGTCAGGTCGACGCCCCACATCTTTTCCAGCCCGTAGAAGCTGCGGACCTCCGGGCGGAACAGATGGACGATGACATCGCCGCCGTCGATCAGCACCCAGTCGGCTCGCGCCGCGCCTTCGACCGGCACGCGCTCGACGCCGGCCCGCTTGAGGGCCTCCTGGATGTGCTCGGCCATGGCGCCGACGTGGCGCTGCGAGCGCCCGCTGGCGATCACCATGAAGTCGGCAATGGTCGATTTTCCCGAGAGTTCGATGACGACGACGTCGTCGGCCTGATCGTCGTCGAGGATGCTCCGCACCGTCTCCAGCAGCTTGCGAGCGAAGCTCGACGTGTCCTGGGTCTTGGGCGATGCGGGCGTAGCGGCCGCTGGGGCCTTGGTTTGGCGTGCTATGGCCGTTGCTCTCCGTTTCCTGTCTGCGCCAGTCGCTCCGGGTGGGGCGCGCCATGCGCCGTCCGGATGCGGGTCGAGGACTGGGGGTTCAGGCGTTGATGCAGGAACACCCAGGCCGGCGGTCTCCGCTCCGGCAGCCCGCGCGCCCTAGCCTCGGGCAGGCGGTAGCGGGCGAAGCGCCGCGCCGCCGTGGCGGCGACCGCCTGCAAAGAATAGGAAGGCCGGTCGAAAACCGCAACGGGGACGATATGAAATATGGATGTCCAATCATGCCATTGCGAGACCTGCACCAGGTTGTCGGCGCCCATCAGCCAGACGAAGCGCACGCCCGGGAAGCGGGCCGTCAGCGCCCGCAGCGTCTCGGCCGTGTAGCGGGTGCCGAGGGCCGTCTCCAGGGCACAGGCGCGGATGCGGGGGTGCGCCGCCCAGGCCCGCGCCCCGGCCAGGCGGGCCGCGAGCGGGGCCATGCCGGCGACCGGCTTGAGCGGGTTCTGCGGCGACACCAGCCACCAGACCTCGTCCAGGCGCAGCCGCCGCAGCGCCTCGAGGCTGAGGTCCAGGTGCCCCTCGTGAGCCGGGTTGAAGGAACCGCCGAGCAGGCCGACGCGCCGCCCGGGCGTCGGCAGGTGCCCGTCCAGCGCGGCGGCGATGGCGGCAGTGCTCAAGGCTTTGATCTCGTGGTCCATTTCACCCGGCTGAATGCTTAGCCGAGGAACCGGGGCCTGCAAAGCGAAGTTCCGTCGCGGGCGCGGGCGGGGTCGCCGCCGGGCGCCTTTGCAGTTTGGGTGTTGCTCGGTATAGTAGTATTTGTACCAACTGGCCGCAGACCCCCGAGACTAGGAAGAGCGACATGAGCGATCGACGCGTGACCCGGGGCGGAAAAGACAAAGACGGCGATATCACGGAGCTTTGCAACCCGGGCGAAGCCTGGTCGCCGCGCAAGAAGGCCGACGCGATCCATGATATCGAATCGCGGGCACACACGTATTACGTGCATGACGCCAAGGGCCGCAGCGACATAGAGGTCGTCGATGGCCCGACCGGGAAATACCTGAGGACCCGGGCCGACGGCCGCGCCGGCAACAACCTGGACGAACTGCCCAACTGTTGAGGCTTCAGGGCCGCACCTGCCCCGTGCCGCGCACCACGTACTTGTAGCTGGTCAGCTGCTCGGCGCCGACCGGGCCGCGGGCGTGCAGCCGGCCGGTCGAGATGCCGATCTCGGCCCCCATGCCGAACTCGCCGCCGTCGGCGAACTGCGTCGAGGCATTGTGCATGACGATGGCCGCGTCGACGCGCTCGAGGAAGGCCTCCGCCGCCGCGTGGTCCTCGGTGACGATGGCCTCGGTATGCTGCG
>Ga0210086_1001605_pt1 | contig 11413 bp, 13 predicted proteins | sample China_Galinas_PW_3_FD_184867 | JGI IMG/M metagenome (GOLD analysis project Ga0210086, IMG submission 184867) | Wetland microbial communities from San Francisco Bay, California, USA, that impact long-term carbon sequestration - China_Galinas_PWB_D2... | ecosystem: Environmental > Aquatic > Marine... | reverse complement strand
CTCCTCCAGCGAGGTCTGGGTGGTCTGCACATCCCGGATCACCAGGCCGGCGGCTTGAATGGCCCGCAGCAGTTCATGAATGCCGCTGTGGTTGTGCGGGTCGTAGGTATAGACCAGCTGATCCCCCGCCTCCGCCAGTTCCAGGTCCCAGGCGGACAACGCCTCCGGAAGGACCTGCAGCGGCGTCTCCAGTTCCACCTTCAGCTGACGCTTGCCCAGCTTGTGCATCAGGGCCTGCTTGTCGTCCACCAGCAGCAGTTCGCCATGATTGATCACCCCCACCCGGTCGGCGATGGCCTCGGCCTCCTCGATATAGTGGGTGGTGAGGATGATGGTTACCCCCGAGGCGCGCAGCCGCCGCACCAGCGCCCACATGTCCTGGCGCAGTTCCACGTCCACCCCGGCGGTCGGTTCGTCCAGGAACAGCACCACCGGCTCATGGGCCAGCGCCTTGCCGATCAGTACCCGCCGCTTCATGCCGCCCGACAGGGTCATCAGCATGTTGTTCTTCTTGTCCCACAACGACAGGTCCTTGAGCAACTGCTCCAGGTAGGCCGCATCCGCTTTTTTGCCGAACAGGCCGCGACTGAAGCACAGCGTGTGCCACACCTTCTCGAAGGCGCCGAGGGTCAGCTCCTGCGGCACCAGGCCGATGCGGCGGCGCGTCTCGCGGTACTGCGCCACGTTGTCGAAGCCCGCCACCATCACCGACCCGGTCGAGGCATTCACAATGCCGCAGATGATCGAGATCAGCGTCGTCTTGCCCGCGCCGTTGGGGCCGAGCAGCGCCAGGATCTCGCCCGGCTGGATGTCCAGGTTCACGTTCTTCAGCGCCTGGAATCCGCCGGCATAGGTCTTGGACAGGTTGGCGACGGAAACGATGGGATCCATGGGTTTTCAGCGCAGATGATCGAGTGGGATAAAAGGGGCCGGATACATTTTCTGACACGCTGCCGGGAAACTCGCTGATTTTCAACGCACGGCTCAGGCCGCAAGCTGTCATCATTCACAAGGGGATGACACACGAAGCAAAAGGTGTCAGAGCACAATTTCCGCTAATATTCAGGATAAATGTGCTCTGACACCATTTTTCCATTTTTCCGAAGCTCATCACAGCGCAGGCGCCTGATGTTTCTTATTGGCATCCAGTTTCTTCTGTTGCTCAATCTGCTGGTTGTGCAACGCGAGATTGCGTGTGGTATTGATGGCACTGGCATCGAGTGCTTTGTCAGTGATGGTCACCGACACTGTCCTTACCGGAACATCTCCGTTTTGCGCCCAGGTGACCTTGTTAAGGTTCCTGTAGGGATCTGCGCTAGACAACTTTGCGATGACCACAATGGTGTCATAACAGATATGCCGTGACAGCTTGGTACCCGGGAAATTGCCCTCGATGCGGTAGCCTTGTCGGAACATCGTCAAGCCGTCGTTAATACCGTGGTTGGCTGAGCAGAAATAAAGGTAATGGTCGAGTGCCTTTTTGCTACCCAACGCCTGTTTCAGAGGTCGTCCTTTATAGTCAAAATACCAGTAAACCGTATCATAGCCATTGGCCATGTGAAGATTTTCCCCGCTGCGCACCGTTTCCGGGCCATACTTCTTGCGAAGAGCAGCCAATAGGGTACTAACGGTAGGCTCCTGTCCCACGGGGGTATCGATGCTTCGTGATATCTGATCGACGACGGGGGTGCTGGGATAGGTAGTAAACCGGAGATAAACATCTTCTCGACCTTTCGTCGCATCCATCTTGCCATGCGCGCCGCCAACAAGGTCGTGCCCTGGAATCTGGGTGATCCGAAATCCGCTATTCCAACTATCATTTGGCATTTGCATGCCCTTAGATTTCATCAACGCGATAGCCTTATCTGCTGGCATGCCCAGGGAAAAGTCGCCGGCACTCAAGGGCGGAATATCCTTGATAAGCGAAGACGTCGTAGACAATGTGCCACTATCTTTCACAAGTGGCACATTGAGTGCGGGTCCTGCCGCAAGTGCAGAAAAGGGCATGAGCACGACACCACTGCAGCTCGCGAACAGGACAGCCTTGAGGGCATAGGCTTTGTTTTTCATCGGTTGTACCTCCTCAACATGGTTGATCTATTGAAACCTGGGTCATCGGCATAAGCGTCAAAAATATAGGAAGCATAACCCACGTATTTCGGGTGAATCCACCCGGGAACCGGCTGTCAGACCGGCATCCCCACCCCTGAATCCCCCCGACCCAGCCACCACCCGACCGCTCCCGGCCCTCTGCCACCGGTATTCGCCGACCTTGTGCTCTTCACAACCGCCGTGGCCCGGCCCACCGGCTGCAGTCCACCCTGTCCGACCCAACTCGGGCCGGCAACCTGACCGTATGAATCCATGAAGGCCTGCTTGCCCCGTCAGCGCCACCCATCCGGCGGCGCGCGCGGCCCCGGCAATCGCACAACCTCACGGACCGGTGCCGCTTGTTCCAGATGCGCCAGGATCTTACCCGTAACCGCTGGATCCTCGATGCTGGCAATGATCTTCATCGCACCGCCGCAGGCCGGACAGGTCTCCACATCGACAAGGTGAATTGATGCGCAGCATCAAGAGAGGGTGCCCTGGGGCATCCGAAACACGCGCTTGAGACGCTGCGCCTTTATGCTCTTCGGGTGCAGGTCATCGCCGCCCGGCGGGTAGCCGGCGTGTCCTCCTCTATCTCCTCCGACACTGCGCGTTGGGCACCCCGTCCCCGACCCGCCTTCGTCACCCAGGCCCGGTGTGGACTGTTCGGCGCGAACACCCCGTGGTAGCGGGTCGGATTACTCGGGCTTCCTGCCTCTCGCGACACTCGTAACGGGCGGCGGCCACCCCGGCATGCAGCGAAAAACCAGCGACTTTCGCTACCCGCGCACTGGTTTCTTCCAGGCTGCCCGCCGCCGGCAGGCTCTGCAGGCAGAAGGCCTTGCGCCCCTGCGGCGGCCCCACGGCAATACGATACGACTGCATGGATGCAGGAGGTAGAGCAACGCAGGAGCAGCTGCCGAGGTAATGGAACTGCCCGGTACACCTTCCAGCCCGGTCTCATCCGGTACCTGCGCCTGGTAGCTGTTGTCCAGGTCGCACACCAGCAGTCCCAGGCATGCCAGGTAGCGCCCGGTCCGCTCGCTGATGGTGTATAAAAGTTGTTCCAGTTCCGCCCGCTCCGGCGCCTTGACCCGCTGCAAACGCGGCCTGGCTTGTGCGTCGTGCCCGCCGGTATACGCGTCGTCGAGCAGCAGCATGTGGGCTGGAAGAGGTCGCGCGCCGCAAGAAACCAGTGCCGCCCGATCATCCCAGGGTGGCGAGTGCACGCCGGGTGGATACGAACCTGGGGGATTGAGGGAGAAGGAGTTTACAGGAAGTCCTGGTCTGTCCCCTGTGGAATTCCGGTTATTTTTTGACATATGCCGCTATCTGCAGTTCAATTCGGGGACCAACCGACAAGATAAAGTGGAGGCAGCCATGAATTCTCTCCAGCGCCTGTTGATCGCGTTTTTGTGCCTGCCGCTGCTCGGTGGTTGTGCCAGCACACTGACGATGTGGGACGCCAAGAGCTACACGCCCGTGATCGAGACCAGCAACCCCGAGGTCCAGCTTCACAAGGGCGATGTCAAAATTACCGAAGGCCCTGACATGGAAGCGCAGGCGGACTGGCTGTATTCGCAGGGGTATCTGCTGCTGGGTTACTCAAAGTTCACGCACACGGTGGTACCGGGCTTTGCCAACAAGTACGCGGAAATGTACGGTGAAAAGATCGGCGCCGGGCACGTGATGCAGGCGACACCGAAGAAAGTCTCCAGTGATGTCTATGCCTACACCGTGACGTTCTGGGCGCGCGGGCGCCACTTCCCGTTAGGCGCGTACTACAACGATGTACCGGATCAGACACGGATGTACTACCCGGATTCGCTGCGTGAATACCTGCATGACGGCCGGCCGGTGCTGATAGAGGATGTGGTGGTGAACAGCCCGGCGGCCGGCGCGGGTCTGAAGGCGAAAGAACTGATCATCGGGCTGGATGGCAAACCACTAAACGGCGCCGAGGATCTCGACAAGCGCCTGCGCGCGCACTCGGGTCAACCGATCAAGCTTACGCTTTGGAGCGCCAGCGGCATGCGCACGGCTGCGTTGCAGCTGGGCGAGGTCACCACTGCGGAGAACGATATCCCGGGATCCGAGTCGCTGTTCTACCGCAATCCGTGGGAACTCAGTGATTACAAGGACTTCAGCTACATCTCGCACGCTTTCGAGCAGGCCGTGAAGGACGCGATGGCCAACTACCAGGCGCAGCGCGAAGCCCAGCGCCAGGCGGCCTACAACGCCTGGCAGAATTCGCGCATCAGCGCGCTGGAAAAGTCGCAGGATACCTCGAGACGCAGTGCGCCACCCACCCGAATGGGTATCCCGAGGAGTAATGTCGACATGAAAAATCTGCTGACCCAGTACAACAGCGGCAACAACCTCGGGTCTGCTTACGGCGATTTAATGAGCAGCTGGTACTTTACGCACAAAAGCATGTGGGTACCCTCGGTGGTGGGGGGATCGGAGTACCCGATGTAGGTTCAGGAACGAATCGTGGTCAGAGAACAATTCTCGCCAATATCGAGGACGATTGTCCTCTGACCCCGATTATTCACTTGTGGCATGATCGCCCGGCACAAACCACTGAAGGTAGCAGCGAGCAAGCCGTATCCCTGGGTACGCTGGCCCAGGGACTGGCTGCTGGATACGCGCATTTGCGATCTCAAACCGGGAATCACGAGCTCCGGCCCGGAACCGCGCATCCAGCAGCTGTATCGTGAACTGGAACAGCGTGGCTTCCGCTTCTGACCCCATTACTGGCTGTCGGACGAATGGTATTGTCCGGACGGTATACCCGGCGTCGCCATTCCGTTCATTCCCGCCCATCCCCGCCTGCGCCGCCTGGAACTCGAATCGGTCATGGAAATGGAAGGCGGTACGCGGGACTGGTGCATGCGCCAGCTACTCATAAACACCCCTCCTGTTGCCATTTTCGATGGCTTCGAGGCGTCAAGCAAACCGGTGGCAATTCATCCCTGGAACCGGGCAGGTGGCATTCGTACCGGTCTGGCCGGCGACCAGCTGAGAATTGCAGCAGAGAATAGTATGAATGCTCCAGGCTGCGCGGCACAGCCGGAAACACCGGCACGGGAGGTGAGTCACAAACTATCTGAAAATGGCGGAGAGGGAGGGATTCGAACCCTCGTAGCCCGTTATGGGCTCAACCGATTTCGAGTCGGTGCCGTTGTGACCGCTTCGGTACCTCTCCTGAACAGATTTCAATTTCTGTGTGCCACGAGCACGCACACGCGCCCGGGACGTAACCTGCTCTACCCCGCCTGCGCACCTATGCGCAATACCGTGGTCTCACAGCTATGTTTCCGCGTCCCGCCCGGGTGGACCGGGCCATGGACGGCCGATACAGGCGGAGAACCGGCCGGGCAGCCTGATATCGATCTCGCTGAATGTTTGATCTTTTCCGCCTGCAATAGGCTATTATTACCACAAAACGTATCAGGAATATCAATTCCCCGATCATGGCCAGCGTGGCTAGCAACACCACTCCCGCAGACAGGCGTCCGGTGCACCGCAACGCGGGCCCGTATTCTAGCGCATGCACGTCGCTCGCTGCCATGCTGAAACGTGCGCCCCTGCTGGCGATCTGCATGTTGCTCGGCGCCTGCGGAAAACCCATGTCGGTGCTGCAGCAGGTCCAGCATGACAAGGAACTGATCGTCATTACCCGCAACAGCGCAACCACGTACTACGAGGGCCCGGACGGCCCGGCCGGCTTCGAGTACGACCTCGCCAGCCGCTTTGCGGACTTCCTGGGCGTGAAGCTGCACATCGTCGTAGCGCCCGGCTTCAACAATATCCTGTCCCTGGTCGCCCTGGGCGATGCGCACCTCGCGGCCGCCGGGCTGGCAATCACCGACCGGCGCAAGGAGAAGGTCCGCTTCGGCCCGGTGTATTACCATTTTGTCCCGCAGCTTGTCTACCGGAGCGGTTCCGTGCGGCCCCGCAACCTGGATGACCTCCACGGTACGCTGGAAGTCGTACGTGGCAGCAGTCACGAGGAACGGCTCGAGAAACTGAAAGCAACACATCCGCACCTGAAATGGAAGGCCGACCCCGACGTGGACAGTGAAGAACTGATGTCCCTGGTGTGGCAGCAGCTGATTGACTATACGGTCGCCGACTCCCATGAACTGGCCATCAACCGGAACTACTATCCGGAACTGAAGCCCGCATTCGACCTCGGCAAGAAGCGTTCGCTGGCCTGGGCATTCCCCCAGGGCAAGGACGACAGCCTGCTACTGGCTGCCACCGTGTTCTTCAACAAGATCCGCCGCAACGGAGTACTGAACCAGCTGATCGAGCGCTACTTCGGTCACGTCGCGCGATTCGACTACGTCGGGACCCGCCGCTACCGGGCACACGTCGCGGAGCGCCTGCCGAAGTACGAACCCATCTTCAAGCGTGCCGCCACCGAGACCGGCATAGACTGGCGGCTGCTCGCCGCCATCGGTTACCAGGAATCCCACTGGGACCCGGATGCGGTATCGCCGACCGGGGTCAAGGGCATCATGATGCTGACCACCGGCGCCGCGCAGGAACTCGGTATCGACGACCGCGAGGACGTGGAACAGAGCATCACCGGCGGAGCCGAGTACCTCGAACAGATGATCGGCCAGATACCGGATCGCATTCCGGAACCGGACCGTACCTGGATGGCGCTGGCCGCCTACAACGTCGGGCTGGGACACCTGGAGGATGCCCGCATCCTGACCCTGAAAAACAAGGGGGACGCGGACAAGTGGGTCGATGTGAAGAAGAACCTGCCCCTGCTCAGCAAGGAGAAGTGGTTCAAGCAGACGCGCCACGGCTACGCACGTGGACGGGAACCCGTGCGCTACGTGGAGAATATCCGCACCTATTACGACATCCTGGTCTGGATCACCGACCAGGAAAAGAGCGAGGCCACGGTGCAGCGCGAACCGCTGCAATTCGATTCGCCGGCGCTCTGAGATACGTAGCGGCGTCCTGCGGTGAGCCGCCTCATTGCGCTTTCCGGCGCGGCGCTCCCGGCTGCTTGCGGGCGTTGTGCTGCGTCCCGTCCAGGGATTCCGCCTCCATTTCCAGGTAGACCTGGTAGGCATTGCGCCGGTTGGCCTCGTCAAACGCCGGCACGTTCCGGTACTCGCTCCAGTCCGTGTGCGCGTAGGCCGCATCGAACGGCTCGAGTCGCGCAACGGCCTGCGCCATTTGCGCACGCAGGAATGTCAGATAGCGGCGTGTCTGGCTGATCGCCTCGGCCGGCTGCTTCGTGACGCTTCCGTGCCCGGGTACCAGCGCAACCAGCTTCTCGCGGTCCATGCGCCCGAGCACTTCCAGCCAGTGTTTCGTGTCGCCGTTCCCGATGTACGGCAGGCGGCCATCGAAGATGATATCGCCGGAAAACAGCACACCGTCCGGCGCGACGTACATGATGAGATCGCCATCGGAGTGGGCCTTGCCCACCACGGTTACGGTGAAATCGACGTCACCGAGCTGGAACTGGGCGCCCTCCTTCAGGATGCGGTCCGGCCATACCAGCCGGGTCCGGTCATCGACCCAGGGAGCGAGCAGCTTGCGGCGTTCCAGCAGGCGCTCACGCGCCTGCCGGGACGCCAGGTAGATTTCCGCACCGGCCGGGGCCAGGATCTCGGCGTCCTGGCCGGCAAACACCTGCAGACCGTACACGTGATCGGCGTGGTAATGGCTGACGACCACCCGTACGATGGGCTGCTGGGTGATCTCATGGATCCTCTCCAGCAGCAACCGCGCCAGCGCCGGCGTGCCCAGTGCGTCGAACACCACGACCCCTGCGCCGGTCACCACGACGCCGGCATTGGAGACGAAACCCTGGTTAGCCGTCGCCGGACCGGCTGCACCTTCCACGTACCACACATGGTCCGTTACTCGCCGCAACTTCATGTCCACGGTGGCCAGTGCACCGACGGGAGAGTCCTGCGCTGAACGGGGTTGCGTTGCCGCCGCATCCCATGCCGGCAGACACAGCATCAGTGCAAGGAGTAGCGTGTATCTCCACATACCCGGAATGATCATTCGTCAACCGCCCACCCGCAATCACCATACTCCCTGCCTGCAGACACGGCAAATGCGCCGGACGCCGCACCCGTCGTGGTCAGGGGTCCGCCCCATTGCGGCGTGCCCGGAAAAATTCGCGCAGCAGTTGCCCGCACTCCGTGGCCAGCACACCGCCCGCGGCCTGCACCCGGTGATTGAGGCCGGGCAACTCGAAGCCGCGGCACAGGCTGTTCACCGCTCCGCTCTTGGGATCGGCCGCGCCGAACACGACGCGCGCCACGCGGGCATGTACCAGTGCACCGACACACATCAGGCAGGGCTCGAGCGTGACATAGAGCGTGGTACCCGTCAGCCGGTAATTGGCCAGCGCCCGGCCGGCAGCCCGCAGGCACTCGATTTCGGCGTGTGCGCTCGGATCGTGGCCGGCAATCGGCCGGTTCCGGCCCTCGGCCAGCAGCCGGTCGCCGGCGACCAGGACGGCGCCCACCGGCACCTCGCCGGCCGCCGCCGCGTGTTGCGCACCGCGCAGCGCCTGCCGCATCCAGTGTTGGTCGTCGAAATGGGGCATGGTGGTGGGAACGGACCCGATTCTTTCACGAAGAAGCGTGGACAGTCCCTGTTTTCCTGGTCTCACTCGATTTGTAAACAAGCCTGAAAAATCCAGTACCGGCGCGCGCTTTCAGGTGGTCACAGGTATCGATACCATGAACATACCCTCATCAAGGATCTTGAGGCAATACTGCCTTAACCGACCTTCCCCGGCGGCGCTACCCTGGTGCGGGAATCCATGGCATGCCACAGATCCCAGTCCCGTTGCAGATTGGGCCAGAATTCCGGTCCGGTCTTGAGCGCCTCGCCCAGGGTCAGGGCGGAATCCGCGCTGATATTGCGCCGGCCGTTGACGATCTCATTCAGCCGGGCACAGGTCCAGCCCAGGTGCCCGGCGAATGCCTTCCGGGTCACACCAGGCGGCTCCAGGAACTCCTTGAGCAGCATCTCGCCTGGATGGGTCGGGGGGCGTTTCCTGGGTAGCATCCCAGCTCACCTGTGGTAATCCGTGGTCACGACATCCAGCGCATCATTTCCCTCCCAACGAAATACAATGCGCCACTGATCGTTGATGCGCAGGCTCCAGTAACCGGCCAGGTCACCGCGCGGCTTCTCCAGTCGAGTGCCGGGCGGGACGCGCAGGAAATCCAGTGTCGGTGCCGCGTTGATCTGATCGAACAGGCGCCTGACCTTGCCATGCAGTTCACGCGGCATCCTGCGGGCATGTCGGCCGTTGACTCCGTCGTAGACATCCTGAGTCGCCTTGCCTGCCATGCTCCGTAACATTCAAGGATTCTATCGCAACTCGATATACACGCAAGCTGGAGTGATATTTCGTCATGGAGTCCGCCGATATCAGCAAGATCCCGCGATCTAACGGGGTCAGACTCACCGCTGTCCCATATAAATCCGTTGAACCATCAGTAAATCCTTCATTATGCCGCACCGCCTTGCAGGTGTTCAGCCAGGCCGGGACATGATTGTCAACACTGCTGTACAAACCTTGCGTCCCTTCTCCCGGAGGGACGCCGACAGGGACGTCGGTGGTACGGGTCCGGGGATGGACCGGGTAGAGCGCAGCAGGATGCCCGAGCCGAGAGCAACGCAGGGAGCAGTTGCGAGAAGCCCGTGAGGAGGGGATCGAGTTCAGGCAATTGACCAGATCCGATCCCCTCACCCCAACCCTCTCCCGGAGGGAGAATGAGTTTGCGGGACAGCAGTGGTCAGACTCGATTGATCCGGTCTTCAGATTCCAGGCTTGAGAGCAGTGGCATGTACGCTCGTGTCCGGCCCGATCGCACCGCCCCGGGAAATCCGGAGAGCCGTTTGTTTGAATCAGGCCGCTATGGCCGACTTTTCCAATTGGCGATAGTTCGCCTGGTCCAGCTCCGCCGGCAGGATGTTGCCGGTCGGTTCCGGCAGCCGACGGTGATCGAAGCAGTCGAACCATTCCAGCGTCACGCTCTCGGCCATGCGTCACGCCCCGCAGTCCGGGAAATGCCACGCCGTTTGCAGACGAACGCGACCAGGCGCTCAGCATGGCAAGTACCGCAACACAGCCGCAGAAAGCCATGCCCTGGACGGCCGCATCCGACGTAATCCTTGGAGTCCCGGTGCACATAACCCGGCAGTTCCCTACTCTGCTCCGCCAAACGGGCAGTGAATGCAGGGAAATATTCAGCGATGATTCGACAGAGAAGAGTCTGCCCGGGACGGTGAGGCTCGTAACGGCCGGTATCCCGGTCCCGACTGGCCGTCCTGGCCACCGCCATACGAACCATGACACATATCCTTGCGACAGGGTCTGTGTATTCATCAAACTAGCGCGCCTCGGCGACTGCCTGGAGCCTCAGCCGCAATGCCAGCCAGCGCCCGTCCTTGCCTGTGAGTGCCGGTCACTCCCGCTCGATTGTAAACAAGCCCTGGAAAGCCGGTAGTGGCGCGGGTTTTGAGGTATCCATAAGTGACATAACCACGAAAAATACCACGTTCAGACCTTGCTGCTAATCCCCACTGAAAATCGCCAACAGAACGCTGTCATAGAGCGCCCCGGGCTGCCTTCCGGGCTTTGACTGCCAGGTGTATGCCCTCCAGCCCCTGCAGGTAACGGAGCACCGCAAACAGGTTGCTCGCCGGGGGTTCCCTGTTGGCACGAACACACGCATGAGCCCTTGCCCGACCTGTCAAAATCCGGGACAGCCCCTCGAACCCGGTCGTCGCGTTGATATCGTCGCGCAGCACCGCCTTGCCGGTATCGATATCACGGCGAGCAGGCATTCGGCCCCTTCAAGCGACAGCAACATCCGCGCCCTGGCCTTTCCTGGTACCACCCGCGGTCAATACCACCCACCTGCCTGTAAAGAGACAGTATGGACACGGGGTGCACGGGGCACCTGTCATGAAAGCGCTCGCTTGACAACCGCCATAGTGGTCCATATTCTCCGACTACAAGAACACAGGCGATGGAGTCCGCCTTGAACTGCCCACCAGGCTGATGACTCCTACCGAATTCTGAATCATTCAGGTAGGAGTGTGTTGTGCATCAGGCCCCGTTACCCAGGACCAGGCGAGCACACGGTCCAGCGCCAGCAGACAGTTACTCTGATACCAGGATACGCCGGCACTCCGGATCAGCCCGGGAGCGCGGCGGGTGAGCGCGCGCGACATCCTCCTGCAGATCGGCCAGGTCCTCGCGGTACTGCTGCTCTCGCCGCTGGTGCAAGGGTTTATCCTGCGCTACGAA
>Ga0210086_1001604_pt1 | contig 11422 bp, 6 predicted proteins | sample China_Galinas_PW_3_FD_184867 | JGI IMG/M metagenome (GOLD analysis project Ga0210086, IMG submission 184867) | Wetland microbial communities from San Francisco Bay, California, USA, that impact long-term carbon sequestration - China_Galinas_PWB_D2... | ecosystem: Environmental > Aquatic > Marine... | reverse complement strand
GTGCCACCTACGCCCCGCCGTTTGCCTATAATACCTGTGTGGACCGCAACGGTGACGGCATGATCACGACCTCCAACGGGCTGGGCCCCCTGCCCTGGCCGTTTGAAGGCCAGCCGCTCGAACCCGGGACCGTGGACACGGCCGAGGACGAGTGCATCATCAATTACGTGACGCTCACCGGCGAAGCCAGTAATCACGTTTCCATCGACAAGAACAACAACCTCTGGGTCGGCGGACATCAGAACATTTTCGACCAGGTCGACGGCCAAACCGGCGAGATTATCGAAGGCGATGCGAACTATCCCGGGACGTTCAGTGTCGGCACCGGCGGCCACGGCGGGCTCATTGACAGTGACAACGTGTTGTGGTCCGCGAGCACATCAGGCAATACGGGGCTGTTTCGTTACGACACGGATCTGGATATTAACAATCTTGCGTGTTGTCAACCGGAAATCCTGGCGGACTTTAACAATGATCTTGTCATCGATGAAGAGGATCGAGGCCTAGGCGGCACATCCGGCTTCATCACTTATATTAACGACGACAATGACGACGGTGACGCTTCCATCGATATGGACCAAAGCCCGGTGTCAGGTGAAAACGACTTGTCGGAGATCCAACTCTTCGCAGCGTGTGGTACACTCGATCCCAATGCGACGTGGTCGCTTACCTGGACGTACGACACCATACCTCCACCTGATCCTGATCCGATTAGAATATGGCTGCATAGCGACAAATCTGATGGGTCGATCGCGCCGGGCGAGCCAGGTTACCCTGGCCAAGCAGGCGCCCCCATAGTGAACGGCGCGCCAAATCCCTGGCCGCCGCCGAGCACCGTCTGGCTTGAGGCGATTGGATCCTTTGAAGACGTTCATCTTACGTTCGCGATTAAGCCAATTGCAAGTCAACCTGCACAAGCAGCGCAGCCGGTTAACCCGGTTTCCTCAAGCAGATACACGATCAAACTTCGCGCGGTTATGGTCGTCGAGCCAAACCCGGACCCCGATTTCGTCCCAACCTATTCTGGCGGCTGCATGTTATCTCGGACAGAAGTGAAGGACGTGATGCAGCAACTAGTCGACTTTGGCGACAAAATAGCACCGGGGATCAACTTTGATTGGGATTGTAGTGCTGACAACGCGGTGATTCGGCTGCAGTCAGAATGCATGAAGCTCGAACCTATCCCGTTTCCAGTCGATGTCTCAGTTTGCCCGACTAATTTTCCCGCTGGTAACCCACGCCTGGCGACCCCGAATTATTTTTCGAACTACGTTGTGGGCAAGGATGAGATGACACAGGCGCATTTGCTGTGTCCGGACCCATCACCCCCGCCGGGCGAAGCGTGTTACGATGAGGACGACGCCGATTGCGGTTACGTTCCCAATGTATTCTGCGACGGGTACAAATACAATCAATGTGTTATCAACATCTACTTCGTCGGTGGAATAGCTAATGCGTCGGGTGTACAAGGGGCGGGTTATTCGAACTTTTTCCTGGGTCCATGGCCTCCGCCACCACCGAGCGCTAGACCATTCATACTCATCGGCGATGGCGCATTTGGATCCGCTCTCAATCCGACTCGAGTCGATATCACCATGGCCAGAAGGACATTGGAACACGAGGTCGGATGCCATTATCTTCCACAAAACCAACCCCATTCATCTACCCCGCCGCCCGGGACATGTCCTAACGATCTATGTATTGATGGATCGATTAGGCAAACTTGCCTTGGTCTGGACTACAGCCTGCCTGTCCCGAATCCGCTTCCGGCGACGATGGAAAACGTGCCTTCTAAGCTACAAGCCGATACCGCGAACAAGAACAGCCAACCTTGTCAACAAGGTCCATAGAGGAATACACATGTACGCTATGAATGCTGCTAAACCCGTGCTCATGGAGTTTCCCGCCTTCGCGATTCTTCTTGTCCTGGCATCTGCGCCACATGTCGTTGGGCAGGAGTCGCCCAAGGAATCGTCCTGTCATCCTATCGGGAACTACCGCTTTGTACGGGAAAGTGTGGAGCGAGCGAAAGATGTTGCCCGAACGCAGAGCCTTCTTGATACTCTCTCGTGCATTGCGCGAACGAATCGTAGTGGCAACTCGTTGAATATGGCTGCCGTGCGTGCCGGTTTCGTAATCGGCGGCAGGGATGAAGCTATTTCACGATTTCTTCTTTCCGTCATCCAGGACACCGAGACGCCCCTAACGGCGCAGAGAGTGGCGTGTGACTTGATAAAATATGTTGCGGATCCGGATGCTGAGGCGGCGATGTTTCAGACCTTTAAAGACCGTTGGCCATCCCCAAATTTCCCGACGTTCATTGAATTCTTTGTCGCCATGGGAAACACAGATTTTCTGGCTTGGGCGGATGAACAGCTCAAACTTGATGCGCAGAGTGCCTCGCTAATGCGTTGGGTCAAAGGTCAAGCCGAGCTTATTCGCGTACAGCAAGATCCACAGAAGGTTCTGCAATACATTACCTCGCCTGAACACCCGATCTTCTACCGCACAACGCTTACTCGTTATGCGCACAGGTGTGGCGTAACTCGCGCCGAGTTGCGAAACGCTTTCTTGCCGCTGTTCCAAAAGAAAGTTCCAACGGAGAAGGAATCTTCCGATCAAGTGGAGCTTCTTGGGGCATTGGATGAGCTGCGCGTCTTTGGTGAGGAAGACGAAGGCATGCTGAAACGGGCAAGCCGCATCCATGGCAGCTCGATGTCCTATGCGGAATGGGTCCCTCGCGGTTTTGAGGAGGTCATGGCCAAAAAGCGTGCGAAGTTTCTCCGTGTGACCGACAACTAGACGCGTAGGTAGTAGACAGATAATCAGCGCTCGTCGCTCCATAATGAAGGAACAAAGTAGTGTTCTACCCTTTCGAGAATTGCATAGTCAGGCGACGAGATGTCGGCTGTGTCCTATGCATCGCCGTCATGAGTCTCGCCGCCACCGAGGGATTCGCGCAATCCTGCTCGCAGCGATATGCCAATTCGAGCGAAGGCGTCGGTGTGGACACCGCTGGTAATGTCTGGGTCAGTGGGAAACTCAACGGCACATTGTACTGTTACCGTGCGGGCGGCGTGAACGTGGATGAGTACGACCTGCCAGGCTACGGCGCGCACGGGGTGGCCGTCACTCCGGTCGATGACAACGTCTGGGTCGCCGTGGGCGGTTTCAAGGAATGGGAGGACAACCGGGTGCTGCGGTTCGCCAACAACGGTACCCTGCTCGAGGACATTCCGATCATCTACCCCTTCATTGACGGGCAAGCGGGCCTGGGCACGAATGCGTTGGCCGTGGACGCCGATGGCAACGTCTGGGTCACCAGTTCAGTGGAAGGAGCAAGTGCCGTCACTCGAATCGATCCTGTCGTTAATCCCCCGGCGAATTGCGTAGACGAATACAGCCCGACGAATTGCTCACCGGTGGACATGGCCGTCGACCTCGATTCGTGGGAAAATGTGCCATTGGTGCCTGCACGCCCGGTCAATTACGGGGACATGACCGGCATGGTCACCACGCGCACCCGGGCCAAGGGCACATGGACGGTGGTCCACGACGGCGGCGTGTACGACGCGGCGTGGAGCAAGGTCACCCTTAACGCTCTTGATACGGGTCCCTGCACAGAAGTGGGCGGTACCGAGGATACGGAAGGTTCCGACGAGCGTTTCGAGATCGGGGTGCGAGCCGCCGACACCGAAGTCACGCGGCGGTGGAGTGTGACTCTGAACGTGCCTGCGGATTCGTAAGCGTCCGGCGGACCCCGTCTTCAATCTGACGAGCGATTGAAGGACCATGCCTTCCTGGCAGCGCGAACGACTGCGTGGCCATCAGATAGAACTTGTTCGACGTCGGGCTAACCAGCGGATCGCCGGAAATCACGAAGCTTTGCGTGTCGCTGGACATGGTGTGCCCTGGCACACCGATTTCGAACGCCGTCCCCATCGCCTCGAACAACTCCACGAACTGGATGGTTCGGTCCGCATGGCCAAAGACCTCGTTGACATCCCACGTGTGCGAGCCGGCTCGCGCATCGCCGGCCGCAAAACCGATGATGACGCACGCCACCAGTCCAACGCCCCTCTCGCCCTTTGATGTGATTATTGCACCTCTCTCCCAAATGAGTCACGCCCCCAAAACCAGTAACGACTTGTGTGCGTTCTCCCTTGGCGACGCCTGATGGCCTATCGCCTGTGCGGCGAAGACCAATCGGGATCGGCCATGTTTCAGGCGTGCGGTCTCGCCGTTCGCAATCAGCGCACAACATGCTCAGGAAGATCAAAGACGGCGATTTCTGCGAGGCCCGAACGCCGGATGGGCGCACACCCACGCTCGCAAATGTCAATGGGAGGAGCTTTCATTGCACAAAAAAACCGAGCCGGCCAGGGAGCCCTGGCTGGCTCGGTTCTGTTTCGTCTCTGACGATTGAAGAAGCGGACGCCGCGATGGCGTTCATGGTTTTGATTCCACGGTTGGAAACCGATTTGACAGCCACTCATGAAAGTGGCCAAGCGCTTGGCCATTAGTACGGGTCAGCTAAACACATCTCTGTGCTTACACATCCCGCCTATCGACCTGGTCGTCTTCCAGGGGCCTTCAGTCGTCTAAAAGACAACATCGAGACCTAATCTCGAGGGGGGCTTCCCGCTTAGATGCATTCAGCGGTTATCCTTTCCGTGCTTAGCTACCCAGCGATGCCCCGAGCGGGACAGCTGGTACACCAGAGGCACGTACCTCCTAATCCTCTCGTACTAAGGAGATGTCCTCTCAAGTCTCGTGCGCCCACGGCAGATAGGGACCGACCTGGCTCACGCCGGTCTGAACCCAGCTCGCGTACCACTTTAATCGGCGAACAGCCGAACCCTTGGGAGCGCCTTCACCCCCAGGATGTGATGGGCCGACATCGAGGTGCCAAACGACTCCGCCGCTATGAACGCTCGGGAGTCATCAGCCTGTTATCCCCGGAGTACCTTTTATCCGATGAGCGATAGCCTTTCCACACAGGACTACCGGATCACTAAGGCCTACTTTCGTATCTGCTCGATGGGTATATCTCGCAGTTAAGCCGGCTTGTGCCTTTACACTCGTCACGCGATTGCCAACCGCGCTGAGCCGACCTTTGCGCTCCTCCGTTACGCTTTGGGAGGAGACCGCCCCAGTCAAACTGCCCACCTAACACTGTTCCCCGCCCAGCTTCATGGGATCGAGGTTAGGGAACAAACAGCACAAGGGTGGTATTTCAAGGTTGGCTCCCCGACTGCCGGAACAGCCGGATCATCGCCTCCCACCTATCCTACGCATGTGATGCCTGCGACCAATATCAGGCTACAGTAAAGGTTCACGGGGTCTTTCCGTCTTGCCGCGGGTATGTGGTATCTTCACCACAAGTCCAATTTCACCGAGTCCGTCCTTGAGACAGTGCAGCAGTCGTTACGCCATTCATGCGCGTCGGAACTTACCCGACAAGGAATTTCGCTACCTTAGGACCCTCATAGTTAGGGCCGCCGTTTACGGGTGCTTCGGTTGACAGCTTCTCCCGAAGGATAACCGCCTTCCTTAACATTCCCGCACCGAGCAGGCGTCAGACTCTATACGTCCACTGTACGTGTTAGCAGAGTCCTGTGTTTTTGATAAACAGTCGCCGCTGCCGATTCTCTGCGCCCGCCCACCGAAGTGGGACGGGACCCCTTATCCCGAAGTTACGGGGTGAATTTGCCTAGTTCCTTAAGGACGGTTCTCTCGAGCGCCTGAGGCTACGCGCCTCACCTACCTGTGTCAGTTTTAGTACGGATCCGCTGTTTGCCACCGCAGCTTTTCTTGGTTTTCCGTCTTCGCACTTCGGCAACAAATTGGCCTCGGCCTCTCGGCAACCCTCACGTCTTATCGTGGGCTGCGACTTCAGAAAACGCACTACGGATTGATCGCACAACGGAGGGCAGGAATATTAACCTGCTGTCCATCGACTACGCCTTTCAGCCTCGTCTTAGGGCCCGCCTAACCCTGGGCGGATTTACCTTCCCCAGGAAACCTTAGGTTTACGGCGAGAAGGATTTTCACCTTCTTTATCGTTACTCATACCGGCATAATCACTTGATAGGCCCGCTACCACTCCTTACGGTATGGCCTGTATCTGCCTATCAACGCTCCCCTACCGCGCTAGAGACTGGAGTCTCCAGCACCCGTGGCTTCGGTACCATGCTTGAGTCCCGTTCATCATCGGCGCCCAATTTCTCGATGAGTAAGCTATTACGCACTTTTTAAATGGTGGCTGCTTCTAAGCCAACATCCTCGCTGTCTCAGAAAAAGGACTTCCTTACGCACTTAGCATGGTTTGGGGACCTTAGCCGACGGTCCGGGCTGTTTCCCTTTTGACCACGGAGATTATCCCCCATAGTCTGACTCCCGAGATAGTCGTTACGGTATTCGGAGTTTGGTTGAGGGAGGTACCCGGGCAGGGCCCTCGTCTCATTCAGTAGCTCTACCCCCGCAACGTAGTTCCTCGAGGCTAGCCCTAAAGCTATTTCGGGGAGAACGAGATATCTCCAGGTTTGATTAGACTTTTACTCCTCCCCACAGCTCATCGGATAACTTTTCAACGTTAACCCGTTCGATCCTCCGCGACCTTTTACGGTCACTTCAATCTGGCCATGGGTAGATCACCTGGTTTCGCGTCTACAGCCTGCAACTTCGTCGCCCTATTCAGACTCGCTTTCGCTACGGCTCCTCCGCGGAACGGATTAACCTTGCTACAGACCGTAACTCGCCGGATCATTATGCAAAAGGCACGCGGTCACACGTGCAGGGCAAGCCCCGCAATCGTGCTCCCACAGCTGTGTAAGCACATGGTTTCAGGTTCTTTTGACTCCCCTTAAAGGGGTTCTTTTCACCATTCAGTCACCCTACTTCTTCACTATCGGTCGTCGAGTAGTACTTAGCCTTGGAGGGTGGTCCCCCCGGCTTCACGCAGAGTTCCACGAGCTCTACGCTACTCTGGGACACCTCTCAACGGAGGGCTGTCGTTTTCGCATACGGGAGTGTCACCCTCTATGCTCGGCCTTTCCAGACCGCTCTGCTAACGACGCCTTTGTAACTCCTCGAGGGCCCGCAACCCCGCGGTGCAAGCACCACGGTTTGGGCTAGATCCGCTTTCGCTCGCCGCTACTTACGGAGTCTCGGTTGATTTCCTTTCCTCCAGGTACTGAGATGTTTCAGTTCCCTGGGTTAGCCTCCACGGGCTATGCATTCACCCGCAGATGATGCCATCTGGTTGCCCAGTGACACCCGGTTTCCCGATTCGGAGATCCCCGGATCAAAGCTCGTTTGACAGCTCCCCGAGGCTTTTCGCAGCCTACCACGTCCTTCATCGCCTCTCGACGCCAAGGCATCCACCATGTGCTCTTAGTAGCTTGGCCACATTCATGAGAGACTGTCATCCGCCGTGCAACGCTTGCGCGAAGCCCGTCGGAGGTCAGCTTCAATAAGTTGGCCAAACCGATTTCCAGCGCTTGAGATATTCTACCGATTCGCTTTCGTCCCGAGGGTTCCCGGGGCGTCGTCGAATCGATTGAAATTGTGGATCATTACCACAACACCATGCCGCCTGCCGACGCTGCTAGGCTTACCGGGTAAACCCGACGAGCCGTCACCGACAGGCTGGCATCCGCTTCTTCAATTGCCAAAGAACAGCCCCGCCAACCCAGTGAAGCACGCATGCTCCACGATCAACGGGAGCCCCGTAATGTAGTAGAAACCCGATGCCCGTCAAGCCGCCAGGCAGATTTTTTGCGGACCCAAAAAGTGGCCTCCGCTGGACCGCTGCCGCTTGGTCTGTAACCTGTATTCATGCAAGGAGTTACGAAACACCGGCGTCCTTCCGGCAAGGCCGAAGATAAACAGTCCGGCCCCCCGCTCGGGGCCCACATGTCCGTCGCAGGTGGGCTGGAAAACGCCATTGCCGCCGCCGTGGATGCCGGATGTGACTGCCTGCAGATTTTCGTCAAAAACCAGCGACAATGGACCGCCCCGCCTCTGAAAAACGACCAAATCAAGCGATTTCAGGACGATTTGGCGGCATCCGGCATTCGCCCGGTCGTGGCCCACGCCAGCTATTTGCTCAATCTCGCGTCGCCCAACGGCGAAACCCGCAAGAAAAGCTGTGAAGCCATGATCGACGAGCTTCAGCGATGCGAAAAACTGGGCCTACAGGGCCTTATCTTCCATCCCGGGGCCCACATGGACGGCACGATGGAGGCCGGCATCCGGCGTATCGCCAAGTCGCTGGATCGCGTGCGCACGGCCTGCGCAGGTTTTCGCTGCCGAATCCTCCTTGAGACTACGGCCGGGCAAGGCACGGCCATCGGCTACCGCTTCGAACAGATCGCCGACATTATCGCTGCGACCAAGGCCCCAGATCGACTCGGCGTTTGCCTGGATACCTGCCACCTCTTCGCAGCCGGCTATAACTTCCGCAAGCCCGACAGCTACGCCGCCATGATAGACGAAATGGACAGTGCCATCGGCGTGGCAACCGTCCGCTGCATACACGTCAACGATTCCAAGCGAGAACTCGGCAGCCGCGTCGATCGGCACGAGCACATCGGCAAGGGAAAGATCGGCAAGTCCGGATTCGCCCACTTCATGAATGACTCCCGCTGGAAGGACACGCCGATGATCCTCGAAACGCCCAAAGGCAAGGACGGCCGCGGTAGCGACTTGGACAAAGTCAATCTGAAACGACTCAGATCTCTTACCAAGATGCAGTAGATTCCATGTCCGTTCCCGACGATTAGAACGACGATTGGATTCTTGGAGTCGATAAAATTACACCGCCCGGGCGGGGAACTGACCCCGATCGTTCGCGTCTAAAGAGACTGAGATCGCTCCTGTCATGGTAGCGGTCAAGTCTGACACTATGCGAGGTATCAGAATGCGACGGTGGATGTTCTTGTTGGTTCACTGGGCGGCATCGCTTCTCTTCATTGCGATGATTGCAAGCTGGATTGCCGTCGAAACGTGGCCTGCAGAACGGTTGTTTGTCGGTGGTGGTTGGGATGTCGGCCGATGGTACGTGTTCAGAAGACCATCGGCGGCACCACAACGCTGGTTCCAGATGAGCATCCGACATGGAGCACTGCATTGTGAACAGAGGTGGCCGATCGCGTGGGATGCGACTCCGCGCAAAGTCGACTGGAAGTGGAAAAACATCCGCATCGCGTCAGGCAAACACCAGACAAGAGGACATTCGCCTTGGCGATCCGTTGTGATCAGGACGCCTGCATGGATACCTGTGGCGCTAGTCGGCTTAATGCCCATCACGGCGGCGCTGGTTGTCCCATTCAAACGTCATCGTTTACGCAAATCGGGGCGATGTGAAAGATGTTATTATCGCCTTGTGGGGCTTCCCGATCCAGCCCACGGTGACGTTTCGACCCGTCTCGCCTTCCAGTCAAAGAACGATCTGCGTTGTCTCGGTCGGCGTGTTGTCCGAACCGCGATCATCGGCGCATTACTTGGACTCCTGTTGATTGTCGGGCTGTCGGTCATCTGGTTTTACATGCCCGGCAGCCGAGTTCTCGAGTCGAGGTTTGTGGAATTCATCGTGTTTCCTCTGCAGCCTGTCACGCAAACGTCGCTGATCGCATTGTGGTCCTCGACGATGGCGTATTACGCAGCACTGTTTCTCCTGTGCCGGCTACTATTCGGTCTACGTCTTACACCCGCGCGTCGAAATGACCTGACTGCGGAGTCGCCGCAAGAAGGGCTGACGGCGCGCTGCCCGGAATGCGGTCTGACCGTGTAAGAAGACAACGTCTCGGAGTCGGGAACCGCGGGCGGTGCTTGGCGCATCGCACGATGGAGCCGTCAGATACTGCCCAACACCATTCCACCGAAAACGTCATCCATACAGATCGGATCGCACTACGGCTGGATTTGGCAAACGAATTCCGTAAGCTATCCGGGCAGAATAGCAGCCGGGCGCAGGAACCGGACGGCCAACTATCTAATAGTAGCGCATTCACTGTGCATAGGTGGCGGCGGCCTCATCGCCGAAATGTCGGACCATGCATCGTTTAAGGAAGCGTTATGAAGAACAAAAAGAAAATCGCGTTTACGGTGCTCCTTGTCGTCATCGCAGTCTGCGCCGGCGGCGTGCTTTGGATCGACCTTATCGCCAAGGCCGGTGTCGAAACGGCGTCGACCTACGCACTCGGCGTCGATACGACACTTGACGGTATGCACGTCGGGATTCTGTCGGGGAAAGTGGGGATGTCGGGGCTGGACGTCGCCAATCCAACCGGCTTTGAATCAACGAATCTGTTACGACTCGGTCGCGGTAATGTTGAAGTCTCGCTCGGATCCTTGATGGAAGAAACCGTGGAGATCCCTGAACTGTCCTTCTCCGACGTCCAGCTCAACCTGGAACGAAGAGGCGGAAAATCGAATTACCAGACCGTGCTCGACAATTTGCAGAAGTTCGGGGGCGACGGCACGGCGCCCGCCGAGCCGGGGGAACCCGGAAAGGCCTTCATCATCAAACACGTTTTCGTGGAGAATGTGAGCGTACAGGTCGACTTGCTGCCGATCGGCGGCAAGCTATCGCGCGTGCCGATCCAAATCGAGAAACTGGAACTGCGGGATGTCGGTACGAAAGACGGCAAGGGCATGCCACTCGCAGAGGTTTCCGCCGTTCTGCTGAAAGCCATTCTGGAAGGCGCGATCCAGGCCGGTGGACAGGCCATCCCGCGAGAGATCTCGCAAGAGCTACTGACCAGGCTCAACAACTTGAAGGGCTTGGACGACGGATCCGTGAAGGTCCTCGGTGATGTCACGACACTTGTCGATGGTGAGCTGAAACAGATCGGTGCCCTCGGGCAGAAGCTAACGAAGACCATGGAAAGCGGCACCAAGTCCGCGGAGTCAGCGATAGACGAGGTCGGAAAGGGACTCAACAAACTGCTCGGCGGCTCCAAGAAAGAGGACTAGGTCGATGGCGGCCTTCAAGGGTCCTTTTTCTCAAAATCCAGCGACGCGGAGTTTATGCAGTAGCGCAGCCCGGTCGGCGCCGGACCGTCGTCGAAGACATGACCCAGGTGGGCGCCGCACTTGTGACACAGAGCCTCCGTTCGAATCATACCAAGGGTACGGTCCATTTCGGTCTCGACGTGTTGCTCGTCGATCGGTTTGTAGAAGCTCGGCCAGCCTGAGCCCGAGTCGTACTTGGTGTCCGAATGGAAGAGCGGCTCACCGCAGCAGACGCACTTGTAGACGCCCTGCCCCTTGTGGTCGTGGTACTTGCCGGTAAACGCCCGCTCGGTGCCCTTCTTGCGCGTTACCTCGTACTGCTCGGGCGTTAGCTGCTCGCGCCATTCTTCATCACTCTTCACGACTTCGTATCTCCCGTGCTGTACCGCGCTGGACTTACTGT
>Ga0210086_1001603_pt1 | contig 11422 bp, 6 predicted proteins | sample China_Galinas_PW_3_FD_184867 | JGI IMG/M metagenome (GOLD analysis project Ga0210086, IMG submission 184867) | Wetland microbial communities from San Francisco Bay, California, USA, that impact long-term carbon sequestration - China_Galinas_PWB_D2... | ecosystem: Environmental > Aquatic > Marine... | reverse complement strand
GCCACGATCGCTGGCGATGACCTTGGTTCCAGGTCCCCCACCGCCAGATCTCCTTGCCGGTCGCCGGGTCGTGTCCGGTGATCACGTCACCACCGACGACCAACAGCTCCTTGCGCCCGTCCCCGCCGACGTGCGGAATCGGCGTCGCGTAGGACTCGAGCGACTCCATCCTGGCCGGCGATGGACGAACGTGCCTGTAGATCGTCTTGCCGGTCTCGGGCGAGATCGCGAGCACGAACGACTCGTGCTTGTCCTGTCCGGGCTCTTGTCCCGCACCGCCCCCACCCTCACGCCGCCTGCGACGCCCGCGACGCATTCCATACCCACCCACCGGCACGTTGCGCTGCAACACCGGCAGGAACACCTTGCCTTCCCACATCGTCGGGCCGGCGGCGAAGGTCCATTGGAACCAGAAGTTGCCGTAGTCCTGCTGGATGTTGCGCCGCCACAACTCCTTGCCTGCATAGTCGTAGCCGACGAGGTCGCCGTTGCCGAAGAAGAACACGACCCGCTTCCCGTCGGTAACCGGCGACGGTGACGCGTAGGTCGTGCGATTGCCGCGCGCGGTCCGGGTCGGGAACCCCTCGCCGGGCTGATAGCCGCTGCCGGCATCCTTCGTCCACAGGACCTTGCCTTGCTTGCGGTCGACGCAGATCGCGACGAGGCGATCGCGCTTGGTGTCGACCGAGCTCAGGAACACCCGATCGCCGACGATGATCGGCGTGCTCGCAGCGGGCCCGGGAAGGTCGACCTCCCACCGCACGTGCTTTTCGGGTCCGAAGTCGGTCGGCAGTCCCTTGGCCGTCTGTGACCCGTTGTAGTTGGGCCCGCGCCAATGGGGCCAGTCTTGTGCCACGCTCGCGCTGGCGAGCACAAGGGCGAGAGCGAGGCCGGTCGAGAAACGAGGAGGCTGGATCATCGCGGTCTCCGAAGGATTGAGGACAACGGGATACGATTCTCGCCTGCCCGCCGAGAGTGGCAAGCCCGGGAATCCCGTCTCCGACCGGCGAGCTACGCCGGAGTGCGGTCGCCGCAGAGCCGGTGGATTTCCTGGACGACCGCGCGCGCAAGCGGAGTGTCGACGTTGCCGATCAAGAGGTCGACGAGGCCGGTCCGGTGTTCGGGGTTCTTGGCGAGGTCGCCGAAGTAGAAGTCGGGGCGGTAGAACGCGCGCACGAGCGGGAGGAACCGGTCGTAGGCCTCGTCCCACTTACCCGACCAGCCGCTCAGGTCGATGCTGGCGCCGTTGGATGTGGGCGCCGAGAACGCCGCGTGGATCGCGTCGGCAGCGAGCTCGGCCGACAGCAGCGTCAGGAACAGACCCGACGAGTACATCGGGTCGATGAAGCCGAGGGCGTCACCCACGAGGAGCCATCCCGGCCCGCCGTCGCGACCCGAGCGGTACGAGAAGTCGCGGGCGACGCGGACTTCGCCAACGCGCTCGGCGCTGGCCAGGCGAGCCTTGAGCGGCTCGCAGCCTTCGATCGCGGCGTCGAGGATCGTGGCCGGCGGGCCACCCCTGGCCGACACGAGCTTGGCCGAGCCGACGAGGCCGATGCTGACCGTCTCGGGCAGCGGGATGAACCACAGCCACACGCCGTCGCCGGTACGGAAGATCAACGTCGAGCCGGCGTCGATGCCTTCGTCGCGCTGGGCGTTCTCGTAGTGGGCGTAGACCGACGTGTTCTCGAGACCCGGGATGTGCATGCGCTCGGCGAAGCGGCGCGCGAGCATGCTGTTCGTGCCCGAGGCGTCGATGACGACTCGCGCGCTGACCGTCCGTTCGCCGTCGGGCCCCTTGATGCGGACTCCGGTAGCCACTTCGCCCGACATCAGGACGTCGAGCACCTCGGTATCGGTGAACACCTTCACGCCCGAAGTGACGGCGTTGTCGAGCAGCAGCGAATCGAAGTCGCTGCGCAGGACCTGCCAGGTCTGATGGAGGTCGGGGTCGCTGGCTTCGGAGAAGTAGAACGGTCGCGCTGCGCCGCGCGGTGTGAAGAACTGAACGCCGTGCTTGCGCGGGAACCCGAGGGCGTCGAGCTCCGACAGCACACCGAGCTTGTCGAGCGTCCGGTTGGCCGCGGGGATCAGGGACTCGCCGACGTGGAAACGCGGGAACGAGCCCATTTCGAACAAGCCGACCGAGTGGCCGGACCTGGCCAGGAAACTGCCGGCTGCGGCCCCGGCGGGGCCGCCACCGATGATGGCGACATCGAGTTCCGAAAAGCTCACGGTGACGAACGGCTCACGGTGTCAGGGGCCCGTCGAGTGCCGGGCCGGTTGGTTGCTCGAGGTTTGAGAGGCTCGGGAACAGGCAATGACACCAGCCACCGGGCACCTCAAAGGATACGTACGAAACACCCTACGTGCTAGTAGCTTCGGAACTTCTGGCCGCGGTCTGAAGCCAGCCCGTATAACATCTAGCGATGACCAGCGAAGCCAACCGCAATCTGCCGATTCTCGAAACCGACGGGCGCGAGGAGACCTCGGTAGGCAACTACTTCGTCTCGAACTACCCGCCGTTCTCGTTCTGGCAGGCGGGTGTCGAGGACCAACTCTCGGAGCTTCTCGCCGGCAGCGCCGAGTCTTCCGTCCCGTTCGGCCTCTACATCCACATCCCCTTCTGTCGCAAGCGCTGCGACTTTTGTTACTTCCGGGTCTACACCGACAAGGACTCGAAGGACGTCCGCCGCTACCTCGACGCCGTCATCGCCGAGATGGCGATGTACGCCGATCATCCACGGATCCGCGGCCGCCGGCCGCTGTTCGTCTACTTCGGCGGAGGAACGCCGTCCTACCTGTCGGTGGATCAGCTCACGTACCTGTTCAAGGGCGTCCAGGAGCAGTTGCCGTGGACCGGGTACGAGGAGCTGACGTTCGAGTGCGAGCCGGGCACGCTGCAGGCGAAGAAGATCGAGGCGCTGTTCGACCTCGGCGTCACGCGGCTGAGCCTCGGTGTCGAGAACTTCGATCCCGACATCCTCGAGATCAACAACCGTGCCCACCGCGCCAAGGAGATCCACGCGGCCTACGACCACGCGCGCAAGGTCGGCTTCTCGCAGATCAACATCGACCTGATCGCGGGCATGGTCGGAGAGACGGACGAGAACTGGCACGAGTGCATCGCCAAGGTCCGGGCGATGGCGCCCGAGAGCGTCACGATCTACCAGATGGAGATCCCGTACAACACGACGGTCTACCAGCAGATGAAGGACGGTGGCACGCGCATTGCGCCCGTCGCCGACTGGAAGACGAAGCGCCGCTGGGTCGACGAAGCGTTCACCGCGCTCGAAGCCGACGGCTATCGCGCCGGCAGCGCCTACACGGCCGTCAAGAACGACGACGTCCACTTTCTCTACCGCGACGGTCTGTGGCACGGCGCCGACATGCTCGGTCTCGGGGTCGCGTCGTTCTCGCACGTCGGCGGCATGCACTTCCAGAACCAGCACGACTTCCTTCCCTACCTCGAAAGCGTCGAAGCCGGCTCGCTGCCCGTGCACCGCGGGCTCGTGTTGAGCGACGACGAGCGGTTGATCCGCCAGTTCATCCTGCAGCTCAAGCTCGGCTCGCTCGATACGACCTACTTCCAGGACAGGTTCGGTGTCGACGTCCGCGAGCGCTTCGCCGCCGCGCTCAAGAAGCACGAGGCCGCCGGCTTCCTGAAAGTGGACGGCACTCGCATCGAGCTCAGCCGCGAGGGTCTGCTCCAGGTCGATCGCCTGCTCTACGACTTCTTCCGTCCCGAGCACCAGCACGCACGCTACGCGTAGCGGTCCGCCATGGCGTACGAGTTCAAGATGCAGCGCCGCGTCGAGTTCGCGGAGACCGACATGGCCGGGATCCTGCACTTCTCGGACTTCTTCCGCTACATGGAGGCAACCGAGCACGCGTTCCTGCGCTCGTTCGGCGAGAGCATCCACAGCGGAGAAGGCGTGCTCGGCTGGGTGCGCACGCATGCCGAATGCACGTTCCGAAAGCCCGTGCGATTCGAGGACATCATCGAGATGCACCTGATCGTGCGCGAGAAGCACTCGAAGTCGATCACCTACGGGTTCATCTTCCGGAAGGACGGCGACGAGGTCGCACTCGGCTCGCTCACGGTCGTGTGCGTGACCAAGGACGGAGACGGGCGCATCCGCGCGAGGAACATGCCCGAGTGCATCGACAAGAACGTTACCGAAGCGCCGCCGGGGTCGTGGGAATGATCCGGGCGGGCCTTGCCGCGTTCGTGATCGCCCTCGCGACGAGTTGCAAGGCGCCGCCACCGGATCAAGAGCTCGAGATCCCCGAAGGCTGGACGCCGATCCAGCTCGCATTCACGAAAGACGCGCAGGTGTTCGACAAGGGCTGGGCAGTCCACGGCCTCAGGCTCAGCGCGTGGTCGACGCAGAACCGCCGAGTCCACGGCATCGACCTGAACCTGGGCAAGAGCTTCTCGGGCGGCGGCGCCGGCATCGCATTGAGCCTCGTGTGGACCGCGCTGTGGGACGACTTCTACGGCATCCAGATCTCCGGCGGCATGAACACGTCACAGGGTCCGAGCGGTAGCGAGGCCGAGGACCTGAACGGCGTGCAGCTCGCGATCCTCGCGAACGATTCCACCGTCGTCAACGGCACCCAGGTCGCGCTCCTCAATGTCTGCCTCCGCATGCATGGTATCCAAGCCGGCGTCGGCAACGGAGCCAAGGAGGTCTATGGCGTCCAAGCAGGTCTCTGGAACATCGCAACCACGGTCTACGGACTCCAGGCCGCTGTCCTCAACACCAGCACCACGACGCACGGTATCCAGCTCGGAATCGTCAACGGCTCCGGCCCCGGCCTCCAGATCGGCATCGTGAATTACAACGAGGACAGCGACTCCGGCGTCCAGATCGGCCTCCTGAACTTCAAGGAACACGGCTTCCTTCCCTGGTTCCCGTTCGTCAACTTCTGACGTCGCGACGCCAGCGCAAGAACTCCATTCGCACTGCGTCGAAGGCCGAAGAGTCCGACGATGCCAGGCGAACCACAGACCCGCGACGAGCGGTCCGCGAAGACCCGGACACTCGCAGTCGCGCTGGTGATCGTCGGGTTGATCCTGTGGGCGCTCGAGCTTCGGCTCGCTCCGACGTCGGTCGGCGTGTTCGTGTTCGTCGCGCCCGCGTTTCTCGTGTTGTTGTTCGAGCCGCGAGAACGGCGGAAGTCGATCGCGCTGCGCCTGCTGCTGCTCGCCGGCATCTTCACCGTCGGCTGCGTCTTCGCAACACCGGGCATGGCCCTGCGCTGGAGTAGGGTCCCGGCGATCGTCGGCATCCAGATGTCCGTCGTTCTGCCGTTGCTCTGGATCACCATGCTGTCGGAGCGATGCGTGCGCCGCAGCGTCCGGGTCGGGATCGCCGTGCTTCCGGTCGTCGTGTTCCTTCCGATCCTGATGTGCTCGATGGCGCTGCACCGCGCGCAAGGAGTCGTCACCCGCGAAGACCGCGACATCGAGTGGTCGGTGGAGGAGCTCGATTTCTACGGACCGGGTGACACTCGGCTCGTCGGCCGCTGGTTCCCCCACCCGAACCCGACGGGCGCCGTGCTGCTCGTGCACGGAATCGGCGCCGAGAAGCTGCAGTTCCTGCCCTCGCTGCGCCCGCTGCACGACCGCGGCTACGAGATCATGACGTTCGACCAGCGCAACCACGGCGAGTCCGACGGCCTGACGACGACACTCGGGGTCATCGAGCAGGAGGACGTGGTTCGGGCGTGGAACGTGCTGCTCGAGATGACCGCCGGGCGCAGGGTCACGCGGCTCCTGTTCGGGATCAGCATCGGCGGAACAGCGGCCCAGCTCGCGCTGCCGAAGCTCGACAAGCTCGACGGGTTGATCCTCGACTCGACGCTGGCCGACGTCGCCGACGTCGCCGCGCGGCGGTTGCCGGTGATCGGCGGGCTCGCGGTCCCGATGCTGCACGGGTTGGGCATCGACGTGCTGGTGTGCGGGCAGGCGGCGCTGGGCGTGCGCCCGATCGACGCGATCCGCGCGAACGACACGCTTCCGGTGCTGATCCTGCACTGCCGGAACGATCCGCTGATCCCGTTCGAGCACGCGCGCCGCCTCGCCGCGCGCTATGGTCCGCGGGCCACGCTCGTGCCGCTCGCCGGTCACGGGCACGCGATCGGGTTCTACGAGGATCCGACGACCTACGAGAACGCGCTGGCGAGCTTCGTGACCCGGACTTCGCAACGCTGAGCGGCTCGTGTACGCTCTCTGGCGACATGCCATCCTCGATCACTGTCCTCCTCGCTCTCGCCGTGGCTGTTCCGAGTGCGTTCGCGCAGAAGCCGCGCGGACACGTCAACGTCCTGTTCCTCGGAGATCGCGGCCACCATCGCCCCGCCGAGCGGTTGCATCAGGTGCTCCCCGAGCTGCGCCGGCGCGGGATCGACGCGTTCTACACGGAGTCGCTGTCCGCGCTGACGCCCGAGCGCCTGCGCTACTACGACTGCCTCGCGATCTACGCCAACCACGACCGGATCTCTAAGCCGCAGGAGCAGGCGCTGCTCGACTTCGTCAGGTCGGGCAAGGGGCTCGTCGCGATCCACTGCGCGTCGTACTGCTTCCGGAACTCCGCGGCCTACGTCGAGCTGGTCGGCGCCCAGTTCCTGCGCCACGGCACCGGTACGTTCACGACCAGGCGACTGTTGCCCAACCATCCCGTGTTCGCGGGTGTTCCGGCGATCGAGAGCTTCGACGAGACCTACGTGCACACGAAACACAACCCGGATCGAACGGTGCTCTCTGTCCGGGTCGATGGTGCGCACGAGGAGCCGTACACGTGGATCCGCAGATACGGAAAAGGACGCGTGTTCTACACCGCGTGGGGACACGATCAGCGCACGTGGTCGAACCCCGGGTTCCAGGCGCTCCTCGAGCGCGGCATCCGTTGGGCCGCCGGCGACGACGCGCTGCTTGCCAAGCCCGAGAAGCCGCCGTTCGAGCACGTCCCGGCGCGTGTTCCCGAATACCGTCCCGGCGCGCAGGGCGAGCTCGGCGAGATGCAGAAGCCCTTGACCCCCGCACAATCGATGCGCCGCATCGTCGTCCCGCCAGAGTTCCGGCTCGAGCTGTTCGCGAGCGAGCCCGAGATCATCAAGCCGATCGCGATGTGCTGGGACGAACGCGGCAGGCTGTGGATCGCCGAGACGACCGACTACCCGAACTCCAAGCAACCCGAGGGCCAAGGCCGCGATCAGATCAAGATCTGCGAGGACACGGACGGTGACGGCAGGGCCGATCGCTTCACGGTGTTCGCCAAGAACCTCAGCATTCCGACCAGCCTCGTGCGCGTGCACGGCGGCGTCATCGTCACACAGGCGCCGGACATGCTGTTCCTCGAAGACACTGACGGCGACGACAAGTGCGATGCGCGCCATGTGTTGTTCACGGGCTTCAGCACGAGCGACACGCACGCCGGGCCGAGCAACCTGCGCTACGGGTTCGACAACCGGATCTGGGCGTCGATCGGCTATGCGGGTTTTCGCGGCACCGTCGGCGGCGAACGGCACACGTTCCGCCAGGGCTTCTATCGGTTCGCGCGCGACGGCTCGTCGCTCGAGTTCCTCGTGTCGACGACGAACAACACGTGGGGCCTCGGGTTCTCCGAGGACGGTCTCGTGTTCGGGTCGACGGCCAACGGCAACCCGAGCGTCTACATGCCGATCGAGAACCGCTACTACGAAGCCGTGTCGGGCTGGTCGGCGAGTCAGCTGCAGATGATCGCCGAGGACTCGCACTTCCACCCGATCACCGATGCCGTCCGTCAGGTCGACTACCACGGTCGGTTCACGGCCGCCGCCGGGCATTCGATCTACACGGCGCGTAGGTTTCCGCGCGAGTACTGGAACCGGGTCGCGTTCGTCAACGCGCCGACCGGTCACCTGCTGCACCGCTTCGAGCTCGAAGCCCACGGCAGCGACTTCGTGACCCGCGACCGCTGGAACCTGCTCGCCAGCGACGACGAGTGGGTCGCGCCGATCTGCGCCGAGGTCGGGCCCGACGGCGCCGTCTGGGTGATCGACTGGTACAACTTCATCGTCCAGCACAACCCGACTCCGCGTGGGTTCCGGACCGGCAGGGGCAACGCGTACGAGACTCCGCTTCGCGACAAGCGGCACGGGCGGATCTACCGCATCGTGTGGCGCGGTGCCGAGAAGGCCGAGCCGCGATCGCTGTCCGCGAGCGACCCCGCGGGCTGCGTCGCCGCGCTGTCCGACGACAACCTGTTCTGGCGACTGACTGCGCAAAGGCTTCTGGTCGAGCGCGGGCAGCGCGACGTCGTCGCGGACCTGAAGAAGCTCGTGGCCAAGCCCGACGTCGACGCGATCGGCCTCGGCAAGGCGGCGCTGCACGCGCTGTGGACGCTCGACGGTCTTGCTGCGCTCGATGCTGCGACAGTCGCGAAGGGGCTCGCACATCCTTCCCCGGCGGTCCGCCGGGCGGCAGTGCGGCTCGCCAGCAAGGCGAACACCGAGACCTCCCAGGTCATCGCGATGCTCCACGACGACGACGCGCAGGTCCGACTCGCGGCGCTGCTCGCGCTGACCGAGTTCCCGGCGTCCGCCGTGGCCGGCAAGGCCGTGTTCGCAATGCTCCGCGAGCCCCAAAACCAACGCGACAAGTGGATCCCGCACGCCGCGAGCATGGCCGGAGCACGACACGATGCCGGGTTCCTGAGCGCCGCGATGGCGAGCTTCGGCCACGTCGAGCGCGAGCCGGTCGAGCACAAGAACCTGCTCGCGAACCCTTCGTTCGAGCAGGCGCGCGGCACGACGCCGGCGGCCTGGCGCGTTCGGCATTACGGCGGACGAGCGACGCACGCCTGGACCGGGTCCGGGCGAAGCGGTTCGCACTGCCTCGAGATCCGGTCGGCCGACGGCGCGGACTCGAGCTGGTATCAGGAGGTCGACGTCGAGCCCGAAACCGACTACCGGCTGTCGGCCTGGATCAAGACCGAAGGCGTCGCGAAGGTCCGAGGCTCCTATGGCGCGCTGCTCAACGTCCACGAGCTGCAGGGCCGGCGCCGGGTCATGACTCCCGCAGTGCTCGGGACCCGCGACTGGACGCACGTCGAGACGACGTTCAATACCGGCAGCCGCTCACGCATCGGCATCAACTGTCTGTTCGGAGGCTGGGGCTGGGCCAAGGGCGTCGCCTGGTACGACGACCTCGAGCTCGTGCGAACCGGTGCTCCCAGGCTGCCCGGCACGATCGGCGAGGTGACTTCGCGCGTGCTCGCCCAATACGCATCGCGCGGACCGAGCGACTCGATCACCGATCTGCTCGCCGGCCTGGAGTCCGCCGACCCGGGACTGATCACGACCGTGCTCGAATCGCTCGCCCGTGCGTGGCCGAGCGGCGTCTCGCCCAAGTTCAGCGATGCGGACAAGCAACGCCTGCGCGGGGTCATGCGGAAGCTCGGGCTCGAGCAGAAACCGATGCTGTTGGCTCTGGCCAACCGCTGGCAACGAGCCGACCTGTTCGCCGACGACTTGCCGGCAATTGTCTCGCTGCTGTCGAAACGGATCGCCGATCCGAGCGCCGGGACCGAGGCGCGGGTGAACGCGGCAAGGACTCTGCTGTCGCTAGCCGACGAGCCGGCGAGCGTGGATACGATCCTGACCGCGATCAAGCCGAACAGTGTCAGCGCGCTCGCCAAGGGCTTGATCGGCGCGCTCGCGGACAGCCGCATCGACGAGACCGGGACGTTGCTGTTCGAGTTCTGGAACAACATTCCGCCGGCCGGCCGGATGGCCGCGGTCGATGTGCTGCTGCGTCGCAAGGCCTGGACCCGGGAGCTGCTGGACGCGATCGAGAAGCAGGGCGTGAAGCTCGGCGTAACGCAGTGGCTGCGGCTGTCACAGCATCCGGACAAGGCGATCGCGGAGCGCGCGAACAAGCTCCATGCGCGACCGACGAGCGAAGCAAGGGCAAAGCTCATCGCCAAGCTCATGGCGGCCGCCAAGCGACGCGGGGACGCAGTCAAGGGAAAGGCGCTCTTCACCAAGCACTGCGTGGTCTGTCACACGGTCGAGAAGCAGGGTGGCCACGTCGGGCCCGAGCTCGTCGGCATCGGCAGGCGCCCGCGCAACGAGATCCTGATCGACATCCTGGACCCGAACCGCAGCGTCGAGGGCACCTACCAGCTGTGGTTGATCGAGACCAAGGACGAGCAGATGTACTCCGGCCGGCTCGACACCGAGACCAAGACGACGATCGAGCTGCTCGACCTCGGCGGTCGGCGGCACGTCGTCAAGCGCGCCGACATCAGCCTGATGGAGCCCGCCGCGATCTCGATCATGCCCGAGGGCGCATACGACCAGCTCGGCGTCGAGGGCCTCGCCGACCTGCTCGAGTACCTGACGAGCGCCAACGGGAACGACGCGGGCAAGCGCTGCCCCTAAAGAATGTCTCTGACACATTCGTTAGGGGCTGTCAGCGTCTCGGGCCGGTCGTTGGCCCGGCGCGGCCCGATGAGCCCGGTGTTGCCGGCCGCGGCTTCTTCTCGTTCGATTCGGCCGGCGAGTCCTTCGTCGGGTCGCCGGTCGCATAGGTGTTGAAGTAGATCCGCATCGTGCTGACCCCGTTGCGCGCGACGAGCTCGCCGTGCGGCGTCATCGCGTACTTCGCGAGGAACGCACGGCGCGCAGCGAGGACCTTGGCACCGAGCTTCGGGTTGTGTAGCTCGATGTCGCACACGCGGACCTCGTGCTCTTTGGAGTTCCTGGCGGGCTCGATGAAGTACTTGTTCGTCACCGTCGGGTGCAGCGGGTACTTGTCCCATGCCGTCTTCTCGGGAACCTTCTTGGCTTCGACGAAGGCCTCCCCGGTCGTGAAGCGGTGCACGAGCAGGATCTGATAGAACAGCTCGGCATCGGCGAGGTAGCGACGCGTCACCGCGTCCTTGGCGAACCCGGTCCTTTGGATCGCGCGTTCCAACACCGCGATCGCCCGGTCGAGCGCCTTCATCGTCTTGGGTGCCTGCGCAAGGAACTGCTTCCACTGCGCCTTGTCGTCCCAGCTGTAGCTCGTGTAGCCCGAGCCGTTGATCTCCTCGACGGCGCGTGGCATGAACCGCTCGTCGAGCGCGGGCGTCTGCCGGCTGGTGACGACCTGCTCGTTACCGATCAGGGACCAGGCGTCGAGGATCGCCTTGGCGAGCGGCTGCCGGCGGATGTCTCTCAGGATCGCTTTGCGGGGCCGGAGATCCGGGGCGTAACGATCGATGTTCGCGTAGTCGTAGCTCAGGTCCGAGCGCCCGCCGGGGTTCCACGACCACAGCACGTACTTGCCGCCGGTCTCGGCCGCGAGCCGCATCAGGCCGTACGGACCGAAGCCCGACGGCAGCGGGAAGTGATAGACCTCGAGCGCCTTCTCGTCGATCTGCTTCAACCG
>Ga0210086_1001602_pt1 | contig 11424 bp, 10 predicted proteins | sample China_Galinas_PW_3_FD_184867 | JGI IMG/M metagenome (GOLD analysis project Ga0210086, IMG submission 184867) | Wetland microbial communities from San Francisco Bay, California, USA, that impact long-term carbon sequestration - China_Galinas_PWB_D2... | ecosystem: Environmental > Aquatic > Marine... | reverse complement strand
GACCCGCTCGAAATAGGCCGGCGCCCACAGGAGCACCGAGAATTCGACCGCCACCGACATGCCGAGCACCAGCCAGTAGCACCAGTAGGCGGGCGGCAAGGGAACGGCAGCGCTCTCCCGGGTTTCGAGGCTGGGTGGCAGAGGCTGGCGGGCGAAGGCAAGGACGGTGACCACCCCGGCGGCGGCGCCGGCAAGCACCGCAGGACGCCAACCCCATGCCAGCCAGACGAACAGGGCGGTCAGCATCGGCGCCATCACCGTGAAGACATAGGCGACGGCATTGGCCTCGGCGAAGGCCACGTCCCGCCGCGGCCCGTGGATGTCGGAGAGGATGGCCGGCACCATGGCTGGGATGAAGGCGCCGATCAGCCCGAACAGGAAGCAGCTCGCGATGCTCACCCAGGTCGCCGGCGCCAGGGTCAGGAGAATGACGGCCGCCGCCGAGCCGATGACGCTGAAAGCGAGCATCGCCCGCCGGCCGAAGCGGCGGACGACCCGGTCGCCGACGAGCCCGACGATGAGGGTGCCGGCGGCAATCGCGCTGGTGTGCAGGCTCACCGTCCGATAGCTGAGGTCGAGCTCCGCCCTCAGGAACGGCAGGATGTTGCCCTGGATGCCGATCACATAGGTGAAGTAGCCGAGCAGCAGATAGCAATACCAGGTGACCGTGTCGCGGCCGCGGGCGCGGATGCCGTCGGCGGTGAGGAGGGCGCTCATGTGCCGGTACCGGAGGGCGCGGGCTGCGCGGCTGGTTGAGCCGCTTGGGGGGATTGCTCGGGATTGACAACAGCCGGTCGAAGATCAGACGGGGAGACAGCGCCATCGCCTGGGCGCGCTGTCTTCCGCAGATGCTACGCCGGTTGGACGCTCTCCGCCATCAGCCCTTCGATCGTGTCGTGGTCGGGCACCTCGCGGGTGCCGCCGCCGACCGCGGCGGTCGGCATCAGCTTGGGAGATTGGGATTTCGCCGCGGTTTGCTAGCAGAGGGCGGCGCCGGGTTCTGTGAAGGCCGTCACAGCCTCGGCTCCGAGCTGCCTTCTGGACGTGGTGCATCCGGCGCTATTAGAGTGCCGGCGGCTGAATGAAGCCGGCGACCCGCGATGCTATGCTGCAATATCGCGAAAGGGCCCAGTTTCTTGCTATAATCGGCGTTTTGATGCTTGAGTCGCCTGCCAGCGCAATGGAGGAAAGGATGGCGCAATCGATTGACGACGCCGTCGCCCAGCAACAGCCGACCGCAGAAATTCAATCGGCCATGGCGCCGCCGACTCCGCTGGTGCGGATGGGGCGGGCCATCCTCTATTGGGTCGAGCGGCAGAACCTCAGGTTTTCCAAGGTCGGCAATCCGCCGGTCTACGACACGGCCCTGTTCCCGTGGGCGACGGATATCGAGCGGGAATGGACGCTGATTCGCGCCGAGCTCGACCGCCTCCTCGTCCGCCGCGACGAGCTTCCCGGCTTCCACGAGATCGCCAAGGATGTCGGCCTGATCTCCACCGACCGCAACTGGCGAACCTTCCTGATCTGCGGCTACGGACACACTTCGGAGCATGCGGTCGAGACGTGTCCGGAAACCTGGCGCATTCTCCAGAAGATCCCGGGCCTGCAGTCGGCGATGTTCTCGATCTTCGAGCCGGGCAAGCGCCTGCCGCCGCACCGCGGGCCGTATAACGGCGTGCTCCGCTTCCACCTCGGCCTGATAGTGCCCAAGACCGGCGATATCGGCATCAAGGTCGCCGACCAGGTCTGCCGCTGGGAAGAAGGCAAGGCGCTCATCTTCGACGACGCCTACCGGCACGAGGCGTGGAACGAGTCGAACGAGGTCCGCGTCGTCCTCTTCGTCGATTTCGCCAAACCGGAGCGCTTCCCCGGCAGCCTGCTCAATGGGACCATGCTGAAGATCGCCCGCTTCATGCCGTTCATCCGCGAAGGCTATGCCGCGCACAAAAAGTGGGAGCGCTTTTTCTTCGGGCAAGCGGGCAAGTAGCAGCCCCGCGCGGTTGCCGCCGTCGCTGTCTCGGCCGCGGCGCTCGCCATGAGTTTTCCGGCCGTTCGGGGTCCGGACGACCTATATAATCGTTGTCATGCAGGCCTTCGCCGCCCTCCTCGACCGCCTGGTGCTGACGCCCCAGCGGAACGTCAAGCTCCGGCTGATGATCGACTATTTCCGGGCGGTTCCCGACCCCGACCGCGGCTATGCGCTGGCGGCGCTGACCGGCGATCTTTCCATCCCCGGCGTCAAGCCGGCAATGCTGCGGGCGCTGGTTGCCAAGCGGGTCGACGAGGTGCTGTTTGCCTATTCCTACGACTATGTCGGTGACCTTGCCGAGACCATCTCGCTGGTCTGGCCGACCAGTCCGAATAAACGAACCCCGGCATTGCCCGGCCAGACGCCCCTCTCCCCCCTTGCGGGGGAGACAGCGGAGCTTGAGCGAGCGGAGCGGCCCTTAGCGAAGCTGGAGGGGGGTATGGCCGAACCTGCGGCGTCAATTACCCCCCTCCCTGACCCTCCCCCGCAAGGGGGGAGGGAACCGGGTCCCCGCGGTCCAAGGCTTACCGAGGATGGTCGGGCAGCGGCCGGCCAATTGGCATCCCCTCCCCCTGAAAGGGCGAGGATGGGAGGGGGTCAAGAACCGCTCCACCCCGCCGCGAGGGCGCCCGTTCGCCTCGCCGAGATCGTCGAACAGCTTCAGCAGGCCTCCCGCTCCGACGGACCGAAGCTGATCGCGCGCCTGCTCGACTCGCTCGACGCCACCGGACGCTGGGCGCTGATCAAGCTGGTCACCGGCGGGCTCAGGATTGGTGTTTCGGCTCGGCTCGCCAAGCAGGCGCTGGCCGAGTTCGGCGGCAAGCCGGTCAACGCCATCGAGGAGGCCTGGCCGGGGCTGGCGCCGCCCTACCTCTCCCTCTTCGCCTGGCTGGAAGGTCGGGCCGACCGGCCGCGGGCCGGCATCGCCGCCCCGTTCCGGCCGGTGATGCTCAGTCACGCTCTCGGCGACGACGAGCTCGCGCTGATCACGCCCGAAGCCTATGCCGCCGAGTGGAAATGGGATGGCGTCCGCGTCCAGGCGGTGCGGGAGGACGGCGTCGCCCGGCTCTACACCCGCACCGGCGACGACATCTCGGGCGCCTTCCCCGATCTGGTCCGGGAGCTCGACTTCGAAGGTGCACTCGATGGCGAACTGCTGATCGGCGCGCCGAACGAAAGCGGCGCTTTCGCCACCGGCGCCTTCTCCGACTTGCAGCAGCGGCTCAACCGCAAGACAGTGTCGGACAAGCTGATGGCGAGCCATCCGGCTTTCTTTCGCGCCTATGACTGCCTGGTCGACGGGGCAGACGACATCCGCGCCCTTCCCTTCCGCGAGCGGCGGCAACGGCTGGAAGCGCTGGTCGGCCGTTCCGCCTCAAGGCGGATCGACCTGTCGCCGCTCGTCCCTTTCACTGATGGCGAGGACCTGAAGGCGCTTCGCGCCGCGCCGCCGGAAGCGGTGATCGAAGGGGTGATGCTGAAGCGCTGGGACTCGATCTACGAGCCGGGGCGGCCCAAGGGTCCGTGGTTCAAGTGGAAGCGAGACCCGCATGTGGTCGATGCCGTCTTGATGTACGCCCAGCGCGGCCACGGCAAGCGCTCCTCCTACTATTCCGACTACACCTTCGGCGTCTGGCGCGACGGCGACGCGGGCGACGAGCTGGTGCCGGTCGGCAAGGCCTATTTCGGCTTCACCGACGGGGAGCTGGCCGAGATCGACCGCTTCGTCCGCAACAATACGGTCAACCGCTTCGGGCCGGTGCGGGAGGTGGTGCACGAGGCCGGCAAGGGCCTTGTGCTCGAGGTCGCCTTCGAGGGCCTGCAGCGCTCGACCCGCCACAAATCGGGAATCGCCATGCGGTTTCCCCGCGTCTCCCGCCTGCGCTGGGACAAGCCCCCCGCCGAGGCGGACCGGCTGGAGACGCTGGAAAGGCTGATCGGCTCGTGAACAGCGACGGTTTCAAATCGGTCACGGTTTTCTTATATAGCGGCGGCTGGGTTACGGAGACCAGACCATGACGGGCACAGTCACGCGTTTCATCGGCGGATCGCCGGGCCGGGTCGCGGTGCAGCTGATCGCGATGTCCTTCGTCGTCGGCATCATCCTCAGCGTGCTGGGGGTGTCGCCCTACGACATCATCGACGGCCTCGAGCGGCTGGCGCGGCGCATCTACAACATGGGCTTCGACACCATCGAGTGGATCTTCCGCTATTTCCTGCTCGGCGCGGTGATCGTCATTCCCATCTGGCTCGTCATGCGGCTTCTCAAGATGGGGCGCGGCGGCAGCCGGACCGAGGGGATCGACTGATCCTGTTCGGCCGGCGGTTGCGCCGGCTTTTTGAGGCAGCGCCGAGGCGAGGAGCGTGGTATCAGCCGGGCTGATTTCCGATCCCCGGCGCCATGACCCAACCAACCGTCCGCCCCTTCGACGTCACCCACCGCGGCGTGCTCGCCATCGCCGTCCCGATGACGCTCGCCTATCTGTCGACGCCGCTGGTCGGGGTCGTCAATACCGGCGTGATCGGCCAGCTCGGCGCGGCGGCGCTGATCGGCGGCATCGCGCTCGGCGCCGTGATCTTCGACGTCGTTTTCACCACGATGAACTTCCTGCGAAGCGGCACCACGGGGCTGACGGCGCAGGCCCACGGCGCCCAGGACCGCACCGAGGTGGACGCCGCCTTCTTCCGTGCCCTCATCGTCGCCGTGGCGATCGGCCTGGCCGTGCTCGTCCTCAAGGACATGATCCTCGGCGTGGCGCTTGCCCTGATGGGCGGCAGCGACGCAGCCCAGGCGGCGACGCGCACCTATTACGGCGTCCGCGTGCTGGCGACGCCGTTTGCGCTGTGCAACTACGTCATCCTCGGCTGGTTGATCGGCCTCGGCCGTGCCGGGCTGGCGCTCCTTCTCCAGACCGTGCTCAACGGCGTCAATATCGCCCTCAGCATCATGTTCGTGCTCGGCCTGCACTATGGCGTTGCCGGCGTCGGCTGGGCGAGTTTCGTGGCGGAGACGGTGACCGCCGTCGTCGGCTTCGTCATCGCCTTCCGCCTGATCAATCGCGGGCGGATGCCGCATCGCGGGCTGATCCTCGACCGGGTGGCGATCGTCCGGATGATCGCCGTCAACCGCGACATCATGATCCGCTCCTTCGCCCTCCTCTTCGCCTTCGCCTTCTTCACCTCGCGAAGTGCCGCCCATGGCGATGTCGTGCTGGCGGCGAACCAGATCCTGATGACGCTGTTCTTCGTCGGCGCGTTCTTCCTCGACGGCATCGCGACGGCGGCCGAGCAGTTCGCCGGCCGCTCGCTCGGGGCCCGTTACCGGCCCGCCTTCGATCGGTCGCTGAAGCTCACGGTCGGCTGGGGCTACGCCATCGCCGCGGTGGTCAGCCTGATCTTCTGGCTCGCCGGACCGTTTATCATCGAGACGATGACCACCAGCGAGCCGGTGCGGGCGACCGCGCGGCTCTATCTCCCCTTCGCCGCGCTGACGCCGCTGGTCGGCACCCTCGCCTTCCAGATGGACGGCGTATTCATCGGCGCCACCTGGTCGGCCGACATGCGCAACATGATGCTCCTGTCGCTGGCGCTCTACCTCGTCACCTGGTGGCTGCTCACCCCGCTGATCGGCGTCGCCGGGCTGTGGATCGCCCTCCTCGTCCTCCTCGGCGTGCGCGGCATTTCGCTTCTGTGGCGCACCCGCGCCAAGGTCCGCACGGCCTTCCCGGCCTAGCTCGAGGCCGGCAGCGCCCGCGCCGCCCAGTCTTCCGTGTCGCGGCCGACGATGTCGGCGACCGTCGCTGCGCTCTCCCGCTCGAGGAGCCGCGGCAGCGCCGCGAGGATCCGGCCCGGCAGGCTCGGCCCCTCATAGATCAGCCCGGTATAGAGCTGCACAAGATCGGCGCCGGCCTTCAGTTTGCCGAGCGCCGTCTCCGGCGAGTGGACGCCGCCGACACCGACCAGCACCATCTTCCGGCCAACGATCTTGCGCACCTTGGCGAGCACGATGGTCGAGGCCTCGTAGAGCGGCTCGCCGGAGAGGCCACCTGCCTGCTTCGCCAGCGGATCGTCAGCGACAAGCGTCCGCGCCACCGTGGTGTTGGTCACCACCATCCCCTCGACACCGGAGCGGAGCGCGATCCCTGCGGTCGTGGCGATCGCCGCGTCGTCGAGGTCGGGCGCGATCTTGAGAAGGAGCGGCACTTTGCGGGCGGCCGCATCGCGCGCCTCGAAGACCCGGGACAGCAGCTCGGTCAGCTCCCGCTCGTGGTGGAAATCGCGCAAGCCCGGCGTGTTGGGCGATGAGATGTTGATCGCAAAATAATCGGCGAGGTCGGAAAAGCAGGCGACTCCGGCGGCATAGTCGCCGGCCCGGTCGGGGCTGTTGCGGTTGGCGCCGACATTGATCCCGACGATGCCGCCGCGGTTTCGCCGCGCCGAGAGCCGGCGGTGGACCGCCTCGTGGCCCTCGCTGTTGAAGGCGAGCCGGTTGATCAGCGCCCTATGCGCCGTCAGCCGGAAGATGCGTGGCTTGGGATTGCCCCCTTGGGGAAGCGGCGTCACCGTGCCGACCTCGGTGAAGCCGAAGCCGAGCGCGAGCAGCGCGTGCGGCGCCTCGCCGTTCTTGTCGAAGCCGGCCGCCATGCCGAGCGGATTGGGGAAGTCGAGGCCGAGCAGGCGCTGACTGAGCGCCGGGTGCTCGCGCTTGGGCCGCGGATGGAGCCCGGCAGCGAGCGCCTTCAGCGCCAGACGATGCGCGACTTCCGGATCGAGGGAAAACAGGAACGGGCGGAGAAGGTCGTAGGTCCCACTCATGGCAGAAGGTCGGGCAGCCGATGGCGCCCGTCCGGCCCGAGCGGCATGGGTTTCGCCCACAGAACCGCATCGAGGCGGAGTGGCTCATACAGGTGCGGAAAAAGGTCGCCGCCGCGCGCCGCTTCATGGCGAAGCGCCGGGCCGAGCCTGTCCCCGTCGACTGCGACCAGCACCAGATCGTCGACTCCGGCGAAGTGGCGCGCCGCGGTGTCGGCCACCTGCGCCGCGGTAGAGAAGTGGATATAGCCATCCGCGATGTCGATGCCGGCGCCGCGGAACACGCCGGCCTTCTCGGCCTCGCGCCACAGCGGCGCCGGGCAGATCTTGTAGATCGTCGCCATGCGGTGCCCCGCGGTCAGTCCCTCAGCAGCTCGTTGACGCTGGTCTTGGCGCGGGTCTGCTCGTCGACCTGCTTGACGATCACCGCGCAGTAGAGCGACGGCCCCGGCTCGTTGTTGGGAAGCGGCTTGCCGGGCAGGGCGCCCGGCACCACCACCGAATAGGGCGGTACCTTGCCCCGGTGGACCTCGCCGGTAGCGCGGTCGACGATCTTGGTCGAGGCGCCGATATAGACCCCCATCGACAGGACCGAGCCCTCACCGACGATCACCCCCTCGGCGACCTCGGCGCGGGCGCCGATGAAGCAGTTGTCCTCGACGATCACCGGGCCGGCCTGCAGCGGCTCCAGCACGCCGCCGATGCCGGCACCGCCGGAGATGTGGCAGTTCTTGCCGACTTGAGCGCACGAGCCGACCGTCGCCCAGGTGTCGACCATGGTTCCCTCGTCGACATGAGCGCCGAGATTGACGAAGGACGGCATCAGCACCACGCCCGGCGCGATATAGGCCGAATACCGAACAATGCAGTTGGGCACCGCCCGGAAGCCGGCCTTTTCGAACTCCGCCGGTCCCCAGCCGTCGAACTTCGACGGCACCTTGTCCCACCACGACGCCTCCCCCGGCCCGCCCTTGATCACCGCCATGGCATTGAGGCGGAAGGAAAGGAGCACCGCCTTCTTCAGCCACTGACTGACGACCCACTTCTCGCCCTGCTTCTCCGCCACGCGGACCTCGCCCCGGTCGAGCAGTCCGAGCGCGGCGTCGACGGCATCACGGACGGCGCCGGTGGTGGCGGAGCTCACCTTGTCGCGTTGCTCGAAGGCCTTGTCGATGGTGGCTTGCAGGGCGGCGGTATCGGCCATCGGGTTCCTCGGTCTCGTCGCCAGGCAGAATGCGCGCGGAACCTAGGCGATGCTCCGCCCTCGCGCAATCGTTGGGGATGGACGCGCCGCCCCGATCGGCCTGTGAATTTCATCACACATATCTGTTCACCTAATTATTGACATGTGGATTGCTGTCGAATAGTACGTCCTTCCATTGTATGAACAATACCGTTCACTGAAAAAACGGAGACAGAAAATGGCCAACAGCATGCAGATCGAGCGCAACCGCGGCGTGGTCGAGGAGTTCCTCGACGGCACCCATTCGGGGCGCTTCGAGGTGATCTGGGACACCGTCGCGGAGAACGTCGTCACCCACGGCTTCCCTGGCGGCAACCCCAACAGCCGCGAGTCGTACCGGGACTGGTTCCTCGACTTCCAGTCCGGCTTCACGGTGGTGGATTTCGAGGTTCCCGCGATGGTCGCCGACGAGGACACCGTCGCCGTCCGCTGGAACTTCACGGTCGACCACACCGGTCCGTTCGCCGGCGTCCCGGCAACCGGCAAGCGCATCGCCTTCGACGGCACCGCTTTCTACCGCCTGGAAGAGGGCCGCATCGCCGAGACGTGGCTCCATATCGACCAGCTGTCGCTGCTCGGCCAGGTCGGCGCCCTACCGGCCGAAATGGCCGCGGCTGCGTAGCCGCCTGCCGGCCGGGCGTTCGCGCGTCCGGCCGCCCCCTCAGCCCGGCTTCGCAAGCGTCACCGCCAGCTTGTCGATGCGGCGGCCGTCCATGTCGACGACCTCGACGATCATGTCCGGCCGCACGACCCGGTCGCCGGTCTCCGGCAGCCGGCCGAGCTCGGCAATGACGAAGCCGGCCACTGTCTCGAAGTCGCCGCCCGCGGTGAGCCCGCCGATTCCGACCAGATCCTCGAATTCGTCGATCGGCAGCATGCCGTCCACCAGCCACGAGCCGTCGGCCCGGCGCACGATCATCGGCTCGGCGATCTCGCCGCGCTCCGGCAGCTCGCCGGCGATGCTTTCGAGAACGTCGGTCGCAGTGACGATGCCCTCCGTCGTCCCGTACTCGTCGACGATCAAGGCAACATGGACGCCCTCGCGGCGGAACAGGTCGATCAGCCGCAAGACCGGCGTCTGCTCGGGAATCACCAGCGGCCGCGGCACGATCGCGCCGAGGTCGATCTCCTCTCCCTTGAGGGCGGCGGCGAGGATATCGCGGGCGTCGACGAAGCCGAGCGGATGATCGATGGCGCCATCGCAGACGAGCAACCGCCGATGCCGGCCCGTCTCGATCATCTCGACGATGCGGTCGCGGCCAGCGGCGCGGTCGATCCACATCACCTCCGACCGCGGCGTCATGATTGCCCGCACCGACCGGTCGGCGAGCCTGAGCACGCCGTCGATCATCGCGCGTTCCTGGGGCGCGAAGACCCCGGCCTGGGTGCCGGCGGCGATCAGCGACCGCACCTCGTCCTCGGTAATGGTCGTCTCGCGGGTGCGGGCGAGGCCCAACAGCCTGAGAACGGCGTCGCTCGAATGCTTGAGAACCCATACCGCCGGGGCGGCGACGCGCGACAGCGCCAGCATCGGCCGCGCCACCATCACCGCCGCGCGTTCCGGATTGGCGAGCGCCATTCGCTTCGGCACCAGTTCGCCGACGATCAGCGACAGGTAGGTGATCAGGAGGACGACGATGGCGATCGCCAGCGGGGTGCCGTTCGGCGCGATCCACGCGATCCGGTCGAGGGCGGTGCCGAGGGTGTCGGCGATGGTGATGCCGCCATAGGCGCCGGCAAGAATGCCGACCAGCGTGATGCCGATCTGCACCGTCGCCAGAAACCGGCTCGGATCGTCGATCAGCCCGAGCGCTACGCGGGCGCCGGAAACGCCGTCTCGCGACAGGACCTCGAGCCGCGAGCGGCGCGACGAGACGATAGCCAGTTCCGACAGCGCCAGCACGCCATTTGCCAGAATCAAGAGGACGACGGCGACGATCTCGACGAGCAGCATCGTGGTGGCTCTCCCCTCGGCTCGCATCGGATGGCGGCTTTCTCAGCCGCGCGGCCATGATGCGGCGGATCACGCCGAGGGCAAAGCGATCACTTGCAGGACGGTATCGAGGAAGGCGGCAAGATCGTCGGTGAGGAAATCGACGTGGGGAGCCTCGCGGCCCTCCATCTCCCAGTCCTCCTGGAACACCTCGCGCGTGCCGCCGGGAACCACCAGCACCGTCGCCATGCCGAGCGCTGCCGGCACTTCGAGATTGCGGGCGAGGTCCTCGAACATCGCCGCCCGTCCGGGATCGATGCCGGTGGCGGAGACGAAGCCGTCATAGGTCTCCCGGTTGGGCTTGGGCAGAAGCTTCGAGCGGACGATGTCGAAGATGTCCTCGAAATGCCCCGTCACGCCGAGCCGCGCGGCCACCTTCTCGGCGTGCGCCCGGCTGCCGTTGGTGAGGATGAACTTGCGCCCCGGCAACGCCTCGATGGCGGCAGCCAGGCGCGGGTCCGGCGCAACCGGCGTGTGGTCAATGTCGTGGACATATTCGAGGAAGTCGTCGGGCGCGACGCCGTGCTCCTCCATCAGGCCGCGCAGCGTCGTGCCATAGCGCCGGTAATAGTCCTTCTGCACGCGCTGCGCCTCGACCGGGCCGAGGTCGAGGAGCCGCTGCACGTATTCGCGAATGCGCTGGTCGACCTGCATGAACAGGTTGGTGTGGCGCGGATAGAGCGTGTTGTCGAGGTCGAAAATCCAGGCTTCGATCGCTGCGAAGCGCCGGAGATCGCTGACGGTGTGGCCATTGGCGGGTCGCCGCGACGGAAGGTCGTTCATCGAATCGCGCGCTGCTCCTGCGCTAACGCGATCACCTGCAGCACCGTATCGAGGAAGGCGGCGAGATCGTCGGTCAGGAAGTCGACATGGAGGGCGTCGTGACCTTCCATCTCCCAATCTTCGTGGACAATGTTGGTGGTGTCGACAGGGATCACCAGGATCGTGGCCATGCCGAGCGCCGCCGGGGCTTCCAGATTGCGCGACAGGTCCTCGAACATGCTCGCAGATTGCGGGACCATCCCGGTGGCTGCGACGAGGCCCTCATAGGTCTCGCGGTGGTGTTTGGGCAGCAGATTCGAGCTGACGATATCGAAGATGTCATCGAAGGAATCGGCGATGCCCAGCCGTTCGGTAACCCTTTCGGCATGCGCGCGCAGGCCGTCGGTCAGAATGAACTTCCGCCCCGGCAGCGCCTCGATCGCCGCGGCGAGCGCCGGGTTGGCCTCGACGGCGCTGTAGTCGATGTCGTGGACATATTCGAGGAAATCGTCCGGCGCCACCCCGTGCTCCTGCATCAGGCCATGCAAGGTGGTTCCGTAGCGGCGGTAGTAATCTCTCTGGAGG
>Ga0210086_1001601_pt1 | contig 11429 bp, 10 predicted proteins | sample China_Galinas_PW_3_FD_184867 | JGI IMG/M metagenome (GOLD analysis project Ga0210086, IMG submission 184867) | Wetland microbial communities from San Francisco Bay, California, USA, that impact long-term carbon sequestration - China_Galinas_PWB_D2... | ecosystem: Environmental > Aquatic > Marine... | reverse complement strand
GCCGATCGTGCCAGGTCGCCAAGAGATGGGCAGGGGCGCCTCGTGGGGACAGGAGGGCGGCGATCAGCACGCCCGGGTCGAGCACCGCGCGGAGCACGCGCTATTTCCGGGACTCGTGGAGCTCGGAGTAAGCCAGATCCAGAGCCTCCTCTTCGGAGAGGTCGCTCCGGCGCCAGACACCCTGGACCACGGCGAACCCGAAGTAGGACCGGAGCGCCTCTTCGACCAGCTCGGATTTCCGCTTTCCGGTCCGGGACGCCTCGGCCTCAACCGCCCGGAGGAGGTCGGACTCGATCGAGAGGGTGGTCTTCACGCGGCTCATGTTGCTCATGATGGTTCCTTTGCGCAAACAGGTCAAGGTAAGAGGGCTCGCGGAGTGGCAAAGGCCGGGGGGGGGCCTCACCCCCGCCCGGGCCTCTGGCCTGGACTCGCTCTACACCGCGCGGATCACCAGCTCCCCGTCGCGCACCTCCACGGAGTAGCGCTGACCGATCGAAAAGCCGCTCTCCTGGAGCCAGTTTCCTGACAGCCGGATCAGGGGCAGCACCTTGCCCGAGTCTGCGCCCCGCCCGGCCCGGTAGAGGGTGTGGATCCGCGCCAGGCGGCGGCCCTCTGGATCGAACCGCGGCCGCTTGGGCCGCGCAGCGCGCGCCGCCGCCCGCTCCGCGACCTCGTCGATCTGTCCGAGGAGCGCGGCGGCCAGCGGGCAGTGGTGGCGGTCCTTCCTCTTGCGCCGGCCGCTCATCGCTCCGGGTCCTTCCTCGAGGTCTCCGCGGTCTGCGCGGTCGGCGAGGCCTGAGACGCCGGGGACGCCGGAGAGGGCGCCCGACCGGCCGCCAGCGCCGCCAGGATCCGCCCGGTGCGCGCCAGCGTCTCATCGCCCACCGACAGCAGGTAGTGCGCCAGCGCCCGCGGCCGCAGCCGCAGCTCGTCCAGCATCGTCAACGCCTGGGGCAGATCCTCGGCCCGGCCGCGGAGCCATCCGTGATCCACGTGCCGCTCGCCGCACCCGGACACCACCAGGTACAGATCCTCCTCCGCATCCAGGTCCTCCACCAGCTCGAACCGGGGCGGACGACCGGTCAGCGGCAGCGCCGCGGCGACCAGGTACGCGAAGTCGGGCTCTTCGAGCACGGCCCGCGGCGCCTCCTCGCCCTCGGCGAGACAAGCCCAGTGGTGGGCGGCGGCCGGTGGAGGTCCGGCCTTGGTCGGGGAGTTCGAGCGGGAGCTTGGGGGGACGTCCGTCGCCGGAGAGGGCGGACGGGGCTCGATCGACTCGGGCGACTGGAGAGGCTCGGAGGGATCGAAGGGCTCGACCCGGAAAGGCCCGGCGTTCGCCGCCTCCGGCGTGGGCGGGTGATCGTGCTCCGTGCGGAGCCGCTTGAGGAAGTCGGGAGAGAAGGCGTTCGGAAGGGCGGACGGTCGTGAGCGGGGGCCGTTGTCTTGACCGGAAGAGGGGTCGGAAGCTTGGCCGGAGGACGGGCCGGTCGAGGCGTGAGGCGATCGGCCGGAGGAGCCGGAGGAGTGGTCCGGCGGAGCGCCGTATCCGGACTCGGGGGAAGACCCGGAAGATGGTCCGGTCGGAGCCGCGGAGGAAGTATCTGAGGGGGTCTGGGAAGGGGGAAGGGGTCTCTTGCTAGACTGATCTTCAGACTGGCACATAGGACGTAGGCTCCTTGTGTCGGTTCAGGGCGCGGCAGAGGGTCCAAGCTCTGTCGCGTCCGTCTGGTTCCTGTGGTTGGTTCGTCGTCGGTCGTCTCTGGCCTCTCGTCTGGCCGGCAGCCTCCTCTTTGTAGACACTGCTCTCGGTGGTTAGCTGCTGTGTTACGCTGATTTTACGGCTCCACGCCTGGTGCTGTCAAGCGGACGCTGAACGACGCCTCGACCTCCTCGACGCCGTGGCGGTAAGGCTAAGCCTCAAGCCAAGGCGATTCTCGTCGAATCATCCAAGGTCACGTGGATGTGCCGCCGAACTCAGCGCTGGCGTCGCTTGCCAGCCAGCACCAGGGGCGTGGCGTTGGCGTTGAAGGGGTCGGCCAGCGTCTCCTTCAGGCACTGAGCCTGCCCGACCAGCCACCTAGGCTCGTCGACCCAGGGCGTGGGCAACCATCGACCACTTCTTGCAGATCTCCATGAACGCGAGGGGCCAGCCTTCGTGCCCCCTTCCATGGACACGGTGACAAGTCGGCGTGCTGCCCTGAGGGGTATTGCGCGACAGCCGACGGGCCACCGCATCGGTCGGCAGGTTCGCGAAGATGAGGCGCTGATCGGGCCTCCGGCGCTTGGTGTCTCCCGTCCCCTCCTACGGCTTGGGAGGACTCGCCTGGCGTGTAATGGCACCTCCATCTAAGAACAAGATCTCAGTCGAGGCTCGCCAGACTCGCGTGATACCATACGGCTTGTGGCTACATCCTACCTCAATCAAGCGCTTCTTCGGTTGCAGAAGAGAGCTGAGGGAAGCGGCAGCGAAAAGCTGATTCGCACCTTTGTCGATGTCGGTCCCCTCTTTTCATTGTTGAGCAGTGAAGATCACCAAGTAGTCTTTGGGAGGCGGGGGACCGGCAAGACGCACGCATTCAGATATCTCGCGGAAGATAGGAAGAAGAATGGAGATGCGGTTGCGATGATAGACCTTCGCAATGTCGGTTCCAGCGCTGGGATTTACGCCGATGATACGATACCAGCGGCTGAGCGGGCAACGCGGCTCTTGGTCGATGTTCTGAGCGCCATCCACGATGCTCTGCTTTCCTTCTTTATTGAGAATGATATTGAGCTGGATTTGTCAGTCGCAGGACCGGCGCTGGACACATTGGCGAATTCCATTACACAGGTTCGGGTTGTCGGCACTGTTGAAGCTGAGCAGGCCGTTGCCAGTGCCAGTCACACGGAGAAGAACCTCGGCCTTAAGAGTGATTTATCGGCTCGCGGTCCCTCGATAGGGGCGCAGTTCAACTTCCGGAGCACCAGCGGGATTAGGCTTTCCTCTATTGAGCGCCGGTCTGGGGAAGAGCAGCTATATGTGAATTTTGGCTCGACCGGCGCTGCTTTTAGAGGTATAGCAGAGAGACTTAAGGGCCGGAGACTATGGGTGTTGCTTGATGAGTGGAGTAGCATTCCTCTCTCCCTACAGCCGTATCTGGCGGATCTGGTGCGGCGATCGCTGTTCCCAGTAGCTGGCTTCACCATCAAGATCGCAGCGATTGAGCAGCGCTCTACCTTTCGAACGTCTGGTGATGCGGGCAACTTTGTTGGCATCGAGCTTGGCGCTGATGCAGCAGCCGACATTAACCTAGATGATTTCATGGTGTTCGACAACAACGCCTCCAGAGCAAAGGAGTTCTTTCAAAGGCTCATAGCGCAGCATGTCAAGGCAGTCGTAAGCGGGACCGACCTTGAGGCCAAGGTGCCTATGAGATCTAAAGAAATCATCGGCAACGCGTTCACGGAGAAACGCGCTCTTGAGGAGTTCGTACGCGCTTGCGAGGGAGTGCCCAGAGACGCGATCAACATTATTGCGCTAGCTGCACAGCGTGCACTCGAAAACCCAATTTCCGTCCAGCACGTCAGGGTAGCTGCGGGGAACTGGTATCAACGCGACAAGGAGAAGAACGCTAGCGCGAACGAAGAGGCGCTTCGGCTACTTCACTGGATCATTGATGAGGTAATTGGAGAACGGCGCGCCCGTGCGTTCCTCCTCCAGAGAGGCATCAATGCACCGCTGATCGAGGATCTTTACGATTGCCGGGTGCTGCACGTCTTGAAGCGTGGCATCTCGACACATGACCAACCGGGCGTACGATATGACGTCTACAAGTTGGACTATGGCTGCTATGTCGATCTAATTAGTACTGCGAAGGCACCCCAGGGGCTCTTGCCGGTCGCTGGTGAAGACGGGACAGATGGATATATTGATGTTCCTCCGGACGATTACAGATCGATTCGCCGAGCCATTCTAGATCTGGGGAAGTTCTATGGGGAATAGCTGGCTAGGTTGCACCTCAACGGCGAACGGTTGGTTCGGCTCGGCAAGCGGTGAGCGATGCCCACTTGGAAGTAGTCCATCACCCAGCGTTTGACACTGGCTCAGCGAGCGGAGAGAGAGCCGCATAGGATCGAAAGCAGGCTCAGGAGGTGCTGCTAACCAACAGTCTTCTGGTGTCTCTTCGGGCTACGAATGAGGGAGACGATGGCGAAGAAGGCAATTATACCTGCGTAGGGCATCAAGTCCGATAGATACCCTACAAGCTTTCCCGGCATTTCAAACCGAAGGCAAAGCGCGCCAGATTTCAAGAGGGAGAACGCCAGTGCTCCCGCCAGGCCAACGCTTAGCCTATTCCTAGCAGCAAAGGCAAGACCGATGGCGACAAAACCAATTCCAATCTTCCAATGGTTGTCAGAGAAGCCAGAAAGCGACCGGGCGAGCTCGATCCCCCCGACGGAACCAACAATCGAAGACCACACTACCACAACCAAGGATGTTCCGCGAACCGGAATATCAGCGAGGTCAGCGGGAAAGTTCTCCTCCCCGATAGCAGTGATCCACCGTCCCCAGCTACTCACTCTTAGAATACCCGCCGAGATTAAACAAAATGACGAAAGAATCGCTAAACGTACCAAGGGAGAGGGAGGGGCTAGAGGCAAGAGGTCGACATCCCTTGAGTCAGTTAGGAGAAAAGCGCCGATCACGGACAATCCGTAAAACGCTAGGTTTACAGCCACGCCGGCGGCAATCTCGTCGATTTTGCCAAATACGGTTGGAAAGCCTTGAGCAAATCCTACAGCAACGCCACAAACAACAGCAAGTAATACGCCTAGGTATGGTCCGCGTAGCATGCACCCAGCAGAAAAGCCAAAAGCGCCCAGGATAATTGAAGCTTCAAGGGACACGTTAATCAATCGGATCTTCTGAGTGAGTGACGCGGCAAGAACGGCGTAACCGAGAGGAACGAACCAGTCCAGCGTAATCCAAAGGAGCTGCGAAAGGCTTTCTCTGTTCATTGTCTCCTCCGAAGGATCAGGAGGAAGCCAACCACACCGACCCCCTCTGCCACAGTAACGGCTTCAGGGGCAACTCCGGCAGTCTGGAGGATATTACTCATGACTCTCCAGCTGGACAAAAATAGAGCTGCTACTAGGATGCCGATAACGCGATGTCTCCCAAGTAAGCCGACTGCGATTCCGATAAAACCAAGCCCAGCAAAATACGCAAGATTAAATTGACCAAAGACCAACAATTGATCAAGCCCACCGAGCCCAGCGAGCCATCCGCCCAGGGCGACCGCAACACACAGATGTCTCGTTATCGGTACTCCTTGGAGGGCGGGCACAGCTTGGTTCGCGCCAATCGACCTCAAGGAAAGGCCGGGTGTGGTTCTCCATAGATAGAAATGCGACAGAAAGAGAAACAAGCACAATACTGGAGCAGCTTTCGATAGTCCCCAAGCCATTTCAACGTGAGATTGAGATGGAATGAGCGCGACGGACTGAAGACCTTGGGAGCCTCCACTCCAGTCCGCCATCCCAAGGCTGACGAGAAGCGCTGCCACGAGAGGGAAGGCAATAAGATTCATGAGCAAGGTGGTTACAACTTCGCTGACTTCAAACTTCAACTTAAGGTAGAGGGCCGATAGCGCCCACACTGCTCCAGCCGTCGCGCCTACCAAACCCGCAAGAGTTACGATCAGTAAGAGGGGCAGACCCCCCTTGGCTGTGATGCTCTGAAATAGGAAGAAAATCGACGCTGCACACGCTGCGCCGATGACAAGTTGGCCTTCTCCTCCAACGTTATAGAAGCCGCTTTGAAATGGTATTGAAAAAGCAAGGCCTGTGATGGCGAGAATCAGAGCACCTCTCAGGAAGGAGCCCAGGTACCGAGCGGACAACAGGTCCCCAACGAGAAGTTTGAGCGCCTCATCGAAGCCTATCTCGTAGATCGCCACCAGGCAGGAGAATAGCACCAAGCTCATGACGACCATTGTGAATAGAGACAGGCCAAGCTCCGTCGCGAAGCCCTTTCCGGTGACTCTCCGTTCGAGAGATCTGTCACGTGTTATCGTATCGTGTATCACTTCAGCACCTCGCGGATATCGACGATAGAGTTGGCGAAGTGCTCCAACTCAGAATATCTCCCTGTGAAAATGACGGCGCTACCGCTCAGGTTTGAGAGGAGTTCCTGGAGCTTGCGATTGGAGTCACCATCCAGACCTTGTCCGGGATTGCGGAGAAGGAGAATAGCAGGTGGTCCAGCCATTGCCCTAGCAATGACAACCCGCTGCTGCAGACCTCCTGATAGGTGCCCCGCAGTGTCATAAATTCTTGTTCGAGGAAGGCCGACTGAATCACTAAGGAGAGAGGAGTATCTTCGAGCTCCCGCGCTCCAAAGCCGCAGGTGGTGGGTGCTTCCGATAGACAAATTTTCGTGAACGGTAAACGCCTCGATTATCCCCCGTTCTCGTTTCCGCGAAGGGATTGTCGCAATTCCCGCTGCCCGCAGTGCGACTGGAGTGCTTGAGACCCATCCATGGTCTTGACTCCACAGCCGAACCTGAATCTCGTTTGAGGCGCCGAAGAGGAGGCTGTTAAAGGCCCTGTCTGCAATCCGATCGTTACGAAACCAGAGGCCAACTGTTCGACTCTTAGCCAAAGGTATCGATGTCCGTTGTTCTCTGTGACTCAAAATCAGGCAAGAATCCGGCGGCGTCTCGATGGTCAACGGCTTGAGTGGAGGACTCTTCGGCCTACCGGCGAAGATGCGTTGCCGAAATTCCCGGGGTGCCATGGAGTCTCTTCTGTACGTCGAAACGACCCGGCCTTGGGCCACGACACTCACTGAGTCACAGACCTCTACAATATCGCTAGGGTCATGGCTCACCAAGATCACCCCGACGCCGCGCCGTTTGAGCAAGCGAAGATTCCGAAGTAGGTGATGCCTTTCGCGGTCAGAGATATGTGTTGTGGGCTCATCAAAAAGCACAAGCTGCGGCGCTGGACGACGTAGGAGAGCTCTTGCAATCAACACAAGCTGCCTCTCTGGCAGACCGAGTTCGCCTCCGGCGGAGTCAATCGAAAGTTTCCATTCCATGGACTCAAGAAAGCCAGCACAGCGTGCTCTGTCGTGAGAACGTCTCTGAACCAAGCCACCCAAATGAGAAGTTGCACCCCCAAGTGTGATGTTTTCCCACACGGACAAGCTTTGTACAATGGAAGGCTCCTGTGGCACCAGGAAGATCCCATGTGCTCTCGCCACTTGGCGGTTGAAGATCCTACCGACATCACGGCCATTGATGAGAATCTGCCCGGAAACCTCCCAGGTATCCTTGAAGTAGCCAGAGAGTAGGCGTAAGAAGGAAGTCTTGCCGCTGCCGTTGTCGCCAACAATCCCATGAATGGTTCCAAGCTTTAGGCCCATTAGCGTGAAGCCGCGAAGGAGCCACCTCTCAGGGACGCCGACGCCGATGTCTACGAAGTCAATCCTTTCTATCTTCGCCTGGGTTGGTGGCGTAGTCACGCTGATCTCCCGGGGGTGTTGGTGGTCGAGTTCTAGCCATTCTTGCAGTGGGCGACTGCTCCTGGCAATTCGGAGGCCGCCTCCTGCACAATGGTCGTAAGCCGAGGCGACAGACTCTGGCCCTTTGCGGGATTGAGAACGACATCAACACCTCCGTCTCTCCAGCCAAGATCCTCAACGCCGCCAGAGAACCTACCAGCAAGCTGATCAGCAACCGCCCTTGCGGCAGCCCGGTCAAGGCGCTTGCGCATTGACGTGAGAACAGTGTTGGGGGCAAGATGACTCTGGTCGGTATCGACCCCAATGACCCGCCGATCCATGGAAACCGCTGCTTGGATAACTCCATTGCCAGACTTCCCGGCAGCATGGAAGATGATGTCTGCGCCCCTGGAGTACATCAGGCGAGCCAGGTCTCTTCCTTGAGAGGGATTTGAGAAAGCAGCGGGGGTAGTTCCGATATACTGGCTAAGAACGCTTACCTTTCCATCATGCATGCTGTTGAAGAAGTCCACTCCATGCTTGAAGCCGCAGTAGAATCTCCTGATTATTGGAATATCCATTCCTCCAATGAACCCGACCTCTCCAGCGTCAGAAGCAGCGGCCGCTACGGCGCCGGCGACAAAGGAGCCTTCTTCGGGGCGGAATGTAACTGAACGGACATTAGGAAGATCGCCAGCGACTCCGTCGAGTAAGAGGAAATGAGTGTCGCCCAGTTCCAGAGCTACCTTCGCTAGAGGTTCGGCATAGAGAAAACCCACGGCAATCACTAGCGGGTAGTCGCTACCAGCCGCCTGAAGGACGTTGGGGTAGTCGGCAACTTCCGCTGGTTGGATTTCCCGGAGATCTATCTTTCCTGATTCCTCGTATTCGGTAAGGCCGCCAAGGACCATGTCGTTGTACGAGCGGTCTCCCTTCCCGCTAGGCGCAAGAAGTACCGCGACAGGGAGCGGTGTTTCAGTAGAGATACCATTCTCCGACGGCTCTGCTGAGGACGTCTCCGCTGGCTGCTGCTGGTCTGGACGACGACCACCACAACCTAAAACAGACGACACCAACAGGAGCAATGCTATGGTTGTCCATGAACAAGCTTGCCTTATCATGCGATGTCTCCTTTGATTTGCGATATATAGCGTCTACGCTCGAAGTAGATGTCAATCGGAGGCGGTGGCCAGTGTGAGGCCACGCATTGTCCGAAGTGTTTTGTTAAACCAAAGGCACGTAGGAAGACAACCGGCGTAAGAAGCAGGAACAGTGCCCCGGCCACTTTGAGTTTCGCGGAGATCAGCACCCCCGCGAGACTCGAGACGCCCAAGGAGCCGAAGAGCCAGCGCCAGCTAAGGGAACTTCCCCTGTATCGCAAAATGCCCCCGACGACTACGGTAAGCCCGCAGACCGCAGAAGAAATGCCAACTGCCAGCGGTCCGGAAAATCGAGTCGGAGATAGTGAGGCTTGTGGTGGAGGGTCGAGCCATAGCAGACTTATCAATGCTCCGGCACAGAGATTGAAGACCACGCTGATGGCAAAAAGATCGACGAGGCGCCGACCCTCCTCGTCCTTGTCCATAAAGTCTGCTGATAGGCGAAAGTGACTTTGGCTAGCTTCGTGGCAGAACTGGACGGTACTATAGCATTCCTCGGGAGTGTGAACGTCCCAGAGGAAGAACAGTCGTGGGGGAGCGGCGTAGCGCTGCAGGTCCAAGCCTCCAGATGCTCGGAATTCGTATTCTCCGGGAATGCGAGGGAACATATTGTAATAGAGTAGTTGGCCCCGAACGGAAGTGATAGTTCGTATCCGCAGCCTGCCGAACTTTTGGTTGGTTTCCAATATGCTAGCGGCGTTCCATCTCGTCCAGAACCGGATGGCTTCACCACGCTGTAGAAGGATGTCGCACTGCTCGCCAGTTGAGAGGGAGAATGCTCGGGGTTTCAGGATATGGTCGGTCTCAGAAGTCGAAGTGATGGCCGCGGTTCCTCCGTAACTGATGCCAGTCAGTGATTCGAAGTGCGGATGTCGGGTAGACCAGCCCCAAGGCATTCTACGAATTGCGAAGCGGTAGCGTGGCCAGGTGGAGGGTCGCTCGAAGATTACCGGCGCGAAGAGGTTCCCGTCCGTGAGGCGTGACAGTTGCAAAGTGTCGCGAGGGTAGCCCTCCGGCGTAGGGGCCGGTTGCCAGAGATTCCGTTGACGTGCGAAGGGTTGGTGTAGAACATTAATGTGGAAGTCGGTCGCTCGGGCTTGAATAGAGATGGCAGCCTGTCTCGCTGCTTTGGGCAGTCTTTCGAACAGTCCGGCGCCGACCCAGGTATCAGACGTGATGTGATCAATAGCGTCGGTTTGGCTCTCGCAGGCAGGGCAGGGGTAGAGCACGCGGATTGGAGATCTGTATCCGTCACTCATGAACTCTGCGTCGATGCCCCACGTCGCGACGAAGGAGTACCAGATGTCGGAGTGAAGGATGAAGTTCATGTCGACGTCGGCTGCGCCTGAAGGGATGCCGGGGTCCGGCACCCGACACGTGGGGGAAGCCTCTCCCTTGCTGAACCCTTTGAGTCGCAGCGCCAGAGGTGGCGGTGGCACATAGTCAGCCTTGTCTGAGAGGCAACGCAGGGATACTTCTGCCCACAAGCTAGCCGTCGGGGTGCTTGGAAGTCCTTGTGCCTTGTGAATGAACGGATTTATTGTGAGTTCGTCGATGATCCAAGGATCATCAGTTGTGTGGCCCGGGTCAAGCTCAATCTCAATTGTTGGATGTTTGTGGATCATGGTGAGCTCAGGCTTTGAACGAAGAGGGCTAATGCCCCGATCACTTGAAGTGGTCTGGGGCGGTGCCCACTTAAGTGCGCTGCTATACTGAATCCGCATTGAGAATACTACCAAGCCTTCAGTCGCTGCTGCAACAGAGAGTTTTGCATATGGAAAAGCTGAGGGGCTGAATGGCTGTGCGAGGTCTTCTCCAGGAGGAAGAGGCTTGCCTGTGTCTTCAGGCGAGAGCCTTGCTCCGTAGGGCAGCGGCACCTCGTTCGTGTACTGAGAAACAGAGATGGAGAGCGCTGCGGGAAGGGGGGCGGGGCTCAAGGCCGGAGGGTAACGTGGTCGTGATCTCAGCCATCTCGGAATGCGGGCGAGCGGATACGGTCCTCTTGCTGGGTATCTGCGAGTGTTGAGGGAAGGCAATCGGTGTCTTTTACGCTATTCACTTGACCCGCACGTCACCCCGGGCGCAGCATCGTCTTGCCCACGCCACCCGCCCCCCTTCCTTCCCGGGCGGATGGCTGGGCGGTCGAGAGCATGTCTAAGCAACCTGACACCATCCGCCTGTACACGATCACGGATCTGTCCGAGGAACTCGGGGTGACGCCCCGGGCGATCCGGTTCTACGAGGCAAAGGGGCTGTTGGAACCCCAACGTCTGGGGCGGAACCGCGTTTCCACGTACCGTGATCGGGCCCGGCTCTGGATCATCCTCCGCGGCAAGCGCTTGGGGTCTTCCCTACCCCGGGTCGTCAGGGTCGTCGGCTCGGTGGGCGGAGGATTCAGCGGCCGAGCCAGTCCCGGTCGTCCAGCTCCCGCCAGGAGAGGAGGGTTCCGGCGCTGCGGGCCTGGGTTTGGTCGCCGCCGTAGATCACGATCCGGTCGGCGATCCGTGGCGCGTCCCGCCCTTCAAGGGTCTTGGCGAGGCGGTCGAAGGCTGTGAGGTGCCTGCCGGACGGAGTGCGCGCGGACTTGATCTCGATCACGGTCAGGTCGGCGCCCTTCTCCAGGACGAGATCGATCTCCAGCCGGTTCTGCTCCCGGTAGAAGAACATCCGCGGGCGCCGGCCCCGGTGGAGGTGGGCCTTGGCGATCTCGCCCAGGACCCAGGTCTCGAAGAGGGGACCGCGCAGGGGGTGGGTTTCGAGCTGGCGGGGCGTTTCGATGTGGA
>Ga0210086_1001595_pt1 | contig 11443 bp, 12 predicted proteins | sample China_Galinas_PW_3_FD_184867 | JGI IMG/M metagenome (GOLD analysis project Ga0210086, IMG submission 184867) | Wetland microbial communities from San Francisco Bay, California, USA, that impact long-term carbon sequestration - China_Galinas_PWB_D2... | ecosystem: Environmental > Aquatic > Marine... | reverse complement strand
CACCGGCCTGCCCTTCGGCATCATCATGACCGGCCTCGGCGTCATCTCGCTGGCCGGCATCGTGGTCAACAACGCCATCGTCCTGCTCGACTACGGCGAACAGCTCCGCGCCCAAGGCCTGCCGCGCGAAGAAGTCGTCCGCCTCACCGGCGCCCGGCGCATGCGCCCCGTCCTGCTCACCGCCATCACCACCATCCTCGGCCTCATCCCCCTCACCACCGGCGTCGAATTCGACTTCGTCGACCTCCGCCTCGCCACCGGCGGCGAAAGCTCCCAGTGGTGGAAAGGCATGGGCGTCGCCGTCATCTTCGGCCTCGCCTTCGCCACCTTCCTGACCCTCATCCTCGTCCCCGTGCTCTACGACCTCCTGCTCCAGCTCAGAGAGTGGTGGGGGAAGAAGCGGGGGAAAGGGGGCGGGGCGGGCGCCGGCGAGGCGGCCGGAGGCGGCATGGGCGACAGGCGAGCCGACCTCGAAGATGCCGGGACAGACACCGCCGCGGCGGGCCGGCGCGCCGCCGGCTGAGCGAGAGTTCCTAGCAGATCCACGGACCTCCATCTCCTCGGGGTGGGTCGATTCGGAATAGGCTCTCTCCTTCTTGATGTAGTAACATGGCTACGTCGAAGAGGGAGAATGCCATGCCGATCAGCAAGGTCTCGAGCCGCGAGTTCAACCAGCACACCAGTCGTGCCAAGAAGGCCGCCGGGAGCGGACCGGTGGTCATCACCGAGCGCGGCCGCCCTGCCCACGTGCTGTTGACCTACGAGGACTACCAAGAGCTCGCGGGCGCAAATGGGAGCATCATCGACCAACTCGGGCTGCCGGAGGGCGTTGAAGATGCGGAGCTCGAGATCTCGCGGCGGAAGGAGCTCGCCCGGCCGGCGGACCTCCACTGATGTACCTGCTCGATACCAACGTGGTTTCCGAGCTGAGAAAGGCCAAAGCCGGCAGAGCTGACCTGAACGTGGCGGCATGGGCGGACGAGATCCCTCCTTCGAGCCTCTTTCTCTCGGTCATCACCCTCGAAGAGCTCGAGATCGGCGTCCGCCTCGCCGAGCGCCGAGATCCGCCCCAGGGGGCGACGCTCAGAGCGTGGCTGGACAACCGCGTCGTCCCCGCCTTCGCCGATCGTGTCCTGCCCATCAGTATCGAGATCGCTCGTCGCAGCGCCGCGCTTCACGTTCCCGACCCGCGCCCCTTCCGCGACACCCTCATCGCCGCCACCGCTCTAGTGCACGGCATGACGATCGTGACCCGTAACACCGACGACTTCGAACCCACCGGCGTCGACCTCCTCAACCCCTGGTCGTTCGGTCCAGCACTGGGAAGCGGGAGCCATGATTCTTAGCGCTCTCGAGCAAGATGGCAGATCACGGTGACGGCATGCGTCTCCGATGTCGAAGTAGTCGTTACTACCAGCGAGCAGTGCCTTGGAAGTGGCGTTTCGGTAATAGGAGTAATAGGAGTGAGATCAGCTGGCGGCCTTTTCTTGGGAGTGCGAGTCGCGCAGGAAGCCCATCCTCCGCCCGAGTTCCTGTTCCAGCCCATGAAGCGCCTCTAGGCGCTGCTCGATGAAAGCCTCCGGAGCTTCGTCCTTGTAGGCCAGCCAGGCGTAGTCTGTGATCACGAAACCCCGCAAGTCATCGTCGTTCTCCTCCTGGGTCGTGAGCTGCTCCCGGAGCTCTTCCAGCTTTTCGGAGGCGACGAGTACGCGATTCGCGGGAGAACGATACAACTCGCCCGTCAGCTGCTCCCTGGTGTAGAGGTTCTGGAGCGCTTCGTAGCCTCTTGTAGCTAGCAGATCGTCAGCACTAGCCCAGCGACCGGTACCTTGTTCGTTACCCACTTTGCGGCGCTCTTCGGCCATGATAAGCGACAGGAGCTTGCAGCGGGCGAGTCGGAAATCAAAGCGCGTGGGAATTGGATCCAACTGTTCAATGGGCTCAAGGTCCACCTCCTCGCTTCTAGCAATGCCACGCACCAACTCCAACGCTCTCCGCAGTCGCGATGAGTTGGCGCTGATGGGGAAGTAGGCGTAGCACACCCACCAAAACCATCGGATTAGCTGTCCAAGGACGACATCGCTCGGCTCCGGGTTGAGTCGGAAGGCCTCGGCCAACATGACGGGGATATAGCTGTAGGGGACTAGCCGAGGAGACCCCAACTGACAGTGTTCGCGAAGGAACTGAGCTGCTCGGACCACGTGGAGCGTGGTGTCTTCTATAACTTCCTTCCGGTTGTTGATTCGGCGTGCGATCTCATCAGCATTCCCTTCTAACAGATCCAGGCCCAAGTTCACCTTGCATGCGCTCAGGAGGAGTTTGTCCTCGAAGCTTCCCCATCCTTCTGGCGCCAGCACGTCCTCGCGCACGGCTGCTAGGCGCTCGCCCAGGTCAAAACCGGATGTCCAGGTCAGTGCCGCGACCATGTGGACGTGGCTCATGGCCGTTCCCTCGCTGTTGATGCGCTGGAAGGTTCGAGTCGCCACCCCGATCTCGTCAGTCACAATCGGAATGACTGGGAGCTTGTACTCCTGGATCGCAGTCGCCAGGTTGTCTGCCCTCTCGATCAACGCTTCATGGTCCTCATGGTCCTGTAGCTGTCTCTGGAATGCCAGGTACTGCCGACTGTCTAGGATCTTGTGCAGGGGTAACATCTTCAACCGTTGGACTTCGTCGCGGCCGGGATTGAAGGTGAAGTCTTCAGCCTCGAGATCGAAGTAGGCTAGCCAGTGATTGGAGTCCTGATCCTCGGTGGGCTCTCGGTCGGTCAGCGGCTGGAGGGCGCCAAAGAGGGTCGACAGCCGTTGGTGGCCGTCCAGCAGGTAGGAGACGAAACTGCCTGAGCCTTCAGGGCGGCGAAGCCTGTGCGGACCAAGTCGGTCGAAGATCTTGATGTCCCGGAGGCTGGTACGCCAGACCAGGATGCTTCCGATGGGCGTGCCCTCGAGAATGCTCCGAAAGAGCTCGAGGCGCTGCTCGTCGGTCCACACGATTGGACGCTGAAAGCGCGGCACCTGAATGAATCCCTTGGCGATCTCGCTGACGAGTTGGGAGAGCCGCTGGATCTGAGGCTCCGCTACATAGGAAGGTGTGCTCACAGGTTGGCCCCTCTCGCAAGAAACTTCTCATACGTCAGGCCCTTTCCAGCAGGGCCTCGAAGAGTGCGGACATCTCGTCTCTCTGATCGTCCTTCTGGAGCAACGCGGGATCGACCCCCTGACCGAACAGGTCGCCGATGCCATTTCCGAATCCTGTGTCGAGCGCATTCATCGTGGGCTCATCGAGACCGTTGAACAGTGCGGCACCTATGTCGCGATGGGGATGACGGGCGTCTCCACCATGACCGCGCTTCATGTTGTAGTGGTAACGCTGGTCGGGGGTCAGGCGGCCAAAGGCTCTCGCGCGTTTGAGGTGTGGTTCCCTGGCCTTGCCGTTGAGAGTCTTGGCCCACGCAACCACCGCTGCAGGGGGGAGGTAGTTCTCTGAGGCTCGTCGTCGAAGTCGGTGACATGCGGTACCGACGGCTTGGCAGGTGTCGACCAGGTTGGTGCTCACCGCGCTCGGTCGGCCTGGTGCGAGCGCGTCGCTGTCACAGACGACGAAGGTCCGGGCCCGGGATGCGGCGCCTTTGTTTTCGCGAATCATTTGGCAAATCTCGTCGAGGCCACCACCGTGGCTGATTTCTAAGCGGTACTGCTTCTGGAGTCGTTCCAAGGCACTTGAATACCGCCAGCCGACCGCCTTCAAGAAGGCGCCGTCGCGGCGCTTGTTCTCTACCATCAAGTAGAGAGGTCGTCGGAGAAGCTCCAGGCCGTCGTCCAGCGTGAGTCGGTAGGGGTCGCTCGTCCAATCTGAAGTGTCGTCTTCCACAATGCGCGCTCTGATCTGGCCCGCTGATCGTGCGGCATCTTCGATTGCGAGCTCTAGCAGTTCACCAAAATCCTCACCTAACCGGCCCAACTCTTCCAACCAAGCGTGCAGCTCAGGTGCGCCTGCTGGTAAGACCTCTACGATATGACCTCGCTCCACACACCCTAGCAGCTCGACTAGAGCCGAGCGGCGCCGGTCGTCGGCAAATAGAGTTGCCGCAACAGTCACTCTCACGAGTTACCTGACCGAATGCGGGAGGAGACCAACTCCCGGCTTTGCTCCAGCCGCTCCCTGAAGACGTCCGGCGGCCAGCCACGGGGCCTGGCGAGTTCGTCGAGTGGCAACAGCTCGGCAGAGCTACGTCCCTTCGCGTGGCTTGAGATCCAGTAGATCGCGACGCTTTCCCGTGGGATCCTCTTCTCCACAACGGCAAGCTGGACGCTGAGCAACACATTCTCGGAGTGAGTTTCAACCACAAGTCTTGGGGGATCTGGCGCAGAGGCGACATCACACAGGTAGTCACCGAGAGACCGTTGGGCGGTGGGATGCAGATGGAGCTCCGGCTGCTCGAGCGCAAGGAGGCGGCGACCGGCATCTGCTGGACGTGCTCGTTCAATCGCTACGACGACAGGGAGAACCTGTGTGATCCCTTCGCCGGTGTCGAGCAGGTTGACACGTAGAGTCGGCTCGGAAAGTGGGCTCAGCACGACGGCGAAACGCTCGGATCTGGCTTCCACGTCGAGGCGCAGCCCCAGAACCCTCTCGAACCACTCTGAGACGGCCGGAAAGAGCCTGCGCTGCCGGAGTTGGTCGGCCACGAGCGCTTCGACAGTTCCTCCCCCTTCAGGCGAGATCTGAGAAGGGGACTCCCCCCAGAATGCGACTTCTCGATCTGGCAATGATCGCACTGAGCCAAGCCACTGGACGCCATCGGACAGAAGTGCAAGCAGGTCGTGTAGTAAGCGGAACTCGACACGCAGGTTGTCCAGGTGTCCTTGCCCCGCAGGATGGGGCGTCAGCCCGGAGAAGCGAAGCAGGCGCTCTTCTTCTCCACCATTGCGCTTGATGCGGTAAGGGAGGCTCTCTGCTGACGGCTCGAAATCGGGAACGAGCTCGGCGTCGAGCGATATCCCGGGAGTGGAGATGTGAAAACTGCGGACCAGGTTTCGTCGCAACTCCGGGAACGAACGCACTGTCAGCCGGTACTCCAAATCGTTGGCGTTTCCTCCTTCCCAACTTAGGTCGAAGTCGATCTCCGGGCGGCTCGACAGTGGCGGCCGTGAGTGTAGCTCAGCGAAGGACGCTCCCCGAACAGAAGGGCTGGACAGGTCCAAGGGCCCACGCGACCGATCCGACGCCGAATCAGCCAGCAGCGGAAGCAGCCGCAGGAGAGCACTCTTGCCGCTGTTGTTCTCGCCGAAGACGAGCGTCAACGGCCGGAGGAGCAACTGCGTCGGGTCAACGAACGAGCGGTAGTTCCGTACTGTGACGGATGTCAGCATGTCGCAAGTCTACTGGAGGACCATTCGCGCTTGAAGGAGTGCCTGAACCCAATCTCCTCGTTTAAGAGGGCGTGGCCCCAGCTAACCCTAGCTACTGCGCCTAACAACTGCTTCCAATCAGCCAGAGGCTCCATAATCAAGCCCAGGCCCTGAGGAAGTTGGCACGTCGTGCCGGGAGTCTGAGCGACGCATCGTACGAGGGAACATGGGGGAGATGGTGGGGAAGTGAGGCCCATGCGACTCACTGGAGGGTCGAAGATCATCTTCTCGAGGACGCCTGAACGCGAGTGCTCCGCCATGCCCAGAGAGGGTGATTTTTCAGCGAGGACGAAGAGGGCTGCGATCGAGCGCCAGGGTGGGGTCTGCGCCTTCTGCGGTGTGGCGCTCGCGACGCCCTGGAGCGAGGGAGAGTACGCGGGGCACGCACACCACCTCCGGCCGCTCGTCCACGGCGGCAGCCCGGAGCTGAATAACTGCGTCTACCTATGCCAGGCCCACCACCTCTTTCTCGGGCACGGCATGGCGCCTCTCGGCATCGACCCCCAGGGTGGAAGCTCGGACACCTGGGTCCAGCTCGACCGAGAGGATTTCCCGTATTGGCAGAACGAGTGAGTCCGGTACGCTCTCCAGGGCGGTCCACTCGATCATCGTTCGTCGCTGGTTCGGCAAGACGATCGATCTGTCGGGGCTCGGCATGGACGGGAAAGTGCTGGTCGTCGGGCTCCGAGCCGCAGTCGAGACTGATCTGACGAGGAGGCACGTTCATGAGTCGCAGACTCCCAACCATCGCCGCAGCCGCGGTCATCGCGCTGTCCGTGCTCGGATGTGCGTCCGCCAGGATCGAGAGGGGTGCCCTCGGACATGAGATCGCCCGAGGAGAGAACGCAATGAAGATTTACTACCTGGAAGTCGTGACGCCGGAGGTCGACAAGGTCTGCGCGGTGTACGCCGCGGCGAACGGCTTGGAGTTCGGCGATCCCGTGCCGGAGCTCGGCAACGCTCGCACGGCGTCTCTGCCTGGCGGGAGGCTGGTCGGTGTGCGGGCGCCGCTGCGCCCGGACGAGGAGCCGGTGGTCCGGCCCTATTGGCTGGTGGACGACATCGACGCGGCGGTCGCCGCCGCGGAGGATGCCGGCGCCATGATTGCCCATCCGCCGCTGGAGATCCCCGGCTACGGCACGTTTGCCATCTACATCGTGGGCGGAGTCCAGCACGGCCTGTGGCAGTTGGAGTAGGACCACTGTCGCCAGCCGCCCTCGCGGAGGGCGGAGAGTAGGTGGTGGATCTATTGAGGCGTTTGTTTGACTGGGTCGAACAATTGCCACAAAATAACTCCAGTCGGCAGGCTCCCGCCGAGGCTCGGCCGAACCACCATGGCAAGCGAACGGTCCACCTCCAGCACAAAGCCCGTGAGGACGACCGCGGGGATCGAGCTCGTCCGCCTGCTGTCGGCCGAGGGGGATCGCGTATTTACGACCGGCCGGGCTCGCGAGCTGGCTGATGACGCCGGCCTCTCGTCGGGCTACCTGCGTCAAGCTCTCCACCATCTCGCCCGTTCCGGCTGGCTGGTCCGCCTGCGGAAGGGTCTCTACGCGCTCTCTTCCACAGTGCCGGGAGTGACTCCGGCCCACGAGCTCGAGATCGCCATGGCCCTGGTCGAACCGGCGGCGATTTCGCACTGGTCGGCGCTCCACCATCATGGCCTGACCGACCAAGTGCCGAGGGAGGTTTTCGTCTTGACGACCACGGAGGCTTCAGTCCCCCGGCGCCGGGGAGCCTCTTCAGAAGAAGCCGACGCCGGCTACCCCGCCGGAGGGAACCGCTACCGGTTCATCCGCGTCCAACCGGAACGGTACTTCGGTACCGAGCGGGTCTGGGTCGGGGAGGCCCGGATCACCGTCACCGACCGCGAACGCACTCTCCTCGATGGTCTCTCGCGTCCCCAATATTGCGGCGATTTCGCCGAAGTGCTCCATGCGTTCGACGTGGCGACCCCTGAGCTGGACCTCGAACGGCTCGTCCAGTACGCACTCGATCTGGACGACGCCACGGCCAAGCGCCTGGGATGGGTCCTCGCGAGGCAGGGAGCGCCGGCCTCCGCGCTCGAGCCACTCGAGGCGCTCCAGATCAAGGGTTACCGCAGTCTCGACCCCTCCGGCCCGCGCCAGGGTCCCCGGAACCGGCGGTGGATGATCCAGGAGAACCTGCCGGGGAGGCTCGGCTCCATCCGGCGCTCCGTCTGAGCATCCGGAGCATGAGGTTACGTATTGGGTATGGCGAGGGCGTTCTAGGCCTTGGAGCGATCATCTGGCGCATGAGTTGCGGGAGTATCGCTCCGGTCTTGTGGATGTTTCGCTCTCTTTTGACCCCTGAATGGATTGGCGGTAGAATGGCGTAACCGCCCCGGGGGTCGGCCCCCGGAGAACTGAAACGGCCCGAGCGAGGGGCAAGCTCGCCCGGGCCCGGTCCACAAGGAGACAGCAGCTCCATGCAGACCATGAAGCAGGGTACCACCCGCACGCAGTCGAACCCGTCCCGCCCGACCGAGAGCGCCTTCAGCGCGCACTTCCTGGAGAGGGCCCGCCGCCGGGAGGAGGCTCCCGAGCTGGGCGCTTCGCCCCTGGCGGTCCAGGCGCACCACCAGGGTCCGTGGGAGATCGAGCCCGTCCCGGTCGGCGGCGGATGGATGCACGCCGTGGTCCGCCGGACGGAGCCGGCGCGCGACGGCGGCGGCGCACGGCTGGTCTTCCGCCGGCGCCAGAACGCGCTGCTCGCGGCCGCCAGCCTCGCCGCCCTGGCGACACCGAACCACCTGCGGATGAACCCGAACCGGCGGGGCAGCCGGCCCCGCGCCATCGGTCACCCGATCCACGACGGCGGCCATCACATCGGCCACATGGCGTCCGGCTTGCTGGAGGCGAGCGACGCCTTCCTGGCCCACTTCCACGCCATCCGCTGCCTGGCCGCCGACCCGGACGCCGCGGCCCTCTACATCGAAGCCCTCGACACCGAGACCCTCGCCATCCTCGGCCGCGCCGCCATGCGCAGGCTCGGCTGACGAGACGGCAAAGTCCCCCGACCGGCGGCGGTCCCACGCCGCCGGTCGGAGTGACCGGTTCGGGGAAGCTCGCTTGTTCGGTATCCTTTGTAGGTAACATGTGGTAGATGATGCTCTCGATCGAGATTCTTTCAGGGCTTGAAGGGAGAAACCGAATGGACCATGCAGACATCACAGGTCGCGGCCTCCGCGCCGAGGAGTTCGCAGCCCTGCCCGAAGTCGATGCCCGGGAGGAGCTCGTTCGCGGCGACGTCGTGCGCGAGCCGCTTCCCGCCTTCGGGCACGGCGTGGTGGCCGCGCGCATCGGTACGATCCTCGACACGTGGGTGCGCCGTCGGCGCTCGGCCCCGAGCGCGGGCCAGACCGGCGCGGGCAGCCCGGGGTGGGTCGTCGACCACTGCGGATTCGTTCTCGCCAGGGACCCGGACACGGTTCGCGGTCCGGACGTCGCCTACGTGTCCGGTGAACGCCTCGCCACCGGCGTCACCGACGGTCCGTACTTCGAAGGCGCCCCGGACTTGGCGGTCGAGATCCTCTCGTCATCGAACCGTCCGCGGGAGATCGCGGAGAAGATCCGCGAGTACCTGGGGGCCGGCGCCTGCCGGGTCTGGGTCGTTGACCCGGAGCGGAAGACGGTGACCGCCCACGGGCCGGAGCGGCCTCCCCGCGCCCTCGGGTCGGACGACGTGCTGGACGGCGAGGACGTCCTCCCGGGATTCTCCGTGCCGGTGGCGGAGCTGTTCGGGTGAGGAAAGAATACGACTTTGGACAGGCCAAGCGCGGGTCGGTCGTACCGGTCCCCAAGGGCAAGACGCGAATCACGATCCGCCTGGACGATGACGTGGTGGAGTGGTTCAAGCAGCAAGTCCATGCGGCGGGCGGAGGGAACTATCAGACCCTCATCAACGCGGCGCTCCGGAAGTCCATCGAAGAGAGACGAGAGCCGCTCGAGGAGACGCTGCGGCGGGTGATTCGAGAGGAGCTCGAGTCTGCGTGACGAGCGGCTGCCCCAGTGCGGGAGGCACCGGGGATCGGCTCACTACGTGCCGAGTTGCTCCCTTAGCCAGTCCGGGAAATCCGACCAGGGAACGGCGAGGTTGCCATAGGCCAGGAGTTTGCGCTCGGGGAACAGGCAGACCACGATTCCTTCCTCCGCTGCGGCGGATCCGGCCAGCCGCTTGAACCGCTCCAGGGGCCGGAGGTGGCGTATGGTCGGGGTGCCGGTGAGCTTGATCTCGATGGGGATCAGGCGGGTGCCGGCGCGGAGCAGCAGGTCGACCTCCAGGCCGTCGTGGGAGCGCCAGAAGTAGAGCTCCGGGCGCTTGCCCTCGGCGGCGAGTGTCTTGATCGCCTCGGCGACGAGCCAGCCTTCGAAGAGCACCCCGCCCATCGGTCCGGCCAGCGCCGCTTCCCCGCCGGGCTGCCGGGTCAGGGTGCAGGCGAGCCCTGAGTCCAGGAAGTAGAGCTTCGGGCTCTTGACGATCCGCTTGCCGAAGCTCTCGAAGTAGGGGGGCAGGACGTGGACCAGGTAGGCGGCCTCCAAGGCGCCGAGCCAGGACTTGACCGTCGGCTGGGAGATGCCGACGTCCCGGGAGAGGGAGGCCATGTTGACCTCTTGCCCATGGCGGGCGGCGCAGAGCGCCAGGAAGCTCGCGAACGTCCCCAGGTCCTGGACGATCAGGAGCTGGCGCACGTCCCGCTCGATGTAGGTCCGGAGGTAGCTGCTCATCCAGAGGTCCCGGCTCTCCGGGTTGAGCCGCGGCTCTGGGTAGCCACCGAGCCAGATCTCCTCGTCCAGGCCCTTCTGCTCGGCGGCCGGCAGCTCGAGGTGGCTGAGGGGGAGGAGCTCCAGGACCGCCAACCGTCCGGCGAGCGACTCCGTGACCTGGGCCATCCGTCCGAACTGCTGCGAGCTGGTCAGGAGCCACCGTCCGGCCCGCCCGCGGTCGCGATCGATCCGCATCTTGAGGTGCTGGAAGAGCTCCGGGACGTGCTGGACCTCGTCCAAGAGCGCGCGGCCCTTGCCGAAGCGGTCGAGGAACCCTTCCGGATCGGCCCGGGCGCACTCCCGCTCCAGCGCGTCGTCGAACGTCACGTATCCGGTGCCCGTGCTGAGCTCCTCGCGCAAGAGGGTGGTCTTGCCGGACTGCCGCGGCCCGGTGACCAGGACGGCCGGGAAGGTGTCGAGCGCGCGCTCGAGGGAGGCCTGAAGACGTCGGGGAAGGTAGCCGCGCATCTGACAAAACTAAGGTAGGATTTTATTTTTGTCAAGATTCTTCGGCTAAACCTCTGCCAGATCGAAGATTGAACTGACCATCAGCGGAGCTCATGGCCCCGCCCAAGTTGCCAGGTGGGCAAGGCGCCGTCGCTCTCGGGGAAAGGGGGTGGTGACGCCGGCTAATTGTCAATTCAACTGACAATCAGCCGAGGCGGCTGTCGCGGGGCGGGAGTGCCCCCAGTCCGCCAGACGGCTCGCCCCGGTCCCGACTTGCCCGGCGAACCGGGACCGGCGATGATCTGGACGCGGTACTGCGCGGCCGGGCGCCTGGCGCCCACAACCTGGAGGAGGGGGGATCCATGGACGCCCGAATGGAAGTCGAGTCCCTCGATCTGAAAGACCTCGGCTGGGACGAGTGGTTTGCCGAACGGGCTGACTGCGGGCCGGCGGAGTCGGTCGCCCGGGTCGCGGCGGTCGATCGGGAGTTGCTCTTGCTCCTGGATGGGGACGGGCTGTTCCGGGCGAAGCTGGCCGGTGCGTTCTTGCACCGTCATCGCTCGGCTCGGGAGCTGCCGTGCGTCGGCGATTGGGTGTGTGTCGAGAAGCCGCCGGGTCCATCGGGTCAACTGGGTCGGGACTCCAGGTCGGTCCACACGGTCCACTCGCTCCTGGAGCGGCGGACGGTGCTCCGCCGGAAGGTCGCGGGGGCGGACGTCGAGGACCAGATGATCGCGGCGAACGTGGACGCCGTGGTCATCGTCCAGTCCTGCCATTTCGACTTCAACGTCAACCGGC
>Ga0210086_1001594_pt1 | contig 11449 bp, 4 predicted proteins | sample China_Galinas_PW_3_FD_184867 | JGI IMG/M metagenome (GOLD analysis project Ga0210086, IMG submission 184867) | Wetland microbial communities from San Francisco Bay, California, USA, that impact long-term carbon sequestration - China_Galinas_PWB_D2... | ecosystem: Environmental > Aquatic > Marine... | reverse complement strand
GTGGAATTCGGATCGTCGGGTACGGCCGACTCGGTGATCTCGACGAAGCTCCCCTTCCCGTCGTTCTCGAACAACCGGTTCCGCCACCGCGAGCCGAACACGAGGTCGAGATCCCCGTCACCGTCCACGTCCCCGACGTCCATGGCGAAGGCGGAACCGTATGTCAGAGGCAGCTGGAGCGCGGTCGCATCGGTGAACTGGCCCTTTCCATCGTTGATCAGGATCCTGTCCTGCCCGCCGAACCTCGTGAAGTTCCCCCGCAGGCCACTCCCTAAGACCAGGTCCAACGCACCGTCGGCATCCACGTCGACGAGCACGACCGCTTCGGTGAACGTCACAAGGCGACCGAGCCTCGTCGAGGTCTCGTCGGTGAACCGCCCTTTTCCATCGTTCATGAGCACGCGATCCTGGCTCACCCGCGCCTGATGCTCGGCCTTCAAGTCGTTGCCGAACACCAGGTCCAGATCGCCATCACGGTCCACATCCCCGAGCGCGATCGAAGTCGTGTTGTCGTGATCGGCCGGTAGACTCGAGGTCGCATCGCTGAAAGTCCCTTTGCCGTCGTTCAGATACAGGCGATTGCGCTGGCCCGTGTCGTCATGGTTGCCGACCACCAGATCCAGGTCGCCGTCACCATCGACATCCCCGAGCGCCACCGCGTAGGTCGTGTCTCGGTCACTCGGGAGCGACTGCGAACTCTCGACGAAGCGGCCCCGTCCATCGTTGATGTAGATCCGGTTCTCACTCGTCACTTCGTCCAAGTTGCCGACAACGAGGTCGAGGTCGTGATCCCCGTCCACGTCGCCAACGGCCAGGGAACGCGTGGCGTCCTTTCGGGAAGGGAGTCGGTCCTTGGTCGCGTCGACGAACCTGCCCTTGCCGTCGTTCAGGTAGAGGCCGTTTTGGTCCCCCCGCCCGAATCGCGACAGACCGCCGCCGTTGCCCGTCAACAGATCCGCGTCTCCATCCCCGTCGATGTCGGCCACGACAACGGCGTCCGTGATCGCCCAACGGCTCGGGAGACGCGTCGCCGAGACGTCCGTGAACTTCCCCCGCCCGTCGTTGAAGTAGATCAGGTTCCGCGAATAGGTGCCGAGGAACAGGTCGAGGTCTCGGTCCCCGTCGAGGTCCGCAAGCGCGACCGCGGTCGTTGGCACGAGTGACGCCGGCAGCTGGTCCGTCGCGTCCGAAAACACGCCCGCGCCGTCGTTCAGATAGAGCCTGGCCTGCCCTGCCTCGGCGCAGACGAGGTCGGCATCGCCATCGCCGTCGACATCCCCCGCGGCAACCGCTGTCGTCCAGCCGTTGTGCGGCGGAAGCGCGTGCTTTCCCAACGCCAGGAACTGCTTCTGGCCGTAGGCGAGGGGAGCGACAACGAAGAGAACGACGGCGGTCAGGAGCCTGGTCACGACAATGGTCCCGAGCACTGAAGAATAGGGGAAGGGACCGAGCGCCGCACGGGGCAGGAGGCGCACCGGGACGCGATGCTCGTGCAAGAGCCGTGCCCGCCCTCGGCGGGTTCACGGTCTGCCCCGAGCCCCTCGCCGCACAGCATCGCGCGGCCAGCAACCTGGCTTCTGGTCGCACTCCGTTTCGGGGCCGGAACGCGAGAGCAACGACTTCGGAACCGGCGCCAGCGGTGTCGCGAACACGAACCTGCTTGTAGTCATTGAAACAGCAGCATCCGGTTCGAGTCGAACGCGAGCTCCATACCGGCGAATCCCACGAGCACGGAGTTGCCGAGCAGCCCCACGTTGTGGCCGCGTCCGCGCAGGCGGTTGAACACCGGCAGCGGACCGAAGACCGACTTCTGGCCCTCGACGGTCGCGTCGCCGAGGCGGACGGTCCGCCGGCCTGCGGCTTCCTGCGTCGTCACCGTACCGCCGGAGTCGAGGCCGCGGGCCTTCTTGTCTTTGCCCTCGACCTTCGTGAGCCCCGCGGCCCGAGCCGCCTGTGCATCGAGGAACAAGCCGGGCGAACCGGTGTCGAGAATCATGGAGACCGGAGTTCCATCGACCTGAACCTCGATCATGACGTGATCCTTGACATAGGTGAACGGCAGGGAAGCCGCGGGCTCCTGCTCGCTCTTCGCCTTGTCGAGCAGCGTGAGCCGATGCTGCGCGAAGTCGAACCGGCAGCGCGGCGCGCGACGCAGCAGGTCGAGGCCGAGGATCCCGACGACGGGCCGCCCGAACAGGTCGGGCAGACTCTCGAGCACCGTCACGTGCGCGTTCTCGAATCGCAGATCGCCGAAGACCAACTCGTCGAGCCGCGCCGTGCCTGCGACCGTCGTCACGTTTCCGGTCGCACCCTGCGGTGTGTATTTGACGAGCTTGCGTTTCCCGGACGTGAACTGGATCGCGTGGGCCTGTTCCACCTTGCAGCCTTCGGGCAGCGCGGAGCGAACGACCGTGGTGACCGAACCACCCGTGTCGATGACGAACCAGCCCTCGCCACCTCGCGGAAGTCGGCCCTTCGCGAACAGGTAGCGGTCGTGAACCAGCGGGCACGAGCCGGAGGTCGCGGGACCGGTGCGAAGCCGGATCGTGTCCGTGCTGAACGCGTAGTCGCCCTTACCGAGCGGAATGCGGCCAGCGAACAGATCGACGACGGGGCCGATCTTCTCGCGATGGGCGCGGTCCCAGCCTTCGATCACGAAGGCTGCACCGGTCCCGTCGGCCGCCGTGATGCAGACGCGTATCCTGAGACCGCGCAACTCGGCGACGCTCTGCGCGGGACCTGGCCAACGGGGGCGGCCCTTCGCGATCCGAGTCGGCTGGAGCTTGCCGTCGGCGAGCTTCACCTCGATGACGGCGTCGTCGGTGCTGTGGATGATGCTCCCCGACGCTCCCGGACCCGGAGGAAGGACGAGCTCTAGCCAGCCCTTGTCGGCGCCACACGGCAGCCGCAGCGGCGTAGCTTCTCGCACGACGAGTCGTTCGAGCGTGATTCCGTCCGCGGTCTTGCGAAGGGCGAACACCGGGGCCCCGGCTTCCTGGGTTACGGGCGTGGTCGCCGCGGAGTGGACGAGGGGTAAAACGAGGAGGGCGAGGGATGCGATCATGGGGAGGGTCCTCGAGTCTTGCGGAGCGTTATGCACTACGGCCAGCAATACGACTGGCAATACGGGTGACGATCCGCTCGAACCCGAACTCCTGTGCGAAGGCATGGGCGGTAATCAGACTCGCGGGAAGCCGTTTCGAGATCGAGGCACGACTCGAGTAGCTGCGAGTCGTCAAGCGTCGCGTGCTCCGGATGTCGAAGCGGGGCACGCCGCGGTAGCCGGCCCGGGTAGGGCCAATCCCCGTGATCCGATCGGTCCCGTGACCACGAGGTCAGCACCACCAGGTGCTAGACTCGAAGCATCCGCAGAGATCGACGGAACTACTGATGCTGCAATATCTCCCAACCGCTGCATGTGCTTCGTTTTTACTGGTCTCCCTACCGACTGCGCTCGCGCAAGGATCCGCGCCCGGTCCCCAGGTCGTGCTCGAGCGCCCGGAGACCTTCTCGGGCATGACGTCGATCACGTTCGGACCGAAGCAGAAGCTCGTCGCCGGTGGAGCAGCGGTGTTCACGCTCGGGGGCCACAAGACCGGTGGCGACGTCCTGCTCTGGGACCTGAGCAAGCACAAGCTCCTGCACACGTTCAAGGGCCACGACACCCCGGTGGACGCGGTTGCCGTCAACGGCAAACGGCTCGTGAGCTTCAGCGCTCAGGATGCCGACATCCGAGTGTGGGACACACGCACCGGCAAGCAACTGCGCAGGATCGACGCTTCGGTCGGAGGCAAGCGCTGGGAGTCCACGCGACCGGCGCTCGCACACGACGGGTCGCTGCTGTTGCGGGTCACGAAAACCGTGATCCAGCTCGCCGGTAGGAACGATCCGATCGCCGGAACGCTCGAGGCCTGGGACATCGACAAAGGCAAGCTGCGTTGGTCTCGGGAGAAGACCTATGCCAGCACGCTCGCGATCTCGCCCAACGGCAAGCGCGTCGCGTACTACGCCCAGGAGCTCAAGTGGAAGGTCGTCGACGGGGAGATCCACTGGTCGCGTCCCGACCGCGTCGTGCGCGTGCTCGAAGCTTCCGACGGCTCGGAGGTCGCCGTGATCCACCCGGACATGGAGCCCGTCAGCGGGATCGCGTTCCTGCCCAAGAACCGCGGACTCGTCCTGGCCAACGCGAGCTCGCTCGCTCGCTACTCGATGTCGAGCGGCAAGCGCATCGGCAAGCTCGTCAAGCACGAGGCGAAGATGCCGGTTCGAGCGATGCAGTGCTCGAGCGACGGCAAGCACGTCGCCCTCTACCGCCAGTTCGCCAACGAAGTCGAGCTCTGGGAGGTCAAGCGCACACCGAAGCGCAGCACGATCGCGATCTCGGTCGGACAGCGCCATCGCGCCGGTCGCGTTCACCCCCGACCTGTCGAAGCTCGCCTGCGAGCGAAGCCGCGAGCCAACCGTCGTCCAGCTCGTCGTCGAGGACAAGAAGAAGCGCAGACGGCGCTAGAAGACCTCCCGCAACCCCGCCGTCGCGGTCGTCGCTTCGCCGTGCAGCGACTCGCTGCCGGTGACGAGCGCACCGTCCTTGCACCAGAAGAACTCGACCCGGCTCGGGCGGTACATGTCCGAGCGGCGGTAGATCCGGAACGGGTACTCGCCCCGCTTGACCGTGCGGCAGATGCGCCGGTAGTCGTCGGCGGCGATCGCGAGCTCGGCGCCATTGGTCCGGCCACCGCGTCCGAGCGGCAGGAACTGATAGAGGTGCCACGCGTGGACGTTCTCGGCGACGGCATGGTACTCGCGAAGCCAATCGCCGAGGTCCAGGACGCCGGCTGCGTTGGTGGCGGTGACGACGGTCGACACCGTGACCGACTTGCCCGTCCGTTGCAGTGCGGCCAGACGCTCGCGAATCACGGCGTGGTGGCCGCCCCGGTACCGGCGCATCGCGTCGTGGACGGACGGGTCGGCCGACTCCAGCGGCAGCACCCATCGATCGACGCAGTCGAGGTCCGCGAACCCATCGGGCAAGGCGATGCCGTTGGTCCCGACCTGCACGTCGAGGCCCCGGAGCTTGGCCTCACGAGCGAGACGCAGCACGTCACCCGGCCAGGCGAACGGCTCGCCTCCGCCGAACGTCACGGTCGCGATCCCGAGCCCGGTGAGGTGGTCGAGGAGCGCGACGGCGGCTTCGAAGTCCACGCGGTCGAAGTCGTCTTCGGTCACGCAGAACGTGCACGTCATGTTGCAGCCCGGCTGCAGGAAGACTACGGCGACCTTCGGGTTGTGGCTCTCGCGCGGCATGGGGTCGTCATCGACGTTTCGCCGCCACTTCTTGCGCCAAGCTGCGAGTTCGGCGCCGTTCGCGGTTTCGCGTTACAGTGTGCGGCCGCGAGGTCCCACAATGCGCAAAGCCATCCCGTTGTTCGTCATCGCGCTCGGCCTTCCGCTGGCAGCCCAGGATGATCCGTGGGCGGAGGCAAGAGCGAACGCCAAGGACAGCCAGCAGGCGGTTCGTTTCTGCCGGCGCTACGCCACCGGCTGGTTGGCCAACGCCGACCCGCGATCGGGGCTCTTGCCACGGACCACGAAGGGCAACTGGTACTGGAACGCCCAGGACTGCGCGGCCGACAACTTCCCGTTCCTCCTGCTGACGGGCTGGGTCACCGACGACCACCACCTGAAGCAGACAGCGCTCGCGATGCTGGAGAAGGAGCAGTCGCTGACCAATCGCGTCGACTCGTTGCCGGACGACTTCCTGTTCGCGACCCAGAGCCAACGCGGCCGCGCGCCGGCCATGAACCGGCTGATCTTCGGGGCATCGGAGTACGCCAAGGACGGACTCCTGCCGATCACCGAGTATCTCGGCCCGGGCCCGTGGCTCGAGCGCATGACCGGTCTCGTCCGTGACATCTGGAAGCACGCACCGGTCGAGTCGCCGGTCGGCCGCATCCCGTCGAAGAGCCTGGAGGTCAACGGCGAGATGCTCGAGACGATGAGCCGGCTCTACTGGATGACGGGCGATGCGAGCTTCAAGAACTGGTGCTTCCGGCTCGCGGACTATCACCTGCTCCACAGAAAGCTGCTCGACGAGAAGACCGTCGCGCTGCGCGACCACGGCTGCGAGATCCTCGGCGGCTTGTCGGAGGCGTACGTGATAGCGGCGCACGAGGATCGCGAACGCTACGAGCGCTACCGTCCACAGCTGCACGCGATCTTGGATGCGATCCTCGAGCACGGCACGCTCGAGGACGGCATGCTCGCCAACGGCTTCGATCCCAAGACCGGCAAGAAGCGAAGCGGTACCAGCGACGGCCTCGGATACGTCTACGACGCGTTCCTGACCATCGCGCGGATCGATCAGGACACCGGCTACGAGAACGCGGTCGCCACGGCGCTGGCCGGTGTCCACAAGTACCGGTGCCGTGACGTCATCGGGCTGCAGGGCGCCGACGGGCACGCCGACGCGATCGAGGGCGTGCTCAACCTGCTGAACCGCATCCCGGTCGCGTCCGCGTTCGACTGGGTCGACAGGGAGATGCAGTACATCTTCTCCGCGCAGCGGCCCGACGGCATCCTCGAGGGTTGGTACGGCGACGGCAACTCGGCGCGCACGGCGCTCATGTACGCGATGTGGAAGACGCGTGGCCTGACGCTGTCACCGTGGCGCGACGACATGGAGTGCGGGGCGAGCAGCAACGAGGACGGCACGTTGCGTGTCTTCCTGAAAACCGACTGGGCGTGGTCGGGACACCTGCGGTTCGACCGGGCGCGACACGTCCAGTACTTCCACCTGCCGTCCGACTATCCACGCATCAACCAGTTCCCCGAGTGGTTCGTGGCCGACGCCGACGCGCGGTACGAAGTCCATCGCCAGGGCACCTGCCCCGACATCGTGACCGGACGTGAGCTCTACGACTACGAGCTGACGCTCGCGCCCGGCGAGAGCGCGCTGATCACGATCCGGCCGGCCAAGCCCGATCCCGAGCGCGCCCGCGCGAGCCGATACACGTCGCGGCCCCCCGCCAGAGCCCGTGTGTGGCAGACCGAGCTGCGCGCGAAGTTGACGAAACTCTTGAAGCTCGAGCACCAGGCCGAGTCTCCTCTCGCACCGAGAGAACTGTCGAGAACCGAAGCAGACGACTACACGCTCGTCGAGGTCGAGATCCAATCCACGCCCCGCCGGCGCATGCCGGTCCTCGTCACGCTTCCGAGCACGGGCACCAAGCACCCGGCTGTCGTCTCGATCCATGGCCACGGTGGCAACCGTCGCACGGTCTACGACGACGGCCGCGTCTACCGCAAGTTCGCCAGCGAGCTCGCGAAGCGCGGTTACGTGACGATCTCCTGCGACGTCGGCCAACACCGCGTCCAGGAAGAGGGTCGCACACTCATGGGCGAGCGCGTGCAGGACCTGCTGCGGTGCGTCGACTACCTCGAAACACTGCCGGTCGTCGACAAGCACCGGATCGGCTGCGCAGGTCTCTCTCTCGGCGGCGAGATGGCGATGTGGCTCGGTGCCCTCGACCCGCGCATCAAGGCGACCGTCAGCGCCGGCTTCCTGACGACGATGGACCAGATGGAGAAGCACCACTGCATGTGCTGGAAGCTGCCGGGTCTGCGCAAGCTCGTCGACTACGCCGACATCTACTCGCTGATCGCCCCGCGGGCGCTGCAGTGCCAGAACGGGCTCCGCGAGAGCCCGCGTAGCTTCTACGTGCCTCTCGCGCGCCGGGCGATGGCGGAGGTTCGAACGATCTACACGGACCTCGGCGCGCAGTCACGCCTCGAGCTCGACGTGCACGAAGGCGGCCACGTGATCCATCTTCCCGCACTGCTCGAGTTCCTTGCCGAGCACCTGTGACGCCGCGTCCGGGCGTTCTGCCGCGGTTCCGGGCAGCGTCTCGCCACGCTAAGATGCCGGTCTCCATCACTCGATATCGAGCGGAGGCCAAGGCCCCGACAAAGGCAACCGTCCGCCTACCCACCCGGTGTTCTCCACGTTGTATGCGTTCGCACTCCTCCTGGTTCTCCCGTCTCTCGCCGCAGGCGAGGCGAGGAACGTGACCCGAGCCGCAACTCGAGATCCGGCGCAACGAGCACGTGTCGCACAGCAGCGGAGGCTGCGGCCGATCCTCGGCAAAGTCGTCGACGCCGACAACGAGCCGGTCTCGGACGCGACCGTCTATGTGCGCTGGCGCGTGCATCCCGAGCTCCCGGGGTTGACGGGTGTGTCGCTCGGAGATCACGGGCTGGACGAACGGACGCTCGCCGTCGACAAGCGCGGTCGGTTTCGCTTCCAACCGCCGCATGGCGGTCCGTTCCTGGTCGTGGCACGGGCAGACGGACACAGCAGTCCCCAGGAGTTCCCAGCGATGGCAGGGCACCGATGCGTGCTCCGCCTGGAGCCAAACCACATGATGGCGGGCGTCGTGTTGGCCGCCGGCAAGCCGCTCGCCGGAGCCCGCGTGCGGCTGGTCCCGGAGTCTCAGACCTGGTTTCGCCTCGCGATGTATCGCCTCCCCGAGCGGCGTGCGACCGCGACGACCGACGCGAGCGGACGCTTTCGGCTCCTGTTCGAGCACGGCTACCTGCGCGCCCCGCGCTGGGGCTCGTTCTTCAGTCCTTGGGTCGACTCGGACTCTCTGTCGAACACACCGCCGAGAATCGTACGGCCCGACAAGGCGTCGACGAAACTCAGCGTCGGGCTCGGCGCGGGCCAGTATCTGCGAGGTGTGGTCATCGACGCCACGACCACGAAGCCCATCGCCGGCGCGCGAGTCGTCGATCCGCTTCTGAGTCGATCGGAGGTGAGGACGGATGAACACGGGCGATACGCGGCGCTGTTGCCGCTCGGCGAGGTCTGGGTCACCGCTCCCGGCTACGCTCCGATCCAGATCGGCATCCACGAAGCGGTTGGTCAGGGCCAAACGACGAACGTTGCGCTCGTGCCGGGCGTCGAGCTCGCGGCCGTGCTGGTCGGGGCCGACGACGGGCCGCTGTCCAACGCCCGGGTCCTGTTCGCGGTCTCCGGCACGCGAGCACCGTTCGAATGGACGGCGAAAACGAGCGACGATGGCTCGGTGAAGACGAGGTCGATGGGGCCGACGACACGGTTGACCGCGTACGTGGAGGTCGATGGAGTCTTCGTCCGCTTCTACCGCGGCAGCGAGCGCGGCAACCATGATCTCGGGCGCGTCACCGTGCGGGCCAGCCGGACGATCCAGGGCCGCGTGCGTTCGTCCGGCAACGAACGAATCGCTGGAGCCCGGGTCGCTCTCTTCGCGAAGGACAACCGGAACGCCGCCGACATGCGCATCACGTATACCGATCGCACGGGGGACTTCCGCTTCGACGCCGTGCTCGACGAGCCGCTCACGCTCGGTGTCGAAGCCGGCACCAACGGCTTCGCGCGTGTCGAAGTCCCGGCCGGCCCCACGACTCGACCGATCGATGTCCATATACCGGAGGGCAAGACGGTCTCCGGCAGAGTTCTCGATCCCGAGGGGAAGCCCGTCGCTGGTGCCTGGGTCACCTGCTGGAGCAGAAGCGCCGCGATCGGCATCCCGGGCCCATCGGCGAGCAACATGGCGCTCGTCGCGCTCACCGACCAGAACGGCGCGTTTCGGTTCAGGGGACTTCCGTCGAAGGCTGGCTGGCTGGCGATGAGCCGGTATCTTCGCGACGGTGTGTATTGGCGGGCCACTGCGCCGGCGAAGCCGGGCGTGACCGTCGAGCTCAAGTCCTACCGTGCCGTGGATTAGTGTTCGGTGATCACGATCCTAGTAACACCCACTCGGAATCGACACTCGGAGAGCGCGCCATGAATCACCCGCTGTGCTGCCTTGCGGCTGTCCTGCTGACGGCCTCGCTTTCGGGCGCTCGAGACGAGCTCGATCACATGCGCGGGTATCGGGCACTCAATCGCCAACCGTTGCCGTACGCGAACACGAATCTCGTCATCGATGCGAACTACTCGACGGCGTTCGCGACGGCCAAGTGGGTCAAGTGGGACGAAACCAGTCACTCCGAGGTCGTCTTGGCGACGTCCGTTCTTCCGTTCCACCGCTGCGGGGGTGTGGCGGTGCTCCCGACCTCCGGCAGCAATCCCGACGAGTCACACGTGATCGTCTCCGGGCTCGAATACACGGCCTGGAATCCGGTCTCGAGGCGCGGCAAGTACCTGAAGCTGACTCTCTCGGCCGCCGGGACCCCGCCATCCTACTCGATCACGCAGTCCGGAGTCGTTGCGCTTCCCGGCATCGACCCATACGCGATCTGCTCGACGGTGGAAGACCAGATCAGCGGCAACATGCGGATCTACATCCTGGATCGAAGGAAGCGCGAGTTGCTGGCGGCAGCATGGGGTGGGTGGACCGCCGACCTGCCCGCGGGATCCAGCTTCGAAGCGGTTGCGAACACGACTTCGCTCCCGGCGCTCGCAAGCTTCTGGGGTGACAATGCGATCACTCGGGGAGGCGTGGAGATGACCGGCGCGGCGACAGGCGACACGGCACGGTTACTTTGCCTGGACGATGTCAGCGTCGAGTGGCGGATTACGCCAAAGGCAGTAACCTCCGTGAATCGCGTGGTCGACTTCTGCGTCCGAAGTCCGGCGGGCGCGAGCAATCAGGAACCGGTTCGACTCTTCTGCAAGTCGTCGTTACACGCCCGAACGTGGAGGATAGAACGCGTCGTCGATGGAGTGTCCGTCGCGTCCGGGGACGTGACGAACGACGAGTGGATGCACCTCGGCCCAACGACAGAACCCTTCACCGCTTTGCCCGGCTACGCACACGACGTGGAGGTTGTGGGTGAGAACGGCCGGATGCTCGATGCCGTCCGGATCTATCCAAGCCTCCGGTATGGAACGGATGTCAGCTCGGCGAACATCCGCATCGGTCGGCCACGCATGCCGCCGCGTTGCACACTCGGCGATGCGAACTACGGTCACGAGGTGTACTGGGCAACTACGTATGCCAAACCGACGTCGGTCACGGTGACGCTGTGGACCGCGTTCCGGCTTCCGGGCGGCTCCGACCCAGTCACGGTGCACGGCAACGTGGCGGTCTTGAGGCCCGAGTTCTCGCGTTCGTACACCGCTGACACGTCCATCTACGAGTCGGCTGTGGGGCTGAGCGTTCCGATCCCAAAGGACCAAAGCCTGGATGGGGCCGTCATCCTCTGGCAGTACGTCATGACCGACGCCCGCGGCGACTTGGCCTTCTCGCAGGTGTTCGGGACCGCGATCACCGCCGGCAACCCAGATGCTCTCGGTTCGCAACCTGCGAGCTCGCGCAAGGAGATCGACCGGAGACTCCGACGAACGCGGGCGCCGACCGAATCCGATCGTGCGGCAGCCCTCGCCGTGGCCGAGCGGACCGGGTCTTTTGGCCCGAAGGCCGGGAAGGCGGATGCGAAGCTCCGAGAGCTGATGCTGCGGGAGGCG
>Ga0210086_1001593_pt1 | contig 11453 bp, 6 predicted proteins | sample China_Galinas_PW_3_FD_184867 | JGI IMG/M metagenome (GOLD analysis project Ga0210086, IMG submission 184867) | Wetland microbial communities from San Francisco Bay, California, USA, that impact long-term carbon sequestration - China_Galinas_PWB_D2... | ecosystem: Environmental > Aquatic > Marine... | reverse complement strand
CATCGATGGCCGTGCAGGTCACGGTGTGAGTGCCCGGCAGGTAGAGCGAGCCCGACGGAAGCACGGTGCGCCCGTCCTCGTCGGTGTAGAAGACCATCACGTCCCCGCTCAGGTCCGAAGCGACGACGTCGAAGCCGACGACCACGCCGTCGGAGGTCGCGATCCGCTCGATGTCGGCCTGGGTGACATCGAACGTCGGACTCGTCGTGTCGACGATCATCACCATGAACGTGCACTGCGAGGAGTTGCCGGTCGCGTCAGTAGCGGTCGCGGTGACCTGCGTCGAGCCGAGCGGGACCTGCGTCGGTGACAGCGTGATCACCGGTGCCGTGTCGCAATCGTCGAACGCCGTGATCCCGAGGCGACTGACCGTGAGCGCGGTCAGCGGCCCCTCGAGTTCCAGGGTCTTGGGCTCGCAGCCGCTCAGCACCGGAGCGGTCGTGTCCTCAACCATGACGTCGAAGCTCTTGGCCACCAGGATCTCGCTGCCATCGACGAGCGAGACTTCGACCGTCGACACCCCCATCGGGAACGCGTTGGGGCCGACGTTGATGACACCGACAGTCGCGGTCTGCGAGAGCAGCAAGCGATTGGCAGTGACATCGCGCACGACCAGCTGCGTGCCGGACGGCAGGGTCCCATCGACCTCGACCGAGAACTCCACGTCCGCGACCAGCGACGGCTCCACGCACTCCTGCGTGACGTTGGCGGGAACGGCGAGCGACGGCGGGATCGCTGCGATCGTCGGATCGAACCAGTGCGCGACGAAGACGTCGTCACTCCCGGCGGCCGCCAGGTTGGTCTCGGTGGGCTGTCCAGCGCCGAACGTGGCAGAGAACTGATACGTGCCGGAGACCAGCACGTTGCCGTCCAAGACCTCGATCTCCTGCGCGGAGTCGTTCTGCGCGCCCCCTGCTCTCTGGGCCCAGACGAACGCACCGTTGCCCGTGTAGTGGGCGAGGAACACGTCCGTGCCGCCGGCCGAAGTGAGACTCTGGCCGACGCCGAAGCTCGGGGCGCCGGAGAACTCGCCGCACCACACGATGTCGCCGCTGCTCGTCGTCGCGACGCCGTGACCGCGGTCGATTCCGCTCGAGCCGACCGTCTTCACCCAGACCGGCGAGCCGTTCGGGGCGAACCGGGCCAGGAACGCGTCGAGGTTCCCGTTTCCGGACACGTTGAAGCTACCGACCGAGAACCCGCCGTCGAACTCGCCGCTGACGACGATCGATCCATCCGGGAAGTTGTCGATGCCGACCCACCCGGCCGCCGTCGTGCCCTGGAACTGCTGAATCCAGCCGAGGACGCCATTGCTGTCGTATTTGCACAGCACGAGGTCGGGCGAGCTGTAGACGGTCAGCGTCTTCTCGTTCGGCTCACCTTCTCCGATCACGCAGCCGCCCGACAGGTACGCCGCGACGACCGCGGTGCCGTCGGGGAGGCACGTCACGTTCCAGCCGCCGTCGTTGAGCAGGCCGCCGGCAGCACGCGCCCAGCGCACGTTGCCGTTGGCATCGAAGCCGGCGGTGAACATGTCCCAGTCACCGTGGGGCGGCAGCGAGAAGGAACCGACTGTCGCGCCTCCGTTGTACGTTCCCGTGATGACGAACGACCCGTCATCGAACACGTCCATGCCGATCGGGGCGATCCGCGAGCCACTGGCCTGGTGCGCGAAGACCAACGAGCCGTCGCTGGCGAAGCGGGCGACGAACAGATCGTTGTTCATGATCGACGTCAGCTTGGTCGGGACAGCTTCGTCGGCCCCGAACGTGATCGAGCCGTAGAACGACCCGGTGATCAGCACCGAGCCGTCGCTTAGCGCGCACGAGCGGGTCACCCAGCAGGTGTTGGTGTGGGGAAACGTCTTGGCCCATTGCAGCGAGCCATCGGCGGCGAACCGGGCAACCCAGGGGCCGGTGCCCGAACCGAGGCTCAGAGTCGTCTCGTTCGCCTCGCCCTGCCCGAACGTCATCGAGCCCGAGCCGGACCCGGCGGCAGCGAAATCGCCGTTGCTGAAGACCGCCAGTCCATGTACTTGGTCCGACAGGCTTCCGCCGAGTCGTTTCGCAAATTGGAAATCCTGAGCGGTTGCTGAACTCCACAACCCAGCCAGGGCGATGAGGGCCGCTGTGGCCCGCGTGAATCGGCAACCCACCTGACTCCGCATACTCTCGCTCTCCTGTCTCGCCATCAACCAGCCCCTAATCATTCCGAGATTGGTGTTTCGTCATGCGAGACGGCAACTGTGCCAAATTGCGACATTTTCGTTCTGTCCCGCCGGTGCCAACGCGAGCTCGGATTTGCCGTCTCGCTCAACCTCTCCAGCGCTCGCGCAGCGAGCTCAGGCAGACGCTGCAGGCCGAAACGACGTTGAGCGAGTTCTTGCGACCGTGCATCGGAATCCGAACGACGCGGTCGACGCGGTCAACCGTCGATGGCATCAGGCCGAACCGCTCGTTGCCGACCAGCACCGCGCACGGGAAGCCGATCTCGGCGTCGGCGAGCGGCACCGCACGGTCCGCGGTCTCGAGCGCGACGGTCTCGACCCCGGCTACCCGGAACTCCTCGATCGCATCGCCGGCACGGCGCAGGCGGCGCCACGGCACGAGGTCCGCCGTGCCGAGCGCGGCCTTGGCCACGCGGCGGTCGTCGGGACCCGCGCTGTAACCGGTCAGCACGATCTCGCGGACACCGAAACACTCGGCAGTACGGAACAATCCACCCACGTTGAACGACGACCTCAAGCTGTCAGCGACGAGGCGCACGTCCATCAGATCGGGCTCGGCGGACGGATCGTCGGTGACCGGCAGCAGATCTTCGTCACGCACGCGGCGGTCGAGCGCTCGCTCCACCGGCACCGTGAGCGCCGTCAGATGACGGAGGTCCAAGTCGTCGACGAGCCGGTCCGCGAGGCTCGCCACGAGGTCGGGTGCGTCGTCTCGGCTACGCAACTCGACGAACTTGGCGCGCAGCTCGGCGATTCGCCGCACGCGCTGGTCGGTCTCGTCCCAGGCCAGCTCCACCGCCGTCAACGCGGCGAGCAGATCGCGCAGGACCGCGGCTTCACCGCTCACGGTCGCTCTCCCTCAAAGCCGTGGAGTATAGCGGTCAGCGCATCAGCGCATCTGCGTGAACCGCAGGTCGACGCCGATCCGCTTCTCGCCTCGCACGAGCGAGATCGGCCGGGTCTGGATCGGGCGGAACGACTCGTGCAGCGCGACCACGACGACCGGCAATCCGGCCGGGATCCGGGGGATCGTGAAGCGCCCGGCGGCATCGGTCGCAACCGCGCCGGCGGGCAGCGACAGCCGCCGGTCTCCGGGCTCGCTGACGACCCCGTCCAGGTCGCGCAGCGTCTGGCGCGCGCGCTCGTCCTGACCGCACACGAACACGATCGCGCCGGCCTTCGGCCTGCCATCGGGATCCCGAACCACACCGCTCACGGTCGCGCCGTCGTCGACGCGCACGACGACGTTGGTCACGATCTGCTCCGCTGCAAGCCGGATCGGCCTCGTCATCGCGACCGCGCGCCCCGGTAGCTCGACGTAGACGACATAGGTCCCCGGCGACAGGCCGACTTCGTGGAACTCGGGCGACGGTTCGGGCAGCCGCCCGATCACGGCGGTCTGGACCGGTCGCGGGTGCACGAGGCTCGCGTGGAGCTCACGCGCAAGTGCGTCGGGGTCGTCGCCCGGCAGCGGAGCATAGTGAACCTCGAGCTCGCTGACGACGATCGGCTTGCCCGTGACCGCATCGACGACGCGGCCGTGGATCTCGCCGGCATGCAGCCCGTGGTCGCGCGGATCGGAACGGCGCTTGACGATCAGCAACAAGCCGCGCGAACCCGCGGCGACGCCGTCGAGGACGAACGGCGACCAGTGGTCGTCGGAATCGGGATTCCCGCGCCCGAACACCGAGTACGGCCCCTCGCCCAAGCCGTGGAGCACGAACCGTCCGTCCGACTTCGTGAACACCGTCATGCCGTCGAACCGACTCGACCCGCGATAGCGCGTGAGCTCGAAGCCCGCGACGGGCGCGTTGTTCGTGTCGCGCACCGTTCCGGTGATCTGCAGCGCGGGCGCGAGCACGAACTTCTTGTGCATGCTCCCCGACCTGACCTCGAACACGGTCCTGATGCGCCGCCCGCCGACGTAGCGCGCGTCGATGACGACCTCCTTGTCACCGAGCGCCTGGCCACGGATGCGACAGTGGCCGTCCGCGTCGGTGCGCCCGCTCGCCTCAGGCTGGGCCCAGGCTGGACGATCCGGGTCATAGCCGTACACCTGGACGAACGCCCGCTGGATCGGCCGCCCGCTCGTGTCGCCGACTTCGACGTCGAGCTCGTAGCGACCAGCCCGCGGCTTGGAGCGTTCGACGAGGGTCAACGACTTCGGCTGGACCCGAGCGCCGGGCCTCACGAGGAACGGGTCCGATGTCGCGGCGACATGTCCTTCGAGCCGCGCCCACAAGCGATAGCGCAGGCCACCAGCCCGATCGACCGGCACCTCGACGCGAAAGCTGCCGTCGTTGCCGGTACGGACCATGCGCGAGAACACGGGTCGCTTGCCCCAATACGCCATCGTCGTCGCGCTGACGAGCGCGCCGGCGAGCGGCACGCCGGCCCGGTTGCGCACAACGCCGCGCAGCTCGACGAGCCGGGCGCGTTTCTCGCGCGCGGCCGGGCTCGCGACGGGCGCGGGCCGAAACGGCACTTCGACGCGCGTCGGACTCGTTCCCGGCCGCGAGGACTCGCCCTGCCCGGGGTCCCCGGGGATCGCCGACCCGACCTCGGCGGGCAGCGCGTTGGCCCCGCTTGAGCCGGGCAGCCAGAACAACGCGCCGACCGCCGCGACGACGACGAGCGCGGGCACGAGCAGCGCGGACTTCATCGCCAGCATCCCGGCGCCCGCGACCTCGGACTTGGCGAGCCCGAGCAGCGTGTCTTCGAGCGCGACGGGCACGGTAACGTTCTTGTTCGTAGCGACGATCTCGGGCAGCGCGGCGACGGACAGCGCGAAGCCCGCCCGATTCAGCCGCTGGCGCAGGCGTTCGAGACCACGCTTGATCCGCTCGTGAACCGTCGACTCGGCGCACGACAGGGCTCCGGCCGCGGCCGACAGCGTCATGTCCTCCTGATAGCGCAAAACGAGCGGCAACCGCAGTTCGTCGGGCAGTTCGTCGAGGGTGCGGCGCACGGCGCGCAAGAGCTCTCGGTCCTCGGGCCGGTGTTCGTGGTATTCGTGGTCCCTGGTCATCGCGTGGGCCTCCTCTCGGCGTTTCCGGTTTCGCGCGCCACGGAGGTGAGTCAGTGCCAGCTTGCTCGCGAGCCAGGTCAGCTTCGCGCACGGATCCTCGCACGCGAGGATCTCGTCCGCGTGCCCCAGTGCGTTCAGAAACACCTGTTGCGTCACGTCGGCGGCGTCGTCCGGACTGCGCACGATCCGGCGCGCGGTCGCATAGACAGCGGCGTGATAGCGGCGAACGAGGGTCTCGAAGGCTGGCGTGGATGTGCTCATGTCGGCGTCTTCTCCGCGGCGCGGGCATCGCGCCCACGGGGTCGGAACAGCACGGCCGCAGATCTTCGGACAATTCTCGGGATTCGCCAATTGTCCCGGTTCGGAGTACGATCGGGGCAGCGACCCGTCCCTCCTGGCCCTCGAATCACCGCCACGATGATCCAGCCCCGCTCCCTGCTGCTCGGTTCGGCCCTGGCCCTCTCTCTGTGCGCGTGCGGCGGCGGTGGCGGTGGCAGCGGGCCTGCGCCTTCGGTCCGCCTCACCGGTGAGGCCGCCGACCTGCTCGGCAGCGGCAGCGACGACTTCACGACGATGGCGGCCAAGTTGACCGAGGCGCTCGCGGACGACCCGACCAATCAGGCCGCGCAGGTGCTGTTGGCCAGCGTCGTCGCGCTCGAGTTCTTCAAGCAGTCGCTCGCGGCCGCGTCGGGCCCGAACGCAGCGCCGGGTGACCTCAAGAGTCTGCTCGAGCGCTCGGGGGTCGAAGTCGTGCAGTCCGGCAACTTCTGGTCGACCCACCTCCGGCTCGAGAACCACAACCAAGGTCACATCAAGGACAGCTTCCCGCCGGCGTACGCGTGGATCGAGTTCCTCGAGCGCGACCTGCTGCCGGTGCTGCGCGATTGGATCGCCGCGCTCGATGCCGTGCCCGACGACTTCGAGTATCGGATGACGATCTCGTCGATGTCGGATCTGTTCCAGAAGCCGGGGGATCGCACGTTCGTGGTCGACGCCGGCGATCTCCGTGCACTGAGCTTCGCACTCGGGCTCGCGCGGTCGGCGATCGCGCTGGTCACGTCGTACGAGACCCAGAACCTGAGCCTCAACGACCTCGACACCGGCGACGGCCCCGACATCGACCCGCTCGCCGTTCTCGAGACCAAGTATCCCAACGCCGGCAAGCTACGGCCCGAGAACCGGCTCGGTGACCTGCGCACGTCGCTCCAGGCCGCGTGGAAGTCGTACCTGTCCGCGTCGGACCTGATCCGCAACGAGAGCCCCGAGCGACAGGCCCGCGGCATCCTGACGCTCGGGCGCAATACGTTCGCGAGCGCCGAGGAGCTGCAGAAGTTCCTGCAAGACGAGGCCGGCTTCCGCAAGTGGGGCGACGGGTTGGCCGCGGCGCTGTCACAGTCCGGGCCGTACACGATCCCGAGCGAGCCGAACGGCAAGGACATCCCGGTCGCGAATCGCCCGACGATCAGCTTCGCGCGCTTCTTCCAGGGCGTGAGCTTCCGCGACGTGATGTTCAAGACGATCGTCGACCCGCTGACCGGCAAGAAGACGCTGGGGGTCGCCAGCCTGGACGAGCTGACTCCACAGATGGCCAGCCTCGGCGGGATCCTCTTGCGCCTCCATGGCCGCGCGTTGGCTGCGGGCGACCTGCAGCAGCGCTACGCGGTGCGCGTCACGCCGCGCGCGCAGGACAAGTCGGTCGACGGCAATCTCCGCGACTGGAGCGAGTCCGACGACGTGCTCATCGCCGTGAGCCCGCAGGGTTCGATCAAGTCGCCCTATCCCGATCTCGGCAACCTCCGCGGGGCACGCGGAGTCACGGACGAGAACCTCTACCTGTATCTCGACTCCGATCCGATCAAGTACATGGTCGAGCGGTCGGATTGGTATCGACTGACCGTGCGCGGCAACGGCGGCTACGCCCAGCTGACGTATCGAACCGGGTTCGGCGATCGTACCCTGTCGAGCCAGACTGATCCCCGCTGGGTCCGCGCCGGTCCGCCCGGTGGCCTCGAGATCGAGATCCCGCTCGCGAACTTCCCGAACGATGACTGGGTCGAGATCGAGCTGTCGGTCTACGCGGATTCGCGGTTCTTCGCGATCGACTCGACCCGGCGGATGTTCGTCGATATCCGGGCCCCGTGAGATCGTGGCCCGGGTATGCTCCGGTCCTACGAACTCGTAACCTCTCTAGACCATGGACTGCCATGCGCACGCTCGTTCCCTTCCTTGCCTGTCTTCTCCCGATGTCGGCGATCGCCCAGGACGGAGCCGTCCCGGCCAAGGGCGCCGATCACAAGATCGAAGTCCTGCTCATCACCGGCGCCAACAACCACGACTGGGAGTACACGCACGAGGTCCACGCGAGGACGTTGACGTCAACCGGCCGGTTCAACGTCACGGTCACGCTCGATCCTGCGGCTACGCTCTCCGACGCGGACGCGCTCGCGAAGTACGACGTGTTCTTTCTCGACTACAACAGCAATCACCGCTGGGGAGAGCCGGCCGAGAAGAACTTCCTGTCCGCCGTCAGGAACGGCACGGGAGTCTCCGTGATCCACGCGGCGAACAATGCGTTCCCGGGCTGGGTCGAGTACGAGAAGCTCGTCGGTCACTGCTGGCGGCGCGGCACCGGGCACGGGCGGTTCCACGAGTTCGACGTCGAGATCGTCGACCGCAAGCACCCGATCACGCTCGGGATGCCGATGCTCGTCGCCCAGCCCGATGAGCTCTACCACCGCCTCGTGCACATGCACGGCGTGAAGTTCCGCTTGCTGATGCAGGCGATGTCGGCCAAGGACACCGGCGGCACCGGGAACTACGAGCCGATGGTGATGGTCAAGCACTATGGCAAGGGGCGCGTCTTCCACACGCCGCTCGGTCATGTGTGGCGCAACCAGGAGAACACGCGCCGGTCGGTCAACACCGCGCAGTTCAAGCTCCTGATCTCACGCGGCACCGAGTGGGCAGCGACCGGCCGCGTCACGATCCAGCCTGCTACGTTCGGCCTGAAGCCGCCGGCGCCCAACCAGCTGACGATGGACGAGAAGAAGGGCGGCTGGGAGTTGCTGTTCGACGGCAAGTCGACCGACCACTGGCGCGGATACCGGCAGAAGTCGTTCCCGGCGACGGGTTGGGCCGTGGAGGACGGAAGCCTCGTCAAGGTCAAGGGCCAGCCCGGCGGCGACATCATCACGAAGCAGATGTACGGCAACTTCGAGTTCCAGTGCGAGTGGAAGGTCGAGAAGGGCGGCAACAGCGGGATCATGTATCTCTGCACCGAGCAGAGTCGCACGCCGTGGATGACCGGCCCCGAGATGCAGATCCTCGACAACGCCCGTCACCCCGACGGCAGGAACCCGAAGACCAGAGCCGGCACGCTCTACGGCATCTTCGCGTGCAAGGACCCGATCTACCATCCGGCCGGCGAGTGGAACCACGCGCTGATCCACGTCGAGTATCCGAAGGTCGAGCACTGGTTGAACGGCACGAAGGTCGTCGAGTACAACCTCGACGACGAAGGGTTCCGCAAGCTGGTCGCGAAGTCCAAGTTCGCGCGGTGGCCCGAGTTCGCGACCGCCAAGAAAGGCCACATCGCGCTGCAGGACCACGGCAACCTCGTCGCGTTCCGGAACATCAAGATCCGTCCGCTCGCCGACGACCGATAGGCCGCGTCTCGGCCGTCAGTTCCCGGCCTTCTTCCCCGACAGATCGACGCGCGCTGCCTCGACGGTGCTGCGGACGAACACCTGCCCGTCGGCGAACGCGGGGGAGGACCAGCACTTGCCGCGCAGTACGTCGTGCCGCGCGATCTCGTGATATCCGTCGGGCTTGGGTTCGACCAGCACGACTTCGCCCTTGTCGCTGAGCGCGACGAGGTCGTCGCCGACGAGGATGCAGTTTCCCGGCCCGAAGCCCGGCTTCGACCACTTGCCCTCGCCGGTGCGGATGTCGACGCACTGCATCGGGCCCTTGCCGAACTTCTTGAAGCTGAACATCCCGAAGAGGTAGCCGTCCTTGACGACCGGCGTGCTCCAGTGGTTCATCAGCCGATTGCGCTTGCGCCACAGGAGCTCCGACTCGAATCCGTCGCTGGTCTTCTTGATCCGGAACGCGCCGGCACCGACGCCGTAGCCGGCCGAGCAGTAGACGATGTCGCCATCGACGACGGGGGACGCCGCCGTCGACACTTTGAACGGATACTCGATGCGCCAGAGGATCGTGCCGTCGTCGGGCTTGACCGAGACGAGCCCCGACTGCAGGAAGTAGATGACTTGCGGCACGGAGTGGATCTCTGCGTAGACCGGCGTCGCGTGCGTGATCCGCTCGTCGTGCGCCTTCCACAGGACCTTCCCGGTGTTCTTGTCGACGGCGAGCAGCGACTCGCCTTTGCCGCCGCCGGCGATGAAGATCGCGTCACCGACGATCAGCGGCGACGCGGCGTTCTGCCAGCTGATGTTGCGTCCGCTGTAGTCCGCGACGAGGTCGATCTTCCACTGCTGCTTGCCGTCGGTTGCGGACAGGCAGTGCAGCACGAGACGGGCGTCGAACACGTAGACGCGACCGTTGTCGTAGCTCGGTGTGCTGCGCGGCCCGTCCCCGCCGTTGTTGTCGGAAGTACCGGAGTCGCCGCCGGGCTGGTACTTCACATGTTCGAACGGGGTCGCCCACAGCTCGTCGCCGTTTGCGACGTCGAGCGCGACACACGCCTCGCGGCGATCGCGGGTCACGAGGGTGAACGCCTTGCCGTTCGCGACCGAGAACGAGCTGAACCCGCGTTTCGTCGCGACCTTCCACACCACGGGTGGACCGTCGGCCGGCCAGCTCTTCAGGCCGATCCGCCCGCCGGTCGTGCGCGTGTAGCTCGGGCCCGCGTACTGCGGCCAGCTCGACTGCGCGCCGGCCGCAGCCGTCAAGAGTGCGAGGGAGACGATAGAAGCGATTCGAAGAGTTGTGTTCGACATGCAGGTATCGCTTGTGACGTTCGGGCGAGCTGTCCAGGATAGCGACTTGGCGACGACTTTCCCCTTCTCGGCTACAATCCGCGCATGGGTGTAGTGTGGGATTCCGACGTCGGGCGCACTTGTCCGCTGTGCAAACGCGCGGTAAAGGACTGCCGTTGCACCACCGACGCCGTCACGTCCGAGACCGACGGCATCGTGCGCCTCCGGCTCGAGAAGTCGGGTCGCAAGGGCAAGGCCGTCACGGTCATCACCGGACTGCCAATCGATGGCCTCGCGGCCCTCGTCAAGCAACTCAAGAAGCGCTGCGGCAGCGGCGGTACGATCAAGGACGGCGTCGTCGAGATCCAGGGCGACCACCGCGACACGGTCCGCGCGGAGCTCGCGAAGCGCGACTTCGAGGTTCGCGGCTAGCGGATCGGTCGCGGCCCCTCGACGTAGACGGCGATCCGGTCGGCTCCGGGCATCCACCGCAGCTCCTCGCACAAGGCAGAGGCTTCGAGGTAGCCGCGGCGGCGAAGCCATTCCAGCAGCTCCTTTCGCCCGGCGCGCTTCTTGCCGATGACGACCGCGAACGGACGTTCCGTTTCGATGCGCGTTCTCAGCGCCTCGGCCGTCCATACTCGTGGCGGAGGAGGGTGTCTGCCTGCCGCGAACGCGACCCGCGGCATGTCGGTCACGAGACTCGTCCCTTTCAGTCTCCGCCCGACTGCCAGCTCGATCTCCTTGTCGCGGCGCGGAGGATCCACGAGCAGATCCATGACGGTGACTCGAGCCAGCGCGACGACGGCCGCAATCGCCACGAGGGCCAAGGCCGCCTTCCGAACGCGCGCCGTCGACAGCTCGAGACCCGCGGCGGCGAAGACGACGAACAACGGCAACTGGCTGAGGAAGAACCGCTCCTTGACCTGGAACACGACCATCGCCGCCCAACCGATCACGAGCGAGGTCAACACGACGCGAGCCAGATCCGGTCGCGTCCTGCGCAACAACACGAACCCGAGCACGGCGACCGGCACGAGTGCGTAGTCGAGCCCGGCGATCGCGAGCAGCGGCAGATGAACGAGATTCGAACCGAGTTGCGCAAGCGCCTCACCCACGCCGCCCGCCGCGAGCGGTCCCATGTGATACATGAACGCAGCCTTCGGCATCGCCGCGAGCTCGCCCGTCCAGAGCCACCGAACCACTGCGAGCCCGGCGACGGCGGAGACCACCGGGATCAGCGACTCCGACTTTTCTC
>Ga0210086_1001592_pt1 | contig 11455 bp, 9 predicted proteins | sample China_Galinas_PW_3_FD_184867 | JGI IMG/M metagenome (GOLD analysis project Ga0210086, IMG submission 184867) | Wetland microbial communities from San Francisco Bay, California, USA, that impact long-term carbon sequestration - China_Galinas_PWB_D2... | ecosystem: Environmental > Aquatic > Marine... | reverse complement strand
CGGCCGCCCCCCAGCACCTGCGGGCGAACTATGATCGCGGCGTTGTCACCCTGAGTTGGGATCCTGTCGAGGATGCTCAGCACTATGGCCTCTATTTCGCGCGCCAGCCGGGGATAACGCCGCAGTCCGTGACGGCCTTGCTAGGCGGCTCATCACTAAGCAATGTCAGCAGCCCGTATACCTTCCATGACTTGAAAGGCAAGTCCGCTTATTTCTTCGTGGTCACGGCTCAAAACGATGCCGGAGAGAGCCCGCCCAGCATCGAGCTCAAGGTGGTGCTACCAGCCCCACGCCTGAACTTGGCCGCCCCCGGCAGGCTCAGAGCCGTAGCCGGCGACGGCAGCGTTGCACTGACATGGTCGAGGGTAGCCGATGCAAAAGACTACCTTGTGTTTATTTCAAGCCAGCCCGGGGACGAGGCATCGACGCCTATAAGAACCGCAAGCAACCACTACTTGGTTCGCAAGCTAAAAAACGGTACTCCATATTACTTCTCCGTCATCGCGCAAAACGACGCTGTAGCAGGCACGCGCAGTATCGAAGTATCCGCCACGCCACGCAGCCCGGCGAAACGTCCGCCCCCCCCTGAAAATCTCGAAGCCACCGGCGGCGATGGTTACATCACGATTTCCTGGATACCCTCCGGCAAGGCCCTAAGCTATAGGCTGTATGTGGCCACAGCACCCGGCATCACCCCTCAAACCGTGGCCAGCCTCCCCAGCGGCATGACTGTTAGCGACGTAAGCAGCCCCTATACGCTAAATAATCTCGAAAACGACAAGGCTTACTATTTGGCGGTAAGCGCGGTAAACGCCGCCGGGGAAGGCGCCGTCAGCGCCGAAGTCTCGGCGACACCGCAAGCGCCTCAAGCCGCCACACCCGCCCCGACTAGCGCCAGCGAAGTGCAACCAGCACTCTTCATCAAGCTTGATGAGGGGGGCCGCCCTTTGATCGATCAAGGGATCGCATTCGATCAACAGCGCTGGGCCTGCGTAAAGAGCACCGAAACTGGATTGATCTGGGAAGTGAAGAGCCCCGAGTCCGGGCTACATTACCGCGGCAACACCTATAGCTGGCAGCAATCCGGCCCAAACGCCAGCACGGCCACCTGCACGGGCAGCGCCTGCAACACCTCAGCCTACGTCCAGGCAGTGAATGCGCAGGGCTATTGCGGCTTTGACGATTGGCGGCTCCCGACCCGCGACGAACTGCATACCTTGGTAGACCGCAATACCGTCTACCCCGCTCCGACCATCAATGTCGACTATTTTCCCAATACGGTAAATTCCTATTATTGGACGGCTAGCGCAAATGCCTACGACCAACGCCTGGCATGGTTCATCTATTTCGGCAGTGGTTACGAATATTACGATCTGAAGACCGCACCATTCGCGGTCCGTTTGGTGCGCGGTCATCACTAAGCACCACAGCGGACTCACGATGGGACGCAGGTTTTTTTCAAACAATATCGATTTCCACCGGCCGCATCACTTGGACGGCCTGATCGAACTCCCGCCACATATCGGCGAAGCGGCGACCATTGAGCGGGTTATGCGCTTCACCGGCAATCTCCGCCAAAGGCCCTAGCACGAAGGCATAACGGCTAATCTCGTCGCGCGGCAATCTGATACCCTGCTCGTCCATCACCAAATCGCCGTAAAGCAGCAAATCCAGATCCAAGGTCCGGGAACTGAAACGCGGCGCACGACGATCACGGGAATGCGTCAGCTCAATGTCGCGCAATCCGGCAACCACGTCGAACACCGATGCATCGGCGTCAAAACCAACCACCAGATTGAAAAAATCATCCCCTGCAAAACCCACCGCCTCGCTCTCAAAGACACGCGACACGATGAGCTCACCGAAGCGCTCCCGCAAGGACTTCAAGGCGGAACGGACATGGCGCTCGCGCTCGATATTACTGCCGACGCTAACGTACGCGCGCGGCACTCAACTGCGCTCCCCGCGCTCAATAATCACCCCTACGTCACGCGCACCGCGTACCGCACCTTGTTTGTTGACTCGCAGCCGTAGCCACGGCACGGCGAATTCCTTCAGAACCAGTTCCGCCACCCGCTCGGCGAGGGTCTCTACCAATTGAAAGTCGCTGTGCCCCACAAAATCGATCAGGCGTTTGGCCACCGCCTTGTAATTCAGCGTATCGACCAGATCGTCGCTGGCGGCGGCTCGCCGGATATCGGCGGCCATCTCCAAATCGAGGATCACCGTCTGCCGTATCCGCCGCTCCCAGTCGAACACCCCGATAACGGTATCGATTCGAAGATCATGTAGATATATAATATCCATGGCTTACCTTAGCAAACATAATTTCAAAACCATAGGAACGCTGCCGATCGGATTGAACCACGGACCGTCAAGCAGCGTATAATACGCTCCCTCCAGGGCGCCAAGAACAATTCACTCTAATTTCAAGCTCGATAACTCTATGATCATTGCCACACTACTGGCCGTCGGCGCCTATCTGATCGGCTCATTATCCGCAGCCATCATCATCTGTAAACTGATGGGCTTGCCCGACCCCCGCACCCAGGGATCCCGCAACCCAGGCGCCACCAACGTCCTGCGCATCGCCGGCAAAAAGACCGCGGTGCTGGTGCTGCTGGGGGATATGCTCAAGGGCTTAATCCCACTCCTGGTGGCGCGCGCCTTCGAAGTGGAAGATCATATCCTCGCCGCCGTGGGGCTTGCCGCATTCCTCGGCCATCTATACCCGATCTACTTCGGATTTCACGGCGGGAAAGGGGTGGCGACCTCGCTGGGTATCTTGCTGGGACTTTCCTGGCCGCTGGCTGCGGCGGTCTTGGCCACCTGGTTGTTCATGACCAGGGTGTTCCGCATCTCCTCGCTGTCCGCCCTAACTGCCGCCATCGCGGCACCGCTTTACACCTGGTTATTACTGGACTCCGTCCCCCTACTGGTAATGGTTTGCGTCATCAGCACCATGTTGCTCTGGCGGCACCGCAGCAATATCCAGCGGCTCATCAGCGGCGCCGAGGGCAAGATCGGCGGCTGAATATGGCGATCTCAGATAAGCAATACCATCGCATCGATGCCGCGGCTACTCAGCGGCAAACTTGGCATCACTGCCGCTTATTTAAATTAAAGCGTGAATAACATCGATGCAAATCTGGATTGATGCCGACGCCTGCCCCAAGGTCATCCAGACCATTCTGTTTCGCGCCGCCGAGCGGACACGCACTCGCGTCATTCTCGTCGCCAATAAACCCTTGCGGATACCCCCTTCCCCCCATATCAAGGCCATCCAGGTAGCTGGCGGCTTCGACGTGGCCGACAATTTTATCTGCAAGGAATTGCAGCCCGGCGATCTGGTCATCACCGCCGACATCCCCCTGGCCGCCGAGGTCATAGCCAAAGGCGGGCACGCCCTGAACCCACGTGGCGAATTTTACAACACGGATAATATTCGCGAGCGACTGGCGGTACGCAACCTGCTCGATGAATTACGCGGCAGCGGCATGGTCAGCGGCGGACCACCCGCGTTCACTCACGGCGATCGTCAAGCCTTCGCTAATCAATTGGATCGGTTCTTGACGAAATATGCCAAGCAATAACCACGTACCGATGAACCTGGTTGTCGACGCCCGACAAGAGACTTCCAGCGAAATATGGGCCCTTTACACTTTGTTTAAGCACAGGCTTGAGGAAGCGACGGCAACGTAAGACACGAATACCACAAATAAACGCCAGGCTTGCAACGGGCTGGGATCCTAAGCGCCCGCCTGCCGCGCGGCCTTATCCGGCAGATATAGCGGTCCTTTCTGACCGCAACCGGTTAGAGTAACCACGACAAGCATAAGACCCAGCACCCAGTACAGGAACCGCACTCTTTGCACCGATAGCCCCTCTCTATTCGATCGCGTTACAATAGCTTGCTGTATCGAGTATAAACCGAGAAAGGTTCAAACCCAAGCTGATGATCACAGGCACTACGGCACCCACGCTGTCATGCGTCGAATTCAATCCCAGCATCCCCGCGCAGGCGGCGGTAATATGGCTGCATGGCCTCGGCGCTGACGGCCATGACTTCGAACCCATCGCGCCACTGCTGCAATCGCAATTAACCGTACCCACGCGCTTTGTCTTTCCTCATGCCCCCCATCGCCCCATTACCATCAATGGCGGCTACAGCATGCGCGCCTGGTATGATATAGCCGCACTCGACCTATCGCACACCGAAGACGCAGACGGCATCTACGCATCGGCCCGGCAGCTGCATGCCCTTATTCAGCGGGAGATTGACAATGGCATAGCCGCCCGACGCATCGTGTTGGCGGGGGTTGCCCTGTCCACCTACCTGCCGCTCGTCGCCACACTCAGCGAGGAGCGCGATCCCGCCAATTTCGAGACCCCTATTTTCATGGCGCATGGCGACGAGGACACCATCGTCCTCTTGGCGCACGCCTCAGTGTCAAAACAGTATTTGCAGGAATTGGGCTATACGCTGGAATGGCATAGCTACCGAATGCCACACAGCATATGCGATGCTGAAGTGGCGGATATATCCGCCTGGCTAGGACAGGTCTTACAGGGTTAGGTGCCCCGCCGACTGTTCATGGCGCCGACTCTATCAACCGCCTGATTGAGTTGATCTTCTATCTGTTTTTTGTAATTCAAGAAATGAATGGTTTGGATGCGACCACCGACCTCAACGCCGAACACGGCACGGGGCAAATCGATATCGGTAATGTAAATTGGGTAACGCGAGCCGTCTTCTCGCAGTTTCAACATAAAGGCCGCAACGGCGTCAAAGAGATTTTCGCCGTACTGAAGACCTGGAAACTCCACATCATTGCAATATATCGTGAAGCGCGACGGGTCATCTTCACTGGCGTCGCTGATCACCTGCACATTAAAATAGCGGCCCTTGAGCTTGTCCATTTCGACAGCTGCACGCACCAACCTGCGGCTACTGCCACGATCCTTCACCGCCTCATAGAATTCAACTTCCGGCGAGGGCATATCACTGTCACCAATCGATATATCATTCTGTTGCCGCGTAATGACCGCCTCAAAAAATATCTTTAAATGCTCAACCAGGGCGCCACGATCATAAAAAACCATGCGCTGATTAAACAGCGAACCACGCTCATCCACCACATAAACATCCGCCAATTTGCCATCCACCCGATACACAACCTGAATCACGCCGGGACGATTAACTTTGAATACCGAAGGCAGGAAGGCATCGTCAAAAGCATAACGATCGATCACAACGGGGCTGAACACGGCCTGACTATCGGAGAGATACTGCATGAGTTCGTCGCGCCCGCCCAATTTGCTATAACGCAAGATGGAATTCTCTAAAAAAAGCGCGTAATAAGTCTGCTCGACAGCCAGGATATAGCGCGATGCTTGGGTCTCGCGGTCACCGTAATAGCAGGCTATTACGTCGCCGAATAATTCCTTGATGCGCCCACTGATCGCCGCGCCTCTATTTGACGAGAAACACAATACCGCCGGTACGGCTGGTGAGACGCCGCCACCGGGAGGAGCCCACTGCAGATACTCGCTGATGCAGCTTAACAAGCCGTCCACCCCCATATAGCGAAAGTTCAGCACTTCCTTCCAACTGGTCAGCATCGTCTGATCGAAGGTCAATGCCAAATTTTCAGCCAAGCCGCTGAAGTTGAGCGCATCGGTACGCGTGGTAGTCAGATGCCTACCTTCGCGGGTATGTTGATGTAGGGGATCGACACCGACATTGATAAATACGGCAGCCGTAACCACGCGTGCCGGATAAGCTAGATCATTGATATCGGTCTCCATGACGTGCTTGATAGGAAATGCACGCTGTAAGACCTGAATCATGCTGCTCAATTCACGCAGGGTAAGATGACTGTTTTGCGTTTGCAAAACTATCGACGAACGGTCATCGAGCAAGCCGTTGCAATAGCTCCAGACCAGCAGCTCGCACATGGTACGACCTCGTTTCAGCGGCATGTTTTTGGCAATGTCTGCGACGGCAACGGCGCCGCGGAACAATGCCCATACTTCCTGACCCTCCGGGGAGAAGAACTGATGCAGGGATACCTGGCCTTCCCAAAGATCGTCCGATATGCCGCGATTGATGATCTCCACCTTGCCGGCCTTGCGTTCGAAGGCGGCATAGAGCTTGCGGCCCAACACTGTTATATCTTTCTGATTGATCAGCATCAACCCCGCATGTTCACGCGCAAAATTGGACAGAATGCGATAGCAATGGGTTAATTCATTGACCAGGATTTTCCGCTCGCGCAGCACACGATTGATCTTCCAGCTGGAACGGCCGTCCAGCATCTCGAGATAAACGCCGCCCCATCCCCACTCGTCCGCCAGTGACTGCACCAACTCGCGACGCCATGTCACATTGCGTGGCGCGACCCGCACGCTGAGACGTTCATTGACCTTAAAATAAAAACAACGTCGCGCGAAATCCAGCCGATCGAACTCAGCGGCGCTTTCCAGATACTCAGCGATCGCGCGGTAGAGCATAATATAAGGATCAAGACGATCAAGAGAGGTCTCTCCGTTATATATCTCCTGCTTGAAGCGCTGACAGAGCAGATTGATATTGGGGTACTGACTGGCATAAATCTCCATCAGCAACAGCTTGAGCACTGACTTATAGGGAGAGTCGATACCCTTGAACAACTGCCATAACGCGGCACCGAAAAATTCCTCGGCGGGAACCTGGGCGATATTGCCGAAGTCTATAAATTCGTTTTGGTTGATATGCCGCTTTTCAACCAACATCTTCATATACGTTTCATACTCCGCTTCCCGCTCGGGCGGCACCAACCACCACAATGGATAGCGCCCCGCCAACAGCAGCCCGGTACGGTAAAACTCTTCCAGCAATAAATAGTGCTGTGCGGTACCGCTGCTTTCCTTGGACAGGTCGGCATGCTGACCTTCCTTGAAATGCTGGGGATTGATCAGGAAGAAATGAACTTCCAGATCGAGGGTGTCGGCCCACTGTTCGATCAAGATCGCCTTCTGTTGCAAAGCGGCCACTTGTTCCGCATTCATATCGGGCCGATGACAGATCCAGATATCGAAATCACTGGCTTGAGAATAGGCGATGGTACCGCTACTGCCCATCATGAACAGCGAATATACGTCGTAACGCGGCAAGGCCTTGCGCCGATAATCAAAACTGATCGCGATCTTTTTGACCGCGTGCAGCGCGCGCTTGGAAGGACGATAGTCGGATACGCCTACCGGGCATTCATTGCTCACATAACCCGGGAGGATGGGATGATTGACGTGAAACAGCAAAGGCAGCAAATCGAGAAAATCCCGTTGCCGCTCGCGCATGGAATCCTGGGCGCGGCGCAGTCTCTCCCGATTGAGCAGCAAAAAACGCTGCTTAATGGCCGAGACTGTGACCAATCCCTCTGTTAGTTGTGCTGGTTGCATCAGATATCACCCAGCCCTGTTATCGGCCGCCAGGGCCAAATCTGGAGTCCTGCGCCCCTGACTCAGCTGATCATTAGCGGAACCGGCCGGGCAGGGATTCGCCCTTCATAAAGCGCGCTTGCCTAAATGCCGTTCCATTTGTTATATCCACCTAATCAGTCACCAGAGAGGAGCGCCATGGATCAGCCACTCAGTTCAGGGATCGCCACCGAGGCGCTTGCCAATGCCCCGATCGGGGTCTTGATTCTGGATAAGACGGGACACATTACCTGGCTTAATCAGGCCCTGGAAACGCTCCTGGCGATCAAGCGAGATCAACTGGTAGGCAAAGATGAAGCCGGTGTCGAGCCCGGCTGGCGCAGCGTGCTTTTCCGACCTGAGCCGACCCTGCTTCTCGAAGCCACCGCCAGCCGACCCGACTGCTGGTTACAGACTTGGCGTGCCAAGCTGAATGTGGCGGGCGGCACCCTTCACTACTACGCGGACATCACCGATCTGCAGAATATTCGCGAGGAGCGGGCACGGCTCAGCGAAGAACTGGCCCAGCATGTCACCCGCGACTCGATCACCGGCCTGCCTAATCGTCAGGCACTCCTACAAGGGCTGGAGCCCCTGGTTTCCCGCAGCCGGCGCTACCATAACCCACTGTCGGTGATACGGCTGCGTATCGATAATCTGCAGGATATCGAAACTGAATTCGGCATGGGCAACGGCGACATCGCTCTCACCGCCGTCGCTCAAATGTTGAAGGATCAAATGCGCTGGGCGGATCTCATCGGCCGTTTCGACAGGGATGAGTTCTTACTGGTACTGCCCGAAACCAACTACGATGCCGCGACCCAGCTCCTGGAAAAGCTGCGTCACCGTCTTGCCGAGCTCAGCCCCGGCTCCAGGACCGGTCTCCCCATCACCCTGGTCGCCCAATTCGGGGTAGCCGGCTGGATGCTGGGTGATGACCGGGCCAAGCTGCTGCGCCGCGCCCGGGAGATGCTAGAACAGGAAAATAGTTAGGGTAATAAGCTTTTAGATTCGCGCCCGGGCGCGTTCTATGGCGGCCCGTACCTGCCGCGGCGCGGTACCGCCCAGGTGATCACGCATAGCCACCGAGCCCTCCAGACTCAATACCTGGAACACGTCTTCACCGATCACGGAGGAGAATTGCTGTAACTCCGCCAGTTCCATGGCGGCCAGATCCTGATCCCGCTCGATACCGTAGCGCACCGCCTTGCCCACCACCTCATGGGCATCCCGGAAGGGCACGCCCTTGCCCACCAGATAATCGGCAAGATCGGTGGCCGTGGCATAGCCGCGCAAGGCCGCGCGGTACATATTGTCCCGTTTGGTCTCGATGGCCGGGACCATGTCGGCATAAGCACGCACACAGGCCTTGACCGTATCGATGCTGTCGAACAGCGGCTCCTTGTCCTCCTGATTGTCTTTGTTATAGGCCAGCGGCTGGCCCTTCATCAGGGTGAGCAGGGCCACCAGATCGCCGTTGACCCGTCCGCTCTTGCCTCGCACCAGCTCCGGCACATCGGGGTTCTTCTTCTGCGGCATGATGGACGAGCCGGTGCAGAAACGGTCCGGGAGGTTGACGAAATCGAACTGGGCGGAGGCCCACAGGATCAGTTCCTCGGAGAAGCGCGACAGATGAGTCATTATCAGGGCGGCTGCGGCGGTGAACTCGATGGCGAAATCGCGATCACTCACCGCATCCAGGGAATTCTCGGCCACGGAGTCAAAACCCAGCAGCTTGGCGGTGTAGGCGCGATCGATGGGATAACTGGTCCCCGCCAGGGCCGCCGCCCCCAGGGGCATGACATTAACCCGCCTGCGGCAATCCCGCAGGCGCTCCCGGTCGCGCACCAGCATCTCAAACCAGGCCAGCAGGTGGTGACCGAAGGTCACTGGCTGCGCCACCTGCAGATGGGTAAAGCCGGGGAGGATGGTATCCGCCTCCCGCTCCGCCACCTCCAGCAAGGCGGCCTGGAGACGCCGCAGCTCTCGATCCAGCGCATCGATCTCGTCTCGCAAGTAGAGGCGGATGTCGGTGGCCACCTGGTCGTTGCGCGACCGCCCGGTATGGAGCTTCTTGCCGGCAATACCGATGCGCTCCGTCAGGCGTGCCTCGATATTCATATGCACGTCTTCCAGGGACAACGACCAGGCAAAGTCATCGCGCTCGATCTCGGCCTGAATGTCCTGTAAGCCCTTGACGATGGCCTCGCACTCCGCCGCGCTCAGCACCCCAACCTGCTGCAGCATGCGGGCATGGGCCAAGGAGCCGGCGATATCATGCCGGTACAAACGCTTGTCGAAGTTGACCGAGGCGGTGAATTCTTCCACGAAACGGTCGGTCGCCTCGGTGAAGCGCCCCGCCCAGGGTTTATGGGTATCGTCCTGTGCCATCCTGTAAATCCTTGACTCGAGCCCGGCAGTATACCAAGTTTCCCGACCCGGCCACCCCGGGGTTTGCCCTGAAGCGCAACACGCCGTACGATTAGCGGCCATACTGAATACCGAGCCGTTCCATGAGCCAAAAAACACTACGCATCGCCACCCGCAAGAGTCCGCTGGCCCTGTGGCAGGCGGAATTTGTCCGCGACCGCCTGATCGCCGCCCACCCGGGCCTGGAGGTGGAGCTGGTGCGCATGACCACCCAGGGTGACAAGGTGCTCGACAGCCCGCTGGCCAAGGTGGGCGGCAAGGGTCTGTTCGTCAAGGAACTGGAAGACGGGCTGCTGGGCGGCCGCGCCGACCTGGCGGTGCATTCCATGAAAGACGTGCCGGTGGAACTGCCCGCGGGCCTGCACCTGCCGGTGATCTGCGAACGGGAAGATCCGCGCGACGCCTTCGTCTCGCAGCGCTACGCCTCTCTGGCCGCCCTGCCCCAAGGCGCGCGCGTGGGGACCTCCAGCCTGCGACGCCAGTGCCAGCTCAAAGTGCTGCGACCCGACCTGCAGATCCTGACCCTGCGCGGCAACGTCAACACGCGCCTGGCCAAGCTGGACGGCGGCGATTTCGATGCGATCATCCTCGCCGCCGCCGGGCTGTTGCGTCTCGGTTTCGGCGAACGCATCACCGCCTACCTGGACACCGCGATCAGCCTGCCGGCCATTGGCCAGGGGGCGGTGGGGATCGAGTGCCGCAGCGACGATCCGGAAGTCAATCGACTGATCGCCACCTTGAATCATCCGCCCACCCAGATACGGGTCAGCGCCGAACGCGCTATGAACCATCGTTTGGAAGGCGGCTGCCAGGTTCCCATCGCCGGCCACGCGACCCTGGAAGCCGATGCCTTGTTGCTGCGCGGCTTGGTCGGCTATCCGGACGGCAGCCAAGTGGTGCGCGGCGAGATTCGCGGCACTCCCGACGAGGCGGCCGCTCTGGGCATCGCCCTGGCGGACGATTTATTGGCGCGGGGTGCCGGCGCCATCCTCAATGCGGTGTATGCGGCGGCGGACAGCTAAGCTGTTGCGACCGACTGAGACGCGATAAGGGGAAAGGAGATACGTGGCGACGGCCGCGGCTTAACATGGCTGGATCACAAGCACTGCAGGGACTTCGTATCATGGTGACGCGCCCCGCCCACCAGGCCGCCCATCTGTGCGAACTGATCAGCGCGGCGGGCGGCGTCCCGGTACTGCTGCCGGCCTTGGCGCTGGCAGATCCGGCAGACTTGGGGCCGGCGCTGGCGATTATGCAACGCCTGCACGAATTCGATATCGCCATCTTTGTCAGCACCAATGCGGTGGAAAGAGCTATGGCGCTGATCCGCCGCCACGGCGAGATCCCCGCGCAGTTACGACTGGCGGCGGTGGGACAACGCACCGCCCAGGCTTTAGTGCGTCATTGCGGGCGCATCGATATACAGGCGCCGCCACCATATAACAGCGAGGCATTACTCGCCATGGCGGAGCTGCAAACACTCACGGGCAAGCGCGTCGTGATCTTTCGCGGCGTCGGCGGCCGGGAACTGCTGGCGGAAACCCTGCAGCGGCGCGGTGCCCAGCTC
>Ga0210086_1001590_pt1 | contig 11460 bp, 7 predicted proteins | sample China_Galinas_PW_3_FD_184867 | JGI IMG/M metagenome (GOLD analysis project Ga0210086, IMG submission 184867) | Wetland microbial communities from San Francisco Bay, California, USA, that impact long-term carbon sequestration - China_Galinas_PWB_D2... | ecosystem: Environmental > Aquatic > Marine... | reverse complement strand
TCGGAATCGAGTTCGGTGCGCAGGCGTTCGACCGCGCCGGGAAGGTCGTTCGCCGCGTCGGTCGGCTCGAGCGAGCGGACGACCTGCGCCACCGCGCCGAGGTCGGGCGAGGGGGGCACGACCCTCGGGTCGGCCGGTGCACCCAGCGCGATGACCGCGCCCCGATCGCCGCGCGACTCGCTCAGCGACCCGAGCAGATCCGACGCCAACGCCTGGTGCCGTTCGAGCGCCGTCGAGCCCTCCGACTCTGCCCCCGAGGCGATGCCGGTGTCGATGAGCAGGTAGAGGGTAGTCGGGCCCGAACCAGCGCCCGCGTCGCCGCCGAGGAGCGGTCGGGCCAGCGCAAAGCCGATCAACGCGATCAGCAGGCACCGCGCCGCGAGCAGGATGATCTGTTCGAGACGCAGGCGCCGACGCTGCTTGCGCCACGCCTCGAGCAGGAACCGCATCGCGGCCCACTGGATCGGACGCCGACGCCGACGCATGAGGAAGTGGATGACGATGGGGATCGCGATCGCCGCCAGCCCAGCCGCCAGAATGCCCGGGTGAAGAAAGCTCATCCGTGAGTTGCGCCGTTCATGAACAGGTCACACCGATCCGTCCGTCCCCCGTCGTCATCTGCTCGCCATCTCGTGGCCTTCGCCCGAAGACTCGTTCAGACCACGTCACCCCCACCCCTACCCGTACTTGCTCCGTTTGATCCGCGCGTTGCGCCTGGCGAGGAACGCCGCCAGCGGCGGGCCCAGCCAGTCGTGTGTGCTTAGCAGGTGGTAGTCGAACCCGAAGCTCAGCGTGATCCGTTCGATCTCGTCGAGGTGACGCCCCACCGCCTCGAGGTACGCCTCGCGGACCGAGCGCGGATCGATCCGCACGCGCGGCTCGCCCTCCAACCCCTCGAACGGCGCCGGCTCGGCGAAGCTGAACTCGCGCTCCGAGCGGTCGAGCACCTGGAACGCGATCACGTCGTGGCGCCGGTGCCGGCAGCGAGCCACCGCCGCGTGGTACACCTCGGGGTCGCAGAAGAAATCGCTGATGATCGCGATCAGGCAGCGGTTGCCGAGCTTCGCCAGCGTCTGATCGACCACGCGCCCGAAGTCCGTCGGGCGGTCCACCGGGTGGGTCGCCAGCGCATTGACGATCTGCCGCCACGTCCCCGTCGCGCTCGACCTCTTGACCATCGTCAGCATTTCGTCGGCGAATACCACCAGCCCGGCACGGTCGCCCTGATGCAGCGTGATGTAGCTCAGGGCCGCGGCCAGCGCCGTCGCGTGGTCGAACTTCGACCAGTAGGTCCGCTCGTCGAGCGAGGTCTTGCGCCCGACGCCCGACGCCTCGGCGAAGTTCCGCGTGCCGAAGTTCATCGAGCCCGAGGCGTCCACCATCACGACCAGGTCGAGGTTCGTCTCCTCCTGGTACTGCTTGAGGTGCAGCTTGTCGGTGCGCCCGTAGACCTTCCAGTCGAGGTGCCGGATGTCGTCGCCGGGCACGTACGGGCGGTGCTGGGCGAACTCGACGCTGAAACCCTCGAACGGCGAGCGGTGGGCGCCGCTGGTCACGCCCTCGACGATCATCTTGGCGCGAAGCTCCATCGACCCGAGGCGCGCGAGCGTCTGGGGGTGCAGGTACAGCGAGGCGTCGAGTTCACCCTGGGGGCTCTCGGGCATCGGTGGATCGTACCGGGAGCCCGCCCCGCCGGTTCACGCGCACGAAAAAGGCCGCCCCGACCCCTGTTGGGGGCGCGGACGGGGCGGCCGGATGAGCGCCCTCGCGCGACGCCTACTTGGGCATCTTCTCGACCAGCTTGACGAGCTCCGCCGCGTCTTCGGGCGTCACCTCGCCGTCGCCGTTGAAGTCGGCGCGGGGGTCGCCCTTGGTCACAAGTGCCAGCCCCGCGGCCAGTTCGTCCTTGTCGATCGAACGGTCGTGGTTGGTGTCCACGACGCCGAGACGCCGGAGCTGACGAAAGCGGGCTCGCATCGCCTCACCCGCGGCCCTGCGCTCGTCGCCGGTCAGCTGCCCGTCGCCGTCTGCGTCGAACTCCTCGAGCACGCGCTGGTGCATCTGTTCACGCCTGGCGTCGCCCGCATCGCGCGCCGCCTGACGCTCGGTCTCGCTCAGCACGCCGTCGCCGTTGGTGTCGAACCGCTCGAGCATCCGCGCTCGCATCTGCTCGCGTCTCTGTTCGAACGCACCACGTGCGGCCTGACGTTCGGTGTCGTTCAGCTGACCGTCACCGTTGGCGTCGAACCGCTCGAGCATCTCGCCGCGGAACCGGTCTCCGCCGGGGCGTCCGCGACGGGCATCCGGCGGACCGAAGCTGCGCGCCTCGCGGTGCGCAGCCTGCCACTCCTCGCGGCTCAACTGCCCGTCGCCGTTCGTATCGAAGCGGTCGAACATCTGGGCATGCATGCGCTGGCGCATCGTCTCGTGCGCCGCCTGGCGTTCGGGCTCGTTCAGCACGCCGTCACCGTCGGCGTCGAACTCCTTGATCACCTCTGCCCGATCGATCGGCGGGCGATCACCGGCCCGGGGGGTGAATCGCCCTTCCGGGACGCCCCTCCGACCGCGGCGCTGGAAGTGCGGACGCTCGCCGGGCCCACCCGGACCCTCCTCCATCCACGGCGCGCGGGCGGGCGGCGGACCGTCAAACTGGGGCGGCGGCGGGGCGTCGAGCCCGGACGCCGGCGGGGGTGCCGGCGGTTCGGGGGGGGCGTCCTGGGCGAAGGCAGACCCGGCGGCCAGCCCGGTGACGAGAACGAGTGTCGTGATCCTCATGGGTATCTCCTTCGGGTTGCCCGGCATAACGAGTAGGCGAGAGCGCGATTGCACCTCCGCCACCCCCCTCACCCCGCACAGACCGCCCGGGGGCCCGTCCTGTTCGCGACCCGGGAGGGCGGATCCGCCCCCGCAACCCATACTGAACCCCACCCACCGCCCGACCGGCGGGCAGATCCTCTGCGCCCCGGCTGAACCCCGGACGGACCAACCCGTATAACTGGCTCGACCCAGGAGGGAGCATGCTCGGACGACGCCGCACCAAGCCCAAGCGAACCCGCCCGAAGAACGCCCGCGAGTGGAACGCCTTCCTGTTCCACGAGTGGCTCAAGCCGTTCCTCATCGTGCTCGCGGTGTTCCTGCCGCTTCGCTCGGTCGTCGCCGACTGGAACGACGTCCCGACCGGCTCGATGAAGCCGACCATCCTCGAGGGCGACCGCATCTTCGTCAACAAGCTCGCCTACGGGCTGCGCGTCCCCTTCACCGACGTGTGGATCTCGCGCTGGAACTCGCCCGGGCGCGGCCAGATCGTCGTCTGCGACTCGCCCGAGGACGGCACGCGCCTCGTCAAACGGGTCATCGGCATCCCCGGCGACACCATCGCCATGCGCCACGGGCAGCTCATCGTCAACGGCACCCAAGCCACATATGGGCCGCTCGACCCCGCCGACCGCGCCGGTGTCGACCCACGCACACGCGAGTTCGCCACCGAGACCGTCGGCGGCGTCTCCCACGCGGTCATGGCTACGCCCGGCGTCCCCGATGAGTACACCCGCCGCACATTCCAGCCCGTCGTCATTCCCGAGGGCAAGTACCTCGTCCTCGGCGACAACCGCGACGAATCGAAGGATTCTCGGTACTTCGGCTTCGTCGATCGCTCGTCGATCGTCGGACGATCCGGACGCGTCGTGCTCAGTGTCGACCCGACGCACTACTACATGCCCCGGTGGAACCGCTTCTTCAAACGCATCCCCTAAACCGCCCGGTGGAATCCGCCTTGCCGCAAACCGAATGATGCACCGATGATGACGGTTGTCGCGGGCATTGTTGTCGGGCTGGCCACACTCGTCGGGCTCGCGCTGACGCTGCTGACGCTCAGCGGTGCATGGCTCATCGTGCTCGCCGCCGCCGGCTCGTGGTGCTTCATCGACGGTCTGTACTCCTGGCCGACGATGCTCATCGCCGTCGGGCTGGCGGCGTGCGGCGACATCGTCGAGATCGCCTCCTCGGCGATCGGCGTCAAAGCCCAGGGCGGCGGGCGGGCCGCCGCGTCCCTCTCCGTCGTCGGCGCCATCCTCGGCGCCGTCCTCGGATCGGTCTTCATCCCCGTCCCCGTGCTCGGGACCGTCACCGGCGCAGTCGTTGGTGCCGCGGGCGGGGCCGTCGCGGGTGAGCGAGGCGTCGCCGAGGCGAACTGGCGCCAGACCGCCCGCGTAGGCACCGGGGCGGCCGCCGGACGCCTCATCTCGGTCATCGCCAAGACTGTCCTGACCGCGTGCTGCGGCGGGCTGCTCACGGTTGCCGCCTTTGTCTGACCCCGCCCCCCGATCCGGCCGATAATCGGGGGGTGTCCGTGCGGCCCGAGGGAGGGCGGATGACGACGATCGACCGGGAGCCACAGCCCCTGACCGAGGCCATCCCCGAATCGACGCCGACGATCAAGCACTTCGTGCTCGACACGAACGTGCTGCTCCACAACCCCGACGCGTTGTTCGTCTTCAAGGAGAACCACGTCGTCATCCCCTACCCGGTGATCGAGGAGCTCGACGGGCTCAAGCGGCGCGACGACGATGTCGGACGCAACGCACGACAGGCCATCCGGCACCTCGACCGTCTCCGCACCCGCGGCAAGCTCACCGAGGGCGTCGCGTGGGGCAACGGCGACGCCGGCACCGTCCGCATCGACCCCAACGACTACGACCGCCCCCCCATCATCTCCGACGAGAAGGCGGACAACAAGATCATCGCGGTGGCGTGGCACCTCCACGAAAACCCCAACAACCACGCCATCTTCGTCTCCAAGGACCTCGGCGCTCGCATCAAGAGCGACGCGCTCGGCATCCGCACCGAGGACTTCGAGAACCAGAAGGTCGACGCCGAGCGGCTCTACTCCGGGTACGTCACCGCGACGGCGCCCGACAAGCTGATCGACGAACTCTACGCGGAGAAGCTGCTCGACCTCGACCGCGTCGAGCCGCTGCTGACCACGACCGACGCCGAGGGCGCCGAGGTCCACCGCGAGCTGCTGCCCAACCAGTTCCTCGTGCTCCAGTCGGCCGAGGACGAGAACCACACCGGGCTCGCCCGACGACCCGCCGACACAGACGCGGTCGTCCCGATCACCGGCCCGCGCCGCCCGGTCTTCGGCATCCTCGCCCGCAACGTCCAGCAGACCATGGCGCTCGACCTGCTGCTCGACGACGACGTCCGCATGGTCACGCTGCTCGGCGCCGCCGGCACGGGCAAGACGCTCCTCGCCGTCGCCGCCGGCATGGCCAAGGTCTTCAACGAGGAACGCTACGAGAAGCTCCTCGTCGCACGCCCCATCATGCCCATGGGGCGCGACATCGGCTACCTCCCCGGCGACAAGGACGAGAAGCTCACCGCCTGGATGCAGCCCATCTTCGACAACCTCACCTACCTGCTCTCCACCCGCGGCTCGCGCGACCAGAACGCCGACTCCCGCACCACCGAACAGCGCGTCGAGAAGCTGATGGCCGACGGCAAGCTCATCCTCGAGCCGCTCACTTACATCCGCGGGCGCTCGATCCCCCACCAGTTCATGATCGTCGACGAGGCGCAGAACCTCACCCCGCACGAGGTCAAGACCATCGCCAGCCGCGTCGGCGAGGGCACCAAGCTCGTCCTCACCGGCGACATCGGGCAGATCGACAACCCCTACCTCGACTCCTCGAGCAACGGGCTGAGCTACGCGGTCGAGAAGATGAAGGGCGTCGGGCTCATCGGGCACGTCATGCTCGCCAAGAGCGAGCGGTCCGAGCTGGCGAGCCTCGCGGCCGAACGCCTGTAGCACGAACACCCCCCCGCGACGCGCAACGAAAAGCCGGCCCGTTCGGGCCGGCGGATGTGTTCGGTCTGTCCGACGCGGTCAGAAGCGCGGACGTTCGCCGCCCTCCGGACCCATCCCGTCCTGCGCGACCGACGCCATGTCGCCGAAGAACTTGATCACGTCCATCGGCAGGAACACGCGGGCGCCAAGCCCACCGCCGTCGGTGGTCGCGCCGATGCCGATCGGCTTGAGGTTCTCGGGCGCCTGGAAGGGCAGCTGCTGCCCGGCCATCGCCATCACGCCCGACACCATGTCCAGGATGTTATCGACGTTCCAGTACATCACGAACGTGCTGTTGGGGTGCAGGTGCGTAGCGACCGCCATGAGCCCGGCGTCGGCGCCGACGCCGTTGCCCGTCGCCGCGGCCTCGAGCGCGCTGGCCATCAGCGGCGTGTCCTGGCTCAGCGTGAAGATCACCCCGTTGTCAACCTGCGCCGTGTACCCGCTCGGGCCCATCTGCGGGCCGAAGATCATCATCAGCCCCTGCTGCTGCTGGAGCGCACCCGGGACACTGGGATCGGCCTTCATCTGAAGTGACCAGCTATCGACCGCCGTGCCGTTGATCTCCGCCGACTCGGGCTGGTAGTTCGTGAGGAAGGTCAGCCCGTTGACCGTCTGGTCGTTCATCTTCGCCTGCGCGTCGCGGTACGCGCCCACGAACCCGGCCGGATCCTCCGTCGCGATGTAGTACGAGAGCTTCGACAGCACGCCACCGAACAGGCTCGGGGGCTGCCCCATCACCGCGGCGAACCCGTCGGAGCGTTCGAGGAACCACCCCGGGTTCATCACGTCCTCCATGCCCTCCGCGGCCGGGTTCAGCTTCATCGAGATCTCGTTCGCCTTGGCCGCCAGCCTGCGCATCCCCGGCGACGAGGTGTCCATGCTGACCGCGAACAGGTACTTCCCGGCGGGGACGCGCCCGAGCAGCGTCGAGGCGTCGCCTTCCGCCTGGAAGTACCCGGCCGCCGGCGATCCCTCCTTGAACTGCGTCCCGAAGTCCAGCGCGATGCCCTCGCCCGAGAAGTCGATCCCGACGAAGCCGACGCTGGCGTCGCGCAGGAACGCGTCGGTCATCTGCTCCATCGCCGCCGCGGTCGTAGCCATCTGCTCGCCCTGCGGGCCCGCCATCTGCGCCATCATCTGCATCGTCTGCTTCATCTCGGCGAACTTGGCGCGGATCATCGGCTCGAACGCGGAGACGTCGGCGACGATGAAGGTGTCGGCCTCGTCGCCGACCCGGGCGCCGGCCGCGCCGCACCGCGTCTCCTGCGCCTTCATGTGCCCGGGCTCGCCGTCGAAGCCCTCAACAAGATCGAGCGAGGGACCGATCGCCGCGTACCCGCCGCCGAGGTCCTTCGCGAACACCGTCTCGCCGTGGACCTGCACCTCGGCCACCCCGGCCGCCGGGTCGCCCCCGAAGCCCGACACCAGCGCGCCGTAGTCGCTGACCGGCACGACCATCACCATCGTGGCGTCGTTCCCCAAATCGAGCCCGCCCTCGCCCCCGAACAGCGCCAGCGCGATCGAGCCGTTCGCGTTCAGTCCGTCGGCACCCATCATCGCCTCGGCGTCGCCCAGATCGATGTCCAGCGCCGGCAGGATCTGCTTGAGACCCATGATGTTGTCGTGGAACTCCTGGAGGTTCCGGATCGACGCGACGACCGCCGCATCCGCAGGCACACGGTCCAACGCCGCCGGCGCTTCCGCCAGCGCCGTCCCCGACGCCACCACCACCGCCAGAATCCCGCTTCGCAGCCCTCGCACGGTCATGTCAGGTTCCTTTCAGGGTTCACGAAAACCACCGCCCCCGCGGGCGGCCGCGGAGTCTAGCTGGGATTCGGTCGCACCGGATTTCACCCCCGCCCGGCCCCCGTCTACCCGAGGTCCTCCTCCACGTACCTCAGCTCCCTCTTCCCGTCCTCCGAATCCTCTTCTTCACCGTCCTCTTCTTCATCGTCTCCCTCTTCTTCATCGTCTCCCTCTTCGTCCTCCTCCTCTTCGTCGTCATCCTCATACTCGTCCTCGTCTTCCTCCTCTTCGTACTCCTCGTCCTCGTCGCCCTCCTCGTCCTCATCGTCTTCTTCATCCTCCTCGTATTCGTCTTCATCCTCCTCGTACTCGTCTTCGTCCTCATCGTCCTCGTCCTCGTCGTACTCTTCATCCTCTTCGCTGTCCTCGTCCTCGTGCGCGGCGTCGCCCCCGCCGGACGAGTCTTCCCCATCATCCACGGCGACCTCCGCCTCGTCCCCGCTCCTCTCGGGGTGGCTGAGCACCGTCACCGCGACGCTCGACGCCTTGTCCTCGACCTCGCTGAACAACTCACGCTGCACGCCCTCGGTGTCGATGTCGTCCTCGACGCAGCCCTCCTGCTCGGCCAGCGCCTTCATCGCCTCCCACTCCTCCGGCGTGATCATGACGTCGCGCGCTACCGACCCCTTGTGGTCGCTGATGATCCCGGCGATCCCCATCAGGTCGATCAGCCGGCTCGCGCGGGTGTACCCGATCGCCAGCCGACGCTGGAGCAGGCTCACGCTGCCGCGCTTGGTCTCGAGCACGATCTCGACCGCACGGTCGAACAGTGGGTCTTCCTGCGCGGCCTGGAGCGACGCGGAACTGTTGTTCTCGCTCTCGTACAGCCTCTCCTCGTCGCCGCTGCGCAGCTGCAGGAGCTGGCGCTCGAACGTGGGCGCCGCGATATCGCGCATGAACCGCACCACACGCCGGATCTCCCGGTCGTCCACCAGCGTCCCCTGCGCCCGGTGCACCTTGTGCGAGTCCGGGCTCAGGAACAGCATGTCGCCCTGTCCCAGCAGCAGCTCCCCGCCCTTCTGGTCCAGCACGATCCGGCTGTCCATACCGCTCGACACCTTGAAGCTGATCCGGCACGGCATGTTGGACTTGATCAGCCCGGTCACCACATTCGCCTGCGGACGCTGCGTCGCCAGGATCAGGTGGATCCCCACCGCCCGCGCCTTCTGCGCGATGCGGATGATCGCCCCCTCGACCTCCTTGCAGGTCATCATCATGTCGGCCAGCTCGTCGATGATGAAGACCATGTACGGCAGCTTGCGCGGGATCCGCGCCGCCTGCTCGTCCGTCTCGACCCCGAACCGCTCCTTGAGCTCCTCCCACTCCATCTCGTTGTACCCGGTGATGTCGCGGCAACCCGCCTGCGCAAGCAGCTCGTACCGCTCCTCCATCTTCCGGCACGCCCACTCCAGGATCGCGGTCGCCTTGCTCATCTCCGTCACCACCGGGCACATCAGGTGCGGGATGTCCTTGAACTGGCTCATCTCGACCATCTTCGGGTCCACCAGAACCAGCTTCAGCTCGTTCGGCTTCTTCGTGTACAGGAACCCCATGATGATCGTGTTCATGCACACGCTCTTGCCCGAGCCGGTCGTCCCGGCGATGAGCATGTGCGGCATCTTCGTCAGATCGCCGATCAGCGTCTCCCCCGACGCGTCCTTGCCCAGGAACATCGGCAGCTTCATCTTCCCGAACACGTCCGGGTCGCTCATCAGCTCCTTCAGACGCACCCGCTCTTTCGTCGGGTTCGGCACCTCGACCCCCACCGTGTCGCGCCCCGCCTGGTTCGGCACGATCCGGATGTTCACCGCCTTGAGCGCACGCGCGATGTCGCTCGACACCTGCTGCAGCGCGCTCACCCGCGTCCCCGGCGCCAGACGCACGTGGTACAGCGTGATCACAGGACCGGTCTCGATCCCCACCACCTCGCCCTTGATCCGGTACTGCTGCAACGAGCCCTCGAGGGCCTCGGCCTGGTCGCGCACCAGCTTCTCGAGCCGCTCGCCGAAGTTCTCCTCCGGCTCCTCCAACAGGTCGAGCGTCGGGAAGCGGTACCCCTTCAGCTCCGTCACGTTCTGGAGGTCGCGCAGGTCGTCCTCGGTCGCGCTCTTTCTCGTGTCGTGCCCGAAACGCACCGGCAGCTTCGCGACCTTCTCACGCAGCTCGTCCCGGTCGAACACCTGCGGCGCGCCCGGCGCCTCCTCCTCGACTTCCTCGGGCTCGGGCCCGGCAACCTTCGGCTTCGGCTTGGGGGCCCGATCCGGGCGCGTCACCGCGTTGGCTTCCACCTTCACCGGGTCGTCGAGGTCGTTGACGCGCACAACCACCGTGCGCCGCTTGATCATCGACGCCAACGCCGCCACCAGCGAGTTCGAGCCCCTTGCCGCCTTCGTCCCGGCCGCACCGCCCGCCCGCCTCGCCGCCGGGAACGCGTGGTCGAACAGCCACCCGGGCAGCGCGAGCATCACCCGGTCGAACGCCACCACCAGCCCGATCGCCCCGAGCAGCAGCAGCCACAGCGTCGCCCCGAGCGCACCGAACCGATGCGCCAGCTCGCCCGACACCACCGCCCCGACCGTTCCCCCCGAGAGCTGCGGCATCGCACCCGCGTCCGGCGCGATCAGCCCCACCAGCCCGCACAGCGCCACCCCGAGCATCACCGCCCCGCCAAGCCGCACGTACGGCATCGTCACCCGCCGCCCGCGCAGCGCCAGCCCGAGCCACGCACCCGCCAGCAGCAGCGCCGCCCACAGCCCCGCACCGAGCAGCTTCAGCAGATGGTGGGCCACGAACGCCCCGACCGGCCCGCCCCAGTTGTGCACCGGGTGGTTGGCCGGCCAACGCAGGTGCGATGGCGGGTCGCCCGCGTCGAAGCTGAACGCCGCCACGACCACGAACAGCCACGCCCCGGCCAGCGCCAGCCACCCGACCCCCCGCCACATCCCTGCCTGAGCGCGCTCCTTCGGCGCGGACTTCTTCTTAGCCATATCGCCCTGATATCGGTGGATCCGCCGCGATGGGGGTAGAAACAGAGCACGCCCGCAGTTCACCCCTGCCCAGGGCCCACGTCCGCTGAGAATCCACCGAACCCGCTTTCAACAGATACGCTGGTGCTGTATTCTGGGGGCTCACATCCGATCGGTGGGGTGAGGAATCGGAAGTTAGGCCGCGGCGTGCGCCCGCGCCGGCCCGGGAGAGGAACAGACGCCGTGAACGCACACCGAACCGGCTGGCTGACCATCCTGATCTCGGCCGCACTCGCGCTGATCGCCAACTCGGCATCAGGCGACGGGGTGCTGTGCATCGCACGGGACTACCTTGGCTTCTACCAAACGCCCGGCGGGGCCCGCGACGTGCAGGTCGTCGGAGGCATCGCGTACGTTGCCGATTCGGGTTCCGGGCTTCAGATCATCGACCCCTCCGACCCAGCCAACCCCATACTGCTCGGCTCGTACGACACGCCCGGGTTCGCCATCAACGTACAAGTCGTCGAAAGCACCGCGTACGTCGTGGACTACTACTTCGGGCTCCGGATCATCGACGTTGCCGACCCCGCCAGCCCCATACTGCTCGGCTCATACGAAACCCCCGACTACACCGGCGATGTGCAGATCATCGGCAGCACGGCCTACGTCGCTGACGGCTTCTCCGGGCTCCAGATCATCGACGTCTCCGACCCGGCCAACCCCATGCTGCTCGGCTCATACGACACGCCCGGCACCGCCCTCGGCGTGCAGGTCGTCGGGAACACCGCGTACGTCGCTGATTCCGTCTCCGGGCTCCAGATCATCGACGTCTCCGGCCCC
>Ga0210086_1001587_pt1 | contig 11486 bp, 8 predicted proteins | sample China_Galinas_PW_3_FD_184867 | JGI IMG/M metagenome (GOLD analysis project Ga0210086, IMG submission 184867) | Wetland microbial communities from San Francisco Bay, California, USA, that impact long-term carbon sequestration - China_Galinas_PWB_D2... | ecosystem: Environmental > Aquatic > Marine... | reverse complement strand
TTCAAATCAGCAACACAGAAGGGTGGTAACAAAATGTTCAATTTGCTGGTAGCGTTTTAGTCCGGGATTAAAATCATTAATTCATAATTAGTACTTCTTCCACCTGCTGCTTTTTGTAATATGTTTTTGTTTATCAAGTCATTTATATCTCTAATCGCAGTATCCTTTGAACATTTAGCAATTTTCGCCCATTTCGAAGAAGTCAATTTACCCTCAAATCCATCTAAAAGTTTGTTTATCAGATTTCTCTGTCTTTCATTTAATATTGTCTTCGAGTGTCTATTCCAAAAATCAGCTTTGAACAGAACCTGTTTAAGTATTGAATCAGTAGATCTTAAAGCATTTATCAAACATTGCAAAAACCATTTTATCCATTCAGTAATGTCAAGATTACCCTTTTGTGTTTTTTCAAGTATCTCATAATATCCTTTCCGCTCTTGTCTGATTTGAGCTGACATGCTATAAAATCGTTGATTACTCTTGTCCGACTGGGCTAATATCATATCAGACAATGCCCTTGTGATTCTTCCATTTCCATCCTCAAATGGATGAATGGTTACAAACCATAGATGGGCAATTGCAGCTTTTATGACCAAATCTATTTTTTCGTAATTATTGAACCAGTCCAGGAACAGAAGCATTTCATTATCTACTAAATCGGAATCAGGTGCTTGAAAATGCACTTTTTCTTTTCCCATTGCGCCTGATATAACTTGCATTGGCCCTATTGTGTCCTTTCTCCAATCAGCAACCGTAATTTTATGCATCCCGCTTCTGATTGTTGGAAATAAAGCAGCATGCCAATCAAAAAGCCTATCTGGGCTTAAGGGTTTAAAGCAATTTTGTGTAGCATCAAGCATCATTTCAACAACTTCATCCACATTTCTATCAGAATCTACTGAACCAGCAATTTCCATTCCTAATCTCCTTGCGATTGATGAACGAACCTGGTCTGGGTTTAGAATTTCTCCCTCGATTTCTGATGTCTTTATAACATCCAATGTTAAGGTATCTAATAGCGCCTCATTTCTCAGGTCAAATCCTAATAACTCCATTTTACCTATCAAACGTCCCTGAAGGTTTCTTGCTTCACTGAGCAAATTAACAATGCCTTCTGTTTCCCAGGTAAAGTTTGGCCAACTATCTTTTTGATATATAAAAACTACCATTCGTTGCATATTTTACAACGAAAATATACTTTCTTCGTTGCACCTCAAAATTTATCGTTGCATAATATGCATTAAATAGCCGGTTTATTTGTGGCATTATGGTTCGTAGTGCTTATCTTTAATTTTGAATTTCATATTTGAATCTTCCCATATTAATTTCTGTTTTGTAAAAACATAAACTATTTATTTTGAGAAATCAATTGGGCGAACTTTTGGCGTATAACATTTACTTTTGGTTGGTTTTACTTACTTTTGCTTTGATTGAAAAGGTTTGTAATTCTTTGTAGGAGATATGATTAAGGATAAACAAGAATAGAGAGAATTGTACAAATCCATACGCTACCGACCTTAACCATACCAGCAAGCTGCCTGGAACCCCGGACTGAAAGTACATGGTCTGATCACTATGGTTTCACATGAATATGCCTCTCCGCATGATAGGATGAACGGACCAATGGCCCGCTTTCCACATAACGGAATCCTTTTTCCAGACCTATAGACTTGAACTTTTTAAAAACCTCGGGTTTAACATATTCAACCAGCTTAGCATGCACTTCCGAAGGTGGCAGATACTGTCCTATAGTGAGTATATGAACTCCATTGTTGAGCAGGTCATCCATGGTCTGTATTACTTCAACTTCTGTTTCACCCAAACCAAGCATGAAACCGCTTTTTGTTATTACCCCCGATTGAGATATGTAGCTTAATACCTGCAGGCTTTTCTTATAAGTAGCCAGGCTTCTGATCTTTGGACTGATACGTTCAACCGTTTCAATATTATGAGAGATTACTTCCGGTTTTTCCCGGATGAGGATGTCAAGAAGTACGCGCTTATTGTTAAAATCAGGGATCAGTGTTTCCATGGTAATACCGGGATTCAGTTCTCTGATTTTTAATATGGTTTGAGCCCAATGGTTCGCCCCGCCATCTTCCAGATCGTCTCTTGCAACAGAAGTTATGACGCAATGTTTCAGGTTTAACAGATGAATTGACCGGGCTACCTTATCCGGTTCATCCGGGTCAGGAAGTTCCGGCATAAGTGCTTTTACATAACAAAAACGGCAATTACGTGTACATTGATCCCCAAGTATCATAAAGGTTGCTGTACCAGCACTCCAGCATTCTCCTTTATTGGGGCAATTCCCACTTGAACAAATTGTGTTTAAACCATGCTGAACGATTACATTCTTCACCATGGAATAATCCGTACCATGTGGCAGAGGGACTTTCATCCAGCCTGGCAGGTGGGTTATATCGGTTTTAATACTCATTTCTCTTAAGCAATGGTGTTCCAGTTGAACATACTATAGGCGAATTTGTTTGGAATGATTACGAATCATATGTATCGAATCATTGACAACCGTTATTTAACCGATAGTACCTTCCTTCTTCGAATGGAAAGGAAGGATTTTGTATTCAGTGCAGGACAGTACATAATCGTTGGTCGAAAGGATTCCCTCCAACACAGGGAATATTCCATATATAGCGGAGAACAGGACGACTATCTGGAAATACTGATCAGGGAAATTCCTGAAGGTGATATTTCACCCCAGTTAAAGACCTGCAGTAGAGGGCAATATTTGGAAGTGCGCGGGCCCTTTGGCTTCATGAAACTGGACAAAGATAAAATCCCCGATCAGAAATTTGTATTAATTGCTTCAGGAACAGGCATAGCCCCCTTCCATAGCTTTGTCACCTCAAATCCGGAGATGGATTATACACTACTTCACGGTGTCAAATACAGGAGTGAGGCCTATGACCATTCTCATTATATTCCTGAGCGATATGTACTTTGTACGTCCAGGGAAAAGAATGGAGAATACCAGGGCTATGTGACAGGTTACCTGGATGAAATGGTCATAGATCCAACTGCTATCTATTACGTTTGTGGAAATAGCAGTATGATATATGACGTATACAATATTCTTGGGAAAAAAGGGATATCCAGCAAGAATATTTTTTCAGAGGTCTATTTTTAAATAGATTGCTTTCTGAATAAGTTTAACCTCAGCAACCAGCACTGCCCTGTGATCATCATTCAGGCAACCCCATTCAGCGTTGGCTAAAAAATGCAAACCTGTTTCCAGAAATACTATATATCACACTCTATTTTTTTTGAATGAAATCGGAAGAAAGATTAATTTCAGTTGCTTCCTGGCGTTCTGTTTATCCTGATCCTGAATAGATTATAACCTTCATCTGACCAAATGGACAGATATTGTCACATCCGGCGACTTTTCTGTGGCACAACTTTTGCTTTTATATATATCAAATACATGAACCATAAAGCCACATGTCATGAAAACATTTCGCACCATATATACCCTTCTCATTTTAGCAACAGCTTCAGTTGTTGTAGCAGCCCAGAATAATCCGGATGAATACCTCGGACTTCCGGGAGACAACCTTAACCTCTATGCCGTGATGAACCTCTTCCAGGAATCAGAGACCCTGGAAGGATTTGAGCGGAGCCTGAATGATAATGAATCCATGATCAACAACCTGGATCTGAACGGTGATAACCTCATAGATTATATTACGGTTTCTGACTATGAGGAAGGGAACGTACACACTATCGTCCTGCGAGCTGCGTTGAACAAAAATGAACAGCAGGATATTGCCGTTTTCGTAGTGGAAAAGCTTCGGAATGGAGCTGTACAGATCCAGCTGATCGGGGACGAGGCGCTGTACGGGCCAAATTATATTGTTGAACCGATCTACGCCGAAACCCCCAATCCCGGATATAGCGGGAACGTCTACAGGGGAAACGTGAATGTGGTCACCACTACCTATTATGATATCGCAGCCTGGCCTATGATCAGGTTTATCTATCGTCCCGGGTACGTAGTGTGGAGGTCATCCTGGTACTGGGGATATTATCCCAGGTACTGGAGACCCTGGAGGCCCCACTACTGGCATTATTACTACGGGTACCACTATCACTGGCATGACTATTATTACTCACATTATCACCACTGGAATCATTTTCGGAGTGGGTACTATGCGTCTTATTATCGACCCCGTGTACGTGTATACAGTCCAACAGTAGCTGTAAACATCAATAAGGGTCGTTACAGGAACACCTATTCACGTCCGGATCAGAGGCGTGCAGGAGAAGATTACTACACCCGGACAGCCTCCAACAGATCTAGGCCGGGGGTTTCAACAAGTGTGGGTAACAGGCCTGCTGTAAGAACGACATCCACTCCAAGGACCAGCAGCAGAAGCAATACGCCTGCCGTGCAACGTTCGACAAATAGCAGAGGCAATGCAGTTCAGCGCAGTCAATCGACCAGCAGCAGAAGCAATACGCCTGCCGTACAGCGTTCGACGAATAGCAGAGGCAATGCAGTTCAGCGCAGTCAATCGACCAATAGCAGAAGCAATACGCCTGCCTTACAGCGTTCGACCAACAGTAGAAGCAATACACCTGCCGTACAGCGTTCCAACAACTCTGGCAGTCGAAAGAGCAGCGCCACTGTATCCAGGAGCAACAGCTCAAGAAGCACACCTTCCGTGAAGCATTCCAGCAGTTCACGAAGTACTCCATCTGTCCAGCGTTCCAGCAGCAGAAAGAACAGCGGCTCAGTATCCAGGAGCAGCAGCTCAAGAAGCACACCTTCCGTGAAGCGTTCCAGCAGCAGTAGCAGCAGAAGCAGTTCAGTTAAGCGCAGCCAGACGAGCAAAAGCAAGAGTTCGGCCCAGCGCAGCAGCAGTAGCAGCAGAAAGAGCAGCGGTAGCCAAAGGAGTAGCAGATCCTCTCGCAGATAATATCTTCAATGCAGAATATTGTAAATTAAAGGCGGATACCAGGTTTGATATCCGCTTTTTTACGTTAGAGGCGATCCATGTTTAGTTTCTTCCGTATAGGCGTATAGGATAACGGTGATTTCTACCTCTCGAATACTGAGTCACGGCTGCCTGACAGGCTGGATCTATTCGAAAACGAGATTTTCTGAAAAAAAGGGCAGTGTTCTGGTGCGTATATGCTCGGCAATACGGTTGAGGTGATCTCCCTCATAACTTTCATACTGGTGCGGAATATCATAGGCATTCAGAAGTTCGTGTAATTTTCTGGTGGATTCGCTGATCCCTGAATCCTGAAGTCCGGCTTCCATCCCAATGGCCTTTAACTTTTTCAGGTTGTAAACATACTGGTCGATCACATACAAGGTTCGGTTGGCTGAGAATTTTGCAGCGATCTCGGGAAGCACTTCTCCGTTGGCAAAAGGCAGATCGAGGTAAAACGGGGGGTTCTCCGGATCTGGTGCCCATGCTGCTGCCAGTGCCAGCGTAGCGATAACGGGAAACCCGGTACTTTCGAGTTGATCAGGACTGTGAATGGCTTCCACACTTTTCATCAGATCCGGATCGGTATCCAGCATGGTTCCATCCATGCAGCAGGGACTCATAAAGTAAATAGCTGACCAGACCTCCGGGAATTTCATTCCCAGACGGATGGTGCCGTATCCTCCCATAGAATGCCCAGCCAGGCCGCGACTGGTGGTCTCCGGAATAGTGCGGTAGTGGGAATCCATATAACTAACAAGCTCCCTGGCAATAAAAGTTTCCCAATCGCCAATGGTGACAGAGCTGGAATACATGCTTCCCTTGAAGCTGTTATAGGCATTGGGCATCACGACGATCATCTCCTTGCTCAAACCTTCCCTCAATGATGCATCCAGCACCTCATGAAGGTTTATCCAGTGGTCCTCCCACCCGAACCACTTGCTATCGCTATCAGTGAAGCCATGCAGCATATAAAGTACTGGGAAACGCTTGTCCGGTTGAGAATTGTAAGAAGGGGGAAGATATACCGTCACATCTCGTTCGGCAGGATCACCCATAAGATTCCCTTCAATGGCATGGCTGTATACCTTAATCCGCTCTTTGGTTCCTTGATGACTTTGTGCATAGGTTAAAGATCCGGCCAGCAGCAGAATTATAAATGATATTACTCTCATCGTGGTTCAATATAACAAATTATTAACGTTCGCAGGCGAAGTTCACCTTTTCTATCAATGCAACTTTTTTATCTTTGCCTGTCAACAGGATTGCCTTGCGTCGTAATTTTCTACATAGTGTCTTCATATCGATTCTGCTGGTCTGGGTTTATAATCCCGGCTGGGCCGTAATCCCGGCAGAAGGATCTCCGGAGGGTAGACCGATCCTTATAGTCACCACCGATATCGGGGGGGATCCCGATGATCAGCAGTCGCTCACCCGTCTGCTGGTATATTCCAATGAATTCGACATTCAGGGACTTATCGCATCAGCTTCCGGTACTAGGGGTGAGCTGGGAATGGATACGGTCAAGGAGCAACTGATCCGGAAGTACGTGCTGGCCTATGGAGAGGTGTATGAGAACCTGAGGGAGCAAACCAGCGGATATCCCGAACCTGATGTCCTACTGGATCGCATCTACCGGGGGAATCCGCATCGCGGGAAGGAACATATTGGGATCGGAGAAGATACAGAAGGTTCGGAAAGGATCATCCAGGTAGTTGACCAGGCAGGTGACCAGAAGGTCCATGTGGCTGTCTGGGGTGGACAGACCGACCTGGTGCAGGCCCTTTGGAAGGTAAAACATTCAAGAAGTGCCGAAGAATTTGCACAATTTACCGAAAAGCTCAGGGTGTATGATATCAACGACCAGGACGGCCTTTATGACTATATCCTGGAGGAGTTCCCGAACCTGTTCTACATCCTGGCCAGTGCTGAACAAGGAATGGATAAGCGGGAAGGAGCCTACAGGGGCATGTACCTGGGTGGGGATGAGGAGCTGACATCCAGGGAGTGGATCGATTCCAACATCAGGAACGATCACGGTCCACTGGGGGCATTGTATCCCCCGGAAGCCTGGACTGCACCCAATCCACATGGGGCACTCAAAGAGGGCGATACACCTTCCTGGTTCTATTACCTGATGAACGGATTGCAGGACCCGGAACAACCCGGATGGGGTGGCTGGGGCGGGAGGTTCAAACCGGTCACAGGAAATTTTTACAGAGACGACGAGGACTTTGCCGATACCGTAATCAATGCCCGGTCCACCGTTTCCCGTTGGAGGCCGGACTTCCAGAATGATTTTCAGGCGAGGATGGACTGGTGTGTGAAATCCGTTGAAGAGGCCAATCACCAGCCGGTGGCAGTGGTCATGGGAGACGATACAAACGGAATCCTGCACGTGGATGCCAATGAAGGGGACACCCTACGCTTTTCTGCCCTGGACTCCTATGATCCGGATGGAGGGAAACTGGAATTCACCTGGTGGACATACCCTGAGGCAGGTACGAACCTGCAGTGCCCGGTCCTGGAGAACTATACCACCCCTGAAGTCTATTTCGTGGTACCCTACGGGGAAGCAGGCGCTGACCTGCACCTGATCTGTGAGGTTTCCGATAATGGCACCCCATCATTGAAGGACTACAGAAGGATCGTGATCAATATCTATTGATCAGCGCCATAATTGATATTATGAGTGGTCATCGGTTAATCTTTAGATGATCAAACGTACCCCGCCCAGGTCCTCCACCCTGAAAGGGAAACAGTCACCTGGTGATGCGATAAACATGAAATTGATTGGGATATTCCATTCTTTTGATAGCTTCCTGATAAGCTCCGGGCTGAAAACACCCTGAATAACATGAGATGTCACATCAATCTCCGGATATTCTTCGTCGATGATCGCCACAACCTCTTTAAAGCTTTTGGGATTCTCATCCTCAATTACCTGTTCCGGATCGTCCACATGCACAATCTTCAGATTCCTGGTGTTTTCATTGTTCTTGATATACAGCGCAACTTTATTCAAAGTGGCAATGTTATAGCGTTTAGTAAAGTAAACAAACTGCTGCGAATTGATCGTATTGATCAGATTGTTCAGGCGGGAGCTTATTTTTAAGAATCCGTCCTGGGTATAGTTGAAGATATGAAAGATAATCCTTAACGTACCCCTCAGGATAGCAACCCTGCGGAGCAGGAATGCAATGATCAGACTGGCTGGAATGAAATAGGTAAGAAACAGTCTTAAATTAGACTGGACACCATCTTCGGATTTCATAATGATATTTCCCAGGAGGGCGACGAGAACAGCTGTTATTGCTGCGAGTACACTCAGCCATTTAGCCGATTCGGGTCTCGGTAGTTTTTCTCTACGCATTTTGAGCAGGATATTCCCAAATCCAAAAAGTAACATCACAGATAAAAAAGAGACCGTATAGACGCCGGCCAGCCTGACAACATTTCCTTTGGTAATAAACAATACAGAAATTGAAAGCAGGAAAAACATAAGGATGATCCTGTAAGAACTGCCTTTTTTGTTTTTCCTTAAAAAGAACTGAGGCAGGATCCGGTCAAGGGTCATTCTTTCAAGCAAACCTGTAACGCCAACATATGAGGTTAAAACCGCGCCGCTTAGTACCAACACCGCGTCCAGTGAGACAAGCGTGGAAAGCCAGTGACCTGAAGACAGCAGCCCCATGTGTGACAACAGTGTGTCGGAATGTTCAGCTCTTATTTCAGCTACAGGCAATATACTCAAGGCAAAGAAGGCCATCAGTGGATTGATAATACTCACAATGACCCACATATTCCTGAGCGTTTTAGGGAATACCCCGGGTTGCTGTTCCTCAACGAAATTGGCAGAACTTTCAAATCCTGAAATCCCCAGCATAGAAGCTGAAAATCCAAAGAAAATAGCAACCATAATGCTTCCTTCAACGGGCAGTTTCCAGTTGGCACTGAACTGGCTGAAACCGTTCCTTATTAAATAGATGCCGATAAAAAGTGACAGCACAGTCAGAGAGGCAAGGTGAAAGATAAAAATACCAGTTGCGACCCTTGCTGATTCCCTGATACCCATGATGGTAAGTATCGCAAAAATCAGTAATACGCCAATGGTGGACATGATGACCGGTGCCTGATTAATAATATCATGAAAATACCGCATGGCTTCATTGGCGGAGATTACAGAGGTGGCCATATAGGACAATATGGTCAGCGTAGCTGCCATTGATGCTGTTGATTTACTTGTAGTATTCAATAGTGCATTATAAGCTCCACCATTAAGTGGAATTGCTCCGACCACTTCCCCGTAAATCTTCCTAAAGAGATAGAGGACTACTGCAACGATAAGCAGTGTGATCCAGGCATACTGTCCCGCAAACCCGATTGCAAGGGCAGAGACATAAAGAACAGAAGAACTGATATCGTTCCCGCAAATGGCAGTGGATGACAGAACACCCAGTTTTTTCTTAGCCATGTTGAGCAATAATTATTAAGCACCTCCGCGTAGAATTATCAAAGGCGGTACATCTGAGAGATTTCTGATAGTTTAGTTTAGTGAGTCCGTTCACTGCGGGTAAATATAATTCACATCTGCATTCGTGATGCTATTATGAGCAAATAAATTTACATTCCGGGCCGGGGTGCTGTTAGACTTTCTTTTGTATATCACTGAAATACAAGGCGTGCCACTCATTTTTCCGGAACACAATTACAATGAATCAGAAAGATCTTCTGTTTCACTTTTACCAGATATAGGTTCCCACTGCACCTGGTTCAAGTGGAATCACAGCGTATTTTCCCCTGTACTGAACCTGAAAGGCTTGACTGTTAAAGGTGTTGTTGGCCACGATCAGGACAATCTTTCCGTCTGGAGTTTTAAAAGCCACATTGGGTAAGACAGGGGTATCTTCCTGAATTGCCACCCGCTGGATCAACTGTTTTTGTTCATCCCGGGTTAGTTCCACCGTCCTGTCTCCTGTGTTCGTGGAAACTATGCGAACCGATCCCGGTCGCACAAATTTGGAGGCATGGGCAATGACATAGTAGGCAATGTTCCGGCTCACCTGGTCTCCTTTAATGGTAATGGCTCCCTGGCACATGGGGCAACCACCATTGTCGGTATGGGGATCGTTCATTGGATCAGCAGCAAGATTCCAGAGCAGTACGTTCTTGCTCCAGTTGCGTGTCACATCGATGATCATCCTTTTCACCTGGGAAGCAATAGTGATCTCCCCACTCCCGGGATTTTCAATCACCATTTGCTCGGTAAAATATAAATTCTTGTCGGGACGGGCCAGATGAAGGGTGGTCATGGCATCCATATGTCCCATGTAATGGTGAAATCCCGAGCCATCGGCATAATCCGAAATGACTGTATTCTGCAACAGGGCCAATGGATAGTCGATCCGGTCAAGGTTATGGTCGAATAGGATCAGCTTGGTAACCAGACCTGCCTCGCGGAGCGCAGGGATCAGGTACACGCTAATGAATTCCTCCTGTTCTTCCCGGTACCAGGGCATACTTGGGGTGTTGTTTGAATTAAGGGGTTCGTTCTGAATGGTAATGGCGTCAATGGGAATGCCTTCCTTTTGCATCTCCTGAATATACCTCACGAAATAATGAGCATATACCCCATAACAATCCTTTTGCAAGTGTCCACCCCTCACATTGTAGGCTTCTTTCATCCACGCAGGTGCTGACCAGGGTGATGCCATAATTTTAATACCTGGACTAAGAGCAAGGATCTCTTTCATCACAGGGATCACATCCTTACGGTCCTGTCCCAGGTCGAATTTCTCCAGATGGTAATCTGTTTCACCTTCGGGAAGATCGTCGTAAGAGTATACGAAACTGTTGAGGTCTGAGGCTCCTATGGTCATACGGATATAGCTGAAACCCATCTCATCGTTCCCGGTACCGAACATCTCTTGCAAAATTTTTTCGCGTACTCCGGAACTCATATTGATCAGGTGTTCGGCACTTCCTCCGGTCATGGCAAATCCAAAACCATCCATCTCCTGATAAACTGTCCTGTCGTCCACTACAATGACCGGGGCCCTGCCTGACTTCCAGCTCCTGAAATTCAGGGAATCGGATTGTTTCTCAAATAAAGCCGAACGGTCAGGTCTGGTTACCCATGCCCCGATATCGCCGGATTGGGCAGCCAGGTTCAGGCTGAAGATAAAGCCAAGTGCAACAAATACGTTACCAGGATTGGATGTCAAATTAATTACTTTCATATGGATCATATTTATATCCGCATTCTGAGTTCATAAAGATAATCTGAAATAGTCTATACCGGCAATTGCTTTTAACGAATTATTAACATAAACACCTGTTAAAATCATTGATAGTCTGAAAGATACGGTGTACATTGTAAATGTATTCTTAATACAAGCAAATCTGGACTGATGAAAATAAAAGGGACATTGTTGGTAATGGTCTTTGGGATCGTTACCATGGTACCTCTTTCTGCTCAGCTTACAGTTGGAGGATTACTGGATTTAAACATTGCAGGGTTTAATGTAA
>Ga0210086_1001584_pt1 | contig 11494 bp, 6 predicted proteins | sample China_Galinas_PW_3_FD_184867 | JGI IMG/M metagenome (GOLD analysis project Ga0210086, IMG submission 184867) | Wetland microbial communities from San Francisco Bay, California, USA, that impact long-term carbon sequestration - China_Galinas_PWB_D2... | ecosystem: Environmental > Aquatic > Marine... | reverse complement strand
CCCGGCCATGAGGGTCGCCTTCGATTGGGCCCTGGATGGCCCTGCCTGGCCGGGCCCTTTCGGGCAAGCGGATTTCGTGTTCGGCGAAACCTGGGTCGGACCCATGGGGCTCATCGATCTTCTCGAGACCCGCCTCGGCCTGGGCGGACGGTTCGAGGAGCCACTGCAGCGCGCATGCAAGCTGGCTTCGCGGCTGCGAGAGTGCTCGGGGTATTGGAGCGAGTCGTTCGACGTCGATCCTCTCGGGACGTCCAGGCGCCTGCTCAACGATCGCGATCAGCTCCGACTCTGGGGATGGGCCGGAGAGCCGGTCTCACGGCGTCTCGCCGAACTCGAGAAGGCGACAGAGGACGTGGCGCCCAGCGTTCCGGACAGACTGCTGGCCATCGCGCAGGCGCTGGAGTTACGCCCCGCCGGTATCCAGTCGCTGATCACTCACACGGTCCTGGACGACCTGCCACCACTGTGGCGGCAGGTGTTTGCGGCACTCGGGCGAGCCGGAGTCATGGTCGAGGAGCAGACACTACCTTCGGCCCCAGCGCTCGGCGATTTGGCTGCTTCACGCTCGGCTGACTTCGCACCAACCGGTGACGGAAGGCTCTGCCTTCTGCGTCGCCACGGGCCGCTGGACACGGCTGACGAGATCGCGGCTTCGCTGGCAGCCTGCGACAGCTTGGACGACGTCGTGGTCATCGGCGCCGATGGCGTGCTCGACCAAGCACTGGCCAGACATGGTCTCCCGCGAGTTGGTGCGCACGTGGGCCCTCCGGCTTCGGCTCGGCTACTCAGCCTGGTGATCGCCTCCGCCTTCCATCCCATGCCGATGTGCGACTTGCACGCACTGCTCGCCGCCGACCCGGGCCCCATCCCCAGGCCGGTTGCCCGGAGGCTCGTGGGTGCAATTGGTCAGCTTCCTGGACGCCGCAACGCGACATGGACTGACGCGCTCTCCGACGGACTCGAGCGCATCGATCCTGATCGGCGCAAAGAGATCGAAGAACGATTGACAGCACTGGTGATGCCAGTCTGCGCACTCGACGAGCCACTCCCCGCGGACGCGCTGCGGGCTCGACTCGGTGTTCTCGATTCCTGGGCCCGCGCACGCTCGGGGAGAGTGCCATCGCTGCTGGTGCTGTCGCAGCGGATACGCACACTCCTCGAAGCCGTTGACTTGATGGCGACGACGGCGTTGCCTCGGCAGGAGCTGTGGCGACTCTGTGACGATCTCGGCGAACCATCGTGGAGCTGGCAGCCTGCGCAGGCCGGACTCGCGCATCTTCCTCGACCTGGAGCGGTCCTGGGGCCAGCACGAGCGATCGTTTGGTGGAACTTCACACGGGACTCGGCGGTTCGGCCGAACCGACTGCTACTGACTCGTGCCGAACGCGAAGGGCTGCAAGCAGCCGGAATCGAGCCCCCGACACCTGCCGCGGCAATGGCAATACAGACTCGTGCATGGCAACGACCGCTTCGGCAGGCTCGAGATGCTCTGGTGTTGGCCTGCCCGCTGACGGGAGCAGATGGCCAGCCGAGCCACCCGCATCCCCTGTGGGACGACATCGTAGCTTCGCTTCAAAAGACCGACGACGCGCCGAAGCTGGAGTTCACACAGGTCACGCATCTCGCCGAGGCGAAACGCGCTCCGGTTCAGAAGCGTTCGCTTCCCACGCCGAGCGAGGCAGTGACGCTCGACTCGCCCATCCTGCTGCGCGAAACCGAATCGCCATCGAGCATCGAGAAGCTGCTCGGATGTTCGCTTGCATGGGCCCTCACCTACAGCGCACGACTGGGTGCCGGACTCTCGCTCTCCCCACCACTCGTGGGCCCTCTCGTGTTCGGGACTCTCACTCACCGGATCCTCGAACAGTCCCTCCGGGAGGAACTCGCGTCACCCGAGCAGGCTGCCGAGGTAACGGGCAGGCTCTTCGACGAACAGTTCTGCGACATCTGCGAAGAACTCGGACTTCCGCAGTTTCAGGCGAGCCGAGCGACCGTGAGAAGAGCTGCGGTAGAGTCGGCGCGAGAGCTCTTCCGGCTCGGACAGCAGCACGGAGTCAGTCGCGTTCGGACCGAGGTGCTCGCGGAGACGAAGGCAGCAGATCAGCCTGTCCAGGGCCGGCTCGACCTGGTCTGGGAAGATCCGGCCGTCGTGCTCGACCTCAAGTGGGGCAAGAGTGCCTATCTCGAGAGGCTCGAGGCCGGCACGAGCATCCAGCTTGCGGCGTACGCGGCGATGCATGCTCCGGGCGGCCAGCTCGCCGAGACCGGCTATTTCGTCCTCCAGAACCAGCAGCTCCTGTCCGAGCCCGACGGACGCCTGTCCGCGCATGCCGCCGAGCGAGGGCGCTTTCGAGCATCAGAGGTCTGGCCGGCCACGGTAGCCAGCTTGCAGGTGCGTCGCGACTCGCTCGCGAGTGGTCAGCTCGAGGCACCGGGCGCGAATGGTGAAGACATCCGAGGGGCGCTCACTCCCGACGGCCTCACCGTTGCGCCCCCGTGCAAGTACTGCACATTCGCTGGCCTGTGTGGGCGGGATGGGGCGCGATGAAGATCCACATCGTGACAGCGAGTGCGGGAACGGGGAAGACGACGGATCTTGCACGGCGACTCGACGATGCCGTCGGCAACGCTGTTGCGCGCCCGGAGGCGATATTGGCCACCACGTTCACCAAGCAAGCCGCTGCGGAGCTGCTCAACCGGGCTCGCACTCGCCTTCTGCGCAGCGGTCACGGTCAGGAGGCACAAGCGCTGCTCGCCTCCCGCATCGGCACCGTGAATGCGGTCTGCGGGTCACTGGTTACCGACTATGCCTTCGAGCTCGGGCTTTCGCCCGAGCAACAGGTCCTCGACGAAGATGGAGCGGAGCTCGCGCTCAAGCGCGCACTTGCGTCGGTTGTCTCCGAACAAACATCCGACAAGCTGCAGTCATTCAGGGCCAAGTTCGACCACAGCTTCGACTGGCACTACGAGATGCGACGCTTGATCGAAGCTGCACGCGCGAACGGCCTCGACGAGACTCGCTTCTCCGAGTCCGCCGACCGCTCGATCGCCTCCTTGGACGCCTGCCTCGGCCCGATCGCGGGTACGGAGGAGGAACTGGACGCTCGCCTGCGCGAGGCCATCGACGCAGCTCTAGCCGCCATCGGTTCCGGCGGAGACGAGACGAAAGGAACCGCCAACTACTGCAGGCTGCTGGCCAAGAGTCGCGCCGAACTCGATCGTGACCGTCTGCGTTGGGGGGACTGGGCGAAGCTGTGCACGGCGAAGCCAACGAAGAAGTCACTGGAACACGCCGCCCCGGTTCAAGAAGCGGCGGCACGACACATCGGCCATCCACGACTTCGCAGAGATCTGCATGACCTCATCCGTCTGATGTTCGATGTAGCTCGGCAAGGGATGCGGGCGTACCAAGATGCCAAACGGCAGCAGGGCCTGCTCGACTTCGTGGATCAAGAAGTCCACGCACTCGATCTGCTTTCACGCTCGGAAGTCTGCGAAGCACTGCAAGACGAGATCGATTCCGTGTTCGTCGACGAGTTCCAGGACACGAGTCCCCTGCAGCTCGCGATCTTCCTCGAGGTGGCTGCTCTCGCGAAGGAGTCGGTGTGGGTCGGCGATCCAAAGCAGGCCATCTTCGGTTTTCGCGGCACCGATCCGGCACTCATGGACGCAGCCATCGAGTCGTTGTCGAGCCCTTCCCGCGATCCCGATCTCGTCACCGCGGCGGTAGACGCGATGACGCAACGCGCGCCGGTGGAGACCCTGTCCATCTCCTATCGCAGCAGGCCGGCCCTCGTGAGCCTGACAAACGCCGTTTTCCTGCCGGCCTTCATGGGGCAGCAAGGGATGAAGGAGGAGAGCGTGCGCGTGTCTCCTCACAGGGATGAATCTCCAGAGCTCGGACCAGCGATCAGCTACTGGCCACTCTCGGGCGACGGGCGGATGACCAACGACATCCGCGCTCAGGCCGTAGCTGCAGGAGCTCGCGATCTGCTCGCGAAACGCCCAACCGTCTGGGATCGAGACACGAGGACAAACCGTGCGTCCAAGGCTGCGGACCTGGCGATCCTGTGCCGAACGAACGACCAGTGCCTGCGAGTCTCCGAAGCACTGGGTCAACTCGGCATTCCCTCCGTGGTCGCGCGCACGGGACTGCGGGAGTCCGCCGAGGCGCAAGTGCTGCTCGCGGGGCTGCGCATCTGGGTGGATCCCCGGGATCGCCTTGCAGCCGCGACCTTGTCCAGAATCCTCGAGCATCCCGAGGACGCCCGCGGATTCGTCGAGAAGGCTGTTACCGCGGACGGTCACGAGCGCCTGGCCGCCACTCCCGCTGTTCGGGACGTCGTCTCCGCGCGGGAGGAAACGTCGGACGTCGACGTGTTGGCAGCCGTCGATGCTGTCACCGATGCTCTCGAGCTACGAGAACTGTGCGCGGCCTGGGGCGATGTGACGCAGCGGATCGCGAACCTCGATTGCCTACGAGCTCACGCCGCTCGTTACTGCGACGACTGCCGCTCGGGAGGCGACGCCCCCTCACTCGTCGGCTTCTTGGCGTACTTCGAAGAGCTTGCCAACGACACCGGCTGGGGCAACTCGCGTTGTGACACCATCGCACGCGTGGGTTCCGACGACGCCGTCACGATCTCGACCTGGCACGCCGCCAAGGGTCGCGAATGGCCAATCGTTGTCTTGTTCGGGCTGGAGTCCCTGCGGCCTGCGGAAGCCTACGGGGTGCATGTGCTCACCGACCGCGAGACGTTCGACGTCAACGATCCGCTCGGTGGCCGGTGGATACACTTCTGGCCCAATCCCTACACGACGTCCAACCAACGGGGCCCGGTCAAGACCGCCTACGCGCAGAGCGACGCCTACCGCCACATCTCCAACCGAGCCGAGCGCGAGGCCCTGCGCGTTCTCTATGTCGGGTGGACGCGTGCGCGTGACCGGCTCGTGCTTGCGGTGCAGGAAAACAAGTTGCTGAACGGACTCCTGGGCAAGTTGGCGGACATCGACTCGACTCTGATTGCTGATCCAGGCGTCACAACACCGGGACCCGTGGATGTGTCGTGGGGCGGGCACGAGTTCCAGCTCGACATCCACCCGTTCCAACCAGCCGAACCTGCTCCGGGCGATCCGCAGCCAGGACACGTCCGGCTCGGGAGGCGCCCAGTCGATCGAGCTCCGAGAGCCGTGGCTCCGTCTTCGGCCCCACCGCGTCCGGCCAAGCTCGGGGAACCGGTGCACCTGGGCACGCCGCTCAGGATGCGACGATCGGTCGACGCAGCCGCCCTCGGCACGGCCGTGCACGCGTTCTTCGCAGCTGATGATCCGCAGCGACCGAGTGAGGAACGCCTCGAGATCGCCAGCGGCCTGCTCGACCGCATGCACGTCACCGGGGCGCTTTCGCCCGATGACCTGCTGGAGCTGGCCGATCGACTGTGGCGGTGGCTCGGAACGACGTTCGGTGGCGAGAGCGTCGTCCGTACAGAGTGGCCCGTCGGCTTGCGCCTCGAGTCGGGCACCGAGTTGCTCGGCGTGTCGGACCTCGTCGTCGAAACCCAGCGTGCCCTTGCTGTGATCGACCACAAGAGTTTCGGTCTAGCGATGGCGAAACAGAACGTCGAGTTGCTGGCTGGTCAGCTCGGCTGCTACGCCGATGCGGTAGCGCGGGCTCGCCCCGGCAAGCAGGTGACCACGTGGGTGCACCTACCGTTCGAGGGCGTCGTGGCCGAGGTGCTCTCGGGCAGGCATTAGTCGAGGCCAAGAGTTCGTGGTCATGAGAGGCTCGTCGTGCGTTCGCCCCCCGGCCGCCCATCCGCCGAAAGCCGCGACGGCATAGCGACGATAAGGAGAAGTGCGCGAGAGCAGCCAGGCGACCGAAAGGAAGCAGAGTTGGGTGCACGAGCGATGAACGACAGTCGCCGCTCGAACGAGGTCTGGCAATGACCGATATCCTGACCGACGAAGAGATCGCATCGCTGATGAACCCGGCCGCTGCCGAGGAGCCGGTCGAAACGGGACCCAACGTCGAGGAGTTCCTGCAGGCGGTTCTGACCAGCAAGGCCGGGATCTCCGAGATCAACTTGAGTGTCGGGAAGCTGTCGGCGGGCGAGCTGCCGTCCACGTGGAAGCCCGTGACACCGTCCTCGATCATCTCGGCCATTCCACCGTGCTTGCCGCCCACCACGACGCGGCTCGCGGCCATCGCTTCGACACAGGTGTTCGGCCAGTTCTCGAACAGCGACGGCAGGATGCAGACGTCGTAGTCGAGGAGGCGGGCGAGGAGCTCGTTTCGCGGCAGCGCGCTCTCGAACCGGACGTTGGCCGGCGCGCGCCGGTGCCGGCGGCAATCGGCCGCCGACCATACGTGTAGGCACCGGCGTAGAACGGGTTGCGCAGCACTTCGCGGACGAAGCACTGCGTCGGCAGTCGCCAGGTGATGGTCATCCGACCTGCAACGAGTGCGTCTTGGCCGCACTGGGTGCAGTGCACGCGCAAAAAACCTCGGGCGAGGACCGAAACCGTGATGAAGGACGGTCGATTGGTCAAGCGGCAGGGTAAAGTGCTGCGAGCCGAGGACTGTCGCGCACCTCCAGCAGATGACGCCAGTCCTTGGCGGTGCGCGACAGCCTCGAGACCTCACCGCTCATGATGATGCCAATCTCGCCGCGAGCGACTGCTCCTACCAGACGATCGAAGTCCTGGCGCTGCTTCGCGCCGAGCGACGCACTCGAGCCGAGGTCGTGGTCGAGGACCTCGACCCTGTGCCATCCCAACTCCCGCGCCAGCACCTGCAGCTCACGCTGCAGCCGCGGGCTCTCCAAGTTCTCACGGACTTGCTTGTCCGAGGACTGTCGCATGTAGACCACGGCCTTCCGCTCCAAGTGCCGTGGTCCGATCTTGCTGTTCGATTGCGCCTGTATCGTTATCCCTCCCTCCGAGTTCCTCCGCTTCGACGGCGACGGCCAGAACGGCCTTCGCCATGAGCGTCTGATTCGTCCCGATTCGTCGACTCGAATCCGCTACCGTCTCGCCCAGACCGCGGCAACTCGGGAGGTTCTCCCGGACTTCCTCCTCATTCCAGGCCCAACTCCCAGGCCGATCTGGCCGCAGCCGGGCCGCCCTCCAGGTCCCCGAAGCGCCTCGAGGCCCCTTGCTCTGGCTTCCGCGTCGTCGGCAATCGCATGAACGAGATCATGAAAGTGCTGACCATCATCTCGACGATCTTCATCCCGCTTTCGTTCATCGCCGGACTCTACGGCATGAACTTCGACACGAAGCACCCGCTCAACATGCCGGAGCCCACGTGGCCCTATGGCTACATCTTCGTGCTCCTCGTTATGGCCGCGGTCTCAGCCGGCATGCTCTTGTTCTTCCGGCGCAAGAGATGGTTGGGGCCCCGAAGCTAGGCACTGTCTGACAAATGCCTGCGGCATTTGTCAGACAGCCTAGTGCCGTGTAGCGGGAATCCTCGCAGAACCCGATTTGCGGCGGTCCCGGACGAACGCGACAATACGCTCAGCACGTCGCCAACGTCACCCACCGAGCACCCGAGGTCGAAGCGATGAAACTCGTATTGTCGGCAATCTGCCTGAGTAGCGCGGTCGCCGCACAAGCGCTGCCGAGTTGCAGGGCTTCGCGGTTCCTACCGAGAGATCGGTGCACGATCATACTCGAGGTCCCGGAACCGAGCCGGTTGCTCGCAGAGACGAACCGGTTCTGGCAAGCGCGCGTGCTGCAGCACGAGGAAGTCCGCGACGTGCTGCGCAGGAGCGACGAGGACTTCGGGATCGTGTTCTCGCGCGATGCGGCTCTACGCAAGCTGGTCACGCCGTTCGATCAGGGCTGGATGGCAGCGACGATCTACTCGCGTGACGATCCTCCGGTGCTCTGGCACTGTCTCGGGGCCGCGGCCTCGAGCTCGGTCGCGACGCGCGGGCAGGAGAACGAGCTGACGAGCCTTCTCGTCGGTGAAGACCAGCGGACACCACGGCCGGGACGCCAGCTGATCGCCAACGACTACCCGTTGCAGGACACTCCGGTGATCGTGCGCACGTTTCGCTTCCGCGAACAAGAAGTGGGCAATCTCCAGCTTCTGTCGCAGACGCTCGACCCGCTGCTGTGCTACGCGCGCAAGGGCCGCAACGTCGCAAGCTGCTCGGCGTTGTACCGCGACGAACGCCGCGGCCCGGAAGAACTGCTCGCCGAGCTCGTCGGGCTCGGTCGCCGGCGAGGCCCCGAGATCGCGGCAGGGGATCCGGCGACGCTCGCGCGGCTTACGATTCAGCCGCGTGTCGCCGTGAAATACGGCGCGAAGCGCAACGCCGAGTTCGCGCACACGTTCCTGCTCGACGATGTCGAACGCATCGAAGCCAGGCTCCTGCTCGCGCGAGACGAGAAGCACGCGCGGCTCGTCGAGCACATCGACTTTCACGAGGCGGGCAAAGTCCCATCGCTTCTTCTCGCGCTCGGTCCCGCCCCGGAGTCGCTCGCGCAAGTCGCCCGCTTTCTGCCGGCCAACACGCTCGCTGCCGTTCACCTAGGTCTCGACCCGAAGGGAATCGCCGCATGTGCCCGGGAGCTCGCTACGCGCCACCGGCGACCCGAAGTCGCCGACCACTGGCTGCGCTCGTTGCAGGGTGTCCTCGGCCGTCCCGCGGTCGACTCCAAGACGCGCACGGACTGGCGTCAGGCGACGCTGTTCTGGCTCCCACCCGAAGTCGGTGGACCTCTCGGACCACAGCCGTGCGTGTTCATTCGTGCGATCGGACCGGGCGCGGTCGACCGCGTCCTGGCCGGCATCGCCCGTGTGCTCGCCGAACGAGCGACACGCGACGACGTTCCGCCGGACGGCTATCCGGCTCGCGGCTATCTCCGCAATCGCGTGCGCTACCTCAGGATGAAGGACTACTTCACCTATGAGCAGCTGCTCACGACGCACATCCTGTTCGGCGGTCTCGTGTCGGCGACGCGCGTCGGCCCGTACGTCGCGATCGGCTGCAGCCCGAAGGCGCTCGAGCACCTCCACGAGTCGCTCGCGCGTGGCGAGGTCCTGTCTCGGCAAGCAGGTTTCTCGACCCACTTCGCGCACCGCGGCGAGACCGACATGATCGAGGCGTTCGCCGACTTCCCGAAGATGGTCGAGCACCGCACCGGGCTCGAGACCTGGTGGTGGACCGCGGTCGCACGGGCCCTACCCGGCGTCGTCGCGACGATCCGCCTCGGCGGGCGGCCTTCCAAGAACCTCATCGCGCGAGCGGTGGGCACCCCCGGCAAACGCGGCATCAGTCCCGTCGATCGACTGCTCGAAGAAGTCAGACTAGAGCGCTTCTGGATGAGCTCGACCGACTTCGGTCACCGGATTCGGCACGAGGGCGGAACACTGCTGTCGCCGGTCGCCTGGGCGCTCGCAGGCTACGCCGTGCACTCGATCAGCGTCGTCACCGCGTTGGCGCGGTAAGGCGGCGCGTAACTGAGCGATTCCGGTCGTCATCAGCGAATCCTGATTCGCACGTCGTCGCTCGCGCCCTCGACACGCAGCCGGAGCTGTCCATTCAAGTACCCCGATTGCGTTGCATGCATCGCGTCGAGCTGGATTTCGAAGGCAGGCCACGGGAACACGAAACGAAACCGACCGTCACCGTCACGCTTCACCCTCGTCTGCTCGACACGCTGTCGCGACAGCCAGCGTGCGGAGCGAAGACAACCGAGCCTGACAAAGCGAAGCCGGCCAAGAAGACCGCGAAAGCACTCCGCCGCTACTCCTGGTCCGAGGCTCCTGATCGTCTCGAGCACCGGCACGAGTGCCGGACGGAGCACGTCGGGGATCCGCTCGAGCATCTTGCTCGCGAACGATCGTGTCGAGCAGCGCGGCAGGCGGGTACCGAACGACGTAAGGGCCCGCGGACGTGGTTGACGAGCATCGTCCGGGACACGACGAGGCTGTTCCGGGCACGCAGGACGGCGAGGTCCGCACGAACCTGGGTGCTGCGGTGTTGGATCGGGGACAGCAGGCGTGGATCCATGCGAGCGACGCGAGCCAGCTGTTCGGCGTCGAAGCGATCTGTCTTGTTGTCGCTCTTGTAGATCATCCGGAGCTTGCCGGGATTGGCGACGAGCACGTCATGGCTTCCCTGCTTCAGGAGCTCGGACACCCACGGCGAGTGCGTACCCGCTTCGAGCGCGATCCGCGCGCCAGCGATGCCCACGAACCGTTGCCGGAACGCGTCCGGCGTCGTGCGCAGCCGTCCCTCCTCGACGACCTCGCCGTCGGTGTCGAGGACGCAGAAGTGGCTGAAGCGGTCGCCGAGATCGATGCCGATGCTCAACGTGGTCAAGGTCGTGGTAGCGTGACTCATGGTCGGCCTCCTTTGAGCCTCTGAGCTCGAACGCTTTTGTGGCGACCTGATGGTACGCCGTCAGGAGGTCGGCCTTCTCATCTCAGCTATCCGCGAAGCTACGGTTCTGGGCTTCGCATGGCGGCGACACACATGCCGACGCGAGCCACACACACGCCGCGAACCAGATCCGAAGCCGCATCGCTTCATCGTATGCGGACCGTGAGCCGCACGTCTACCGTTCGAGCAACTCGCGAGCGATCGCTGTCGTGGCTGACGCACTCCGAGCTTCGCGTCAACGGATGAGCGTGTCGCCCGTCACGTTGGTGAAGCGCCAGGTCGACGGAGGATGGACCAGATCGGGGATGATCAGTGCCTGCGAGAACAGGGGCGTTCCGATCAGCGTCGCATCCTTGGGGATCGCGAGCGATATCCTGATCTTCCCCCGGTTCGGGAGGATCACCGCGAGCGGAAGCACGATCGCCTTGCTGAGGTCGAGGCCGAAGGTGCCGAACACGGGGACCCGGAGCTTCTTCTCGGCCGTGCCGACGAACGGCACGGCGAGGTGATAGGAGGTCGCGTAGCCGGGCTTGGCGTAGATGTCCAGCTCGTGGCTCCTGCCGACAACCGACAACAGGGGTGTGTCGACCTGGCGATCGAGGTTCGCGTAAACCCGCGTGCCCAGAATCAGATCCAGATCGCCGTCTCCGTCCATGTCGCCGAGCGCGGCGTCCATGGTGTCGTCTCGGTCCTCGGGCAAGCGCCCGACCAGCGTGGCGTCGGTGAACTTGCCCTTGCCGTCGTTGACGTAGAGCCGGTTCAACTGGTCTCGCACGGTGCCGAACACGATGTCGAGGTCGCGGTCACCGTCAACGTCACCGAGGGCCACTGCGTTCGACAGGCCGTCGACCGGGAAGTGGGTCGCCGTGACGTCGGTGAACTTGCCCTTGCCATCGTTCAGGTAGAGCTTGTTCAGGCCCCAGTTCCCGATCACCAGGTCCAGGTCACCGTCGCCGTCGACGTCGCCGAGTGCGGCGTTGCGCGTGTTGTAGCTGTCGTTGGGCAGGCCCGCGCTCGTACCATCGGTGAACTTGCCCTTCCCGTCGTTCAGGTAGAGCCGGTTCTGCTTCCCGTCGTTGCCGAACACGATGTCGAGG
>Ga0210086_1001575_pt1 | contig 11559 bp, 8 predicted proteins | sample China_Galinas_PW_3_FD_184867 | JGI IMG/M metagenome (GOLD analysis project Ga0210086, IMG submission 184867) | Wetland microbial communities from San Francisco Bay, California, USA, that impact long-term carbon sequestration - China_Galinas_PWB_D2... | ecosystem: Environmental > Aquatic > Marine... | reverse complement strand
TCAGCTCGCCCGCCAGGAGCACCTGCGGAACCCGCCGAAGGCCGGCCGCGCGGGCCTGCTCGAACAGCTGCGCGGGGTCGAGCACCTGACCCGTGGCGACCTCGATCCTCTGCCCGGTACCGACACCGGCGGCTGCCACGGGGGCCATGAGCGCCGCGAGATGACACAGGAGCAGAGCGCGCGGGCCGAGCGAGGTCAGGACGGCCCGGCGGGTGATGAGCGACGAAGCGATCGGTGCGCCGTCGTCGTCGCGTTCGAGCTCGGGCAGCACGACCGGGGCCGGCCGGCCGGCGCGATCGGGACTGAACAGCTGCAGGTCCTCGAGCCAGTCTTCGACTTCGAGCTCGTCGGAGCAGCACACCACGAGTACGTCGTCGGTCTCGGTACGCAGCGCGGCCGTCCACAGCGCCTTGGCGGACCCATGGAGTCCACCGAGAGCGAGTGGTTGGCCGGCGGTCGGCGCGGGCAGCTCGCGAAAGCGCTCGCTGCCTCGCAACAGATCGACGAGGGTCATCGCCGTTGTGGTGCCGCTACGCTTTCGCTGCTTCGCAGCGGGTCTGTCGTCGAGCGTTCGGTCTGACAAGACTGTCAGATGCTACTCGGAGGCCTCGCCTTGCTTCCCGGGTTTCTTGCGCTTCGCAGTCTTCTTCCCGGGCGCGGCCTTCTTGGGCGCAGCCTTCTTGGGCGATGCCTTCTTGGCTGTTGTCTTCTTGGCCGCAGCCTTCTTGGCCGGTGCTTTCTTGGCCGTCTTCTTCTTCGCAGCCGGCTTCGTGACCTTCTTCGGTTCGTTCGGCTCCTCGGTCACGGTCTTCGTCGTCGCTTGTCCGGCCATGAGCCGGTCGAGTGCTTCGCTCGCGGCGATGCGAGCCGCGATCTTCTTGCTCGAGCCGCGCCCGCGCCCGAACTCCTCGTCCTCGACCTTGACGAGCATCTCGAACGTGAGCGCGTGGGCCGGTCCGCTCGTCTCCACGAGCTCGTAGGCAGGCAGGCCCAGCCGGTGTTCGAGCGTGTAGTGCTGCAGGCGTGACTTCGGGTCGGTGTATGCCTTCTCGGTCGGCTCATAGTGGCTGATCACATGCAACAGCACGAAATCCTGCGCGGCTTCGAGGCCGCCGTCGAGGAAGATCGCGCCGATGCAGGCCTCGACAAGGTCGGCTTCCATGTTGGCCGTTGGCTCGAGATCCTGTCCCTTGCCGGTGCGCAGCAGCTCGCTGAGCTTGAGGCGGCGGCCGACGCGCGCGAGGAACTCGCCTTGCGCGATCAGCGATCGGCGGTGCGAGAGCTCACCCTCGTTCGCCTGGGGAAGCCCATCGTAGAGGAACCACGAGATGAGCATGTTGAGCACCGAATCGCCGAGGAACTCGAGGCGCTCGTTGCTCTCGAACCCTTCGTTACGGGTCGACGCGTGAGACAGCGCCTGGGCCAAGAGCGCACGGTTCTTGAACTTGTAACCGAGACGCTTCTCGGCGGAGCCGAGCCGTGCCTCCGTAATCGGCGGAACGCCTCCGTCACCGGAGGTCGGCTTTTCTTGATCTTTGTCCATAGCTCAGTTGCTTGCCCCCGCCTTCCCGCCGGAAGGCACCGGAAGTATGCCCCACACCCGGCCGGGGGTTTCGTCTCATTTGGGGATTGAAGTGTCTCGGATCAGAGCGACGTGCACGCGTGCTTTCGCATTGCTCCCGTCGTATCGTGTTCAGCACACCCGCGAGGCGGTTCGCGTGATCTCGATTCGGGCGATCTCGATCGTGGACGCTTCCCGGGGATCCGGCCGTATCACGAGATCGGCATGCAGTTCCACCAGTTCCGCCTTCCGGGTCGCGACGACCGCGCTTGCTTCGGCGAGTGTCGTCTACCCGATCCCGTTCCTCGAAGTTCGGGGTTCGCGGAGTCCCGAGCATCGGGTTCCGGAGCAGAGTCTGTGGTTTCGGATTCGGCGACACTGGATAGGTCAGGACCGGCCAGTCTCGATGCTGCTTCCGGTGAACTCACCGCGCCCGATGGCGGGCACGACGACACACTGGGCGCACCGAGTCGTGATTCGGTCGTTTCGAAACTGTCGAAGCCACTGCCGGGCGCTTCGCTGGCTCCACCCGAGAGCGGTTCAGGTTCGTCTCGTTCGTGTGGTTCGGTACGTGGTTCCAATCGTGGGCGCGGACAGCTCGAGCACGCTGTGGGCGACGATGAGTTGCCCGCGGTCCTCATCCTCACCGATATCTTGCTCTCCAAGCACTTCGGCTTCTATCCCTATTTGAGCGAAGTGCTTGCCGACGGTTGCGGAGTCTGGTCGATCGATGCGGCGACGAGCGGATACCGGACGGGAATTCCGGATTTCGATGATTTGGTTGCCAGGAACTACACACTCTCTTCAGAGCTCGAAGATCTCGAGGCGCTGATCGCGGCTCTGCTCGAAGGGAGCGTCAGCGGCGCCGCGAGTTGGAATCGCCGCGACTTGATGCTCGCCGGACACGGGAAGGGCGCGGCGCTCGCACTGCATCTCGAGCGGCGACTGCGGACCACGTACAGTGCAGTTCGGTGTTCACTCGTGTTGCTGTCGCCGCCCGCGACGATCGTCCGCGAAGGCTGGGTCGGCGACGGAGCCTCTGCACGCGGCGTGCGAGTTCCTTGTGATCGGGGCCAGGTCGAGCTCGGGCCGGGGTTTCTCGACGACGCCCGCCACTTGCAAGCGACTGCGACTCTCGAGCAGTTGATGTCTACGACGAACGCACCGGTGCTCGCTGTCTGTGGCGAACAGGATCCCGTCTTTAAGGTCCGCGAGGCCGAACGCCTGCTTCGTGCCGGCGATTCGTCGAAGCATCACCTCGTCGTGATCGAGAAGGCCGGGCATCACTTCGGTGCGAGACACCCACTCGGCGATCCCCCTCGGCCGGTGCGCACAGTCGGCGAAGTGGTCGCGCGGTTCGCCGTCGATGTGACTGGCTAGCAGGCCTGCCAGGTCATTGCTTCTCGTAATACTCGAGCGTTGCGACGGCCATCTGTGCGAGTCGTTCGGCCATCGCCGTGAGCTCCTGACGCCGGCCTTCTCGGCGGGCGAACTCGGTGTTGCTGGCCTTGATCTTTCTGTCGACAGCGTCGAGCAGCGCTTCGCGATCGCGGGCGTGCGCCAGCGTCTTGGCTAGCGCGGCGACGTCGTCGTCATGCGTGACATAGAGGTAGTGGAACCTGGGGACGAGCTTGGCATACGTCGGATCCATGATCGGCTTCGCGCACACATAGGCGGCCGCCGCGGCCTCGCGCAGGCTGCGATACTTGCGAAACCGGAACGTGTAGTCCTGGATCTGCTGGTAGAGCTGTGTCCGCCGGCGACCCGCGGGGATCGGTGAGCGGAACCGGCGAGTGCGGAGGACGTTGCGTTCGAACGGGATCGCGTCGACGTCGGGGACGTCGACGACCGCTCCGCTGTACCAGGCCTCGTAGAGTGTGATGTTCTCGTAGGCGTTGCCGCCGAGGTCGGCGTAGAGGTGGTCGAGGTAGACCGCCATGCGCCGCATCTTCTTGTCCTTGTCGAGCATCTCCAGCACGCGGGCGGCGGCCGCGTCGGCGAACGGCGGGAAGCCGTTGAGATAGTTCTCGAACGTCTCGCTCGCGGTCAACTCGGTCTTCCTGCGCACGACGCGTCCAGCGCCCCAGTCGTAGAACACCGCCTTGTTGAGCCGCGGCAGGAACTCGACACGCGGAAGCCGCGCACGGACGCGGTCGTGCTTCGCGGTACCGGCCTTGATCAGCTTCCGCTCGGGTGCAACGCCTCTGGCCCAGCGGGAAGGATCGTGGAACTTCTTGGGCTCGGCTTCGGAAAGTCGTGCCCACTGGGGGCCGAACGAGACGATGCGCTGGATCGTCTCGTCGGGATCGAGCAGTACCCTGCGTTCGAGGTAGCGCAGCACTTGCTGCTGGCGCGCGTCGGCGAGCTTGTCGAAGCGAACCAGGACCTTCGCGGGATCGGGAGCATCCGCTGCGGGGCGCTGGGCAGGAGGCGCTGGTGCGAGCAGCGCGAGGGTGAGAGCCAGTGCGAGGTTCATCGTGGGCCGTCGATCTTACGCGTTTTCAGCTGTCTGCGAGCGAGATCAGCGTGCGCAGCAGGACGTCGACGCCGTTTGCACAGCTCTCGGGAGTCGAGAGCTCACGCGGGTTGTGGCTGATTCCGTCGTGCTCGCCGGGGACGAAGATCATCCCGGCCTTCGCTATCGAGGCCCATTCCTGGGCATCATGGCCCGCACCGGACAGGATCGGCCGATGCGAGAGTCCGAGCGCCGTCGCGTGCCCGGCGATGATTGCTTGCACTTCGTCATCGAACGCAACCGCGGAGGTGCGGGCGGTTCGGCACCAATCGATCGTGACGTCGAGCTGGCCCGCGATCGCGTTGTAGCGCTCGATGAGCTCGTGCTCTGCGTCGGCGAGCGCTTGCGTGTCGGGGTTGCGGAGATCCACGGTCGCGACCGCGCGAGATGGCACGACGTTGACTGCCCCGGGGAACGTTCGCACCACTCCCATCGTCGCGCGCATGCCCTTGCCGAACCGTCCGGACTCGACGAGGTCGCGCATCTGCACGTTGATCCGGGCCGCGGCCAGCCCCGCGTCACGGCGATACTCGATCGGCGTGGTGCCGGCGTGGGCGGCGCGCCCGGTGATGTCGAGCTCGTGCCAACAGATGGCCTGCACGCCGGTCACGACGCCGACGTCGATGCCCTCTGCCGCGAGGATCGGACCTTGCTCGATGTGGCACTCGACGTACGCGTGCGGTCGCATCGCGGTCGGGTCGGCGTCGCCTTTGAACCCGATACGCGCGAGCTCCTGACCGATCGTCGCGCCGTCCGCGTCGCACAGGGAGTACGCGTCTTCGACCGTGTGACGGCCGACCGCGACCGCGCTGCCGAGCATGTCGCTCCCGAATCGGCAGCCCTCTTCGTCGGTGAAGAACCCGATGGCGACCGAACGGCGGGTCGCGATGCGATGCTCGTTGAGCGTGCGAACGACCTCGAGCGCGCCCATGACGCCGAGCGCACCGTCGAATGCACCACCGCTGGGCACGGTGTCGATGTGCGAGCCCAGAAGCACCGGCGCGAGCTCCGGTTCGGTTCCAGCGCGGATGCCGTACACGTTGCCGATCTTGTCGACGACGACGTCGAGCCCCTCGGCCTGGAACCACTCTCGGACGAGTCTTCGTCCGTCGCCGTCCGCCTCGGTCAGCGCGACTCGACGAACCCCGTCGAGGTCGAGCTGCTCGTCGTGGAACGCACCGACCTTGGCGAGCTCGGCCAGCGATTGCATCAGCCGGTCCCGGTCGATGCGCAGATCGAATGCTGTGTCGTGGGTCATCCGCATATCCTACGCGTCGAGGTCCCAGGACCGCTCCGAGTATCTGGGCCAGATCGTCACCGGCCGAGGGTGGCGGGGAGGGGTTCCCCGCATTCCATGGCCGCGACCGAGCCGTCGACGCGGTAGCATTCCAGGTTCCTGAAGCACTGGAGGTAGATACCGATGAGACTGATGACCACGGGGTTCGGGCTGCTCTTGCTCGTGCCCGCTGCTCTTGCGCCGCAGGTCGCCGCTCAGGGCAAGGCTGCAGACGCAACCGCCAAGTCTGCTGCGGTCCGGATGTACGACGCGCTGCACGCGAAGTTCGTCGACGCCAAGGTCGCGTACATGAACGCGATCTCACGCGCGACGCAGAGCGAGGAATACCAGAACGCCATCAAGGAGAGAGACTACAAGAAGGCGCGGCAGATCGTGGGCGCCATCAAGCGCTACGGGTCCGAGCATTCGAGGGCGTTCGTCGAGGCGGCGAAGAAGTACCAAGGTACGCCCGACGAGGTCCGTTTCCTCGAGTGGCTCGTCATGAACGGGTCGGGCAGGGCTCCGTCGGAGGCTGCCGACGGCTTGCTCGAGCGCCACATCAAGAGCGAAGCCTGGGGACGGATCCTGTGGCGCGCTGGCTATCGCTTCGGTACCAACGCCGATGCCAAGCTGACCAAGCTCATCGACAAGAACCCCCACGCCGACGTCAAGGCCTGGGCGCGCTACATGAAGGCCATGATGAAGATGCGTAGGCGCAACGTCGATCCCGAGGTCAAGGCCGCCGCGAAGAAGGAGCTCCAGGCCGTGGTCAAGGACTTTCCGGGCTCGATCCCCGCGCTCAGAATCCAGGGTGCCGAGTTCAGGAAGAACAACCTCCAGATCGGCAAGAAGGCACCCGACATCCACGGCGTGGACATCGACGGCAACGAGTTCAAGCTGTCGGACTACCGCGGCAAGGTCGTGGTCGTCGACTTCTGGGGCGATTGGTGACCGCCTTGCCGGGCCATGTTCCCACACGAGCGGTCGCTCGTGAAAAGGCTCCAGGGCAAGCCGTTCGCTCTCATCGGCGTCAACAGCGATCCTGACAAGGACTACCTCGCGAAGCGCATGAAAGCGGAGAACATCACCTGGCGGTCGTTCTGGAACGGCCCGCTGGGAACCAGCGGGGCGATCCCGGCCAAGTGGGGTGTCACCAGCTGGCCTACGATCTTCGTTCTCGACGAGAAGGGCGTGATCCGGTTCACCAACAAGCGTGGCGAGGAGTTGGACAAGGCAGTCGATCAGCTGCTCCACGAAATGGGCGACTAAGCGAAGCCTGCCCCTAAGGAATGTCTCTGACACATTCCTTAGGCTTAGGGGCTGTGCAAGAATAACTTCACGCCCGGGCCGGCCCTCGCCGCCCCTGGCCGCGTTGCGCTCCCTCAGCGAATCTCCTGATTCGCTTGCGTCCGCGCGCCTTGCCAGGAAACCCTCCTTCGGAGGGAACGACGATGGCTCGGCCCGGACTGTGAACTTATTCTTGCGCCGCCCCTTAGGCTTAGGCTTAGGGGCAGGTCAGTCGCCCAGAGCGCGCCGCATGCGCTCGGCGGGTGCTGTCGATTCCGGCGTCGGTTCCACAGTCGGCTCCGGCTCCGGCTCCGGCTCGGACGGGGCGAGCACTCTGTCGGGTTGGGCGACGGGAGCGGGCAGCGGTTCGAGGTTCTTTTCGAGCTTGAGGCGCTCGCGCAGCTCGGTGATCGGCCGGTGGAGGTCGTCGAGGTCGGCTTCGACGTCTTGTTTGTAGCGAGCGAACCACTGGCTCGTGAGCTTGCCGACGACGACACGGATCGCTGCGCTGCACACGCCGACGCCCAGGTCGCGGGTCGCCGGCAGGAATACCGCGATCACCATCTGTAGCACGACGAAAAACAGCGCGCACATCGCGAGCAGGTGGCCGAGCAGCGGCAGCCCCGCGTACTGGCCGGCGACCAGGTCGCGCGTCATGACCCAAAGCGCTCCGAGCACGAACGCGCCAGGCACGACGCCGCCGACGAGGCTCGCGACGTGGACGACCCTGCCGCCGCGCTCGGCCGCCGCGCTCGCACGCGCGTCGAAGTGGGCACGGATCTCGCTCGCGACCTCGGCCAACGCATCGCCGGCGTCGGTCTCGGCGTTGCCGCTGTGCTCGTGCCAGCGCGTGATCGGCAGGCCGCGCGAATAGAGCAGATCCTGGACCGCGCGCGACTCGGCGCGCAGCGTGTCCTCGACCTGGCTGCGGCGGCTCCTGGCGAGCAAGCGGTCGGCGATGTCCTGCGGGCCATAGCGCTTGTGGCCGAGCAGGCGCTGCACGAGGCTCGACAGGCCGAACCGGAAGAAGTCCGAGATCGTCAGCCACGTGCGGAACGGGCCGTAGAAGCGCTCGTGCTGCTTGATGATCGCCAGCGGCGCGAGATCGGTCTCGATCGCATGCAGCTCGGGTGCGAGAGCCGTGGCGAGCGAGCTCGACGCCGCGTCGGCCCGCGTCGACGCTTCGACTGCCGCTTCCGACAGGCGGTCGAGCATCGCGCTCGGCGCGATCTCGTCGATCTCGGCTTCGAAGTGCTCGAGCACGCGGGCCTGCTGGGCGCGCAGCATTCGCATGACCTCGGCCTCTTCGAGCTCCTTCTCGATGAACGCACGCAGCTGCTCGAACTCGTCGACCGGTCCGGGTTGTGCTTCGCCGAGGTGGGCGCGCGCCGACGTGCGGAAGATGCGGATGTCGGGCAGACCGACTTCCGCAAACCGCGCGCGCAGATCCTTGGTCACCCGTTCGAGCTCGTCCTCGGACAGCCGATCGGACTTGTTGAGCACGGCGGCGGAGACGCTGAAGCAGCGCTCCTCGCGCAGGACCGACCACGTACGTTCCTCCAGGTACTTCTCGGGGCTGAACACGTAGAGCACGAGGCCTGCGCGCTTGAGCAGCCGCGTCGTGATACGCCGGTGCTCGGTCAGGAAGCTGTCGAGGTCGGGCGTGTCGACGATGACCTTGAGACGCAGCTCGTCGCGATCGTGGGGCACGTAGTGGGCCTCGACACCGATCTCGTCGGGCAGTCCCCCGGCCGCGATCGTGTCGTGGTGATAGACGCGGATCTGCGTCGTCGTCGGCCGCGCCGCGCTCGTCTCGGCGATCCGCGAGCCGGCCAGCGCGTTGATCAGCGTGCTCTTGCCCGCTCCGGTGCCTCCGGCGATCGCGATCGTCAGCACCGCGTCGTCGCCGCCGAGCAGCTGGGCACGGCATCGCGCCAGCGCCTTCTCGATCCGTTGTTTCGCGTTCGCATCGAACTCGATCGCGCGCGGTCTGGCGATGCGCTCGGCGAGACGAGCGAGACAGTCTTCGGCGATGCGGCGGCGGTCGTTCATCGGGAGCCTCCGTAGCGGGAGACGATCGACTTGATCAAGACGTCGAGGTCAGCGGATGCCGCGTCGATCTCGTCGGAGCCGACCTCGGTCGCGAACAGCGCGGTCGCGGGGCCGACGAGCGTGTCCTGCACGAGCTCCTGCATCAGCCCGAGTTGACGACTCTTGAGCGACTGCTCCTGACTGCGCACGTAGACGTCGAGGCCTTCGCTGATCAGGATGCGCCACAGGCCGGAGACGGCCGGGCCGATCACGAAGTCGGACGGGCTGAGCCCGCCGGACAAGACCGCGCCGCCCGTCACGGCGAGATTGCCGGCAAGATTGGCGCCGCGCAGCATGTTGAGCATCTTCGGGCGCTTCTCGAGCTCGGCGTAGATCTGGCGCGCGCTGTCGCGCAGCTCTTGCTCGATCGTTCCGCGATAGCGCTCGTAGCCGCTCGCGAAGCCTCGGGCGAGCTCGTCCTGGAACGCCGGACTGTCGATGCTCTTGGCGACCTGGTGCCACGCCGGGTGCGGGTTGCGCGTGGCGAGAAGCTGCGCGTGTGCCTTGAGCGCGCTGAGCCAGGCCTCGAACAGACTTCCGATAGCTTCCTTCTCGGCCGGTACCACCGGGGCGGACTTGCCGCCGCTGAACAGGTTGGACAAGAGTCCCTTCGCGAGTCGCAGCGGAACGCGGGCCATCTCGCTCAGCAGCTTGACGATCGGGCCGATTCCGGGAACGTCGAGCAGCTCCATGAGCCGGACGAGGGCGGCGTTGAACTCCTCGTATTTTTCGCCGTCGAGGTAGTCGCGACGGTAGCGGACGAGGAACTCGTCGCGCGTCACGTTGTCGACGAGCGCGGCGTACGCGTTCGCGGCTTCGATCTCCTTGCGCAACGGTTCGAGGATCTCGGCGCGGCGCTTGTCGAGGAACCGGGCGCTGTCGACCACGACCTTGCGCTTGAGCTGTTTGCCCCGCCTGGCCTCGGCCGCAAGCCCGTCGCGAAGCTTCGCGGCCGCGTCGCTCGCAAGCAGCGCGGTCAGGCGCTCGTCCGCCGAGCTGCCGTCGACCAGAGGCAGGGCGTAGAGATTCTGCCGCGGCAGGCCGGAGCCACGCCCGCGCCAGTTCTCGTCGAGCTTGGCCTGGATGTCAGCGAGCAGCTCTCCGGTGTCGGGCAGCTTGTTCGCGACGACGAACAGGTGCACGCCCGCAGAGCTGATCATGCGCATCAGCACCGCGCCGCGCTCGTCGGCGTAGGACTCGTCGGTGACCGTCATGACGACGACGTCGGCGAGCGCGACGGCGTCGAGCACCGACCCGATCCAGAACGCCGCGTGCTCGGTCGAGAAATCGGGCGCGTCCCACAGCACGGCCGATCCGGCGACCGGGCTGGCCAGTGCGGTATCGCTGATCCGTTCGGGGTCGAGCACCGCGAGCGCCGGCCGGTAGCCCGACGAGCCGAGCTCGACGTCGGTTTGTCGCGGCGGGTGGCGGTCACGATGGCGCTCGTAGCTCTCGAACCGGGTCGGGAACTCGTCGAGCCAGGCGTCGCCCAGCGATGGCTCGCAGTACGCCTCCGGATGCTGCGAGAAGCGTGCGGTGACGTTCATGCCGGCGACGCTGCGTCCGAGCAGGACGTTGAGCAGCGTCGACTTGCCGCTGTTCGTGCCTCCGAACAGCGAGATGTGCACCGGATCCTTGTCGAGCCAGTCCGACTCGAGCGCGGGGCGCAGCTTCATGGCCAGGAGCGAATGCGCGAACCGGAGCAGGGGCTCGCGCACCTGATCCGAGGACTCGTCACGCCCGGCCTCGATGTGCTGCGCTCGCTCCAGGAGCTTCCGCAGGCGCTCGCAGGCTGTCACAGGGTCGGTCATCGGTTCCGCAGGCTACGGGAGGTCGGTCGGAGCGGGGGGCCAATTATTCGCATCGACACTCACCCCCCGGCGACTGTGGACATTTCCGCCAGATCGAGCCGCGTGAGCGGCGTTGCAGCGACGAGCTTGTCCGACTTCGACCGGCCGATGCGTACCTGCCAGAGCTCGTTCTCGCGCGGCGCACCGGGGCCGGCGTCGAGCTCGACGCGGAGGTAGCTGCTCGTGAGTCCACAGGCACGGCCGTCGATGCCGGGTTTGGCTTCGATCAGCACCGACTCCTCGCTTCCCAGAAGACGCGCATGGAACGCTCGGCGGATTTCGGTTTCGACGGCGTGCAGTCTCTGGCTCCTGTCCTTCTTGACTCCGGCCGGCACGTGGCCCGGCATGCGCGTTGCAGGAGTTCCGGTGCGTTCGGAATAGGTGAACACATGGAGGTACGACAGCGGCAGCGACTCGACGAACGCGACTCCCGCCGCGAACAGAGCTTCGTCTTCGCCCGGGAACCCGACCATGACGTCGGCGCCGATCCCGGCCCGCGGAAACCGTTCGTGAATCCGCGCGATGACGCGCCTGTAGAACCCAGCGTCGTAGTTGCGGCCCATGCGCCTGAGCATGCGGCTCGTGCCGTGCTGCAGCGGAACGTGGAAGTGGCGGCAGAAGCAGCCGTGAGCCTCGATCGTGTCGAGCAGCGCCTCGGTGACCGTCGCCGGCTCGAGAGAGTTGAGGCGGAAGCGGACCGGCAGCCCGAGCGCGGCGAGCTCGCCCAGGAGCTCGGCGAGGCCGTCCCTTTCGCCGAGGTCGTGGCCGTAGCAGCCGGTATTGACGCCGGTCAGCGCGATCTCCTTGAAGCCGAGCTCGGCGAGGTGGGTGGCTTCCTTCAGGACTTCGGCGCGCTCGCGGCTCGTGCTGACTCCGCGCACGCTCGGGATGATGCAGTAGGTGCAGGCCTCGTCACAGCCGTCCTGGATCTTGAGCGTCGCGCGCGTGCGCTCCGTTTCACCATGGCCGTGGCGGAGGA
>Ga0210086_1001573_pt1 | contig 11565 bp, 3 predicted proteins | sample China_Galinas_PW_3_FD_184867 | JGI IMG/M metagenome (GOLD analysis project Ga0210086, IMG submission 184867) | Wetland microbial communities from San Francisco Bay, California, USA, that impact long-term carbon sequestration - China_Galinas_PWB_D2... | ecosystem: Environmental > Aquatic > Marine... | reverse complement strand
CGTTTTCTGGATAGCCAGAAAATTTTGTTTAAAGGTCAAGGAACTGGTCGGCGGCGCCAAAGGCTGCGCCCACCTGGTTGCCCTTCTGGTAAGCATGGCTTCGGCCGCGGTACAGGGCGCCTGGACCGCTGTTTCGCGCCGGCCGGCCGAACAATCGGGTTACCTTGAACGGGCGATGGAGGCCATCGTCGACACCTGCAGGGTCTGGCGCAAAGACGGTCCGAAAATTAAAACTTAGTTGAGCGATTCGAATTAATGCTTATACTAAATTTAATCTTGCGAACCGATGCCGGCAAGGGTCGGTTCAACCGTCAACTCAATATAAAGTTGTTGAGGACCCATAAGGCAATAATTGCTAACCAGTCTTGATTATTCAAGATTGCATCTATATTTGGAGGAACTATCATGTCTCATAATTTACCTGAATTACCTTACGCATACAATGCGCTGGAACCATATTTTGATGCCCAAACCATGGAAATTCACCATACGAAACACCACCAGACCTATGTTGATAAACTGAATGCCGCCCTGGAAAAACATTCAGATTTGCAAAATAAAAGTGTCGAAGACCTGTTGCGCGATCTCAATTCGGTTCCGGAAAGCATCCGAACGGCCGTCAGAAATCATGGCGGTGGTCATTTCAACCATTCCTTTTTCTGGCCCATGTTAAGAAAAGAAACCAGCTACGGTGGCGCGGTGGCCGATGCCATTAACTCATCCTTTGGCAGCTTCGACACCTTCAAGGAGAAGTTTTCTAACTCTGCCGCGCTATTGTTCGGCAGCGGCTGGGCCTGGCTTGTCTGGAGCAACAACGAATTGCAGATCGTAACCACCGCCAATCAGGACAACCCGTTAAGCCAGGGCAAAACACCGATTCTGGGAATTGATGTCTGGGAGCACGCTTATTATCTGAAATACCAGAACCGCCGACCGGAATATGTCAGTGCATTTTTTAATGTGATTAACTGGGATACGGTCAATGAGTATTATAAAGCGGCGAAAGGATAAGACAGCGACCGTATTTTGCTGAATCAATCCCAAAGGGCAGGTTCCAACGGATCTGCCCTTTTCAACTTGTCCTTGAAGAAAAGAACCGAACCGAGAAACACAAACCAAATTTAAACGGGAAACATATCATGCAAACCAAATTATTCATTAATGGCGCGTTTATTGCCGGTGAGGGAAAACAAGAGGCTATCCTGGATCCCGCAACCGGGGATACACTGGTCACGGTTGCTGAAGCGTCGCCTGAGCAGATCAATCACGCCGTCGAGGCGGCCTCGGCTGCATTTGCATCGTGGTCGGCCACCACCCCCGCTGAACGGGCCGGCATGCTGCTCAGACTGGCCGATCGCATCGAGGAAAATGCCGAAGCGTTGGCCCGTCTTGAATCGCGCAACTGCGGCAAGCCTTACCGGCTTGCGCTGGCAGACGAAATCCCCGCCATTACGGATTGCTACCGCTTTTTCGCCGGCGCCGCCCGGTGTTTAAGCGGCAGCGCCGCCGCCGAATATCTGGCAGGCTATACCAGTATGATCCGGCGGGATCCGGTCGGTGTCGTGGCATCCATTGCACCGTGGAACTATCCCCTGATGATGGCGGCCTGGAAGTTGGCACCGGCCCTGGCGGCCGGCAACACGGTGGTGATCAAGCCCTCCGAGCAGACACCGCTGACCACACTCAAGCTGGCGGAGTTAATTGCCGAAATTTTTCCAAAAGGCGTTGTCAATGTGGTGGCCGGCCGCGGTGAAAGCGTCGGTGCCCCCCTGGTCGAACATGACGGGGTGCGCATGGTCTCGCTGACCGGTTCAATTGCCTCCGGGCAAAAAGTACTTCAAGCCGCCTCCCGGACCATCAAACGCACTCACCTGGAGCTGGGCGGCAAGGCACCGGTGATCATCTTCGAGGATGCCGACCTTGAAGCCGTGGTTTCCGGTATCCGGACTTTCGGCTATTATAACGCAGGCCAGGACTGCACGGCCGCCTGCCGCATTTACACCCACGAAAAAGCCTACGACCGGTTTGTGGCCGACCTGGGGGCAGCCGTCGCTTCTATCAAATACGGCCGGCAGGACGAGGAGGGGGTCGAAATCGGTCCGCTGATCAGTGAAGCACAGCGCAGCCGCGTAGCCGGCTTTGTGGAAAGAGCGCAGGAAGCAAGCCACATAGAAATCGTTGCCGGCGGCAATATCGGGCAAGGAAGCGGCTTTTTCTATGAACCGACCGTTATCGCCAACGCCCGGCAGGAAGATGAAATCGTGCGCCGGGAGGTCTTCGGACCGGTGGTTTCGGTGACCCGTTTCCGCAATGTTGAGGATGCCATCGCGTGGGCCAACGATTCCGACTATGGTCTGGCTTCATCCGTGTGGACCCGGGACGTCGGCCGGGCCATGAACGTCGCCAGCCGCCTCCAGTACGGCTGCACCTGGATCAACACCCACTTCACACTGACCAACGAAATGCCCCACGGGGGCGTGAAGCAATCGGGTTACGGAAAGGACATGTCCATGTATGGGCTGGAAGATTACACGACCTTGCGCCACGTGATGGTCAAACTGGATTGAAGGAGTTCGGTTTTTCATCATTAAATCCACAACATCCTCATAAAAGACAATGATTTCCACTAAATGTTTCTTCATCGTCAATGTCGGGGCTATTCTATGTTCGCCGGGCTGATTTCTTACTTGGTTCAGAATCACTTGACCAATATTATAAGAGCAATCGCCTTCAGCTTCGTGACCTGTCCAGTATTCCACCATTCCATTCACCCCCCCTCCCTATCCCCAGGGATTGGGAAGCAAGTCTCCCCGCTGGCCGGGAGGTATTACGGCATCCCATAGATCTTCCTCCATCCATTGCCATCTTGTTTCCCGCAATCCAAAATTCTTGTTTAGCAATGTGGCCATGGCCAATTGCTGGTATTGGGGAGCGCTGTGGGCTAAGGTGCCAAAGTCAGCCACATGCTTTCTGATGAGCATGGACTCCAGTTGCGAGGCCTGGCTTAAAGGCATGCCTTCGGTCAGCACCTCCATACCATGGATGCCGCTTTTGCTAAAACCATGTTGAATATTCCTGGACCAGGGAAACCCCGATATGCCGTAGTACAAGGTTCTGCCATTGGCATCTACCAAACGGTATACATATCTTAGTCCGCTGCTAGATTCCCGCAAGGCTCCCAGGGTTAGCTTCATCACACCCCGGGCGGTCACCGCAGCGCCTTTGGCAATGGCACCCAGGACATTAGCCCCTGCGGGCATCCCCATCCCACCGGCTACCATCACCACCCATCCCATATTGGATCCTTTTTTTACCATTTGGTAGCCTTTGTAGATGTCCGTAACCGCCTGTGCGGTCTCCCCGGCCTGCACCAGTGCATGCACACCGCGTACTGCCTTGGCCACCTTGTCGCTGCCTTCTACCGCCATGGCCAGGTATTTGATGGCCTGGGGGGCCCGTTGCAAAGCAACCGTTCCCGCCTGCAACCCTTTGGCCGCAGTTCCAATGCCCATGGTGGCTGCGGCGAAGGCCGCTTCCGTGCCGATCCTGGCCGGGATCTTGGCGTAGTTGTATATCCTTCGATCTTCCGGGTCCACCTCGATAAGATCCTTTTCCACCTGGCCAAAGGAGAGGGTTTTCACTCCTTCATTGACCAACGCGGTGGCTCCTATGCCCAACCCTTCGGCAAATCCTGAAAACCAGGCCCCGATCACAGATTCTTCTTCCTCGGTACCAAAGTTGTCGGTTTTATTCACAGGATCCCCCGTCGCGAGGCTGTAATGATTGGGACCCTGGGTAAACCCCATCGGCTCCGGAGATAAAAAAACCCCCGTGGTGCTATCATACCACCGGGTTCTAAAATAGTAGCATTTCGTATCCGCATCGTACATTTTCGCCTGGAACAGCATGCGACAGATCGGTATTGCAGCTTTGATCTGCCTTTGTGCATCGAGCACTAGGAAATCCCCGTTCAGCCCATAGACATAGCTTTCTACCAGCTGATCATTTTCAGAAAAAATGCTGTCCACATTACCGGTAGGGCCGATCACTGCCCGGTACCGCTGATTATTTTTCTCAAAGGCAATGAGATCATCGGTTTGATCGGAATAGATGAAGCGTTCTTTGGTAGGCCCCCCATTCGCTTCGTGTATTTCTATCAACTGCCAGTGGTTGTAAACATACTCCTCTACCTCAGTGCCAGCAGTCTTTCTATGCAAGCGATTTTGTCCGTCATATTCATAAAGCACCAGGACCTGCCCGTTATTCTCCATGCGAATGAGCCGGTTCCAGGGATCATAGATATACTGCCGGTTGCCGTCATCAGTGAGGTTGCCATTGTTATCATGTAGTTGTGCAACGTTGTTTCTTTTGGTGATCTGGCCCATATAACCTCTGTCCTGCTCGATAACCACCCTGCTCCCCTGCCAGGTATCCCGTTCCTCCTTGCGCAGCACGTCATCGCCATCGTAATACCGGAGGGTTTCCAGGGGCGCCGGCAACCACCCCGCAGTGTAGGTGGCTTTAATGATGCGCCCAACTGAGTCATAGGTCCAAACGGTTTCTTCACTCAGCCCGCCATAGGAGCGGGTAAGCCTTTTGATACGATGTAAACGGTCGCGTTCCAGATGAAATTCAATGGTCAGCGACTGTACCTGAACCACCATGTGTTCGGGTTGGCCTGCTTCGTCGGAAATAAAGGAAATCGCGAGACTGCCATGCTCGCGCAACCTCAATCTTCCATCACCATTAAAATGGAACCTAGCGATCTGTTGACCATCCTTATGCATGCTTTCCAGGCGGCCCTGGCGATCATGGATATAGATGATTCTGAATGAGGAAGCGGCGTACCGGAGGGTGTGTTCCCGGTCACCACGGTAAGTATGCTCAATTCTGTAAACACCCTGATGCTCCCGGGTCAACCTCCCTTTTGAATCTCTCTCAAATTCAATAGTGTACCCGGTATTGGTATCTTCTATTTTTTCCAATTGCCCGGTGCCGTCATAACCCATTGCATAGAACGTGGCACCGTCCACCCTAACATTAGCCGTCGGATTGGGGGGATGGAAAGCTTCCATGCCCACCATAAAATGTTGACCATAGTGGAATTTGATAGACGAGCCATTTGCATCTTCGATGAAGTCCAGCAATGAAGTACCCTGAATATATACCTTTGCTGTACTGTGCCGGTTCCCACCGGTTCCCGGTGCGATCCATCGATGAACATGGGATACCTGGCCATCCGGTTGATACGCGATTTCCGTGCGGTAGCCGGCCTGATCGGTGAATGCGATAAAAGGCCCTCCCTCCGGATTAAATTCATAGGTTTTTATGGTTTTCGCCTGGGGATTATAGGCATTGTTCTCCGGCGCCCCATTTCCCATCCCATTATCGGTAAGATGACGTGTCAATTTCACCACGTTACCCATGGCATCGCGTTCAATTTCAGTAAGGTTTCCCGGATCATTGACCGGGTTGCCGTTGAAGCTCTCCATGGAATCCGGTCCCAGCGCGTCCCATACTTTGCAGGCAAAGCCCGTTTCATCAAACTGAGCGCGGTTCGCATTGCCCTTTTTGTCCACCACCCGGATCACCCGGCCATGCAGATCATAATCCATTTTTTGGGCATATTCATGGGTAATGGTATTACCTGCCTCCCGGTAGACAGTTTTTTCTTTGACCATTACTTTGTTCCCGGCCAGGTCAAATTCCTGTTCATACATATTCCCCGTAAAAGTTTGTATCTCTATAATCTCGCGGTGGGGGCTGTGCCTTTGCCATACGTACCCCCCTTCATCATTCACCTGCCGGGTGGGTAACTGCCAGGCGTTGTATAACGTGTCCTTCATACTGCGTCCGCTTCCTTCCATTACCTTGCCTTCATCCTGGTAGGACAAGATGCTTGGGGGTAAGGGAAGATCATGGCCGATAAAATCGGTTACCGGACTAACCGGCGTACCTGCCGCGGGCGGCGCGAATGTGGACGAGGGAAACAGGGTCAATGCTGCATAGGATCGCCGGGGATTACCATTTTCATCAAACTTCGTTTCTTCCAATGCTACATAAGGCGATTGGGTTGCAGGATAATTACGGCTGCCGTTCGTGGTATGGCCGTGCTGGATCACCTTCCTCACCACCCGACCCGTCTCATCTTTTTCCGTCTCCAGAATACTGCCCCGCTCATCCACAACCGCTTTGGTGCAGTTGAACAGGTCATGGTGGTAGGTGGTTTTGGCGCCATCCGGCGATGTGGCCTCTTTCAACTCGCCACTGGACGTATGTTCAAAATTGATCTTCTGATCCCCGCTCTCTACCGATTGCAGTATCCCGTCCCCCGACCATTCGTGTTTTTGCTTCACTTGTGGAAATTCCCGGGCATAGGTGGGTTCCACGTAGTGGAGCTGGTCATCCGCATGGTATACGGCGGTTTTGGTGATCCATTTGAACTGGCTATTGGCCATTTCCCATACCCGGGTGCTTTGTTCAGTAGGATTATGCTGCCAGTCATACCGCCATTTTTTGATCAACTTACTGCCACCGGCAATATTTGAAGCCTGGGGTTGTTCCAGTTCTCGCAGGGCCAAATTCCCATCGGCATCATAGAATTCATTCATCGAGATCTGCAAGGGTGTCCCCGCAGCGCTGGTGATCCGGTTTACCTCGTGCAGCACATTGACATGATATTGGTTTACTTTTTCCAGCGCGGTACCCTGATGAAGAATGGCAGAAGTAACATCTCCAATGGGATTATAAAATGACTGACTGGATTTGGTTTGCAGCGGCACATTGTCTCCAAAGCGCAATTTCCGGTCGGCATTGTCTTCGACATCGATGATAATTTTAGATAGGAAACCGCCGCCATCTTCTACCGGTGCGGACCCGCCCTGACCCCCGGGATCATGGGCAGGATAATATAAAAACCTGGTCACCACCCCCATTCCATCCTGTTCCTTGATCAGTCTTTTAAAAATCGGGCTGTAGGTCCTTATTTTAGTTGGGGTTTCTTCAATCCACCGGATACCCCCATCCGCCTTTCGGTAAGCGTTGAGAAGTCTTGAGGACCTGGATTCCAGGATATTTCCGAAATTATCAAAGATAAATACCCTTTTGAAAAGCTCGGGTTCGGAGCTGGGGTGGTTCCCTTCCGGGGTCACTAATTCCGTTACCTGGTTAAAAGCAAACTCATACTTCATGGTGGTGATCCTGTCCCGTTCCCGGGGAGGCAGGGTGCTGGTGAAAGGACGCGGCGTATGAATGATCACCAGGATGTTGCTCCTCGCTCTTTGACGGGGATTGCTGCGATCGTAGACATAGGCATACTTGTCCCCTCCGGGATTTTCCACCTGGAGCAATAATCCGTCGTGGTTGTACTCGGATTTGGTGGCAATATTTTTACCTCCGAAATCAAGCACCACCTCCCGGGCCAGGGCGGCATCCCAATAAGGAGATTGTGGGAATACAAATTTGGTCTTTTTGCCTTTGGGATCAGTGACAATGGTCTGGTTGGGCGTGGTGTAGTCAAAGTGAACAGCGCGCGTGTCCGCAGCATTGCGTTTAGGATCCTGTTTTGTAATACGCCCGTCCCTATAGTGATTGACCAACTTTTCGCCACCCCATTTGTGCATCCGCCTCATAGAGGTAGGTCTCCTTGCGTTGAAACAGCATTTCAGGCTGATCGCCCCCCCGCATGGTGGGGCATGGCGGCAAGGTCACGGACTTGAGCCATCCGGGCCCGCCTCCGGTTTGGGCAATACCGTAATAATCATAGGTTACCTGCCGCCCGGAGAAGTCTTTCACGTTGATTAACCGGCCCAACCACTCCGGAGTGGCTTCATCTGTCCAGTAAGTAAATTCCAACCAGCGGTTAGCAGAATCCATAGGATCTGTGATCCTGAAGAGCCGGCCTTGTTCATTGTACTGGTATTCAATGCGCTCCCGCAGGTTATTCTCGATAAAACGCAGGCTGCCATCGGAGTTGAAATGGAGTTTGCCGCCCTCTTTAAAATGGATCTCATAGGCACTGGTGTTTTGATCAATGACGGAATTAATGCTGAAATCAAAGAATAGCCCCTTAGGACGCACAGGGCCTAAATGGTGATAAAGGTAAAGGTCGTCGGACCTGCCTGAATGCCACCATTTCAAAAACCGGCCAACCGTAAGAAAGGCATGAGTATCCAGGTACCACCCGGGACCAAGCGGTTCTTCTTCCGGCGCCAAAGAAGCGACCTGACTTCTGTACGTGCGGCCTACCCGTAAAGTGGTATGACGGGAGGCAAATTGGAGGTCGAACCACTGCCGTACAAACTCTCCGCTATGAGGTAGCACGGTATCCTGGGCACCGGCATAACTCCTGCTTCCGGTGGGTGGTTCCTGCATGGCCATGCTATTGCCAATCAATATCCTTTGGCGCTTAATCCCTACTGTAGGTACCGATAGATTGAAAGAATTGGAACGGGCCACCAGAGAAGCGCAAGGAATGATGGCGTGTAATTTGTCTGAAGAGCCTGGTGGTATCGCTGAGCTGCCCTGGACGATCCGGATCACCTCCGTAAGGAATTGGCTAAGGGTAAATTGAAAAAGGTCGTAATTTTCTTCCCATCTACCATGTTGTCCCTGCTGCACGTGAGGTTGCCTTCCATCCTTTTGTTCGAGTTTAAGTGCGATCGGTTCAGGGTTGGAATTAGCGATAAAAGGCGACAAATCGTGCACCCTTAATCGCACCCGCATGCCCGGTTTCAATTTTTGAACCGGTAAATGAGTATTCACATCGGTGAGCTCGAGCTTGGCCCTCTCGATAAGAAATGTCCCCCGGATGAAAATGCGGCTGATGGTCGTGGTTTGCCCTATGAGCGCCCAGGCTTTGTAACACCAGGGCTGACCTGATGATGAGGTCCCACTCCAGGTATTGGGTCGGGCGTCCAGCAAGCGATCAAAATGTGGAAAGCATCTGACGTCAACTCGCCATGGCCCTATTCCGTCGGGAGTCACATAAACTGGTTGGTCATGGTCTGTGATAAGACTGCCTACAGGCGTCCCTGTCGAGGCGCTTGAAAATCCTATGGCAGCCCCACTCCATTCGATTTTGAGTTTTTCCTGGGCCGGAGCATTGTTGCAGTCCGTTCTGGCCCGGTTTATACTTTGAAATCTGTATTCTGCGCCATTTTGGTCTGTGATCCTTACCTTAAAGGGTCGGGCCAGGGTGATACCCGGATATGCACGTTGCGGCCGGTTGTTGGCTTCATAGCCATCCAGTATTTCAAACTTTAAAAATACATCTTCATATGGGGAGGTGGAGGTGCCCAGCGCAATTCTTCTCCTGGCATTGGAAGGCTGAAGTACCGGCAAGGTCACGGTTTTAGCGGCAATAGAAGGCCGGTTGGGAATATCCACCGTCAACCGAACATCGGTGCCGGAGGTCAGGGGAGTCACGCGGATACCGGCCAAAACACCACCTGCCGAGCTATATTGCAGATAATCCAATTCCGGGACCTTTGGAAATGGATTATCGATTACGGCATTAACAGCCTGGACCCTGAAAATCAATGGATCATCCTTTTCCGGTTCGATATGCTCCACCGTCGTATTATTCCGATCAGCATCGATAAAAAAAGAAAATGCCTGGGCTAATCCCAGTTCCAGTGATGAAGGATTGCCTGCATTCGCATCAATTTCCGCATTACCCACGCTCAAGTTAAAAGTGGCGGTAACATTTGGAACGCCCACTACCGAAGCCACAACCTGAAAATTTTGGGTGGTGGAAACCTCAGGAGTACGTACCCGGATCGCTACCATACCGTCCGCTGCTGATGTAGTACCGTAGCGGTCATCTTCTTCCAGTTCAAAGTTGAAGCCTTGGGGAGCTACCACTCTAAAGCTGACCTTTATGCCATCTTTGAAGACTATTTGTCCCTGATCGTTGGGCCCTTCTACTTTAACTTTAAGGACTTCGGGAAGTAAAAATCCACCGGCCCCCACCTGGTTATCCCCTTCTTCGATGGTCAGCCTCAAGCTGGTCATGGAATTGACCGTTTCTTTTGCCGGCCAAGTCGGTCTTGGTTCCACTTTGAGCCTTATGGTTTGCATCACCGGTGTCCCTTGCACCGGTCCTACCCATGGTGTCATCCGGATGGTCACATTTTCTTCGTCAGGCATCACCCCCATATCTGCGCCGGCATTCCAGATGAACCTGTGATCCATATTGATATCCGGTGCTGGCAGGCCAACCATGCTGTCACTCATGGGGGATGGGGTTGCGGTTTGAAACCCACTGCCATCGTCATATTCCACCAGCACACTGGTGCGTTTCATATCCCGGTCCGACAAGAGAAACCGCAGGGCTACCTGCGATTGCCGGTACGGCCCCCCCTGAAATATTTCGTCAATGACCGGTGTGGACGGATTGGGAGGTAAGGTAGGTAAGGGCGGCACCCCGGGCAGTCTGTTGGATACATTGAAAAGAAGACTGTTGGCTTCTATGGTTCCAAAAGGATTCCAAACACGCACTTTGATGATGATATCGTCCTCTGGAATTTGCGGTAGATCGGCGGAGGCGTGCCAGGCGAAGAAGTGGGTGGTCCCAGAGGGTGTCGCGGCTAAGTTGGACAGGTCTGTGCTTCCTACATTAGGCGCCGCGGTTGCCGGGTTAAAGCTCTGACCCTGGTCGATAGAAAATAGAATTTCACCTTGCAGGTTGTTGCCGGCGGGCTCGGAAACCTCAAATATCAAGGCTACCGGTGTGCCGTGGGTGCCCCCTTGGGGATATCGGAAAATCAGGTTGGGTAAGGGCGTGCCCACATCGAAGGCGGAGGATAGGTCGGATCCTTCCGCCCTGCCGTCATCGGCTTTGATACGAAATACAATATCATCGGTATGGGGACCCGCCAGGTCAAAGTCCGCATCCCAGAGGAAAAAATGCCCGATGCCAAAAGGATCGGAGCTGAGACCCGAGGTGTCTTCGCTGTTGGGATGCTTGGTTGCGGATAGAAAATTACCACCGGGCAGTTTATATTCAGGGGTAATGGTGATGGTCTGGGATTCGCGGTCGGTTAGAATGTAGTCAACCCTTACCGGAGAAGTATAAAGCCCCCCTGATGGGCTCCAAATGTCTATCATGGGCGGATAGTTGATATCCACATCGAAGGGCATGGAGGTATCGGAGACTGTAACTTGTCCATCGGTAGCGCTGATGAAAATCAACACATCCGGGGTACTGGGATTAGAAAGGTCAGCCATTGCATCCCACAAAAAGGAATGTGGATTTCCTTGCGGACTCGAACTTACGTCGGTGGTACTGCTGCTGCCGGCATGTGCTGTTGCCACTTGAAAACTGGCGCCATTGTCCAGGGAGTAGCTTACTTCCACGGAAAATAAACCGGACGCGACATCGGTCAGGGCGTAATCAAGCTGAACAGGTTGGAGTATCGTGCCGCCTGTGGGCGCTAAGATCTCGACTTTTGGATTGGGCGGCAATCCACCAATGGCAGTGAGTTTAAAAGATACCGTAGAATGTTGTTGGCCTGTTCCAAAAGCGTCCTGAGGTTGTATGGAGACAACCACATGGTCGACAGG
>Ga0210086_1001572_pt1 | contig 11577 bp, 12 predicted proteins | sample China_Galinas_PW_3_FD_184867 | JGI IMG/M metagenome (GOLD analysis project Ga0210086, IMG submission 184867) | Wetland microbial communities from San Francisco Bay, California, USA, that impact long-term carbon sequestration - China_Galinas_PWB_D2... | ecosystem: Environmental > Aquatic > Marine... | reverse complement strand
AGATGCTCGTTCAGCCACCGCCGTACCTGCGCCGCGGCGACCGGGAACGCGGCGACGGTGCGCACGTCCGCCATAGACATCCCGGCACGCACCGCGATACTGAATGCGACGTCGAGCGTCAGTTCTGCGAATAATCGCAGCGGCATGCCCGTGGCGAGGCTGTCGAGCGTCGGCAGAATCGATCCGTCGATTGAATTCTCGATCGGAACACACGCATAGTCGGCAGCGCGGTCTCGTACCTGTTGCAGCGCCGCCGCGGCGCCGTCGGCGGCCACCGGCTCGATCGCGGCATCTCGGGGGATCACCCCGCGCTCCGCCATCTGCAACAGCGCCGCCTCGGTGAACGTCCCCTCGGGTCCGAGGTAGGCGATCCGGGTCACCTTGAAACTTTATCGGGCGCCACTGGCAGGAACGTCTTGCGTGTTCTCATCGGCGTGTTATTAAGTTAGGCTCACCTCACTTCATTGCCGTCAGGAGAAGCCCGACATGCCCGTCGCAACCCAGCAGGCACCGTCCACCGCCGAACGCGTGCGCAGCGTCTGTGTGCATGCGACCGCGGCCATGCTTGCCGTCGACGGAGTCGCGCCGGCGGCCACCCCTGTTCATCACTTGCTGAGCGACGGCGCGTTCGCGGTCACCGCGGGCACCGACAGCGAGCTGGCCGCGGCGATCACCGGCACCGACGGCGCCGAGGCCGTGCTGGAGTTGACCGACTACGCGCCCATTCCGCTGCGTGCTCCGGTGCGTTCGCTGGTGTGGATCCGCGGTCGGCTCCGTCAGGTGCCCGCTGCGCTGGTGCCGGCGCTGCTCGACGTGATCGCCGCTGACGATCCCAATCCGGCCCTGCTGCAGGTGAATTCGCTTCAGTGCGGGCTGTCTCTGATGTGGTTGCAGACGGCGTCGGTGGTGATCGCCGATGCGACCGGGGCGGAGTCGGTTGCGGTCGATGACTTGCTGACGGCGCGCCCCGATCCGTTCTGCGCGATGGAGTCGTGCTGGCTGCAGCACATCGACTCCCACCATTCCGAAGTCATCGACCTGCTGGCATCGCGGCTGCCCGCCGCCCTGCGCAGGGGCCACGTCAGGCCCCTGAGCCTGGACCGCTACGGGGTGCGGCTGCGGGTCGAGAACGACGACACCGACCACGACGTGCGGCTACCGTTCACGAAGCCGGTCAACGACCTCACCGCGTTGGGTCACGCGATTCGGGTACTGCTGGGCTGCCCGTTCCTCAACGGCCTGCGCGCACGAAGGGCGTGAAAGCCCGCACCCGGGTTGCGCAGACTTCGACGACTGGACGGCCCGGATCCGTTCGCTACGGTATGTCCGGTGACCGAGTCCGCCGCACTGCCGCGGCGCGCGTTACGGCTCGAGGTCGCCATCGTCCTGGTTCTGACGTTCGGGCTCTCGGCCATCACGTCGGTACTGCAGCTCGTCGACGCGGTGCTGCGCACCCTCAGTGCCCAGAAGGTTCCGCTGATCCCACAGCGGTCCTACTTCGACCTGGTGAACCTCGGGCTGAACCTGGCGTCGATCGCGCAGCTGCTCGCGTGGGGCGCGCTGGGCCTATACCTGTTGTGGCGCAGCGGAATCCCGCCGCGTGACGTCGGGCTGGGCCGGCCGCGCTGGCGAGCCGACGTACTCGGCGGCCTCGGCCTGGCCGCGCTGATCGGGATACCGGGGCTGGGCCTGTACGTCCTGTCGCGGATCGTCGGCGTCAGCGCGTCGGTGGTGCCGACCACCCTGACCGACACCTGGTGGCGGATTCCGGTGCTGCTTCTTGCCGCCTTCGCCAACGGCTGGGCCGAGGAAGTGATCGTGGTGGGCTACCTGATGACGCGGCTGCGCCAGCTTGGCGTGGGCAGCACGCGCACGGTGCTCTACTCGAGCCTGCTGCGCGGCGCGTACCACCTGTATCAGGGTTTCGGGGCCGGACTGGGCAACTTCGCCATGGGCCTGGTGTTCGGCCTCGTGTGGCGGCGTTACGGCCGGCTGTGGCCGCTGATCGTCGCGCACGGCCTGATCGACACCGTCGCCTTCGTCGGGTACGCGCTGCTCGGCGGTCATCTTGGCTGGCTGCCGTGACGCCGTAGATTGATCCGGTGACTCGCGAATGGCCGGAGCGCCCCGGGCCGCCCATCTACCGGCGCCCCGCTCCGCCCCCGGGCCGGGGCGAGCCGTCGCAAGTCATCCGACGCGACCCGGGGTACCGCCCGCCGCCACCAACCCCAAACCGATTGCCCCCGCCGACGCCCCGTCCGCCGCCATCGCAAGCACCCCCGCAACCGCCGCCGATGCAGCGACCCGGTGCGCCGCCCGCACGGCCGACACCTCGGCGGAAGCGCCATTGGGGACGCCGGATCGCGGTCGCCGCGCTCGCCGTGCTGCTCGGTCTCACCGGCTTCGGTGTCTGGGTCGACCGCTCGCTGCACCGAGCTCAGGTGCTCACGGCCTATGCCGGCCGGCCCGACCCGGGCCGCGGGACCACATGGCTGCTGGTCGGGTCCGACAGTCGAAGCGACCTGTCACCCGAGCAGCAGGACGCGCTGGCGACGGGGGGCGACGTCGGCGACCGCACCGACACGATCATGCTCGTCCACATCCCGGCGCTCATCTCCGGCGTGCCGACCACCTTGGTGTCGATCCCGCGCGACTCCGAGGTCAACATCCCGGGCAACGGCGTGAACAAGATCAACGCCGCCTTCTCCCTCGGTGGCCCGCAACTGCTGGTTCAGACCGTCGAGCAGGCCACCGGCCTCCGGATAGACCACTACGCGCAGATAGGGTTCGCCGGGTTCGCCGGCGTCGTCGACGCCGTCGGCGGCGTGACGATGTGCCCGCCCGAGCCGATCAGCGACCCCCTGGTCGGCATCGACCTGGCCGCCGGATGCCAGAAGCTCAACGGCCGCAACGCGCTTGGCTACGTGCGAACCCGCGCCACCGCGCGCGCCGACCTCGATCGGATGGTCAACCAGCGTGAGTTCCTCTCTGCGCTGCTTCACCGCGCGGCCCGTCCGGCGGTGTGGCTGAACCCGATTCGGTGGGTGTCGGTGAAGAATTCCGTCACCGACGCGTTGACCGTCGACTCCGGCGCGCACGTGTGGGACCTGGTGCGCCTGGCGTGGGCGCTGCGCGGATCGACGGTCACGACGACCGTGCCGATCGACGGTTCGGCCGTCACCGACTTCGGCGACGTCGTGGAGTGGAACAGCGACGCCGCCGCACGGCTCTTCGCGGCGCTGTCGGCGGACGAACCGGTGCCGCAGGACGTGTTGGAGTCGCAGCCCGCCGGCTGACGCCCCTGCTAAGGGCGCGGCAATTCCGACATCCCGCGCTGCAACCATTCCTTCGTGCGGCCGGGATGATTACTCGCGATCCAGCCCACTCCCAGGTCGCGGCAGTAATCGACATCTTCGAGATGGTCGACGGTCCAGCAGTACGTGGCCCTGCCCCGGGCCGCGGCGCGGTCGACGAGCTCGGGATGTTCGCGCAGCGTCTGAATCGATGGGCCCACCGCGGTCGCGCCGACCGTGGTCGCCGCGCTTCCACCGAGGTAGCGCGACGTGTCCCCGAGCAGCACGGTCGGCAGCAGCGGGGCGGCGCGCCTGATCCGCCACATCGCAGCCGCCGAGAACGACATCACGACGGCACGGGAACGATCGGCCGAGGCCGGGGACGCGATGCCGAACCGGTGCAGCAGCGCCAGCAGCTTGCTCTCGACCAAAGACCCGTACCGCACCGGATGCTTGGTCTCGATGAAGATCTTGACCGGTCGCCGCCAGTCGAGCACCAATCGCACCAGCGCGTCCAGCGTCAACAGGCCGCTGTCGCCGTGCGAGCCGTCAGACCGCCAGCTGTCGTGCCAGGCGCCGTAGTCGAGCGCCTCCAATTCCTCCAGGGTCATGTCACTGACCAGGCCCGTTCCTGTGGAGGTGCGGTCGACCCGGCGATCGTGGACGCACACCAGGTGCCCGTCGCGGGTGAGCCGGACGTCGCACTCCACGCCCTCCGCCCCTTGCTGCAGCGCGATGTCGTAGGCGGCCAGCGTGTGCTCAGCGCGGTCGCCGGACGCTCCTCGGTGCGCCACCACGAATGGGTGGGCGCCGCGTGGACCGCCGCCAGACGTCATAGGACTTATGCTGCCGGTTCCTGGCCTTCCCGCTCAACTGCGGCCAAAGAATCAGGGCGGGATTCACTGGCGTCGGCCACCACCACCCAGCGATGTGTGGGCCGCTCGATGGGTGTGCGCTCGAACGCGAACACCACCCGGGCCACGGCCACCGCCGCCGCCGTCGCCATCAGGTAGGCGACGATGAAGGTGAGCGTGTTGTCGGCGATGCCCTGCGTGTCGCGCGGGAAACTGGTGGCGCTGGCGAACACCGACACGACGGTACTCAGCACGAACAGCAGCCACCACGACCAGATCAGCCGCCGCACATGCCGGTAGCGATCCTCGGCAACGGCCAGTTCCGTGAGGTACGTCAGCGACCACACCAGGTTCGCCAGGGGCACAAGGCAGCCCGCCCGCAAGGCCCACACCGGGCGTGGGTCGGGCTGTTGGCGATGAGCGAACGCTGCGGCGCGCCGGCCGATAAGCCACTCGGTTAGCACGAACGCCATTCCGACGACGGCGAACATGGCCGCCACGCTCGCCGCGACGGCCACCCAGGTCGCCAGTCCGGCGACCACCGAGTTCAGCAGGACGGTGCGGTTGATGATCAGCAGCACGTAGCGGGCGATGTGCAGCATTGCCGCCGTTAGAAGCACCGCGATCGTGGTGGTCAGGGTGGCGCGCAGCGCCCATGGCGACGGGCCTTGCCGAGGCGCAGCCGGAGCAGGCGGGATCTGGGTCGCGGGATCAACAAGGCCCCAGCGCGGGATCGCTGCGTAGTGCGGCGTGGGTCCGAGCGCGCCACGCCGACGGCGTGGCGGCGGCCCGGCGCCGGGTCGCACCGCGATCCAGCGATATCCGGGCGGAAGCAACGGCCCGGAGCGTGGTGACGGTGGCTGACTCTGGTGAGTCTGTGGTGCGCCACTCCAGCTGTGCGACATATCCGGCGGGAGCAGCGCGCCATTGCACCGGGGGCACCACTGCCGCTGGCGGTCGCGTACGTTCCACCGCGTGCCGCAGCGGGAACACACCTGGATCACCGGACCAGGGTAAGCCAGGATCCGGCAGCCGATCAGGTGCTGCCGGCCCCTGCCGGCGTCGGCCACCCTGCCTGAGCCGGACCAGCTCTGGCCTACCGCACCTCCGCCGCAGCTATCGTCCTAAGGGTCGGCGGTTATCCACAGTTTCCACAGCTTCATCCACAGCCGGGTGGAACCAGCCGACGGCGCTGAGCGTGCAATCTGGCAGTACGGGTAAATCGCGCTGTGGATAACCTGTCAGGCCGATACGCCCCCGATCAACAACCCTTTCCGGGGTTACAGCGAAATCCCTTGCCGGTCTATGCTTTCCGCACAGCGCGGGACGCGACCCGGTGTCGCCGGGGCGCAATGGCCGCCGAGGTTGGTACCCAGACATTGCTGGTGGTAATCGTCGGCAGCGAAAAACCCACGCGCGGCGGCGCAATTTCCGTGGGAAACCGGCCACGATTTCCCGCGGCAGCGGCCGACCGGCTATCATCGCGCTCACGGGTGGTGAATGTGACACATCTCACTGGGGTGAAGGTTCTACGTGATGGCAGGGGGCTCGTGATGGCAGCGCATCCGATCGGATCGAATTCGGCGATGCCGCCGTCGGAGTGGAACCCCTCATCGCGGGTGTACACGCGGTCTCAGATGACGTCCGCGTTGCGCGCCGCGCTGATCGCGTTGGTGCTGCTGGCAATCCTCGCGGTCATCGTTTTGTTCTGATCGCGTCGACGGAGTCTGCACTCCCCGGCGGGCGGAGGAAGAATCCCTTGCCCCGGATCGTGACTTGCTTGTCGCGTCGAAGTACGACGGCCTCGGCCATTCTTGCGGTGCGCGCGGCAATGGAGCAGGGTTGACATCGGACCGAAATGGTAACCAGACAACTGAAGAACAGAAAGGAATCTCGTGGCTGAGTACACCTTGCCCGAACTGCCGTACGACTACGGCGCGCTCGAGCCGCACATCTCGGGTCAGATCAACGAGCTACACCACAGCAAACACCACGCCACCTACGTGAAGGGAGCCAACACCGCTCTCGAACAGCTCGCGGAGGCGCAGGAGAAGGGCGATCACGCATCGATCTTCTTGCACGAGAAGAACCTTGCCTTCAACCTCGGCGGGCACGTGAACCACTCGATCTGGTGGAAGAACCTGTCGCCTGAGGGCGGAGACAAGCCGACCGGCGAACTGGCCTCGGCGCTCGACGACGCGTTCGGCTCGTTCGACAAGTTCCAGGCGCAGTTCACGGCCGCGGCAAACGGACTGCAGGGATCGGGATGGGCAGTGCTCGGCTATGACAGCCTCGGCGACAAATTGCTCACTTTCCAGCTCTACGACCAGCAAGCCAACGTGCCGCTGGGCATCATTCCGCTGCTCCAGGTCGACATGTGGGAGCACGCGTACTACCTGCAGTACAAGAACGTCAAGGCGGACTACGTCAAGGCCTTCTGGAACGTGGTGAACTGGGCCGACGTTCAGGACCGGTTCGCCTCGGCCACCAGCAAGACCAAGGGTCTGATCTTCGGCTGAGGCCGCCTTACTCCGGCGTCATCTTTTTTTGCCAGAGCCCGTTGGCACTCGTGTCGTATTGCGTGCCAGCGGCAATTTCGTCATTCTGACCTCATCGACCCAGTGGCGTGTCACTGCTGGCTCGAAATGTCCGAAGGGCGGAGGCGGGACATGAGCACGGGATCCGGCCGGGCCATCGAGGTGGCTCCCTTCCATTCACGTGGTTCCCTCAAAGGGTTTGTGGTGTCCGGGCGGTGGCCGGATTCCACCAAGGAGTGGGCCCAGCTGTTGATCGTTGCGGTGCGTGTGGCGTCGTTGCCCGGATTACTCTCCACCACAACAATTTTCGGTGTCCGTGAGGAGCTGCCCGAAGAACCTGAGCCTGGCACCGTCGGGCTCGTCCTTGCCGAGGGAGCCGTCGTCGGTGAATCCGCCCTGCCCCCCGGCCATTTCGCCGACCACACACCCCCGGCACTGATGATGTTGCATCCGCCTTCGGAAACCGTCCCGTCGCTGCCGGAATGCAGCGGCGCGGCGTCGGGATGCGTGCTGCTGCCAGGACTCCCGCACCTCGGTCTGGAGCACCGGGCGGCGTGGGTGGAGGCCGAGTCCGATGGCACCGTCACGTCGATGGTGAGCCGCGTAGGTGTCGACCCGATCAGCCACCCCGATACCGCGATTCTCGCCATGCTCCTTGCGGCATAAGGAGATTCGAACCTATCGATCCGGGTAGCCGAACTTTCCTGCCACCTGGCGAACGGTCTCGGCAATGGCTATCGTCGAGGAAGTAAGCGAAGGGGAGTAGCCCCCAATCGTCGTGTCGACACACTGGCGCCTCTGCGCCCGGCCGACGAACCGCGGACGCGGTGGGCGAGACCTTCGGCCGGATGTCCGGTGCCCGCTACGGCGGCGGCGGGCGGCGCGTCGAAAGGTCGGACATGCTCACCGCCACCTTCATCAGCCTCGGGGTGGTCTTCGTCGCCGAACTCGGCGACAAGTCCCAGTTGATCACCATGACGTACGCGCTGCGTCACCGGTGGTGGGTGGTGCTGTCCGGGGTAGCAGCGGCGGCCTTCATGGTCCACGGGCTCTCGGTGACGATCGGACACTTTCTCGGCCTGACGCTGCCCGATCGGCCGATCGCGTTCGCCGCCGCGATCGCGTTCTTCGGCTTCGCCGTGTGGACGTGGCGGGAACGCAAAGATGACGGCTCGGCCCCACCCGCCCCGGAGCACCGATTTGTGTTGCTGGCCGTGGTGTCGTCGTACGTGCTCGCCGAGCTCGGTGACAAGACCATGCTCGCGACCGTCGCACTCGCCAGCGACCACAACTGGGCCGGGGTGTGGCTCGGCGCCACGCTTGCGATGGTGCTTGCCGACGGGCTGGCGATCGCCGCCGGAACTCTGCTGCACCGGCGGCTTCCCGAGCGGCTGTTGCACGTGATGGCCAGCGTCCTGTTCCTTCTCTTCGGGTTGTGGCTGCTGTTCGACGCAGCCCTGGAGTGGCGCGCGGTGGCCGTCGTCGTCACGGCCTCGGTCGCGCTGCTGGCGGTTGCCGTGGCGATCGTCGTGCCGCTGCGCACCAAAGTGGCCACCCGCCGGACCACCGACTGACCCCGGATGCACCGCCGCAGCCCGGCTGCCGGTCTGTTACCTTGCCTGGGTTGCAGCAAAGTTTCGGACCTGAGGCGGGCCGAGCTTGCCGGTAGCTTGCGAAAACCATGATTCCGTCGCCGCCGACCACAGGACCGGACGGCAGCGGTATCGTGCGGTCGGGATGGCAGGATTTGCTAGTCAGGGCCTTGTCGGTGACGGTCCCAGACCCGCCGCCGTCGCACTCAGGTGTGCCGTTTTCTACACTCGCGCAAATTAAATTTTGATTTGCACTGGTAAGCGGAGAAAAGTCTGGTTACGATAATCAGCAAAATAACCGCGGTCTAGACACTCTTTCAGCTTCGGAGGTACCACCCATGAGCACGACGTTCTCGGCTCGACTGAACCGGCTGTTCGACACGGTGTATCCACCTGGTCGGGGGCCTCACACATCGGCAGAGGTGATCGCGGCACTCAAGGCGGAGGGCATCACGATGTCGGCGCCATATCTGTCGCAGCTGCGTTCCGGCAACCGTACCAACCCGTCTGCGGCCACGATGACGGCGCTTGCCAACTTCTTCCGGATCAAGCCGGCGTACTTCACCGACGACGACTACTTCGCGAAGGTGGACCAGGAGCTGACCTGGCTCGCGGAGATGCGGGACGAGGGTGTGCGGCGCATTGCCGCGCGCACGGTCGGGCTCTCCTCGGAAGCCCAGGACGATCTCGTCGCCCGCGCCGACGAACTGCGCCGCAAGGAACAGCTCGACAGTTAGCTGGCCTCGACGTCAGCGCGCCGTCCTGCGAACTTCAACCTGTTCGCCCACCGGTACGGAGTTGCCCCCGGTGGTGATCAGCTCGCCGTACTGTTGGGCAATCTCGAGAATCCATTCCCGGTCTGAGTAGCCGTCGGGCTGCCGCAACCAGGCAAGCCCGGGAAAGCCTTCCGTCTTGTCGCCGTCTCGGTCGCTGTCGTAAATCCATCGCGCGACGGCCAGGGCCTGCTTTCGCGGGCCGACGGTCGCACTGTTCGGGTCGGTCGCCGAAAGTCGACCGGATCGAGCTGTCTCATGCGCCTGAGTGGCCTCCAGGAAAAGCCCGTCGGAGATCAGCGACATCTGCTCGGCGACCTGGAAAGCCAACGGACCAGTGGGCCGCACGCCCACACCGACGTCGGGCTGGCGAATACACAGCTCGCGCAGCAGCGGTTCTATGGTCCGCATCTCCCGGCGCGCGCCGAACCAGTCCTCCACGCTCGGCAGCAGCGACCCAGTGGCCACGATCAGCATCGCGCAAGCCAACAGCGTGATCGCGGAGCCGACGCCCACGAAATCGGTGGAACCGACGGCGCGCAGCAGGAAGAACCCGAGGGTGAGCACCAGCAGCGCGATTCCGATGCTGAACACGAACAGCGCTCGACCGCGCCGGCTTGTGTTGGAGTAACGCATTCCGGCCCAGAGCACGACGGTCAGCACCAGCAGCATGTACAGCAGCGGCAGCAGCCAGGGCATTGACGTGTGCTCGTTGAGGTGACGCCGCAGATATTCCTGCGGGGCCATCTCCGGCTGGCGCCCGACGGCGAAGAACAACGCCGCGCTGACGATCGCGATGACCGCCGCAATCCCGTAGTTCGACCAGGCCAGCCAGCGAGTCACGCCGGGTTTCGCGGCCGACGCGGCCGAGGTGATCATGACGCAGCTGGCCGCGGCGCACAGCGTGAGCGCCACCTGAGACAGCGCGATCGAGATGTTCGGCCAGCGCAGCATCGTGTCGACGAGCAGGGTGAGGGGCTGCCAGTTCAGGGCCGCCACGAAGCCGAGGCTGCCCAGCGCGAGCATCATCGCCGCGCTCACCACGGATTGCTTGTTCACCAAGGCCCAGCCGACCCGAAGTCCTGTGGCCACCCCCAGCAGTCCGGCGATGACCCAGACAATCACCCGAACGCCTCGCCGAGGCGTACCTGGACGATCGACGATCGGTCCGAGCGCAAGCGGCCCAGTCGGTAGCCGAGCAGCGCGGCGAAATCCTCCGCCTCCTGTTCGGCGTCCTCGCCCGACGGCCCCATGCACCCCGTCCGCTGATTCAGCATGTACTTGATAAGGTCTTCGCTGACCAAGTCGGTGCCGTCACGGGCGGCGTCCACCACTGAGATACCTTCGTGCCCGAGCACGAGGTGGCCGAGTTCGTGGGCGAGGGTCCGGTCCCAGGCAGGCAGCCCTTGCTGAATCAGGAAGACATCGTGGTCGCGGTATTGCCGCCACTGGCCGCAGACTCCCGGCGGCAGTTCCTCCATCTCGATGTCGATGCGCCGATTCTGGCTCTCCGCGACGGCTTGGACCAACCGGATAATCGACACCTCACCGTGGCGCGGCGCCATGTTGAGCACGGTGGAGACCGCACGAGCGACGCGTCGGCTGGCAGGCATGAGGCCTCCTTTCCGTCATCGGTGTCCTGCCGTAGACGCTGTGGTCAGGTCAGCGCAGGAAGCGGGTTATCCCCTCCGCTCTTATCACGTGACCGGCTCTGGCCTGACGATAACCGAGGAATCCGCCACCCAAGGAGAAGAGCAGGATCGCCACCGCCCCGGGCACCGCAATCGCGGTGATCTGCGCCATGCCCGCGTTCCGCAAGTAATCGCTGTATCCGGCGCGATACGCCACGGGATCGTTCAGAGGCGCAACGCCGGGGGCCTGTGGTGAATTGGGCGGCTGCGGTTTCGCGATGTCAACGGACAGCGGCAATGCCGGGGCCTGGACCACGTCCATCCCCATCGGGGCCAACTCGACCGGCGGCGGCTCGACTCCGGCCACCGCCGTCGGCGCCGGCTTGCCCACCGCGAACTGAGCGGGAGAAATCGGCTTGGGCAACGTCGCGGCAAGCGGTGGCGTCGGCACCACAACGTCCGACAACAGCATCGGGATCACCACGTCGGCGAAGAACGGTGGAACGACGAACTCCATCACCGGCGAGATCACCAGCCCCGCCAGTGGGATCTGCTGCGAGACGGCATCCAGCAGCGCCACCAGCGGGGTCGGGAGCAGCTGGCCGGCGATCGGCTGGTGGAGATCAAGGTCGGCGGGCAGCAACTGGCGCAATGGGTTCTCGATCGTGACGGGCGGGCCCGTGGGCGCGCCGCGCGGAACGAGTGGCGTGAGATTGATGGTCGGTGGCTGATTACGAGTCGGGGTCGCCGGCGGGGTGCTGTCGACTTGCGCCGTCGGGGTGCTGTCGACTTGCGCCGGCGGGGTGCTGTCGACTTGCGCCGGCGGGGTGCTGTCGACTTGCGCCGTCGGGGTGCTGTCGACTTGCGCCGTCGGGGTGCTGTCGACTTGCGCCGTCG
>Ga0210086_1001571_pt1 | contig 11580 bp, 13 predicted proteins | sample China_Galinas_PW_3_FD_184867 | JGI IMG/M metagenome (GOLD analysis project Ga0210086, IMG submission 184867) | Wetland microbial communities from San Francisco Bay, California, USA, that impact long-term carbon sequestration - China_Galinas_PWB_D2... | ecosystem: Environmental > Aquatic > Marine... | reverse complement strand
AAGGCGATCCTCGAATTGGAGCGACAGCTCCAAACCGGCAGGTAACCGAGAGGCGTGGGTGTGACCTCGCCCGCCCATGCGCGCGATGCGCGCAGGACGGGCGACGTCGAATCGCATCAACGGCTTTCAAAGCTAACAGGGACCACTCCCGGGCGTTCGTACGTCCGGGGATAAGAACCAAACTCAAAGGGAAGGACACCTATGGCCAAGAGATCGCAGTCAAGCAAGTCCAAGCACCGACCCGCGCTGAGCAAGCACGGGGAGCTGACGATGGCGGACGTCGAATGGTTCGCCGAGCATTCGTATCTCCCCGAGGGGGTGATCGAAACCCTCGCTGAGGTGGTGACCGCCAGAGAAGAGTCACGGTCGGGCAAGTAGGGGGCGCGCCCGACCTCGCAGGCAGGGGAATCCAGCGGTCAACTGCCCGCCTGGGTCGATCGACGGTTCAGCGCAGGTGTAAGGGGCTCGGCGCATTCGCGCCGGGCCCCTTTTTGTCTTTCAGCGACACGCAGAGAGGAAGTGGTGAAAATGAAGCGGTTCCGAAAGGTGCTGCTCGGGACGCCGGCCGGGGCGCTGGCGCACTTCATGGAGTCGACGCTGATGCCGACGCTGGACCTCGGCTTCCGAAGGGAGCTGGGCCGCGCGATCGAGAGCTCGCTAAGTGGAGTGCACCTGTCCCACGCGGACTACGACTACGCATGCAATCCCCGTGCTTCGGCAGACACCGGACTTCACGTCTGCCGGATGTGTGGGTCCACGCTGGTTCAACAGACCCGGCGGGAACCGGTCGGCATGCCCGGGCGCTGGCGGCTGTCACGTCGCTGTCCTGAGTGCCAGTGGACGGCCGACGAAATCCACGGCCAGCGCGAAATCGACGCGTTCGACGAAGCGCTCGAAAAGGGCGCCATCGTCCTCACGTCAAGACTCAACGAACTCGAAAGGGAGGGAGTGCGAGAAATCGCGGACGCGTTCACGGCCGCCCTCGAGGCGGATCTGATCACGGCCGACGATTTCCGGCTGTAACCACAGCCGCCGACGAAACCGCGACCCCGTCTCACCCGCAAGGCAGGCGCAACGCATCGGGTGAGTCGGGGTCGCATCGCAACAGTGAATTCAAAGACTGAACGGAGGAGCAAGAACCCATGATCACCAACACGAAGGCATTGGCAACCGTCGCAGCAATGGTCGCAACCGCACTGGCAGGCGCGGTGGCGATATGCCTGGCATCACAGGCAGCGAACCCACTCCTTGTCGGGCTTGCGCTCGTGGAGCTGCTCGTGGTGGCGGTGGCCCTCTATTTCGGCAGGAAGCTGGTCAAACGCAGTATTTGCCTGCTGCGCGATCGTTTCTCCAGGAGCCCACCGGGCCCCAGGATTCCCGCCTGGCTGTCGCGCTGCGACTCCAAACCGCCAGACCGCCGCACGCTCGCCCGCATCCTGGTGGACGAGCTGGCATTCCCGCCAACCGGCGCAGCGGTCTATTACCGCGACATCGCGACCGTGGTCGTGACGCTGGCCTGCTATCTGGGCAGAACTCCGCCGTCATCGGCCGAGGACCTGCTGAGCAGGCTGGAATTCGACGTGCTGACCGAGGCGCACGGCTCCGACCGGCTCGTCGGAATATCGCCGCGCCAGGTGGAACAGGTGCGAATGCGCTACACGGCGCTCTTCGCGCGGGCCGGGCTGCTGCGCGACGATCAGGGACCAGGCGAAGCATCGGCCTGGCCGGACTTCATCAGGGAGAGGATGCCCGCCTGACAGGGGGACGGGCGGGGACGTCAGCGGGACTCGGCGCATACGCGCCGGGTCCCCGCTGCCGGCCCAACCCTCGTTAGACCCACGCCGCCACGGCGTGGAGTGGCTTCTCACTCGCCGGGCCATCGCGCTCAACGGCGGGCGAGAAGCGACTTCTGCCTGCCTGCGCGCAGTTCGCGCAGCCGGGCTGGGTCGGCTGCAGTCGAATCGCAAACAACAGAAGGAGAACAGTCACGATGGGACAGTCCGATAGCGAGAGAAAACCCAAGAGGGACGTGAACGTCCTCGTCATAGGAGGACGCCTCACCCGCGAAGTGGAACCGCACGGCTCGATCGCAACGTTCGGCCTCGCGGTTCACAAGATCATGTCGATGGAGGGCGACTGGGTCGAGGTGACGTTCTTCCTCGACGTCAAGGTGTTTGGCAAGGCGGCCAAAAACTGCCTCAAATACCTGAAGAAGGGCCGCCCGGTCATCATCGAGGGCAGCCTCGACGTCGAGGAATACGAGCTCAAGAAGGACGGTGAGATCGTCTTCTACGACGACGAGCAGGAGCGCCCGGTGATGATGAGGTCACCGGTGGTCCTCACCGACAACGTTCAGTTCCTCTAGGCCGCGCGGCGAGCCGCACCAACGGCAGACCGCATCGGCTGTGCAAGAGCTCGGCGCCCGAGGCGCCGAGCTCTTTTTTCACCTCTCCATGAGGTGACCCTTTCATGCGATGGGAAGCGGCGCGCCCAGCGCCGACGCCGTTCGCAGCAGTGAATCGCAATCAACGACAGGAGCGAGTAGTCATGCGACGTTCAAACAAGAACAGGACCTATGTCACCGGTCTGGTGATGCAGGGACCGGATCTGGAGGTGGAGAACGGGACGACCGTTCTTCACATCAAAGTGCGTTCGCGTCGTTTCCGTATGAAGGCGGGTGAGGAAGTCGAATACTTCGACCTCCTCGATGTTGCCATGCACGGCGCAAACGCCGAACGGGCCGCGGAACGTGTCGGCAAGCACACCGTGGTCGAGATCATCGGCCGGCTCGAGGCGCGACAGCGCCCGGTGAAGGTCGACGGGGGGTTCGTCTACGAGCGGACGAGAACGGGCGGGAAACGAAAGGTGACCTACCCGGCGGTGACGATCGTCGCAAGCCGGATCAGGCCACTCTCCTCGCCCTCCGCGGACCAGGACGAGCCGTCCGAGGAGAGCCAGGCGGCCGGCGCGCCGGGCTCCGAAGCACCCGAGGCGCAGGCGTCCTAAGCGGCGCCCGCCTCCCATCAATCGACATCCGAGAAACGCTCAGAAAGGAGTGTTTTTGAAACACGCACCGCTGCAGAGATTGCTTTCCTGGCGCTCGCGAGGGCGCCAAGCGAAACACACCGGCGAGGTCGAGTCGGCATCTGGCCGACCGGGCTCGCTTCCTCGCCACGATCCGAGGGATCTTGGCCGTGCCGCGGCAACCGACCGTGAGGCAATCGAGACGAAACTGGGTGCGGGCGAAACCTCCAAGCGGTAGGTGGCGCTCGGGCCGGCCCTGACGGCCGGTTCACCCACTTCACATACACACACAAAAAACAGCGGAGCTCATGGCTCCGGATGTCGATGCGCGGGGCTCGGTGTGCACACAGCACCGGGCCCCGTCGCATCTCTGCGAGCAAAAGGAGGTGATTCCTATGACTCAGGCCCCTCTTGACGGCGTCTTGGCGTCCTCGAGATCGGAGTTGAAGGCAGCCGAGGCCGTGGCCAAAGCGTACCGGCTGGCTGACGAGCAGCTGCGCACTGCCATCGAAGAGATCGCCATACCGGCACTGCGCCAGTGCGAGGACGAAGGGTGCCCGGAGGCAACCCCAGCGCGAGCCGGCCTGGAAGAAGCGATTCCAGATCCGGTCGACGAAGCGCAGGTTCGCGAGGCGAGCTGGAGCGACGACGGCTGGCACTGACCGGCCGTCGGATCCGGCCCCGGACGTCTGAACACACCGCAACCAACCCCGCGCGCGATGCGCGACGGGCGAAGTCGAATCGCAAGCAACAAGGAGGCTAGCCATGCGGCTTAGATCCTGTGTGGGACTGGCCGTGCTCGCGATGCTGGTGATGCCAAGCGTTACCAGGGCCAGCTGTGGCCCCATCGGGCCACCTGCGCCGCTCACGCCGACCATTGGCGTGGCGAGCACCGGCTTCTGTTCCCTCGAAGCACAACCACTGGAACAGATGGTCAATCGGTTCCATCGAATAACGGCGGCCAGGCAGCGACTGCGCCACCGAGAACAGGAAAGGAGGCGCCGCGAGCGTGCCGCAAGGCGGCGCGCGAAGCTGCGTGCAGCGGCTGAAAGGCAGGCCGCGTTCGTGTCCGGCAGCCAGGTGGATGCGCCAAATCTCGCACCCACCGCGGTGAAGGACTCGATCGAGGCTGCAAACTCGATCGCCACCACCCCGTACGTTTGGGGCGGCGGTCATGGCTCATTTGAATCGTCGGGCTACGACTGCTCTGGGGCGGTCAGCTACGCCCTGCACGGCGGCGGCTTTCTCGAAAGCCCGCTCGACTCAACCGGTCTGGAGACCTGGGGCGAACCGGGCCCCGGTCGCTGGATCACCGTGTATGCCAACGCAGAGCATGCCTGGATGGTGATCGACGGCATCGCCTTCGACACCGTCGGCGGGCCCGGTCCGCGCTGGCACGATCCGTGGGTCGACTCGCCGGAAGGGTTCGTCGTCCGGCATCCGGCCGGTTACTAGCTTGGCCCGGTCGGCCGTCGAGGCCGCCAAGCGACCGAGCAGGGAGCGGTGGAGGTTCGGTGCACGCTGCACCGGACCTCTATCGCTGCCCTGAAGCAAAGAGACAACGCAGGAGGTAAGGAACCGTGAAAAAGGCAAGAAATGACAGTTCGCTTACGCCAGTCGCAGATCGAGTTCAACTGGACGAAGAGGTGCTCCGCGCCGCTGCCGGCAGCAAGTACCCGCCCGAGCAGATCAGGGCCGCTGCCGAGCTGCTTGCCAAAGGCGAAGGCAAGTTCCCGCCCGGTCGTCGCAAGATCCCCCCCTCGCTCGTCACGCTGGTGCAGCGCGAGCGCCTGCTTCAGGCGATGCTGAAGGCCGTGTCCGAGCTCGGCTACACCGAGTTCACCGTCAACGACCTGATGGCGCGGGCGGGCGTGACGCAGCGGATGTACTACATCCATTTCCAGGGCAAGGATGAGTGCTTCCTGGCCGCCGTGGACGGCGTGGCGGCACGGGTCCGCACCCGGGCTGAAGCGGCCGTCAAGCAGGCGGGGAGCAGCTGGCGCGATCGCCTTCGGGCCGCGCTCGGCGAGGTGCTGCGCTTCTCGGTCGAGGAGACCGACTCCGCACGCGCCCTGTTCGTGGCGGCACGCAGCGCACAGTGCGCGGTCTCGCATCACGACAAGCTCCTCGCCGACTTTGCCAAATGCATTCACACCTGGGTCGTGGAGGACCTCGGTGAGGGTCCCGACGCCGCCGCGGCAATTGGCGTCGTCGGAGGTCTCGAGGCGATGCTCTACGCGAAATTGCAGTCAGGGGAAACCGGGGATCTCACCTCGTATCTCCCCAAGCTCATGTACTTCGCCGTCCTGGTCTACGAGGGCCACATGAGCGCCGCGACGGAGGCCTCGAACGGGCGGTAGCCCGTTCGAGGGCCCGCCCAAGCTCCAGCAGTGAAACCCGGCCCGGCCAGCGGGCCCCAAAGCCAACCGCAAGGAGGTGATGACGATGGAGAGCCGTCGCAGCAGGGCCTGGATCCGCGACCCGCGCCTTTCCCGGGATCCAGAGCCCTGGGAGGTTCAGGTACTCGTGTTGATCGCGGAACACGTGGCGATCCCGATGGATCTCCTCGCGCGCCTTCTGAACGTCCCGCGGGGACGCGCAGTCCGCTTGATGGAGGACTTCCACAGGTACCGATGGGTCTCGATCAAGCAGTTCCTCGTCTCCGACGAGCGCTGGGTTTGGCTGACGCAGACCGGGATGGACCATACGGGTACCGGCTTCAGCCGAACGACGCCAAGCATCAAGGGCCTGCCACACCGGCGGGCCGTGTGTGCGCTCCGGCTCGAGCTGGAAGCCGAGTACCCAGACGGAGTATGGATCTGCGAACGGGACCTGGTGGGTCGCAGGGGATTCGCACACCACGTCCCAGACGGTGTTTTTGAAGTTCGCAACGATCGGGGACAAACGGAGCGCTGGGCAATCGAGGCCGAGCTCTCCGACAAGGCGATCCCCGAATACATGCAGATCGCCGCCGACCGCACCGAACGCTATGACAGGTTGCTCTACTACTGCACCCCGTATGTCACGCGGCTGCTGAGAAGGGTTCCTGGATTCGAGGAGAACCCCCGGATCACGGTCCGCCGGTTCTTCAAGGACAAGCGCAAGGTGCCCCAGTTCCAGTGGGTGTGGTCACCCACCTCCGGACCGGGCGAAACGGGTGTCTACCGCAAACCCCAGCACTGGGAGGTGGAGATCATTCGCCTCATTGCCGAGCAGGCTGCGATGTCAGTCGACCACCTGGCTCGGTTCATGGAATGCACGCTCGATGCCGCACAGCGGATCGCCGACTATCTCGACGAGGCGGGATTCCTCAGTCAGGCGCGCGGGCCGGTCGACGACCCGCCCTGGCTGTGGGTCACCAAGACCGGTGGCCGGCTCGCCGGCACCGGATTGGTGCACCGGGACCCGTCGCCGACCAGCACGGCGTTTCTGCGCCTCGCCAATGAGGCGCGGCTCCACGTCGCCGAACGCGACTGGGACGTGCACTGGTGGAGCATGCGACTGCTGCGCCGCGGCGCAGAGCGCATGGACGTTCCAACGGCGATCGTCGAGTCGGGCGACGAACAGAATGCGGTTGAGATCGAGGCGAACCGACGCGACCGTCAGGACCTGATCGAGAAATACGACCGGCGCTGCCGCGAATTCCACGCGGTGGCCATCTTCTGCTCGGCCCGTCGGGTACCGACGTTCGAGCAGCTCAAACGCGAGCGCGGCTGGAAGAACCTGTACGTCCAGTCCTTCAGCCCGCTCAATCGACGGCCGCAGCGCAAGGCGAAGCGGAAAAACCCGACGAAGTACGTGGAGATCGGCCTGGAGGAGCTGCCGCAGGAGGCATTGAAGGTCGTCCAGGAAGCCGAGCGCCTCGCCTCGCCACCGCATGTGCGGTCGGTTGCGCTCGCTCGTGGCCAGGGCTTTCCGCGCTGGCGCGTTACCACCGATTCGCGCGAATGGCGCGTTGCCCGGACGCCGTACGGCTGGTTTGTGAGGCCGTGCGACGAGTTGGACGAGGCGCTTGAGCCACCGGAACCGCGGGGCACTCCAGATCCCCTCCCCCGGCCAAAGCCTCCGGTCATGAACCTGCCTCGATCGATGCGAAGGGTCCCGATTCGGGAACTTCCAGACGAAGCAGTTGAGGCCATTCAGGCCGAGGCCGGTCTGAAGGCCAAGCCTGAAGTGACCGAGGTGAAACGGCGTCGGGGACCCGGGTTCCCCCGCTGGCGAGTGGAGACCGACTCGGGGGCGTGGCGAGTCACGTGGAGCCCGCACAACGGCTGGCTCGCGAAACCCTCCACCGGCCTCGAAGAACCGTCAGCTGACCTGCGCAGGGGACGTTGGCCTCTCGACCCCCCCGGGGCGATGGTCGACATCGAGCCTTGGGAGTTGCCACCCGAGGTCCTGCGGGTCATCGAAAAGACGGCCGGTCTGTCCTGGGCGCCGCGTGTCACGTCGGCATCCAGGCGCATCGGCAAGGGAGCCTCCAGGTGGCGAGTGGTGACCGACCACGACACCTGGCGCGTGACTCACGGGCCACACGGTTGGACCGCGAGCCTCAGCGAGTAGATCAAACGACCCCGGCGAGCACGTCCCTGGCAACGGGCGGTTCGCCGGCGGTCCGAGCCAAAGAAAGGAGTTGACATGACGAAATGGACCTTTGACAACGACCGGGGTCCCGGGTCTCGACCGCCGCCACCGCCGGGTGTGGCGCTCGGCCAGTACCTCGGTGGCGATTTCGCGCTTCCCGTCAGCGAGAACGGAATTGCGATCTGGCCGCTCGCGGACCTCAACCGCCACATGGTCATTCTCGGCAAGACCGGTAAGGGCAAGACGAGCACGGCGTGGACGGTCTTCGATGCGACCGGCCGCTCCAACCCCGATGCCCAGATCTTCGTCATCGACGGAAACGCCGATCCGGAGATGGCGAGGACCTTCGGCGCCTCGATGGTCGCCACCGGGCGCGACCCGCTGATCTTTCCACAGGAGCGGTTCAACGCCTGGCCAAGGGGCGATTGGCGACCGGTCTACAACCGTCTGCTCGAGGTCATCCCGTTTGCGGAAACCGAAGCGGCGGCCTACTACACCGACTCCGCCACGGTGGTGCTCTCGCTGGCCTGCCGGCTGGCCGGAACGCCGCCGGCATCGACGGAGGAGCTGTTCGACCGGCTGGACTACGAAGTCCTGATGGATGCCTACGGCCCGCGCGAGCTCAAGGGCATCAAGCCAGAACACGTCGAAGCCGTGTACATGCGCTGCAAGTCCGTTTACGCACACTTCGGCAGTGCCCTCGACGGCGAGCGTTCCTTCGCCGACCTGACCGCGGCCTACTTCGGGCTCGATGCGCTGGTGCTCGGCAAGAGCGCCATTGTCACGATGCGCATGCTGCTCTCGCAGCTCGAGTTCTACATCGAGCACGAAAAGCCCCGCGACCGTCTCTGCGTGGTGATCATCGACGAGTTCGCGTCGCTTGCAAAGGGCGTAAATGTGAGCACCTTCGTCGAGCACGCCCGCAAGTTGGGCGTCTGCGTGATCCTGATGTCCCAGACCGTGCCCGGCATGGGCGATCCCGTACAGATCGCCCGCGTCCTGCACAACGCGGGACTGCTGATCGTTCACTCCACTGCCGAATGGCGTGAAATTTCGTCGCTGATCGGGAGCGAGATAAAGCCGGAGATGACGCTGCGCAACGAGATCGATGCGGGCGCCGATCTGGACTTGATGAGGATGGTCGAAAAGCCGAAGGTCACGCCGGACGAATTGCTGTCGCTTCCGGTGGGACAGGTCTGGGCCTTCCGAGACAACCTCGCGATGAGGCTCGGTATCAAGCTGCCCACCACCGAGTGCGGGCCGTTTGAGCTGCCCGAGCCCGAAGCGCTGTTCGAACCGCTCGGCGACGTATGGAGCAAGGGCTCAGACGCGGACCGGCCACCGATGTGGCTGGGCGGTAAGCGTCGCGAGACCCAGTTTCGCCGAGCCGATTTTGAGTTTCCCGACGAGGACGGGGCACCCGGAGACTGACAGTGAGAGCGCTCCGGGGCCCGAAACCGAGGGTGACCGCACCCACCTAACCGTTACCCAGGAGGCAGATGACGACTGAAACCCGCTGAGTTACTTATCCAACTAAAAAGGAGAAAGAGATGAGTACCAATCGAGTCACCGGTCGGACCGATCGCCGTGCGTCAGCGCGGCAGAGGTCCGACGTCGCCGGCACCCGCAGAGGACATGCGGCGAACCGGCGCTCTGCAGGGTCGGCATTTCGTCTGGACCAGTTCCGTTTCGAAGTGCTCTACCTGCTTGGCGAAGAGAGGACGATCAGGCTGGACCTGCTCGCCGCTCTCCTCGGAGTCGACCCCTCGGTGCTTCGCCCCGTGGTCGGCGAGTGCGTGTCCGCGGGCCTTCTGAAGCAGAAGGCCTTCCTGCGAGACGAACCGGCGAACTACCCCTGGGTCTGGATGACCAGGGAGGGGCTCCACGCCGCCGGCGCTCGTCCGCAGTACTACTACGTGCCCCCGGTGGGAGCGCTCGAGCACCTGCTGGGAGTCCACAAGATCCGGCTGTTCTACATGCTGCATTACCCGGATTGGACGTGGGTTCCGGAGCGAGAGCTCCTGGACCGCCACAACCGCGCCCAGCGCCACCTTGCGGACGGCGCTCTCGAGCGAGACGGGATTCTCAAACCCGTCGAGTACGAGCGCACTCGCAAGGATCGGATCAAGGTGGTGCGCAACCTGTCGGAGCTGGTGGTCCGGTACGGCGACGTGGACGTCTACTGCTCCGACGAAACGCGCGGTTTCATCACGGCGATCAGGGACGCGGCCGGCCTCGACGGCGTGCGCGTCCTCGATTTGCCGGAGTTCGCCGGTATCGCCTAACGCGAACCGGTTCGGGTGGGGATCGCCGTCCGCCGGCAATCCCCCGGCTGTTGCACAACCAGTTTCTGCCTACGCGGCTTTCTCGGCCCAGCCTTCGTGAAGCACGATCGATTGAGGCTTCGCCTGCGCGCTAACCGGCGCGGGCGATCCGTACGAAGGCGGCCGGTGCAGCAGTGCCTCCGTTGCTTTCCCAGCGGGAGGGCGCGAGGCGACTGAGCACACACACAACAAGGAGATGTCCAATGAATACTCATCCGACGGGCGTCGACGACTTCTTCGCGACGCTTTCGGAGGTCGCCGAACTGCCGCTGTATCTGCTGACTCTCTGCATTCAGGCGCTCACCGCCGGTGCGGCCCGATGGTTGCTGGCCCTGTTGGCCTGGAGTGCCCTCGGGCTGTTCGTCGACATGCGCCTCAGTCCCGGGTTCGTCGCGTTCCTCTGTATGACCGGTCCACTGGTCTGGTCCGCAGCGGCGTTCTGGCTGCCCGGAGAGGGTCGCCTGTGGCATGAACAGGTCGGCGCCTTCGATCCAAGCGAGGGGGAGGCGCAGCTGATCGACACCGCGTTCGAAACCCTCGGTCGGGAGGCAACCAGGCCACTGAGCGGCCTCTCGATCTATGTGGTTGACACCAACGACAAATTTGCGTTCATTCGCGGCCGAGCCCTGATCCTCAGTCGGGGCCTGGTCGAAAGTGGATCGCTTGCGGCGGTGCTCGCACACGAGCTCGGCCATGCCAACTCCACGGACGGGCGCCTGATGCAGGCGCTGGACCGCCTGGTGCTGTGGGGCGACCCACTCGTGCCAGCTCGCGAGGAAAGCACGCTTCGCGAATACGGCGGCCTCGCCGCCCTGGTTGTCGGGACGCTGCGGTGGGTCATTCGGATCGCCGGCGGCAGCCTCACGCTGCGTCTCATGTCGCCGCTGTGGGCTCGCTACTGGCGAAAGCGCGAGCGAGCCGCAGACGAATTCGTGGTTTCTCTCGGCCATGGACCCGCCCTTGCGCAGTACCTGAAGGACTGGGAGCAGCCGAAAGAGCAGCCGCACCCGCGACTGCTCTTCAACCTGCAGCAGTACGAGCGCATCGCATATCGCTGCGACGTCCTGCTGGGGACGCCGGCCCGCTCCTAGGACAGGCTGCCGGGCGGCCACGAGGTCGGCCCGCGCTTTCGAAGCCTGCTTTACAGAAAGAAGGGAGGTGAGAGATGTATGTACGCGAAACGGATGGTGGAGACGGCATTTGCCGCGGACTTCAGTCCAGAGCGAGTCGACCTCCACACTCGTGCATGGGTACTGGGAACGGTACTCGCCTACCACCCATGCAATTTCGTAATTCCAAAACTCGCGGCCCGGGTGCGTTTGCTTGCCGGGGAGCTCCCGGTTGAGCGGGGGATAGTGGACCTGGACCGCGTCGGTGCCGTTCGCATCGTGCAGGGTGTGGTCCGTCCGACGGAGGCGGCGGTCTCGCTTTACAACGACCCGGCCGAACCGCGACCCAGCGTTACGACGATGCTGAAGCAACTCGCAGCAGAGCAGTAGCAACCAACTCCGGGCCGTGATCTTCCACAGGGAGGTTGTATCTCGGGAACGGATGGTCACCCGCGCAGTGCTGGCGGGTGGCCGTCCATCCTTCTCCGTCGTTGGGTGGTTTGGGCGTGCGGGTTTTTTTTGTTCCCTTTCGCTAAATTTTT
>Ga0210086_1001570_pt1 | contig 11581 bp, 11 predicted proteins | sample China_Galinas_PW_3_FD_184867 | JGI IMG/M metagenome (GOLD analysis project Ga0210086, IMG submission 184867) | Wetland microbial communities from San Francisco Bay, California, USA, that impact long-term carbon sequestration - China_Galinas_PWB_D2... | ecosystem: Environmental > Aquatic > Marine... | reverse complement strand
TTAATTTCTTCATCCGTGTATCCCATGGCTTTAAAGAGGGATCGGTGGGGTGCCCGTTCCACCCCCTTTTTTACCAAATCGCTTTTCATAGGCTCTGTCTCCTCAAAAAAAAACCGTTATCAGCTTTGGGGCTGATAACGGTTTTTGTTTTTTTGGCTTTGTTGGAAAATTAGGCCATTATCAACCCTGTGCCTCGCAGCAGATGACTACATCTACGACGAGGACGATAATAAGGCTAATAAGGTTGTTAATGGCTAAAATATTTTTCATCATGACCTGCAAATATTATTAAGAATCTCCTATCTAACTGTACTTATGTGCATTGTCAAGCTTTTTCTTATTCTTGAATTGAACATTTCAAATTTCGACTAAAATTTATATTTTTATATAAAATCTGCAATTGCAGAATTATGTGACGAATCTGATCTAATAGTCTCATCTTTGACTCCATCTTGGTTATAAGAGATTGATTACCTTTTAAATATTGACAATTAATAAATAATATGTGAAATAAAACTAAATTTACTTGCCAAGTATCTTCTTGTTAACATTTGTAAACATACGAAGATAAATAATGCGACACCTTTTTACACATCCGAATGCATTTCCAAAATCAATATCACCCTTTTCCGCATTATATTATCTAAAATATCATATAGTTATAAAATTTAACCAAAAAGTGCTATACGGTAAAAAAGCCGCCTATTAGAAATAGACTGCATTTTAGCCGTATTTCACATTTCAATATTAAAAAGCGTATCGAGTTAACATATTGAATTGTTATTATTTATTAATTTGTTAACGGCGAGCAGCCGTATTTAAATACGGCTATTAGGCCGTCTAATCTATGTTATCACGGTCGATTGAATCTATTTGTTTGTGGTGTGTCATACTCTTCTGATATATACAAGTGGCACACAATGGAGTTTGACATGACTCAACGTTCGTCTTGCTATATGTGCGACCGTCCAAGCACTTCCAAAGAACATGTCCCACCTCGGTGCCTATTCCCGGAGTCCAAGGATCTCGATGGGCAATACAGAAAGAACTTGATTACGGTACCGTCCTGTGACGAACACAATAGTAGGAAATCTGCAGACGACGAATTCTTGATGGTCAGTTTGGCTGGAATTATTGGCAACAATTCTATCGGTTACCGGCACAAATTCTCAAAAGTGAATCGTGCGATCTATAGAAGTTCATTTGTCCTGCTTGAGCAGGCGATGAATAACCAGCGATGGCATGTTGTTGAGATTGCACAAAACAAGTTTCTCGATGTCATTTGGGGCACACCCGATTACGACCGTTTGAACAACTGTTTTGATCGGATAGCTCGTGGACTCTATTATGATCGTTTTTCGCGGCGATTTCATGGCAATACAAAAACGATGCTCGCGTACATTCATCCGGACCCGCCAAACCCAGCTGAATTCCATCGATTTGTTCGAGACAAGGTTCATCTTGAACTAAAAGGTAAAACGAAGTTGGGTGAGAATCCAGATGTTTTCTCATTCCAATTCACTGATACTGATCAATTCGGTTTGATGTCGTTGCACCTTCTTTTCTACGGGGGACTTGACGTCTACATAGCATTAATTCCTGAGCAATCAGAAATACCATACAACTTAGCCATGGATTTGATGAATCGAGGAATTCGCACTACGATTACACTTGGAGAGGAAGAGTACCACTTCAATTTAAACATGAAGAAATCCGACACCGAAAGCTCAGGATAACAACGGCATTAAGTTCGACGGAAAAAGCCGCCGCGCCTTATGCCGAGCGTTAGAATCTAAAGAGAATAACAACTGTGTCTAAAAAAACTCAATCACAATGGGCGTCTGGACCAGCTGAAATCCTAGAACATGCAATGAAGCTTCTCTATGCGGGATCTGAATCAAATAGGCGTATTGCAATGCTGCTTATCGACAATGCCATTGAACAGATCGCTAAGACCTACCTTAGTCTTCCAAAGCGAATTACAGGAATTAAGCTCTCCAGAAAACGCCTTCAAGAGATTTTCGAGAGTTTTCCTGCCTTATTAGATGCTTTAGAAGAGCTTGCTTTTGATAAGCTCGGCGGAGTCGACTTGGGGGCTATTGAATGGTACCACCGTTTAAGAAACGAATTGTACCATCAGGGCATGGGCCTATCGGTTGAAAGGAATAAGGTGCATACATATGCAGAATTGGCTAGAAAGTTGCTAAAGAACTTGTTTGGAGAGGATCTTGATATTCCATTAGATCGAAAGGCGGATATTTTTAGTCAATTCACCCAGAGATGGACCGAATTAGAGTCGATTATCGAATCGTTGGCCGCAAAAGTTGCAAAAACCCAAAATATGCAAATAAAAGAATTTTCCGATCCGATTATGTTTCTATTTAATGAAGGCATTATATCAAAAGATATGTACGATGAGATCGCATATCTTCGAGGCATAAGAAATTATGGTGCATTCAGTGAAACTGAATGCAATGAAGTTATCACAGAATATCATTTAGCACATTTAGACCAGACAATTGGTTGCATGAAAGCTGAGATAAACAGGTTCTAACATTGCTCTTTCAGCCGACAGCTGATCGTTGCGGCTGAAGAGCCCGTTGGGCATACGACAAGAGACTTCACAATGACTGGTACCGACACTAAACTGTCTGATAGCTTTTCTTTAGGCGGCTACTGGTGGCTCCCTGACAAGCCCGATCAAGAAATATACGGCACACTTCGATATCAGCCAGAAGCTGCGCCTGAATTAACTCTTGAAGGATCATTTAAAGAATTCACCCCCGTTGCCTCTGAATATCTATCGAATGTTGTTATACATGGCATGACACCAAACGGGATTGCATGCACTCTTGTTGGCGCATATCAGAAATCTAATATAATGCATATGCCCGGTATTACTACGAGTGAGTTCTTCTGTAATCGTCTCTTCGTTGGGAAAGAATTTATCATGCCAGATGTGGATACCTTCGAATCTGCGATTGTTGAATTTAGTGACATGACTTCTTGGCTTTTGCGAAACCCTTTTAATAGACAAATACCAGAAAAAGAAGGAGTTGAAAGGGTATGGGAAATTACCTATACGATCCCTAAATTAATCTCCCATTCCGTTAAAAGCATTCAGGCATCAATCAAATTTGAATCTTCAGTTAATTCAACTGGAGAAAATCAGTCACGAATTTTAAGCCATACAGACTATGTAAGATTTAGGCCAAATAAAAAACAGAATCTTGATTGGTATTTGAATGCTATTTTTAATTTTAGGATATTATTATCCTTTTTAATCGGAGAACCCATAGATCTTATATCAATTAAATTATGCACCAAAAAACGCATGATTAAGCAATTGGGGAAAAAGTATCACAGAAATTATGTTGATTTCTGTATTCCTCACTATATAAGCGAAAAGACAAGAAAGCTGCATCCACCAGACATTCTAATCCCTTATCCTTTTATTAAAAAGAAGTTTGAGAAATATTTGAATGACTGGTATAAAAAGGTTGATGAAATAAAGACCACATGCCAGTTTTTGTTTGGAGTTCTTGTACAAAAAGGTATGCCCATTGACTTCCAATTCTTAGCCCTAATTCAAGCTTTTGAATCCTACCACCGTTCTAAAAAAGATGACAAATACCTTCCTGATAGTTCCTATGGGCCAATTCAAAAAGTGATACTCAAGGCAATACCAAATAACGTCTCTTCGGATCACAGATCTGCATTAAAATATAGAATAAAATATGGAAATGAATACTCATTGAGAAAGAGGTTTAATCTCATCCTTAATTCTATTCATGATAGCTTTCGCCAAAAAATAATCATTAATGATGTGAATTTTGTTAATAAAGTCGTGTCAACGCGTAATTACCTGATACATAGAGATGAATCTGACAAAAAAAATGTTATGAATTCGCGGGAGATGTTAAGAGCTTCTGATAGCCTAAAAGTATTGTTAATGGTTTTAATGCTCAATGAACTTGGGCTTGATTTTTCGACAATTGAAAAGGCAATTTTAGCTAATTGGAGATTTAAGGGGATGCTACGGATTAATTGATTGCCCAACAAAGCGCTTCAGCAGACAGCAAAAGCCGTGGGCTTTTGCTGTCTGCTGAGCTTCACGTTACATGTTTGAAGGTGAATTTTGAGAATACTCGAATTAATAGGAAATAGAACTGCACTCTATCCTTGGACTAAGCGCCAGGTTCAAAACTTAGATAAAGATATTTTAGACCGAATAACAAAATGGCGAATGTTTTGCGCAAAATGGACCCTGGAAATAAAAGACTTCCATGGTAAGGAAATTTCGTATGCCGGGATAAAGTTTGAAGGAAGCCCCCGAATTGTGTATTGGCAATACTTTGGGCCATTCTTTACTAACGGAATAGCCAAAGTTCTGGAAGATGTAACTCAAGAATGCATCAACCGTGGATTAAAACCTAAAGAATATGTATTGGAGGCTGCAGAGCTACTAAAAATAATGGTTTCCAGATTATATGAGCAAATTTCGAGGACGGATCAAGTCTTGAGAGCGAATGGCTATCCCGAAAGAGTCGAAAAAAGGGATGTCTCGACAAATATTAAAGCCATGCACTCATACATTGAAAAAGAAATTGATGTAGTTCTATTAAGAAAAGAATCGACTCCTTCCAGCAATAGGAATAATAAGGAAGATGTTTTGGAAGTTAAGCCAAACATTGCTGGAATAGGCTTAAATTTAAATGCGCTTTACCGTTGGACTAAGCGTAAACTCGGCATGTAACATGTCGCTGCACCAGACGCCAAGAACCTTCGGCCCTTGGCGTCTGGTGAGCTTTTCGTTAGCGAGTAAATAAAATGGGTATTATTGAAGACCTAAAACATTTAAATCAAAATACAGCCGCCGCTGTAGCGATATTCTTTTTATCTTTTATAGGTCCCGGCTTCTTAATTCTTTATGTATTCAAACCTCACCTGATTGATTCATTGGATACTTTCAAGATTTTAATTTTTTCTGGAGCCCTTTCTGCTCCAAGTTTTATAGTTCCATTTTTTGTTTCAGTAATTATAGACGTAGTTCTTTCAGGCATGGGGAAAATGCAGAGAGGCCAGTACGGCAACTATGCTGAATGGTATTTCAAGCACGGAATCACGAATTGTTTTAATTTGTATTTCACAGTATTTGTTTCGTACTTTGGAAATTATAGATTCTCAACATTTTGTTGGATCATGGCAATCCTACTTTCTATTACGATCATTTCCGAATTTTGGACTATGATAAATTTGATAAGACATCCTGAAAGGAAAATCAGCATTTTCCAGGATGCGAATCGCTAACCTGTCGCTGGTGGGGACGGCGAGGAGCATGCCGCCCCACAGCTTTTCGTTATAGCGCTTTGAGTTCCGCTTTATACGGTTGGCACCTCAGCTCAAGTCATTATTGCACGGTAGACAGATGAAACGAAGCATAAGAAAAGAAATTGCTTTTACAGAGAGTCGCGTCACTGGAACCTTCCGATACGGTGACTTATTCCAACTCCGCCCGATGCTACCAGAGGCGCCAACCCTGCAGTGGGCAATGGGCCATTATCCGGCTCTCCTCGAATTTGCATACGACCTGCCTGATGTATCAGAAACAAACTATAATCCGACTATTCCTGACCATGCTCTCTTGCCAATGATTGATGAGTAAGATAGGGGTCAAGTCTACATTTGACCATTAGCTGAGAAAATGATATGTTCAGATCATGTCGCGTCCACTTAGAATAGAGTTCCCGGGAGCATGGTACCATGTCATGAACCGTGGAAGACGATCTGAGGCCATTTTTTCAGAAAAAGAAGATTATTCTGAATTTCTTGATCTGCTGATTGAAATATCTAAAATATGGAATGCAAACATTGCCGCTTACTGTTTAATGTCGAATCATTACCATGTGTTGCTTCAGACACCTGAGGGCAATATTTCAAGATGCATGAGGCATTTAAATGGTTTGTATACCCAGAAATTCAATAGAAGGCATGGGTTCGATGGCCAGCTTTTTAGAGGAAGATATAAATCAATTCTGGTCTGTAATGACAGCCACCTACTGCAATTGGTGAGATATATACACAAAAATCCCGTAAAGGCAGGGATGGTTAAAGAGATGCAGAATTATGAATGGAGCAGTTATAAGGGATATCTGTCATATTCAAGGAAATGGAAATGGCTACATAAAGATTATATTTTTTCCATGATAACGCCCAAAAAGAAAGGGAGGTTGAAACCCTTTATTGAATTTATGCAAGATGACGATTCGCAAGAGGTCACGAATCTATTTTCAAAAAAGAATCTCCCGTCGATTTTTGGGCCTGAAAGCTTTATGACCAAGATAAAGGAAAAATATTATTTCAGTAAAACCGATTATGAGATTCCGGAATCAAAAAGTTTGGCCCCTTTATCTGATGATATAATTTCGGCGATTTGTGGGTATTATAACGTGTCGTTCAATGAATTGCTGGTTAGCAGGCGTGGTGTCTTCAATAAACCTCGCAATGTTGCCATCTATTTGTTGCGAAATATTCGAGGCGATAATCTAAACGATATAAAAAATATTTTTCAAATTAACGCATACAGCACTGTTAGCAGCATCATACAAATGGTTTCAAAATTGACAAAATCTGATAGAAAGTTCAGACAACAAATAGAGAAAATAAAGGGTAATATCTATAAAGGTCAAATGTAGACTTGACCCCTATCTTTCTATCTTTGTAGGATCAATATCGCCAAATCAGTATTATAAAACGTCTTAGATGGATAAGACGGTCAGATTATTTGAGTAATTTTTCAGGTTTTGGACTCACTCGAAACATCGGATAAGAACCTTTTGCAATTTTGACTTATTCTACAGATTCGTTATACGTTTTTTCGCAGGAGAGACTTACGATGCCAATACCCTATAATTGGGGAACTACTCCGCAAGAGATTTTACTACCATTCCCCTGCGACCGCTTCGTTCAAGAACCTTATACCCCTTATTACCGAGGGGTAACGCTTAATGCCTCTGCTGAAACTCTATTTCCGTGGCTTTGTCAGATGCGGGTCGCCCCTTACAGCTATGATTGGATTGACAACTTCGGACGTCAAAGTCCTCAAAAACTGATCTCGGGCTTAGACAATCTTTTAATTGGCCAAAACTTTATGTCCATTTTTGAATTAATTGACTTCGAGCCTAACCGATACGTAATACTGCGACTCAAGCCGAATACCATCGGATCCCGAGCTTTGGGAGAGTGCCTGTTAAATTATCTCATTGTTCCACAGACCCAGTATACCTGTCGTCTTCTGGTCAAATTTACGATCAAATATTCCCCGGGTCTGCTCCAATGGTTGATGCGCACATTCTTGGCGTGGGGAGATTTTATTATGATGCGTCGTCAATTGCTTAACTTTAAGTCTCTCTCTGAACAAACACAGGGGAGCGTATAACCTCTATATGGCCTTCGGTTGTCAAGGGAAAAACTACTCCTATAGATCGGAAATCTAAAAATAATGAATAAATCTTCCGTCTTCGAATCAGATTTCTTGACAAACGACTCGTTGGTTCCAGCTTTCGTCTTCTGTCGTGGGAGTCAGAGCTTAACGCGTCTGCACCAAACATCTATCGGGATTGACTGAATAGCCAAAATGATCTTTGACAATCAGCGTGCTACCATACGGTAGCATCAGAATATATTTCGGTACCCTTATTCCGGCGCAATCAAAGGTATCGGCTTGGTCGCCTAAGGCGATACATCCAGTTAGGGCGTCACTCGGAAAAGGGGCAGAACACGATCATCACATGTCAAGGCATCCGTATATTGGGTTGGGGCTGGGAGGTGTCGCCAATCAAATGCAATGAGCTTCGGGTATTTGGTCCACTCTTTTTAGCAGTCGTGCTGCAGGCAATAAATTAAGAGGTTCAGATCCACCCATTCGATCTCAGTTAGGCAACAAGTTGACACCTTCCAACCCCGAACTTATTGGGCAAAAAAACGTTTCATATCAAATGCCTCTTTGTTTTTAAGCATAAAGTATATGGTCCGACCCAGCTTGTGTGTGAAGATTCCGAGAGCCTTGCCCTTGTTGTATTTTCGTTCATATTTTGCCAGGTAGCTTTTGGCTTGAGCTGAGTCTCTGAGCATCAAGATGGCGGCTTCTTTAATAGCCCACTTGAGGTGATGGTTGCCGATTTTCTTGTTGGTGTGACCGGCCCACTTACCGTCAGATTCTTTTACCGGCCTGATCAGTCGTGCATATGAAGAAAAGTCCTGAACCCTTGGAAAGCGTTTGATATCGTGGATTTCGTACAAGATTATGAGTGCCAGGATCTGGCCGACTCCGGGGATCGATCTGAGCAGGTACAGGGTGTGATAATCATGCTGTCTGGCAGTCTTTTCGATATGCCATTCGAGTTTTTTAAGGATCAGATTCAATGAGTCGATCATTGCCAGATCGACCTCAACGCTTTTTCGGACCTCGGGGTCTTCAAAGCGTTCAGCCACGCCGTCATGGTTGTATTTTCGAGATAGTTTTTTCCTAAAAGCCGGCAGGTTGTATTGGGTGTTGGCATTTTGGATATGCGCGACCAGTTCCCCGCAGCGCCGAGATATGTACATGCGGCGGCGCATCAGGTCGCGGGTGGCACGCCATTTTGCGGGATATGGATATGCGGTTGGGAAATTGCCGCCTTTGAGAAGCGAGGCGATTTTATAGGAAACGATCTTATCGTTTTTTGTTTTGCCACCATGGATGGCCTTCATGTATAATGCATGGCCGAGAACGAACGGTATTTTGTGCTCGGCACAAAGATCTGCCACCCATTGCCAGTCGAAGATTCCGAGCTTGTCTCGGGGCAGAATACACATTCAACGCCGACAGCCACGTCATCCAGATATGGGAAGATCAGTTCAAAGAAGAGTTCCGGATCCGTTTTGATATTTTGATGCACTTTAGTTTTCCCTTTTTGATCGATGATGCAGACGTACATTTTTCGAGCGTGAAGATCGATACCGCAATAGTACTTGTGTTGCTGATTGTAGAATTTTATAATTTGGCCTCCTTTGGTTGGGGGTTGTAGGAATTAGTGGTAATTCCATTTTACACTCTCAACTTTAGGAAGGCCATAACTAGTATCAATGCCTTTCACCAGATGAACTGGTGAAGGCGACGTTAGCTTATACAAATAATGGAATAAATCATGGGATTGCTTAAAAAAATTGTAATCCAATGTAGAAAACCTTCAGGTCGTTTTGGTAGATTTGTCGGAAGATCTATGAATTTAGGCCATGCTAAAATTAGGCAATGGGGGTTTAGTCATATTTCCATCAAACCGGATTCATGTGTTCTTGATATAGGTTGTGGTGGAGGTAAGGCCGTTAAAGAGATAGCTTCATCTGTATCAAAAGGAAAGGTCTACGGAATTGATTATTCTGAGGATATGGTTCAATTATCAAAAAAGGTAAATGATAACCTGATAAAACAGAGCATTGTTGAAATAATGTATGGCACCGTTTCCTCTTTACCATTTCCAGATAACATGTTTGATTTTGTAACGGCAATTGAAACATTTTATTTTTGGCCTGACTTAATTAATGATTTAATAGAGGTAAAACGTGTATTAAAACCGGGAGCATTTCTTTTATTAGTTCATGCAGCATATAAAGATGATCAGTTTGAAAAACGAAATAGCAAATTAGTCAATCTGCTTGATATAAAGATTCATACACCGGATGAATACAAAGATTTTCTGTCTGAAGCAGGATATCAGATAGAAAAAATAAATAATCTACCTGAAAAAAATTGGATTACTGTAGTCGCGCAAAAAAGCGAAAGCTAGCAAGGCTAATGCAGCCGACGCAAAAAAGCCGCGCGGCTGATTAGCAGCGGTTAGGTGCCTGTTGGAAGATATTGGATTAGACCGGCACTTGCACTGTAAAAAACCGCTGGGATTATAACTATAAATAAATCCGCTGGGAAATATTTATGACAGCATTTTTTATTGTAATCTCTTTTCCTCTTGTAGTACTGCCTATTGGCATTCTATTGTATTTTCTTGTTAAACGTATCAGTGGCGGGAGAGGTTTTTACGGTTGGAAACGGCTTCTTGCCTGGAGCTTTATATTACCCGGTTTACCTTTTGCCATCATACTCATCGCTATGCTCGTCAACCAGTTCCTCTACTATGACGCGGGTAAACCTATTCTTTCTACCATCATTATGGCGCCAGTCACGTTTACAATGGCAATTTTTGTATCAGTCCTGTATTTGGTTTCAATTCCCAAAGGTGATAAAATAGCATCAGATTTTGCTAGCCTATTGGTCAATTTGGGGTGTCTGTCACTTTGCATATATCTTCTTTTTTATGGACCTCCATTGAGTTGACACCTAACATGCGCCTGGACGCAGACGGGCTAAAAACCGCGCCTGCTGGTCAGGCGAGGCGTAAGGCCTAATCAATAAAAGCAAATTTTACAATATAAATGAGTCTCAGGCACTCGACTGAAATTAAAAATCAGAGGTTCATCCCCATCCAGATTTGCAGGAAATGAGGTTGAAATGAAAGGTGGAATATTTTCATTTCCAAGTGTGATGGACATCTACGATGTCACAGAAATGTTCTCCAGATACTATGTGGATCCTGATATTGCACAGCAGAACATCCCCTCTAAGTGGAGTGTAAAGATCCATGATAATGGTAGGGCTTTGCTGCTACTAATGGTGCAAAATTGCAATAAGATGGTTTTAGACAACCTGATCAATATGGGTTCAGTAGGTATGTCCCACATTTGGATCGAACTAGAAGGTCCCCACGAAGTTGTCACCCCATTACCTGGGACCAATAAGTCTCTTCCCACGCGGTACTGGTACATTTTGCCTCACCAAGTTGACAGTTACTTAGTTAGTATACTTTTTAAACTCGCAGGTGTCAGTTCAAAAATAGTCAGAAATGTTTCGGTAGGCGGTGATCCGAACGGTTCACGATTAGGCGAAGTACTTGAAGGGGGTTCAGATAATGAGAAATATAGTTGGGAAGAGATAATCCAACTTTATCCTAATCCAGATATTGTAACCGGAAGTCAACGGTTCTATAGAAAATACGGGGTACGTGAATCGTCGGCACATGCCAGATGTGAATCGCACTTCCTGGGAGATGGAACAGTCAATCTCAGTGCTACATCTGATTCAATGGTAGGTAAGTTAGGCTTTGGAACATCACTTAACGGTGTAACAAATCCCGTATGGGTTAAGCATTGTCGCGTAAAATATCGAATAAATTATTTCTAAATATACAACTTTATGGACATAGGGCTCTAATGGAACAAAAATGACCTTACAACCAGTCATTGCACCCGACCAAAACACGATCGCGTTTCTGAACGGGGTTGGATTGTGAATTGAACGTTATTCAAATAACGAGTAATTTGGGCAATGTTTTTGGCGGGTGAATTCCGCCGTTAGAACGGAATAACGCACAGAGAGAGGGAGGGAAAAGTATGGGCACACTTGAAGGCAAAGTACTTTTCATTACAGGAGGCAGCCGGGGTATCGGGTTGGCCGTAGCACTTCGAGCTGCCCGCGACGGCGCACGAA
>Ga0210086_1001569_pt1 | contig 11584 bp, 4 predicted proteins | sample China_Galinas_PW_3_FD_184867 | JGI IMG/M metagenome (GOLD analysis project Ga0210086, IMG submission 184867) | Wetland microbial communities from San Francisco Bay, California, USA, that impact long-term carbon sequestration - China_Galinas_PWB_D2... | ecosystem: Environmental > Aquatic > Marine... | reverse complement strand
TCCCAGGCCTTGACGAGGTCGGGCGCCGCGATCATGTCGGGCCATTGCGCACTTGGATGCGACTCGATCACGCCGAGCAACTCGATCTGTTTGGGCGACAAGAAGGGCTTGGGGTCTTGCTTGTGACCAATGGCCCCGTTCACCCGGGCGGCCTGCAGGGCGGTCATCGGCACGTGCTTGTAGGCTGTCTTGGAAAGATAGTACTTCGGCTCCTTGTCGGGACGCATGGTTTCATCACTGCGGACGGCATCGCTACCCACCTTTCGTGCGGCGACTTCCTGCTGCGTATCATCCCGGGTGTATACGCGACTTGCGCAATCCAGCTTCTTCGCCTGGGCCAACAGCTTCTGGTACTCGATGATGCGCGGGTTGAATTCCAACTCGACGACTTCGTCCCTGCCGACAAAACCCGGCATCGTCGAGACGACGCCCTGAAGACCTCCCAATGCGCCTTCGCCTTCCCAGAAGCAGTGCATGGCGAATGTGGCCTTCTGCACCCCGAGTGTTCGCGCGGCCGTCTCCTCGGCCAGCAGTCGCAGGTATGGCGGTACTTCCCGCCCGTCCTTTTCGAGTGCCTTGACCATGGCATTCGAGATACCGGCCACCGAATAGTCGCCGGCCACCCGATCCGCGAGCCCCTTGCGATCGTTGGTCACAATCCGCACAACCGGGTTGTTCCACGCGGATTCTTGGAAGGACTTAAGCGTACGCTCGTCGTCACCTTTGATGTTGTTGTAGACGGCCACCGGTACGAAAAGCGACTCGGCCGCCTCGACGACCAGCGGGTGACTCAGCACCTGATCGCCGTAGGTCACGCACGTGTGGCAGCCCGGAACCTCCTGGAACAGCACGAGCATGGGCTTCTTCTCGATCGCCGCTGTCTTGGCCGCCGCATCAAAGCCGCGCAGCCACGCGATTCGCCCCAACTCGCGCGGGCCGGCGGCATCGCGCTTCGAGTCGGCTCGAATCACCGTCGGGCGGAAAGAAAGGACAGCAGCCCCAAGTATGCACGCGATGAATACACCGACGTGTGAATGCCTCTCACCCATGATGGAAAGCTCCCGAACAGAATGGCCTGGTTTTCGCCTCCGCAGGACTCGCCGCAGAGCATACAGAAATCGCATAGCCCGCACAATAAACAGTACCTTCCGGTCATCGAAATAACACATCAGACCGACAAGCCTGTGCGGACGCGTGGCGCTTGCGTCGCGGTATGACAACACCGACCGCCGGCATACGGATGATCCGCGGTGCTCCCTTTTCATTGTGGCATTGCCGGGTGAACAATTATCGGTCATATCGCCTTCCCCGACGACGTATTGTAGACTTCTCATTCGGCTCAGCATGACGGGCGTCGCGCAAGACTCGACAGCCCGCTTCGGGGGAAAGAAGTCACCGTTTCACTGATGAGGAAAGGTGGATTTCGCTATGTCTACACGAGTCAAGACAATCGTGATTCTGTGCGTCAGCGCTCTAGCGGTATTGTGCCTGACGAAGTGTTCGGTTTCACCAGATGGAAACGGAGGCACTACGGGAAAGCTTCGTATATTGGTCACCGATAAGCCTTTCCCACTCAATCTGATCGAGGAGGCCACTGTCGTGATCACACGTGTTGACGTGCGGCGGGCCGAGGGTGCTCCGCAATGTACCGCGGCCGCCGACTGTGCCGACGATTTGTTTTGCAACGGCGTGGAATCGTGCGTCGACGGAACGTGTGTCACCGGAGACTTTCCCTGCAACGAAGGCGAGTTCTGCCAAGAAGGGGTGGATGCGTGCTTGACAGACTGCGCGGTGGACGCGGATTGCGACGACGGCCTCTACTGTAATGGCACGGAATCGTGTGACAGCAGCACCAGTACGTGCGTGGTCGCCGCATCGCCGTGTACGGACGATGAAGCATGCGACGAGGTGGCGGACGCCTGCGTGCCTGATGGTGATGCAGGCGACGACGACGGAAACGACGATTCGGCCTGGCTGACCGTCTTCGAAGGCGAGAAGTCGTTCAGCTTGCTGGACCTCCAAAACGGTCGAACTGATCTACTGGCCGATACCGAGCTCGTATCCGGTAGGTACACGCAGACGCGTCTGGTCGTGAAAGAGGGTCGTATCAAGCTGATCGGCGTGCCCGAGCCGTTCGTGTTGAAAGTACCCAGCGGCGAACAAACCGGCATCAAACTCCATTTCACGTTCGAGATTACGGGTGGCGAGGAGACGGTGCTGCTGCTCGATGTCGATTTGAGTCGCGCGTTCCGGCCGATCCCAGGCGGTCGTATCGATGACCCGGCATCGATCCGAACATTCCACTTCACGCCCTCAGTCGCGATGAAATTGATCAACCTCGTCGACGCGGGCACGATCACAGGCGTGGTGGTGGATGATGCGGCTATACCGCTGGAAGACGTCGTCGTCACGGCCTATGACGATTCGGATGACGAGGTCGGTGCAACCGGCTCGGAACCGGACGGCAGCTTCGCCCTCGGCGGCCTTCACGCCGGTACGTATCGCCTGGAGTTTACGCTGCTCAACTTTGAAGACGCCGCCGTGACGGGCGTGGTCGTCGTAGCGGGCGAATCAACGGACGTGGGGGAGGTCACGATGACGGCCGCGCCGTAACAGGCGGCCGCATCGGCGAAGACCGGCCCGCTCGTGCACACTCGCGGTACTGACACGCGACGGCGATGGTCGCATTATCGAACGACGGCGCCGTGATCGGAACCGCGACCGTCAGGGAGCGGGCCCTTCCAGGTCTTCACGGTATCGGCTCGCCTTCGCGGTTTGTCCGGACAATTCGTATAGCGCGATCAGATCCTCGATGACGTCTGTGGTGTGCGGAGACTGGTTGCCAAACTTGGCCTGCAGTTGTCCAAGCGATTCGAGAAGCCAGGATTCGGCCTCCTGGTATCGCTCGGCGCTTGTCAGCACGCGACCCAATTCCTGCTTGGTGGCGGCGACATGCGGATGGTGCTCGCCGAGCTTCTTGACCTGAATGTCTAACGCCGATCGGCAGAGTACCTCGGCTTCGTCAAGGCGATTCAACTTGCGCAAACATCGCGCGAGGTTCATCTGCGTATTTGCGACCGCCGGATGATCGTTGCCGTACGCCGCACGGCGAATTTCCAGCGCCTCTTCAAGAAGCCCTCGTGCCTCTTCGTGCTTACCCTGCTTGTCCAGCACGAACGCCAGGTTACCCAGGCTGCTTGCTACGTCCGGATGGCGCTTGCCAAGGCGTTTCATCCGAATGTGCAGTGCATCCTCGTGCAGTTCGACGGCCTCGTCATATTGATCGAGTGATGTCAAACACAGACCGAGATTGTTGAGCGACTTGGCGACCATGGGGTGATTGTCGCCAAGTGTTTCGCGCCGCATGGCCAGTCCTTCGCCGTGCAGGGTCGCCGCCTCTTCGAATCGCCCCTGCCGCCGCAGGCACTCGGCCAGATTGTTGATCGTTCTGGCAATGTCAGGGTGGGATTCTCCGTAATGCTCGCGATACAGTCCCAGCGTCTCGCGGAACACGCGCTCGGCCTCGTCGTAATCGCCGCCTGCCATCGCCAGGAACGCAACATTGCCAAGCAGGCCGACCGTATCCACGTGTGTCGCGCCCAATGATGCTTCGGAGAGGCGATAGGCCTCGTACTGCAGCTTCTGCGCTTCCGCGTAATCCCCGGCCGCGTGGCGTTCACGCGCCAAGTTGCTCAGACTCGCGATTCGTGCAAAGGCTTGCTCTCCGAGGAGTTCCGCACGAATCTTATAGGCTCGCTGGTATAGCGAACTTCCTTCCTCGTATTTGCCCTGATCGTAAAGTGATTGGGCCAAGTGATTCATGCTTGCAGCCACGCGCGGATCCATCTTACCGAACAACCGCAAGTCGATGTCCAGCGCGCGGCGGTGAAGACCTTCCGCGTCCGCAAACCGACCGAGTTGTTTGAATGCGACGCCCAGTTCGTTCATGCATTCCGCTGACTCTTCTGATTCCTCACCGTACAGATCGACGGCGAGTTCTAGCGCACGCTCGAAATGCGGAAGCGCCTCGTCATAGAGACCGAGGGCGAGATACGATCGTCCAATTGTCCTCCGCACGTCGCACTCGACGGCCGGGTAATCGGCCAAGTCCGACTCCAGACGCCCGCCGGACGTGTCGAGCACCTGACGCACGGTGACCCCCGGTCCGGCGTTGCGCGGATCGACAGAGGCCAGCATTTTGTTCAAGAACTCGTTTGCCGCCGTCGCGATTTCGGCTTGCGTCTCGGCCGCGGCACGTTGACGCGACTCGCCGATGGCAAACGTAACGGTGGAGACAATGCCCGCCGCCAGGACGAGCAGCACGACCGATGCGGCCGCTACGAAACCGCGATGGCGACGCACAAACTTACGCACACGATAGGAAACACCCGGAGGACCGGCCATCACAGGTTGATTGTCCAGATAGCGCTGGATGTCATCGATCAACGCCGCGACTGTGGCATAACGGCGTTCGCGGTCTTTCTCCAGGCACTTCAGCACGATCCACTCGAGATCGCCCTGCACGCTCCGCCGCAACGAAGCGACGTCCGTACTCCGATTCTCTGCCGTCCGAGTAGCATCGGGATGATCTTTGTCGAGGTAGGTCGTCGGCTTGGGCGGATCCTGTTCGCGAATCATGCGGTGCATGTCTTCCATACCGGCACGACGGATTGACTTCGCGTCCAATGGCAGCGCGCCGACGAGGAGTTCGTAGAGTAGCACCCCCAAAGAGTAGATGTCCGTCCGGGTGTCGACGTCGTCGCCGTCCGATCCGGCTTGTTCAGGGCTCATATACTCCGGCGTGCCGATCAACACGCCCTGCTCGGTATACATTGATTGTTCGGTCAGCCGGTGGTTGGTGGCCTTGGCGACACCGAAGTCGATGACCTTGGGAACGGGCGTGCCGTTATTCTGGCAGACGAGCACGTTCGACGGCTTGATGTCGCGGTGAATGACGCCCTTCTGGTGCGCGTGCTGAATGGCCTGGCATACGTTGGTGAACAAGGCGAGCCGTGAGGCAATGTTCAGGCGCTTCTCATCGCAATGTCGCGTAATGCGTTCGCCGTCGATGAACTCCATGGCGAAGTAAGGCCGCCCTTCCGCGGTCACCCCGGCGTCGAGCGCACGGGCGACGTTGGCATGGGTCATCATGGCCATCGCCTGACGCTCCGCGTCGAAGCGGGCGATCACACTTCGCGTATCCATACCGAGCTTGATGAGCTTCAGTGCCACACGTCGGCGGAGCGGCTTCTCCTGCTCGGCGAGATACACAGTACCCATACCGCCCTCACCGATCCGCCTGATCACGCGGTAGGGTCCTACCTGCTGCGGTTCTTGATCGTCGACTTCACCCGTTGCTTCATCTGACACCAGGGCATCAACCGCGTTCACCACGGCCGTCGCGGCCACCATGGGGGTTTCGAGTCGAGCGCAGGCCGAGTCGTGATACGAAAGAAGCGACTGCACTTCCTGCCGAACCGCCGGAGATACATCGGACGAGTCAAGAAATGCAGACCGCGCCGGCGGGTCCATGGTGAGGACTTGCGCGAACAGTTCTTCGACGGCACTTTGGACTTCCGGCGTCAAGTCACTCATTCGCGTCAATCTCTCGCATCAGCCACGTTCGCGCAAACTCCCAGTCTCTCTTTACCGTCGCTAAGGATACGCCGAGATTCTCGGCGATCTGGCTCATCTCAATTCCCGCAAAAAATCGCTGCTCTACGACTTTCGCCTTTCGCTCGTCCCGTTGCGCGAGTTTGGTCAGTGCTTCATCGAGCGCGACCAGGTCGATGTTTCGTCCCTCGGCCGCCCCCAGATCGTCGTCGAGCGGGATACGTTGGGCCCCACCACCCCGCTTTGCGGCGTTTCGCTTTTCCGCGTGGCTTACGAGAATTCGCCGCATAACCATGGCCGCGATGGCCATGAAATGACCGCGCGAGCGATAGTCCGCGTTTCGCTGATCCACGAGCTTGAGAAACGCCTCGTGCACCAGGGCGGTCGGCTGAAGTGTGTGCCCGTGGCGCTCCGATTTGAGGCAGCGGGCGGCGATCGCACGTAATTCCTTGTAAAGCAACGGAATCAGGGCATCAGATGCGCCGGACTCGCCGCTTCGCATTTTTTCCAGAAGTTGTGTCACTTCCGAACTGGTGGTCATGATTTTTTCATTTTTCGTGGACCGTACGCGTCCGTTTTCCGGCGTCCTGCATTGACGCCCGAGCTGATCGACGCTCGCGCCGGATTGTACCAGAGCGCAAGGCAGTCTGACCAGCCGACGGGCACGCGAACGGGCCGAATCCCACGACCTCAACGGGTCTTTTTCGAAAACTAGGAACACGCTTTCTTTGCGCGAGGAGCTTTGCCATGATATCGAACGAGGTTTTGAAGCCCAAACGAGCAGCATGCAAGCCGCCCCGTATCTTCCGTACTGGGGCCCTGTGGGCGCTTCTCCTTGCTGTGCGCCTCACCGCCCCGGCCAACGCCGCGCCCCGTTTCTGGATCGATACGAATGGCGGCGATTGGTACGATCAGCAAAACTGGGTCGACACGTTTCCGCCCCCGGTAAATGCGCAGCCCGCCAGCGTCCCCGGAGTCGGCGACGTCGCGAGCTTTCAGATCGGCGGCCGCACCTACACCGTCACCTTTTCCGATGAGGTGGACCTGACCACGCTGAAGATCCCAAACGACAGGGTCACGCTTGATCTCGAAGGTCGAAGTCTCGCGGCATCGCAGGTCATTCACGTCGGAACAGTGTTTAACGACATCGGCAGTCTGACGATTCACAATGGATTGGTCCGGTCACCGGTCGTTTTCATCGCGTTTGATGGTGGCGATGGCCGACTCACCGTGGAAGACAACGCCTTACTTCTCATTGACGGATCACTCAGTGGCATCGGACTGCCCTTTGCCGTCGGCGGTGCGCCGTCTCTGAATGGCGGTCAGGGACAGATGGAGTTGTTCGGCCATCTCAACGTCTTCGACACTGACTCCTTTGTGGGCTCCCGCGTGTTCGCCGACGGCTTTGCCACGGTCAGCGGCGGGACGTGGAATACCGACGATGATCTTGTGTTCGGGCACAACGGAGGAGCCGGTCACCTGTTAATCAACAACGGCGGCGTGGTCTCCGCGGGCGGCACGACCTATGTCGGCCAATCCGGAAATGCACCACTTAACGAAACCGGGGTCGGGGAAGTCGACATCGCCGACGGCACACTGACCAGCACGGGCACCGCGTCGATCGGAAGTGGCGCGCTCTCCTTCGGCGATGTGGACGTGGTGGGCGCCGACTCCGCGTGGAACATCGGTGGATTCCTGTTTGTGGCCGAATCCGGCATCGGCAACTTACAGGTACGGGACAGCGCCAGCGTACACGTGCAGAACGACAGTTTCATCAGTGTCGATACCACCGAGGGGCTGGTCAATATCACGAGCGGCGGCTCGTTTCTCAATGACGGCAACATGTATGTCGGCGGATCGAGCTCTGCCGCGGGCGGTCCCGGCGAACTTCTTGTCCAGTCGAACGGTGAGCTCGAGGTCGGTGGCCTGCTGAAGGTCTGGGAGACCGGCACGCTGACGCTCAATGGCGGGACGATTACCACAGATAATCTGATGATCCAACCCGGCGCCACCGTGAATTTTGAATCCGGACAGCTCGCCATCGATAGCGGCGCGCTGAACATCCCCTTGAATTTCAATTTCGGCGGCACGGATCCCTTTGATCCTCCGGAGATCATCCTTTTGAACGGCGCCTTGGCCAATGTGACGGATTTCTCTCTCGGCACGACGCCCGGCATGTTTTCGTCGTTTGAGATCAACGGCTCCAGGCTGGATGCATCCGATGACATCAACATCGGGGGCAACGACTCCCAGAGTCTGGGCAACGGTCTGCTGTCGCTCACCGGCGGATTCGCCAACGCGGGAAACGCTTTGCGTGTGTGGAATAACGGCGAATTCGACGTGAATTCAGGACGCGTCACGGCAGAGGTGGCACGGCTGACCGGGGGCTCGATGTCTATCGCCGGCCTCGGGGCGAGTTTGCATGTGGATGCTTCGTCCGACTTTCCGCTTTCCCTGCCGGGAATCCATATCGGTTTTGCCCCGACAGTGACCGACTTGACCATCGAAGCCGGCGCGAGTTTTTCCGCCCCCGGGATCGACTTCTCGGTCGCCACTGACAACAGCTCGTTCGCGTTTACGACGGTCACCGGTTCAGGCTCATCGCTGACGACAGGCGAGACCCATGTCGGCAACCTGGGTGACGGCACCATCAACATCTTCGATTCGGCCAGCGCGACATTCACCGACGAGCTATCGATCGGGTTCGCGCCCGGTTCGTTCGGCACGCTGTTGATCGAGGGCGCCGGATCCAAGGCGACGAGTGAAGGGAGAACGCTGGTCGGGCGCCAGGGATTGGGCACGCTCATGATGACGCTCGGTGGGTCGTTCCACAGTGAGGGCGATACATTGATCGGCGCCCTCGCGGCCCCCATCAATCCGGCGCCGGGATTCGTCATCGTCGAAGATGCCGACTGGGTCAGCGATCAATCCATCTACCTCGGGGGCGACGAGAACGGCGCCCAGGCCGGTGGCGGACAGATCTTCCTGCAGGATGACGGCACGATTAACAACGCAGGCACGATGCAGGTTTGGTCCACGGGCACGCTAAGCCTCGAGGGCGGCAATCTTCGAACGCGGGATCTACTCTTCGAAACAGGAGCAGGGTTCGACATGTTTGCGGGTGAGGTCACGGTGGACGGCGGCCTGTTCCGTACGCCCTCCAGCTCGCTCGTATTCGGCGGCGCAGATCCAACCAACCCCGTGGCCTTCTCATTCATCAACGGAGCGCACGCGCAGACACAGTTCGCCTGGCACATCGGACGAAACGTGGACACATTCGGTGAGACGACCGTTCGGGGCGTGGCGGACGGCGTGCCGTCCACGTTGCGGGGTTCCGGTGGCGGTGGCGGCGCAGACCTGGTCGTCGGTCTTTTCGGTGATGGCAGACTGGATGTGCTGGACGGAGGTCTCGTCGAATTCGGCGACGACGTTCACATCGGTAGCCGTGACGACGCCACCGGCATCGTCAAGGTGAGCGGCGTGACACCCGACGGCATTCGCGCAACGATCGATGCGACGCGTAATGGCGGCAGTGCCGGGATTTCGGTTGGCGGGCAATTCGACGGCGGCACGCTGACCGGAGGCACCGGGGAACTGAACATTCACGACGGCGGCCAGGTGATTCTCGGCGGCGATCTGTTCGTGGGCATACGGCCCCTCAGCACCGGCGCCCTCGTCATGGGCGGCGCCGAAGAAGGATTCGAGTCCTACTTCCGGGTACGCGACAACGTGTTTCTCGGATCCTCCGATCCGTCGAGTTCCGGGAGCATCGAGGTCCAGGACAACGCCCTGCTCAGCATCAAGAACACGCTCAACCTTCGAGGCACAGGGGCACTCATCATGCACGGCGGCACGCTGACGACGAGAAGCCTGCACCGAACGGTGCCGGGCGGCTACGACTTCGAGCGGGGCACCATCCGCGTCGACGGCGGCACCTTGGTGATGGGCGGTAACACTCACACGTACGGCGGACCGGATTCGTCCGATCCACCAACTTATGATTTCATAAACGGGGCATTGTTTGAGATTCCGTCGTCCTTTCGGATCGGTTTTAATCCTGGGACGCACGCCAAGACGACTGTGAGCGGAGTCGTCAACGGAATACCTTCAACCATTCGAAATGTGAATGCCGGCGGCGAGATCGTGGTGGGAGAATCCGGCCACGGTATTCTCGACGTCCTGGATGGCGCACTGGTGGACGCCCGGAGTAACCTGATCATCGGTACGACCAGCAATGGGGATGGGACGCTCAATGTCGGAGGGATTGCCGACGGATTCGGTGCAACGGTGCGTGCCACGCGCGGCGGCAGCACGGCGGCCATCATCGTCGGCGGCAAGGTAGGGAAGATGGGTGGCATCGGCGACCTCGATGTATTCGACGGCGGTCTCGTCGAGACATCCGGCGACCTCATCATTGCCGGCAACGTACAATCGCGCGGCAATGTGTCCGCGTTCGGTCGTAACGGGCTTGTTGGAGAGATTCGCGTCGGTGACGATGTATTCATCGGCGGCAACGAATCGGCGTTCGGCGGGCGGGGCGAGATTCTGCTCAGCGGCGGTGGATTACTCGAGGTCAACGATACCCTCAAAGTCTGGCCTGACGGCTACATCGATATGGACGAAGGCACGATGCGCGTCAACCACCTCGATCTGACCGACGCCGAGCATGGATCGGTGAATTTCTTCCTCGGGCGAATTGAAGCGAACCAGATCTCCGGTGATCTCGAGAACTTCCAGGGAACGCTAGCGCCAGTGAAGAACGGACAAGGTGCCGTCACCCTCGATGGAAATTACAGCCAGTTTTCGCAAGCCGTCCTGGAAATCGAAATGAGCGGGATCAACCGCGCCACCGTACACGACCGCTTAGACGTCACCGGCGCGGTCAACCTGGACGGCATTCTGCATATCGTCATCGACCCGGGATTCTTCCCCACCATCGGTGAGACGATCACGATCATGACGCATGCGGCCCGCGTCGGTGAGTTTGCCGATGTCGTCGTAGATGGCTCAGTCGCCTTCAACGTGATCTACAACGACACGAATGTCCAGTTGCTCGTCACCGACGCAGACATTGCGGGAGATCTCGACCTCGATGGCGACGTCGATGGCAACGACCATGCCGTGCTCGTTACATGTTTCGAAGGACCGCTCGGTGGGGATGGCTTGGACGATCCTTGCCTGCGCGCTGATCTGAACGGGGACGGCGGCATCGACCTGCGGGACTTCCAGATTCTGCAGAGCGTCTTCACCGGCAATTAGTGTTTCGGCACACGTGACTTGATGGGTGGCACGGTCTCGCCGCAGGCGAGGTCGTGGAGCCCGTAAGAACCATGGCCTGCCCCTTCGGAGCAGACCATGCCACCCCACTCGAGGTGTAACGGAGCACCAGTCCATGCTCATTAACCTCTCGACTACGGTAACGGGGCACGGTCTGGCGAGGTCAGACCGAAAGGCTTGCGAACGGACATGGCCAAGCTAGCGTTTGGCCATGCCATCCAAGGTTTTGTGCGTGATGGAAAGTATGGTGACCACCACCCGCCGATGTTTGGCTCCGGCATGCCTTCACTAACAGGCCACGGAGATGAAGCCGCGGTAGCGGCGACCGGTTCAAAGCCCGCGGTGAAACCGCGGGTTACGTTGCCGCACGTCACGGAAACCCCTTTAGGGAGGACGCATGGGCCCAAGCAACGATTACACGGGAGCCGCACTCCTCGATGGGGTGGCGTCACGAGATATTGCCCGTTACGCGCGTCGGTATGTACCGCCCCTGCCCGGCAGTACCGTGAACTGACGGTGAAACCGGCTTCACGTTGGGCGTCTGCTAAAGCGTCGCCCCGCAGGGGCGCGTGAGCCGCCATGGCTCAGGACTGAGTCGGTAAACGGTGAGATGTGAAAGGAGGTGATCACGAACATCGAAGCCTACCTGTGCGGGTCCGTGCCCGTACAGAACCTCTTGCTCGAACCTCTCGAT
>Ga0210086_1001566_pt1 | contig 11602 bp, 6 predicted proteins | sample China_Galinas_PW_3_FD_184867 | JGI IMG/M metagenome (GOLD analysis project Ga0210086, IMG submission 184867) | Wetland microbial communities from San Francisco Bay, California, USA, that impact long-term carbon sequestration - China_Galinas_PWB_D2... | ecosystem: Environmental > Aquatic > Marine... | reverse complement strand
TACGCTTCTGCATCCGTCCCCCACCCTTCGCTTCGCGAAGAGTGGGGCACCCGCCATAGTCGAGCTGCTCTGCAAACATCGTACCGGTGCCCCACCCAGAAAAGGCCCGGTAGCGTTCGGTCTTCCCTTCCGAGTATCAGGCTGTACATTCAGGACACGAACGGTTGTTTGTTGGGGTTCGGCCGGCCAGATACGGCGTGTCTTACGGGAGGTTGATTGATGTCGCTTGATGCGTTGTTCTCGCCGCGGGCGGTGGCGGTCGTGGGTGCCTCCAACCGGGAACTTACGATCGGATACCGTATTATCGAGAATCTGCTCGACTTCGGATACACCGGCCCGATCTATCCGGTCAACCCGAAGGGTGGGGAGATTCGGGGACTACACGCCTACCCGTCGATCCTCGGCACGCCCGATCCGGTTGACGTCGCGCATATCGTCATCAAGAACACGTTCGTACCGCAGTGCGTCGAGGACTGCGCGAAGAAGGGCGTCAAGGCTGTGATCGTCAACACGGCCGGGTTCGGTGAGATCGGCCCCGCCGGCGTGGCACTCGAGGAGCAGCTCAAGGCCACGGCGAAAGAGACCGGTGTTCGCGTATTCGGACCCAACTGCCAGGGAATCATCAACACAGACCCGGCCGTTCGGGCATACTGCAACTTCACGTTCACACGTCCCACGTCGGGGCGAATCTCCATCGTGGCGCAGAGCGGCGGCGTGGGCGAGGTGATCCACCAGCGGATCACGGAACTCGGCGTGGGGGTCCGCCAGTATGCCAGCAACGGAAACGCCTGCGACGTGTCGATCCCCGAGATCATCGAGCACTATGGCCAAGACGACGAGACCAAGGTTATCGTTGTCCACATCGAGAGCCTGCCCGATCCAAAAAAGTTCCTGCAAACGGCGATGACGGTCACGCGTCGCAAACCCATCCTGGCGATGAAGGTCGGAAGGACGGCGGAAGGCGCAAAGGCCGTCTCGTCGCACACGGGCGGGCTGATGAAACAGGACACGGCCATCGAGCACGTGTTCGAGAAGGCGAACATCGTCTCTTTCCGCGACATCGAAACGCTCTGTCAGTCGGCGATCGGGTTCGCCTCGCAGCCGGTTCCGCGCGGGAATCGGGTCGGCATGATCGCCAACACCGGCGGACCGGCCATTATCGCCACAGACGAGTTGATCGAGGGCGGAATGGTCATGCCGCCTCTGTCCGGCAAGACCGAGACTGTTCTTCGAGAGAACCTCTATCCCGAGGCGTCGATCAACAACCCGATCGACGTGCTGGCCACGGCCGGACCGGAGCATTTTGCGGCCGCGATCGGCGCCTTGCTCGACGATGACGCCGTCGATGCCGTCTTTCTGAATTTCGTGACCCCGTTTTTTGTGGACACGTTAGGCGTCGCCCGTGAAATCGCCGCGGCGAACAGCCGATCCGACAAGCCAATCGTCGCGACCGTGATGACCGAAAAGAACGGCTGGGCGGAAACGCTCAAGGTGATCCGGGAGGCCGGCGTGCCTGCCTATGACATGCCTGAGACAGGTGCCAGAGTTCTGGCATCGATGGGGCGCTACGCCGCACTCTTGCGGAGACCGGATGAAACCCCCGTTTCGTTTGCCGACGTCGACTCCCCTCGTGCTCGGTCGATTGTTGACGCGGCGGTGAAGCGCGGTGCGGTGTGCCTGAGTGCCGCGGAGGGTTACGCCCTGTTGAGTTGCTACCGAATCGCCGCCGCCACGTGTGAGTCCGCGTCCGATGTCGACGCGTGCCTCGAGGCCGGTGACAAGATCGGGTATCCTGTGGTGCTCAAAGTCGACGCAGAGAGCGTCGTACACAAGACCGACGCGGGTGGTGTCATTCTGAATATTCGCGACCGCGATTCGTTGAAGGAACACGCGGAACAAATGGCCGATCGGTTCTCGAAGGACTCGCCGAGGTTTCTCGTTCAGCAGCAGTTGAGTGGCGGACACGAGGTCATTGTCGGCGCGCAGGCTGTCGAGGGGCTCGGGCACGTGCTGATGTTCGGCCTGGGCGGCGTCTTTGTGGAGGTGCTCAAGGACGTGAGTTTCAAAGTCACGCCGGTGAGCAGGCACGAGGCGCGCGAGATGATCGAGTCGTTGCGGTCCTTCAAGCTGTTGACCGGTGTGCGCGGCCAGAAGAGCGTCGACCTGGCCGCGCTGGAGGAGACCATCCAGCGCGTATCACAAATGCTGGTCGAGAACCCCGAGATCCGTGAGCTGGACATCAATCCGGTCTTCGCGTCACCGGAAGGGGCAAGGGCGGCTGATGTGCGCGTGATGTTCTGTGGTCCGGCGAGCGAGCCGGCAACGGACGCGATCGCTGGTGCGTAGCTCGGTGTACCGTTGGTGGCCCCACATTGCGGCTGCGAAGGATAGGGCCACTGATCTCCCAAGTTGGACCGCCGTCTCATCCAGGCGCACGATCGTGGCCTGGCACTCCCGCAGCCGGGATTTTCGGTGCCATGAATCGTGAAGTGCTTGTATGTTGCGTGGCCGTGCGTCCACACAGGGCTCCAGGGACTCGCGCCTCGACCCTTGCCCGATTCATGGTTAGGATCCGGGCGTGCCGGAGTGTGTAAAGTGTAAATATCAATTCGCGGAGGGAAGTCGCTTCTGCTCGAGTTGCGGCGCGGCCGTTGCGCAGGTCGAGCAGACTGTCACTTCTCCACCAAGAGACCCTGTGCCAGACGTGGCACGAGGATCCCGCGCTAGTTCCGCAAGCGTTCACGGGCGCTTTGAACCTGGAACCCGGCTCGGGTCCCGCTACCGCATCGTCGGTCTTCTGGGACGCGGTGGGATGGGCGAGGTCTATCGCGCGGATGATCTCGAACTCGGTCAGTCCGTGGCGTTGAAGTTCCTCCCGGAACGCGTGGCCGCGGACGCGTCGTGGCTCAACCGTTTTCGCAACGAGGTCCGCACCGCACGAGAGATCGCCCACCCCAATGTCTGTCGCATTTATGATATCGCTGAGCAGGACGGGCATGTCTTTCTTTCCATGGAATATATCGACGGTGAGGATCTGGCAGGTGTCCTGCGTCGCCTCGGCCGGCCGAGCCGGGAGAAATCCATCGAGATCGCACGGCAGATTTGCCTCGGTCTTGCCGCGGCACACGAGAACAACGTGCTGCACCGCGACCTCAAGCCGGCGAACATCATGATCGACGGGCGCGGTCGCGTGCGCATCACCGATTTCGGACTCGCCGGCTTTCTTGATGAACTCGAACAGACGGAGTCCCGCGCGGGCACGCCTGCCTACATGGCTCCCGAGCAACTGACCGACGGCAAGGTCTCCGCACGTAGCGACATTTATTCGCTCGGATTAATTCTCTACGAGCTTTTTACAGGTAAGGGTGTTTTTGCGACCAACAATATCGAGGAGCTCAAGCGTAAGCACGCCAGCGGTACGGTATCCACGCCGTCCTCGATCACCGATGAGATCGACCCGGCTGTTGATCGTGTGATCATGCACTGCCTCGAACACCAGCCCGCGCAACGCCCGCAGTCGGTCTATCAGGTCCTGGCCGCACTGCCAGGCGGCGATCCGCTGGCGGCGGCCTTGGCCGCCGGAGAGACACCCAGCCCGGAACTGGTGGCTAACGCCAAGGGACGGGGTGGGCTGCGGCCCGCGGTGGCGCTGACGCTGCTCGGACTATGCTTTGCCGCTGTCATCGGGCTCGCCGTGGCGGGCGACACAATGCACAAGTTGCCGCAGAAGGGGCAACACGTACTATCTGTCGAGGCCGCTCAAGCCATGGCGCGGCTCGGGCACACCGACCTACCCGCCAATTCCGTAGGAGGATTCGATGATCCTTGGGAAGACCCGAAGGGCCACCGTTACTGGCGTCGGTGGGCATCAGGTTCACTGCTGCCCTCGAGGTTTCACAATCCTTACTGGGTGGATCAGAGTGACCCGCCTATGTCACAAATGGGTGACGCACTGATCGAGCTCGACGCGACCGGTCGTCTGGTCAAGGTTGATGTGATCGCCGACCCGAACAGCGCGCCACACGGTGAGACGGACTGGGCCGAGGCGCTGGAACTCGCGGGATACGCCAAATCCGATGTCCAGCCGACCGAGCCGACCAAACGCCCTCTTCGCGCCGTGGACGAGCTTCGTGCATGGCGGGTCGATGCCGAAAGTGACGTCGTCATTCAGGCCGGCGCCGCCGGAGGAAACATCACCTATTTCGAAATCATCGACCCGAGCACACGGGCGTGGCGGGATTCGGAAGAGACCCGGATATCTCGGTTTGCCCAATTTCGATCGGCAATTGAAGTTGCACACCTTCTCTTCGCCATGGCTGCACTCGTCGTGATGATCGTCCTCGCTGTACGCAACATACGGCTGCGGCGTTCGGATCTACAGGGTGCGCTCCGGGTAGCCGTAGTGATGGCGAGCTACGCTTTCCTTGTCGAGCTACTCTCGATCCGCATCCATGAAATGCCGTTCCTCGGGCTCGTATGGCATCTTCTTGTCGGGCAGGCCGGTGGTCATATCGCCTTGCACGGCGTGCACCTCTTTATTGCCTACGCCGCGATTGAGCCTTACCTCCGCCGCCTGCTGCCGCGGATGATGGTCGGCACGGTGAGATTGGTGTCCGGGAGAATCACGGATCCGTTCGTCGGGCGCGAAATCCTGATCGGCAGCCTGGTGGGGATCGGGTTGCCGGCGGCCATCCGCAGTCTGGTGTGGACGGTAGGCGGCGATCTTGTCGAAGGCTCCGATCGCGTCGTGGTGCAGGGGGTCGTTCTCCAAGTGATCGGGAATCTCGTATCCCTCGGCTGGGGCATGCAGTTCACGCTCACGTTTGCCGTGTTGACTGTCCTGGGAAGGATCGTGCTGCGCAGCAATGCCGCCGCCCTGCTGATTGCATCGGTTTTCGTCACGCTCCAGTACTTCCAGTTTTTTTCGTCGCTGTCCTTTGTGGGGACGGGCGGTCTGGTGATCGCCATCGTCATCACCGTGGCAGTGGGGACGGCGTTTGGCGCGGTGGGTGCCTGGTCGGGACTCTTGAGCGTGGCGTTCGCTTTTGCGATGTTCTTCAGTGTGCTCAATCTGACGTTTTCACTCAAGCTGGGTGAATGGTACAGCGTCAACACGGTGATGAGCGCCGCCTTCGTGCTCACGTTTCCCATTGTCGGGTGCTGGCTGTCCCTGGCGGGACAGCCGATCTTCAAGGACGTGTTGTCGGAGGCGAAGGCGCCAGTCTAAAGGGTAGGAGCTACAACAGAAATGACACAGCACTATCGATCAAACGCTGCATCGACTTGTAGGCGTTGGGCATTGCTCAGAAGCATCGCGATTACCTGCTTACCGCTAATGCCTGTGAAGGCTCTGGGCGCCGACCTCGCGCGGGCTTCGCCGGAAAGTGTCGGGCTTTCGGCACAGCGACTGCAGCGCCTGGACGCAGTCATGCAGTCGGACGTCGATGCCGGCCGCAAGTCCGGCGTCGCCGTGCTGATCGCGCGGAGGAACAAGATCATCCACAACAAGGCGTTCGGTTACGCAGATCTTGAGAGAAAGACGTCGCTGCAAACGGACGCATACTTCCGCGTGTATTCCATGACCAAGCCAATCGTCAGCGTGGCACTCCTGATGCTGTACGAGGAGGGTAAGTTTCAGCTCACCGACCCGCTCGAAAAATACATCCCGGCGGTGAAGGACGTGAAGGTGTATGTAGGCGATGACGAAGCGGGCGGCATGATGCTGGAGGCACCCAGGCGCAAGATCACCATACAGGACGTCTTCCGCCATACGGCGGGCTTCGCCCATTGGTCTAGTCCAAATGCGCCGCCGAGCAATCCCGTCGAGCGAGCCTACGCCGATGCAGGCGTCGACCCGAATAGAATAGACTCGTTGCGCGAACTCGCCGAGGAGAAGCTGCCCAAGCTTCCGCTGCTGTATCATCCCGGTGAGCGCTGGGAGTACAGCGTCGCCCACGACGTGCAGGCTTACCTCGTCGAGTATTTTTCCGGACTGCCGATCGATCGGTTCCTGAAAGAGCGAGTCTTTGATCCGCTGGGCATGAAGGGTAGTTTCTACGGCGACCCGGCCGAGAGCGATCCGCGCCGTACCATCGTCTACAGACCCGATGAGCAAAAGGGACTTGCAGCGGTCGATCGTCCACTCGGGATTCCGTATAACCGGTTCCGTGAACTGCCCATCGGCGGTGCCGGTTTGACGATGACCCTGATGGACTATGCAAGATTCTCTCAGATGCTGCTCAACGGCGGCGAACTCGACGGCACGCGCATCCTCGGGCGAAAGACGGTGGACCTGATGACGGAAAACCAACTTCCGGCGGGAATGGAGACGGTCTTTCCGGGTTGCGGCTACGGGCTTGGCGTTGGCGTATGTCTTGACACCGCGAAATCAGGAAACCTAGGGTCGGTGGGGCAGTTCTTTTGGGGCGGCGCCGCTACCACATGGGTCATCATGGATCCGAAGGAGGAAATGGTGGCGCTGGTATTTGTCCAGTATGTGCCGCCTGACTTAGATTTCGTCAAGCGCTTCAAAACGCTGGTCTATCAGGCAATTGTGAATTGAACAGCACGATTGTCCGAACGCGATTTGATGCTCGACCGCACCCGAAGTTGTGAGTAGACTTTAATCGTGCCGGAATGCCAAAGCTGCAAAATCCAAGTTGCGGAGGGTAACCGCTTCTGCCCGAGTTGCGGGACAGCCGTCGCGCAGAACGAAAAGACGATCACGTCTCCCACGAGGGATCGCGAGGCCGAACGACCGCAAGCGTCGCGCACCCCCACATCGAGCGTTCATGGCCGATTCGAACCTGGGACCCGGCTTGGCACACGGTATCGCATCGTGGGTCTGCTCGGACGCGGTGGGATGGGCGAGGTCTATCGCGCGGATGATCTCGAACTCGGTCAGTCCGTGGCGTTGAAGTTCCTCCCGGAACGCGTGGCCGCGGACGCGTCGTGGCTCAACCGTTTTCGCAATGAGGTTCGCACGGCGCGACAAATCGCACACCCTAACGTGTGTCGCATCTACGACATCGCCGAGCAGGACGGGCATGTCTTTCTTTCCATGGAATATATCGACGGTGAGGATCTGGCAGGTGTCCTGCGTCGCCTCGGCCGGCCGAGCCGGGAGAAATCCATCGAGATCGCACGGCAGATTTGCCTCGGTCTTGCCGCGGCACACGAGAACAACGTGCTGCACCGCGACCTCAAACCGGCGAACATCATGATCGATGGGCGCGGTCGCGTGCGTATCACGGATTTCGGACTCGCAGGTTTTCTGGATGAACTCGAGCAAACGGAGTCCCGCGCCGGCACGCCCGCCTACATGGCTCCCGAGCAACTGACCGACGGCAAGGTCTCCGCGCGCAGCGATATCTATTCCCTCGGGCTGATACTTTACGAACTGTTCACCGGTAAGAGCGTCTTCGATACGAACGATATTGAGGAACTCAAGCGCAGGCACACCAGTGGAACGGTCTCCACACCATCCTCCATCAAGGACGAGATCGACCCCGCCGTGGAGCGTGTGGTCATGCGCTGCATGGAGCAACAGCCCGAAAACCGCCCACAATCGGTCTACCAGGTGCTGGCAGCGCTGCCGGGCGGTGACCCGTTGGCGGCTGTCCTGGCGGCGGGCGAAACACCCTCTCCGGAACTAGTGGCCAACGCCCGAGACGCCGGCGGATTGCGCCCGGCGACAGCGATTGGCCTGGTCGCGGCGATGCTCGCATTTCTCGTCGTTACTTATGTGGTCCAGGCGCGTCGGACCGTGATGCCCGAGCAGTCGCCGGCAGTTCTCTCTGTCGTGGCCGGGCAGATCATGAATGAACTCGGGTACCACAACTTGCCCTCAAACACCGTGAAGGGCTACGAAGGCAATCCGGTGCTTTCGGTCAAGCACCGCACTAGGCGGATGACACGCGACGACCTTGCCGAACTGACTTACCCCCCGCGCTTCTTCTTCTGGCAGCGGTGGACGGATGGCGAGTTCATTCCCGCGAACTTCCACTTCCCGGAAAGCTTCGAGAAGAACGGCCCCATCCGATACCACTCCTTCGATGGGCTGGTCGTCCTAGACTCAACGGGACGTCTCGTCGGGCTACACATCGAGGTGCCGCCGCGGAAGGCATCGCACAACGAGATCACCGATTTCGATTGGTCGCCACTCCTGCGTCGGCTCAGTGTCCCCGAATCGAATGCGTCCGTGGTTTCGATAGCGAAGAACCCCCCTGTCGTTACAGCCAAAGGAGTAGCGTGGCGCATCGACGGCGCAAGCCCATACGAGAACGGCACGATCATTCAGGCCGGCGCACTCGGTGGGCGCATCAACTACTGCGAGGTCATTCCACCGAATCCAACGCAGCCAGGTACGCAGTACGCAAGCAGCATTGAAACAATCAACAATATAGTCGACACCGTCGTCGTATGCTTATTGGTCTTTCTCGCGTGGCGTAATCTTCAGGCATCGCGCGGCGATCCACGAAACGCCTTTCGTTGTGCGCTGGTCATCGGTGTGCTCTATGGAGCAATGGAAGTATTGGCCATGGGCCTGGGAGACCTGCCAATCTTGGGACACCTGCGCGCGTTACACACCGACCGCAGTGGTGGACACGTCGTGCTTCACGCCGTAAAGGTCTGGGTGATCTACATGGCGGTCGAGCCGTATGTACGTCGGACATGGCCGCGACTCTTGGTCGGCTCGCTAAGGATTCTTGATGGTCGTTTGGGCGATCCGGCCGTCGGCCGCGAGTGCTTGCTCGGTGTTGTCGGCGGCGTTGGCGTGGTCGCGATCCATGCGCTGATGACGCTCGCGAACAGCTACTTTTCCGGTCATGGTACAGGACGGCTTATCTCCGACTGGGAACTCCAGTCCATGATTTCTCCGGGGCGCCACGTCGCAGTCGGGATGCACTTCGTGGCCTGGGCCGTACTTGATGCTGCCTACATCGCCGGGTACCTCATGATCGGACGCTTCCTGACGCGTAACGCACTCGTGTCTACACTTCTGGCCATCGTCTTCGTCGGGTCGTGGGGCGCGCAGTGGGTGGTGGAGTCTGGGGTTGGCTCCGTGTGGGTACCCATCGTATATGGGCTGGCCTCAGGTACGATTCTGGTCCTGCTCGTCACGCAGGTCGGTATCCTCGCCGGTTGTGTCGCCATGTTCGTGTTGCGGGCCGGTGCGATCCACACGCTCGACCTCGACGCGTGGTATGCGCCCTACGCCATCGTGCCACTTGCCGCTCTATTCGCGCTGGTGGTGTACGGGTTCTGGGTGTCGCTGGCCGGTCAGCCGATTTTCAAAGACTTGCTCGCAGAGCCGGAGCCCGAAGGGAATATTACGACATGATTGACTGCGCGATGCCTACGCGCACAACGATTGGATTCTGATACGTGGATTCTCGAACGGATACGGATGATGAGAACGAGTGTTCTTCTGATCGGTGCCGCATTCGCGGCAGTACAAGTCATCGGGTGTGCAAGTTCACACAACGCCCAGTATGAGCCGCTTCACGCGGCGGGCGTGCACCATACCGCGATCATCGACAACGAGAGGGTCCGGGTCCTGGAGGTGGTGATCCCACCGGGCGACACCGTTCCATTTCACCTTCATAGCATGCCCAGCGTTTTTGTCACGATTCAGCCGGCATCGCTCGTCTTTCATGATCTGGATGGGACGGTGGTGAAAAGGGTGGAACGCGGCTCGCATGGTGACATGCCGGTGGTTGAGTGGCGTGGCCCGGCGCCGGCACCGCGGAGCGTGCAGAACGTTGACGAAGTGCCCCTGCGCGCGTTGCGTATTGAGATAAAGAACTGAAGAGGTTGACATCCGCACCCGAAAGGGCACGCCATAACTCTATAAGAGCGTGTCGGAGAGAGGAGTATCCAATGCCCAGACTGATCCACGAATTCGGTTTCGTCGGCGTCTTTGTCCTGGTCTGCAGCATCACGGCGGTGGCCAAGGATGGCGGCGAATCGGACACGTCCAAGACGCACGAGAATGTCATCTACGGCATGCATGGCGGGCTTGCCCTGCTGATGGATGTCTATCAGCCCAAGGATTCGAACGGCCACGCGCTGCTGTTCATCGCCGGGTCGGGGTGGCACTGGCCGACGGACTACGGGGCTGGCGGAATCAAGGACGCCGTCACCAAAGGGGGCCTGGGCGGCGGGAGCGTCGACGTGTTCGCCAACGCAGGATTCACGGTGTTCGTCATCAACCATCGGGAGGCGCCGCTGTTTCGGTATCCCGCCGCGGTGGAGGATGCTCGCCGTGCGGTGCGCTACATCCGGCATCACGGCCACGAGTACGGCGTGACGGAGAAGGCCGTGGCCGCATTCGGCATCTCGTCCGGCGCGCATCTCGTGCTCATGCTCGCGCTGGAAGACGGCGCAGGCGATCCAGAGGCTACTGACGAGGTCGAGCGTCACAGTTCCAAAGTCGACGCGGTTGCCGCGTACGCCGGCCCGACCGACCTGGCCGCGAAGGATTGGGTGAAGTCGCTCGGGGCATCGTACGTAGCGTCGTTTATCGGCGCGCCACTGGGCGGGTTTGCGGGCGGGGCGTTCGCCGAGGCGTCGCCCATCACCTATGTCGACAATGACGATCCGCCTGTGCTGCTTCTGCACGGCGACGCCGACGAAGTGGTGCCGGTCGGTCAGGCGCGATCCCTCGCCGCGCGCCTTCGTGAGCACAAGGTAGAGGTGGAGTACGTTGAGATCGCCGGCGGCGGGCACAACTTCGATAAGGTGCTCAATCACGACCCGAACGAACTACCGTCGTTTCCGGCCATGGCCCGCTGGTTGCGGGAACATCTCCAAGTGAAGAAAGGCAAGTGAATTCCAGATGAGTGAACAAGTACGGACGAAGAACATTCTGGCCGTGGCATGTCTGGCAATCCTTCCTCTGATTGGCTGTGCATCACTTGCCAAGCGCGACTTGGCCCATGACCCGTTTCTCGAGGCGCAGGCGGACCTTCGCGCGGTCCTCGAGAAGATCATTCACGATGCCGAGACGGCAAACGTCGAAGGCTTACGCGAGGTTCATCTTGAGTCGGACAAGTTCACGAAATTCGGGGGTGGTGAAGTTTACGAGCGAATGAATTATGCAGAATGCGTGGAGAGTGAAACGGCTGCCGTCACATCCGTTCAGGAGTACAGGTCCGAGGCGAAAGACCTCAAAATCGATGTCTTCGGAAACGTGGCTGTCGTGACTTACTATCCGCACAGAGTTGTCAAGAAGGACGGAAAGGCCCTTCGGTATTCCGCGCGGCAATCGCTCGTCTTTCTCAAGACGCGTAACGGCTGGAAGATCGTTCACGAACACCAGTCGCGCAAGAGTCAGGCGCGAGACCTTGCGCATGATGCACTTCCTGAGGCTCAGGAGGAGATTCGTAAGGTCATCCAGTCCATGAATGATGCCTCGACTTCCGGCGACGTGGACACGCTTGCGGCACATCACCTCAACACGGACAAGTTCACTCGATTCGGCGGCGACAGGTTCGAGCGAGTGGGCTACGACGAGTGCATTGCCGTCGAGACGGCGTTCTTCTCTGCCGTAAAGGACCTTGAATGGGACATGCAGGGCCTCAAGATCGATGTCTTCGGA